>JAABUW010000235.1_pt1 | contig 117439 bp, 242 predicted proteins | sample 5560081 | NCBI WGS metagenome assembly JAABUW01 (sample SAMN10711882, study PRJNA513363) | rock metagenome | isolation source: Antarctica rocks | place: Antarctica: Victoria Land, Knobhead sud
CCTCGGCCAGGTTTTCCTGCGGCTGTGAAGACGTGAGCAGCGCCAGTATGCGCCTCGGAAGCAAGCTCATCGGCTGCAGTGTTGCCGCGCACACCAATGTGTGCGCGTACTTTGAGCAGCATGAGCGATCTGTCCCAAGATGCCACCATCTGTGCGATCTGGAAGACAATCTCACGGTGTTTCTTGATTCTCATCTCCTCCGGCCTGTAGAGGGCAATCATTGTATTGCGAAACAAGCTGCGCAATGTACTGCGAAACCAGCTGCGCAATTTGTATATGTGTGTTGCCTCAACTAATCACCCTGGTCATGCTGCACGAGACAGGTACAGCAACGCGATCGTGGCCTCGCGTTGGCATTACCGTCCCCCCAGTGATCACATGCACGCGCTCCGGTGCCAAGTGCTCGGAAGCCACTCCAATTGCTATACCCATGCAGGTTGGCGCAAGGCGTTGCGGCAGCGCTGCGGCGCAACCCAGCGGCATCAAGCTCGGAGTGGGACAGGCGCAAGTCATGGTGCGTGACTGGAGTTGCATTGATGAAACATCGCTTGCAACAGTTCCGAACGACAAGTCCAGCAGCATGCGCAGGGATTCACAGCAACTGAATGCATGATCGTCCGTTTCAGGGTGCGCAAACGCCTGCAGGCCGGCCTCGTGCAGGAGATATCTCCGCTGCCGGAAGTCGTGGTATTTGACTTGGATTGCTGTCTGTGGCCGTATTGGTGTGAGATGAATTCCGCGAGCGCCAAAGCAAAGCTGTACCCAGAATCATTGGCCGTTCTGCATGCCCTCAGGTGCGCAATGACATCTGAAGCAGCTTCATGTGGCGTGGTCATGTGCACCAATGTTGCCTTTGATTGTGTAAATCGTGTTCTTATGACTGCTGCGCCTGCGCGCAGCAGGGATGGCAGAGATGCTTCCGTCAAAATGGTGCTTGCGTCGCGGAAGCCAACTCCGCATGTTGCCAGAGCCTAACTCAAACAGCTGGGTGAGCAGCAGAAAGCTCGTTGGGTAACGCATGATTGTTTGCGGGGATGCCATGAGGGAACACTGAGCCGCCTTCAATCATTGCGCAGATCTGAACAAGTACTTCTGCAGTATTCAACTGATCCCGGCGGCAGATGGCTTCGACCAGCAATCAGCCCAAAAAGACACGGGCCACTTCCCAAACCTCGCAAAGGAGACGGGCATGAGCCTTGACGACATGCTGGTGAGGCTCAGCTGCTGCCATTCGCAAGCATGTGTGCAACCATTGGTGGCTTGAAATGTTGGATTGCGTTTGATTGCTCAATGACACCCGATGCGCCAGCGCTCAGATTCCTGTTGGTGCAGTTCTTCGACGACGAAGCCAAAAATGTCAGGCTGGTGAGGCATTCCTGCGCCTGTAGTTTGTTGTGTGACGGGATGCTGTGTGGTAAGAAGTGCATGTGGGATGTGCTTGGCGTGCGCCGAGGTGCTTACGGGTATGTTACAAGCAGCTGAGCCTGAAGCGGCCGCCGTGGCATCAGGTGGTGCAATTCGGCACGACAGCGGTCCTGGTGGACACATCAACAGGCATAACCATGGACGTGCTACTGCAAGGGCTGCGCCAGCACGTCAGCCGCAGACAGGCCGCAGACCGCTGACGCTAAAGCTGACATGACGTCTGCTGCCCGGCACACGCGATGCCGCAGCGGTCACTCCCGGCGCAGAGGAGCCCGGGCGTCCGGCCGCTGGAAACCCGCCGCCGAACGCTGGGTCGGACCTCGAGAGAGGCCTCACTTCTCCTCCTTGGCGGCCGCCGGCGTCGGCGCCGGCGCCGGCGTGTCGCGCAGGCCCTGCTCCATGACGCCAGCAGTCGAGACTTAGTGGACACTCACGGGGTGACGAACTGTTCCAATCCATCGTGTCAACTATCGAGTAGGTAATCTGCTGAGATGTGCTGCGAGTTCAAAGCGTAACAACCGTTGGCAGGCTTGAGAGGCTGTGCGTGCAATGTGTGCTTTCCCAGCTTAGGGAGAAAAACTCCCGTCATGTCCTCCCAACAGTATCATGATTCGGCTAAACTCCTCGACACGAAGAAGCAAAAGCACGGGACGGAAAAGGCACTCAGGAGACGGGGCGCACCCCAGCGAGGCGCTCCTCGCGGCGCTCGAGCTTGCGGGCGCGCGTGACCTTGCCCTTCTGGCGACGGGCCTCAAACTGCTCCGCGATCTGCTTCTCGCGCTGCTTCTCTGCCTTCTCCTTGTGGATGGCCTCCATCAGCACGCGCTTGTTCTTGAACACGTTACCCTTGACCTGCGATGATGTAGAGCAAGGCAAGGTCAGTGCAGCACCGACTGTGTTCCAGAGAGGATCTCAGAAGTCATCTCAGAGTGACAATCTGTGGACAGCAGCACCGTCTGTGAAAAAGGGCAGACTGGTGCACGATGTTCTGGCTGAAGCTGCATGGGCGATTGACGACGTGACTACGGCAGACTCGCTTAGCAGCTGCAAAGGTTACAGCCGCCAGGACACAGGAGAGACGCGCTGCTCACCTTGACGTACAGCTCGTGGTAGAGGTGCTTGTCGATCTTCTTGGAATCGCGGTACTTCTTGAGCAGCCGGCGCAGGACACGCATCCGCCGGATCCACAGGATCTTGGTCGGCAGCCGCGCCTCCCGTGTTCCCCGCCGCTTGCCTGCGACGAGGCATTGTAGTAATTGAGGGATGACGAAATACATTCACTAAGCGTCCAAATTGACGTTTTCACCACCAAAAGGCGCAGATCCAATCTTGGAAATAAGCCCTAAAGGTTCAGCATAGCTGTCATCAGATCTTCGCCTCCAGCAGGCTGCAAACCTGGAGTAGGGTGCAGGAGGGTGCGCCAGCACCAGTGTAAAGTGGAATGCTCTGCCAAGCGCTCACAATAAGATTCTCTCACTCACCGTAGCCAGAGTGGCGGCCCTTGGACTTGGCCAGCTGTGCCTCCCGGGCGCGCGAGCGCGAGTGGATCTTGGTCGGCTTCTTGATGACGAAGCCGTCCTTGACCAGCTTGCGGATGTTCTGCCCTGCACGCCGCGGAAAGAGCACAATTCCGGACCCTTGTTAGAATTTTGAGACTCACTTCCTCCAGCAATCGGGCGGGCGCTGTGGCTTGGGAGGTTACGACGGCGCGTGCCAGCCTGTCGTTGCTGCCGCCCCTGGCGAGCCAGACAGCCCTTGCAGGCGGCTGCACATGTGCGCTCCCGCAGCTTCCGCCTGGCTGGGACCCGCGAACGCCGCGGGCACAGATGCTGCTCGTGCGGTTGGCCGCTGGCCGGGGTGCAGCTGCAGAGGCCTCTGTGATGCCGTGCTTCAACAGCTGCTGCATGCCACTGCTGCTGCTGCTGCCAGCCCACCCCTCTGATGGCAGGACAGCGCATGGCCGCGCTAGACACGCCGTGGCAAACAGCTGCCACGTGCCCTTCACAAGCCCTCCAATGCTCTGCAGCAGTTCACAAGCCCCCGAAAATATGTAGAGGGTGCAGCTGGGCAAGAGGAACTCACGTGAGTTTGCCATGGCCTGGTGGGGAGGAAGGATGGCACACAACCAGTCAGTCCACTGCTGTTGATTCGAGAGAGTCGGAACGGTACAGGTTGCATGCTAAACATGCACAGCGCATGCAGGCATGAGGGACGGTAGGCACTGAGCATGATGGGAGCAAGGGCGAGGCGAGCGACTCACGATTTCCTGAACCTGCAAATGCACAGTGAAGGTTGATTACCAAAGGCAAGCAAACGGGAAGGCTCCGGCGAGAAGCAGCCAGAGCTGCCCGATATATTCGTTCGACCCTGCTCCGCAGCAGCTGACGCCGCTGAGAGGTGCACGAGCCCAGGCAGAACATCCGCTCCAGATGTCTGCCCAGCGGAGCCAAGCCAACTCAAACAACGCCCTCACCTCGTTAGGGTCCAGCCAGACCTGCATAACATCACACAGCTGTCAGCACCAGCTCAGCAGCTTCACACGCTGGACTTGGACGTTTGGGCAGGTGCCATCAGGGGCTGACAACTAGCCACTCCCGCACCTTGCGCTTGCCGCAGTCCAGCACGGATGCTGCAAGCCGCTTCTGCATCTTGAGGGCCACCATGGCTGCGCCCCGCGTGTGGCAAAGCAAGCAAAAGGGCGGTTCGAGCACAGCGGACGCCGACACATGCAGGCGCAAGGCTAGGATGATTAACTGGGATTGATCAAAACCTATTCTGGTTGGTGCTCACTGGTAAACCCTATTTGATGCACTGGACGAACCGCATACACGTCAAACTTTTACAGCACCCTGCACATCAGCAAGCGTTCTCATCTAGCCCTGCGAAGCTGTCTTTAAAGGTGAACGGGAAAGATGTGCGACAACGACAGAAACACAATCGGCAAATAAGTCGCGCTTGCAGGGGCGTGTCCGTCACTCTGGCTGCCGCCCTCGCATTGGGTCGTCGCAGGCCGGGCCACGAAACTTTACTCTGCAGACAACGCCCTTGCCAGAAGCTGGTGGAAATGGAACATCGGTGTCTCCACACCTGGCGCGTACCTGCATGAGAGTAGGTAAAGCACATTGGCGTTCACTGACGCGCTGCAAGACGTCACGGCATCATGCCGGTGATTGGCAAAAAGCATACTCCCTCCAGGGAACATGGTGCTGCCGGGAGCAAGCATGAGTGCCGCAGGAAAAATATTGCATTGCTTCAAGTTGCCAACAAGTTGCCAATAACGAGCGCGCAGGGTTTAGGGCACCGTGCATGATCATGAGGTCTCACCTGCCGGTGTCATAGGCGGGGCTCTGCAGGCCGCGCTGCACGTCTTTGCACAGTCCGACATCCTCCATCTGCACCTGCACCCTTATGCGTTCTTCGTTTGTCTTACTTGTGATTCGCAGCTTGTATTTGCAGCCTTGATTTTACGGCTTGAATCGTTTGCCGCATGCCCGCCCCGCCCCACCACAGGCCAGTAGGCCTACTGAGCCTGATGCAGATTCTTCCGTCCTCCTTTCCTTCCTTCCTACCTCGTATCTATGGGCAGGGTGTAGATTTGTCCTGCCTCAACCCCACCTCGTGGCTGGCCGAAAGGCTCTGCTCGACGTTTCCCGCGCCGCCTGCCCGGTCTATCTGGGCAAGACGTGACTATTCAAACCATCCTCCTTCCTACCTCGTGGCTGGACGCCAGGCTCTGCTCCACGTACGACGCGTCGCCCGCGCGATCCTGCCGCAGGTACCAGTCGAAGCGCACAGAGCAGCTGTCCTCGGTCAGCGGTGCCACGACGTTTGTGTCGACCCACGGGCCGTAGGCGTTGAGCATGAGGTTGGGGAAGACGAAGGCGTATTGTGCGCCAGCGTCCGCCGCTGCTGCGCCGGCGTCCACCGCTGCGTCGGCCGCGCTGCCGGCTGCCTCTGTGCTGCCTGCGGGCACCGGAGAAGATGCAGTTGCAGCAGGGGCGGCGCCTCAGCATTGCAGGAATTGCAATGGCGGGTGATCACACCGGCACGCTGTCTCTCATCCAGCTCCTCACGTATGTAGGTTCGAAAGAACGGTGAAGAATTGCGACCCACCTGACGAAAGCCGGTCGGACTGCTCTGACGCCTGCACCATCTGAATTGATATGTTCTCGAAGAGCTCGCTGCGGTAAGAATTCATGTCCAGGCCGGCAGCCAGGCCGGGATGTGCAACAGGGACATGATAGCCGCCGTCCTGAAACCAGCAAATTTGGGGCATCAGCTGCACACCGTATCTTTGCTGTCAACACAGGCCGCCTTCAAGCGGGTGAGCCCGGCAGCAAAACCTGGCACACAAATGTCATTCGTCAACTTGCCGTCTTCTCACCAGGTAGTTGTCGGCGACGACCTTCCAGTTGCAGCGCAGCACATAGTCACGGGTGCCAACGTGCTGAAGGGGGTGCGCGGTCAGCCGCGGCAGCAGCCGCCGGCCGCCCTTGCCCAGCCATGTTTCGAGCGACGCCTCGGCCGGCTGATGCGCGATGAAGAGAAACGGACCCCAGGTTTGCACCGACAGCGGTACAAGGCCGTTGTCCGCCGCCCTGAATGTAGCATTCAGACTCCCTTCAGCTACTTGCAATTCTATGCATCTTCTCCCTGGAGATCCTTTACGAACACCCGTTTTCCATGCGCTGAGCGTGGTGAAGCGGCCTCTTTGTTGTCCGCATGATGGCAGCAGATCAGAGGATCGAACACCTGAAGCCCTCGATGCCCTTCAGTCGCTTGGCCTGTCGCAGCCTGCCGTCCAAGCCTGGACTGCAAGCAGACTGTTGTGTGCACTGGAGATATGAGAGACACGCTCATGGCAGATAGGGTGTCATCCAGCGGGCGGGAGCACAGCATTGGGTCCTTGGACGTACCATACACCCAGCCGTGGTACGGGCAGGTAAATTTGTCTGCGATGCCACAGCCTTTGGCCACGGCGGCAGCATGGTGACGGCACACATTATGAAATGCAAGTAGCTCGCCGTGCTCGTCCCTGCTCAGAGCATTATAATATGCTTGCTCAACAGGAGTCCAAACAGTTTGATACATCAAGCTGCCCGGGTTGCAAAACGAAAGTAGCCTTCATGTGTGATTGAAACGCACCTGCACACAATGTATGGCATGCCGGCGCTGCTGCCAGTGAGGTAGCTGCCTGGCGCTGTCAGTTGTCCAAGGTGGCCCACCATCTGCGCTCACCCCACAGGAGGGTGTCAGCTCCATTTGTGGAGGGAAGACAAGACGCAGCACCTTGGCGCAGGACCGTGTCAGCAGACAATACAACCCACCTGCCAGTTGCGGTGGAAGACTCTGCTGCGTTCTAGGTCTGCTACACCACGTGACGTGTACCATGACGAAGGTGGCGTTGCAGCCTGCGAAAGAGCAGTGCGCAACCTGTACATGGCTGCCGCCACTGTGAAACAAATCCACTCATGGCTCCAGGGCGGCTCTGGAATTCGCAGCACCGCGGATCTTGCCGGGCAGTATATCGCTCGAGGAATGCGGCAGCAACGATCGATGTGCAGAGATCGGAGGCTGTGCGTTGATCCCGATCCGCATCGTGCAGAAGCCTCTCACCTGCTGGATTGGCTTGCCGCTGTCAGGCCAGGGCTCCACACCCTGACCGCTGTGCAGGGTCTGCATGGCAATTGCAGGGGTTGCAGGCCATGATCCCCGATGACAGAAATCCAATATTTAGTTCCAATGGGAGCAGCAAGACAGCAAGCTATATTTCGGACCCGTTGAAAAGTTCTTGAATGTGCCGCTGTGGACGCGCGCAGTCCCAATACTGCAAGTGCGCAGCTGCGGCGAGTCTGGCTTGCCAGACGGCGAATCATATAGGAATGGAACTGAGCAACTTGGTCCAATACTTTTCAGGATTGTGTTGTTCAAGCTTCAATGCTGCAGACCCTTGTGAGCGACAAACTGCACATGCAGAACGTTGGAACGTCGCCAAGGCTGCACACTGTTGTGAACAGAAGGAAGTCTGCAGTATTATATAGGTAATTATCCTCCTTGCTGTACTCGCAATAGCAGGAAGTGTTCTGGCACAATTGGATCCCGGAGTTCCGATGAAGCTCGCGAATTTCCGACACCTGCTGACCATTCATGATGGACGGGTTTGGTGTGGCAGTTTTGCACGGAGCAGTATCTATAGCACAGGCTCTGTGTAGTCTTGCAAAGACTCAGGTGTGTCCAGACGTGATGTTCTCCTCACGGGAGGGCCTGGGCCTGCGTGGTGGTGGTCAGATCGCTGGCACACACGATCGACCTGCAGCACCTGCACAGCAACTGCGCTTTGCGCTGCAGACAGCCCAGCGGCCGGCTTTTGCCAGCCTGTCCGCCAGCTTTGGAAACATTTTCCAAAACCTCCCGTGGAATCAGCGTGAACCAGCGGCGGACGGCTCCGGAGCGCAGACGGAGCCAAAGACCAGCACATTCTTTGAGGAGCGCTTCTGCCAACGAGGCAACAGCAAATGCGGCTCACTAGCGGGAGTCGGGTGAAGCAGGACGCACTTGTCGCACCCTTGCAACATACTTGGTATGCGGCGCGGCGGCATGGCGGTACTGACCGGCGGATTCTCTGCATGCGCAGGGTCCGCTCGAAAAAGATTGCGGGCGTGAAGACCATCAACGGTATTTATCAGTGCTGATGGCGTATTCAGGAGCATCTCATCCACACATTGTCGGGCTCTGGGCTGCACCTTGTCAGATCGTCCTGATTGCGTGCGTGCCCCCGCAGTGTATGCCCTGGGCCTGTACGTGGACGTGCCTGCGGCAAAGGGCGTGCTGCGGCCGTATCGCAACAAGCCGCCAGAAAAGCTCGTCAAGGATCAGGCCTTCTACGATGGTGCGGCCTGCCGCTGAGCGCCCATGCCGAGCGACGTTCTTGTCGACGTCCCTGTGGGGCTGCGGACAGACAGCATACGGTGCAATGGCTGTCGACCTCCTGACGATGCTTCAACTGCACCATATAGGATCTCGTCCCAAGCTGAATAAATGTTCGTGCTGTGTGTTGCAGCGCTGATCAAGGCGGACCATGTGGACAAGACGATCCACATGTCCATCGCCTTTGGGCGCATCAGCTCCTCGCAGTTCTGGGAGGCCATCCGGGAGCAGCTGGAGGCCCCGATGACGCGCGCCGGCGCCGACGCGGACCTGCAGCAGTTTGCGCGCACCTTTGACGGCGTCAAGTTCCGCAAAGGTCAGGCACCAGAGTGCTGCCCAGTGTCACAGCCGCTGCCGCACCACCAAGTGCTGTCGTATGGTGCACCAGATCATGTTTGTTGGTGCATCCGCTGTGCTCTTCCTCTCCCCACAGCCGTCGGTCCTGCGCTGGGGATGAGACTCCACGCTGGACCTTGCATGTGCCAACAGGAAGGCCGGGCGCCTGTGTCCTCAAACCGCTACTCCTGCTGACTGGTCGCAGGGCTGCCGCTGTCGTTCTGCATCTCGAAGGGCGGCGCGCTGACCAGCAAGGCAAGGCTCTGCCTTCCAATCTCAACAGATGATCACCATGTCCTGCAACATGTCGTCTCACTTCTCATTGGTGCAGTCTTTCCATCCGCATCAGCATTGCCGCGCGCCTGGCGGCCCCATTTTCAGGTTTCTGCAGTTCAGAAAGCCTTTTGCGTGCGCCTGCGCAGATTGATGGAAAGGACTTGGGCACCATCAATTCGCCGGCGCTCTGCCAGTCGTTGCTGGGGGTGTACCTCGGCAAGAGCGCGGTGTCACCGGATGCCAAGGAGAACATCGGCAGCGGCCTCGCAAAACTCATCGCAGAGTAGCAGGACAGACTGGGACAGATGAAGATGTAGCTGACAATTGTTGGCAGGGTAGGGTGAGACGCGCGGAGTGTGAGCATGAGCAGAGAGAGAGTTTTCCAGGACAGGCTTTTTGCTTCTGTGCGTGTTTGAATTTCAGCGTCTGTAGCCATGTACCTATATCTAAAGACCGGAACGAGATGTGACTCGTTCCGGTGTGCATTACACTGATCATGGATTTGGAATTAACGTCGAGAAAGCATGCCGTCCAACACTGAAATCAACAGTGCGACGTGGCGACATTTCGGAAGCCTCGTCGTCAAAGGTCTAGGTACACACAACGTGAATTGAGGCTCGAGCAGTAGGCCGCTGTTGAGATGATCAACAGCAGCCGTCCACATCACACAGAACACACCCTGATATACACTACAGACGCATACAAACAAGACGGCGCTGTATGCAATCTTGCTGACGAGCTTGATACACGGGTCCCGAGTGGCAGTCTTGCCGGCAACCCCGCAAGCGCTGCCAGAGCACCCCTTCGATTCCGCAGCCTCTACCTCCGCCGGGCTGCGGCCACACGCTCAGCGCCCAGGCCGATGGACAGGACGACGGCAACCAGCAGGATGTGCGTCTGCATGTCACAGGTACCACATGCCGTTAGATGCCAAGCGTGAGTTAGGGGGATTGGTATGCAGTCAATCAAGAGCCGAGAGGCACGAGGCATTGTTGACGAACACAAAACACTGTGCAAGGAGACCTACCAAAGAGGGAGCAAACTTTGATGCCGGCCTGCAGAGCGAGAAAGAATTTGTGCCGTTAGGATGACGACATCGTGCCAGACCAAGCAGGGCTTTGCAGTGGCTTCAACTGACAGCCCCGTTGTGTGGATCTTCAGCGAATGACAGAATAGCTCAGACGCATTGTATAGTGTGAACAGGGCCTAAGGCGGACCCCAGGCTAGACTCCAGGCTGCGCGGCAAAACCAACACCGGGTGAGGCTCAAAATCAGACGCAGCCAATGAGTACACACTTGATGTGATGCTGCAGGTCATGCGCCACACGACTTGGCAACAGCAAAAACTCTGGAGCAAAGATTCTGCGTGCAGCTGGCAAAGCAGTGGAGCAGTACCTGGCGATAAAGTCTGACAGCGTCGGCTGGATCTGCATGCAAGCGGCAGGAAAGCTTTAAATCGGGCGGCACATTCAATTAACTACTGGGCAGGATGAGCGCAGCTATGACAGCTAGGTGTCCTCCAGGAGGCAGGACCCCTCGCCTGCCGCCACACGTAGCCGCCCTTTCTGACTTGAAACACCGACGAAAAGGCGTTGTACAGAAGCTTGAACTGCAGTACATTTATGGGCAAACTCGTTAGGTCACTGCCAGAGCGGCGCATCGGGCAGGAGAGGAAGCAGCAACGCGGAGTCAGCGCAGAGTCGGCGGCAGCAACGACCAAATGATGATCCTTATCGGATGGACCTGCAGCAGCCCTGCAAGCAAAGAAAAGCTCGTCAAGTTCATGCTCTTGTCGGTACTCTGAGGCAAGTGCAAGTCAAGCTCCGAAACCCTGCATCCTCTGCAAACCTGCGAAAGCCAGCAGGATCATGATGGAAGGAGCCCAGATGAGGGCCAGCGCCGACAGGATGATGCCGCCGCTGCTTTGGCTGCCGTCCGTCGCCATACTGTCTCGTGCCGAGTTTCGGAGTGAACGCAAAGTGGCTTTGAGACTTGGCCTCGCGGTCGAGACCTGCTGCAAGGGTCACTACAGCACACGAGTGGTTGTAATACAATGTAGATATGTCGCAGCGGAAACGCGTACTGACTTGCTGCAAATCTGCAATGCTGGACCAAGGCTGAGAAGTGGCTTGAAGTACTGGGCGTAGTACAGGGTCTACCATAGGCGTGCTGATGACCGTAAAGCTACAACGCTTTGTGCACATGCACGCCAGTGCGTGTCTCGTGCTCTCGTTCCGTTCACGTCACACACCCGCGACAGCACACAACCATTGCTACGCCAATTGCTTTCGACAGCTGCATCGGTTCGCGCCATCGCCTTTGCTTGTGAAATCGCTCTCAGATAAGAGGATGGTGCCTGCTTTGCTGGCCAGCAGCGTACTCGGCAGCAGCGTCGTGTCGAGCCGCACACCCAGCCGACAAGTGGGGTGCGCACAGAGCAACTGCCGCAGCATACATGTCTGTGCCGCGTCTGTGCTCCCAGTCATTAATATCTCCTGCTGGATGGCTGCCTCCCCTACAAGCCTGACCGTGCATCTTTGCGCAGGCGCGTGAGGTGTCAGCCCAGCCGGCGGCAGCAGCGGCAGCCTTTCCAGGCTCTGTTCGGGGGCGGGAACAAAGAGGTGGATCGACCGCATCCATGTCTGCTGTGTGCCGCTGCGGCACGCTGCGGCGGCACGTCATCGCCTTAGCTGTCCCTGCCCTCCAGCCGTGCATCCCTGTTTGAGGGTGTGGTCCGTCGAAGACAATCAGGCTGGACGAAGCTCTGTGCAACGACTGGGCGAAAGCTTTGTGCAACCACTGCGTGCAGGGGGGCGGCGGCAACAACCCGTTTGCCAACATGGGCGCGCTGATGGAGAACATGAAGAAGGCGCAGGAGGTGGTCCAGGTGAGTTTTCATGAAATGAGGGGAACCTGAATGATCAGCCGTGCTAGGCGAGAAGCACATTGCGGCTTCGATTTGCCATGCAGCTGATCCACAACCAAGGGCTGATTCACGTTCCACATACATATGAGCACGCTCCAACCATGCACATTTCACACGCGCACACAGACATGCATGCTTTGGCCGTCACCATGTCGCCAGCCTGTCCTGCGTCGCTTGCAGCATTGTACCAGCCCGAGTCTGACCACCGTGACATCAAGGCCACTCATCACCCGCCTCTCGCCCCGGCAGCGTCACAGCATTATGCCCATGCTGCGCCTGCAGGTCGAGATAGCAAATGTTCAGGAGGAGCTGGCAGCGGCCAGCTTCGGGGGCTTTGTTTCCTGTAATAAGAAGAGTAAGGTTGAATCCTGCCCGCCTGCGTTGCAGGTGGAGGCAGCAAAGGTGCAGGAGGAGCTGGCAGCGGCCAGCTTCGAGGGCTTCTCGGAGGACGAGACGGTGTGCGTCACCATGACCGGCAACCAGGAGCCCGTCGGCTGTGACATCACCGACGAGGCGCGCCTGCAAAGACGATCATCAATATCCATCAATCAATGTCCATTAACTGATGTTGATTTGATAGTGGAGGAGAACAGATACCAGGAGCCCATCAGCTGCAACATCACCGACAAGGTGCGTCTGGAAGAGTGAGTTGCAAGTATCAATAAGTACGACGTGACTGTGAAGAATACAGAAAATTAGGAGCCCGTTGGCTACGGCATCACCGACGAGGTGCGCCTCGAAACCTGCGGCTGCCATTGGTGCACCCTCCCTGACAGGTGTTCGACCGGCCGCCTGCAAACTTTGAGTCGGCAACGGCCGTTGTCCCAGCCGCGACTGCGCTGGTGTTCGCATCATCAAGCCTGGACTGTGGCATCAGCTGTGGCATCATCAGCCGCATGATGTGCATTTACATGCCCGTCTTGCAGGCATACCAGATGGGCGCCGAGGCGGTGTCCTCGCGTGTGACATGCATTCTGCAAGAACCCAGAAAACCCTTCAAATTTAATTTATATCCTAATCTCTTCTTGCAGGCATACCAGATGGGCGCCGAGGCGGTGTCCTCGCGCGTGACCGAGGCCATGAAGGACGCCCACGAGAAAAGCACAGCGGTGCGCACTTCAGACAGACCCTGTTTAGGGACGAAATGTGGGTCTGTGCGCAAGCCACACCATGTCCTGGTCTCCAGTTGCCACAAGGCGGGACCCGTGTCTTGGGCATCGTTGCCGCAGGAGGTGACGGATGCCAGAGAACCGTTTGCTTGCCGTGCATCGGCCTGCAGGTCCACCAGTACAAGGCCTTATGGGCTCAGCCGTCTGTGCATTCCCAACAGTTCACAGAAACATAGTTGCGAGGAGCATTCTTGCCGTTCTGCAGGCCATGAAGACGCGGATGAGGGGCCTCGCCAGCAGCCTGGGCCTGCCGCAGCAGTGATGCATGCAGCTGTTCGGGAATGTCCATTGGATGTCCATTGTTTTGGATGGGATGATGCAGACTCCTGGATTGGATTCCGGAGCTTTTGGAGCATTTCAGCCGTCTGCAGCTGACCCTTTTGAATGTGGTCGGGGCATCCGGGTTGTCGACCCACACATTTTGAACCATGGTCGTCATACATCAAAGCCACCAGTACACCCACACAGATGCAGGTCCGCTTGCAAAGACGTTCTGGGCTCCAAGGCTAGGTAGGTAGTGCGTTTCTGACGCAGCTGGCATTACAAGCTATTTGGCTGCACCCTGCGCTGCCGCTACCCTCTATTGTGCTCTACGCGCAAGCCGCAGCAACACAACAGTCTGCAGGAGGTCCGCTACGTTACAGTATTGACGGCTGTTTTTCAGCCTACACCTTCAAGCACGCACGGCCTCCCGCTCCGCCGCCGACTCTGGCGCCGGCGGGTGCGCCGCCACAATCGCGTCCAGCTCCTCCCCCGTGACGGTCTCGGTTTCGAGCAGCTGCTGCGTGGCGGTCTCCAGCGCGTCCCTGTGGCTGCGCAACATCTCCTGCGCACGGATGGGAGAGGACAATGCATCAGCACCATGGCCAGGCGTCTTGGGAGCCGCTGCATAACACCGCGACAAGAAAGGTCGTCGAACGCAAAGAGAGTCAGCACAGCAGGCACGGCGGCCCGGCAGCGGCGTCACATGCCATGGCCAGCGCAGCAGCAGAACGGTCGTCGCACTGAACACACACCATGTTGTCTGCGTAGGCGTCCAGCAGGATCTTGTGCGTTGCCATCTTGATGCTGTGCCGCGTGTTGTCCGACGGCTGGAAGTAGGAGCCCTGCACGTGCACCACTGAATTCATTTACAAGAGGACACATTTGCAGTTGAAAACAGCGGCACCCGAGCCGCGACAGGCAGGAACGCCCGGATACAGCTGCCGATCATCTTGCGCTGCTTTCACCCCAGCGGCGCGACCTTCAGGAGGGCGACTGCCGGCCGCTGGCAAGCCGCTGTTCAAAGTTTCCAGACTCAGCACCCTGCACCGCTTGCACTGCATCATAACCAGTGTAGCAGATGCGCCGCAGCAGGCGCCCGCCAGCACGCTGCTGTACAACCAGGTGCTGTGTGAAAGAATGGAAAAGCAAAACAAAAAACACCGCACCTGGGCGCTGCGGCCGAACAGATCAGCGTCAATGTTGTCGATGGCCACCTCGAAGGCCTTGCGGCCAAAACCCGGCGGCTCCCCCGGCGGCGCGTACGTCGTGATGCCGACGTCTGACAACCCGTAGCTGCTCACCAGCTTCTGTGCTAAATTCGCCGCGTCCTGCGGCGGAGGGCGGAGAGGCATCGGTCGCAACGCCTGCTCAACATATGGTGAGGCTTGCGGTGCAGGGGGGGGGGGGGGGGGGGGGTGCCCCCCCCCGCCCCCCTCCCCCCCCCCCCCCCCCCCCCCCCCCCCCCCCCGCCCGCCGCGCGCCCGGCGGGCCCGGCCCCGCCCCCCCCCCCCCCCGACTCCCCTGCTGTGACCTGCTGACCAGTCGTACCTGGGCGAGGCAAAAAATTCTGCCGGCAGCTCACCGCCATGGCATGTGGCAATGCCACAGCATTGGGCGAGCACAGCTCGGTTTACCGTCAAGCAGTGAATGTGTGCTATGACTTGCACCTTCAGGTCGCCAGTGGAGTAGGTGGTGGCGCCGCCCGGCAGCAACTAGATGTATGATCAATGCACCTCTTGTGTAGGGTTTCAAATGACGGATCCCATTTTGAGGTCGCCGGTAGGTGGTGGCGCCGCCAAGCAGCAGCGCCTCCTCGGCAGACGCTCGCACACACAAAAAGTTTCACACCTCCAGCAGAGTTCATCTTGTATTTGTCCGCCAGTGGAGCAGGTGGTGGCGCCCCCAGGGAGCAAGTAGATATATGATCAACGTGCGTGTGTTGTAGGGTATCAAAATGACGGATCCCACCTTGAGGTCGCCGGTGGAGTAGGTGGTGGCGCCGCCAGGGAGCAGCGCCTCCTCGGCGGCGCGCCCCGCGAGCGTCACACGGATGCGCTCCAGCAGCCGCGCCCGCGTCGTCAGCGTGTAGTCCTCGTCGCTGCCGCGCAGGAAGATGGTGCGTGTCCAGTCGCTGCGCAAGATACAGATAAGGATGATTGTGCATACAGATATGACTGGTTTTGCAGGCATGTCTGGCGGCTGCGCCCGCGTTGTCAGCGTGTAGTCCTCGTTGCTGCCGCGCATGAAGATGGTGCGCCTCCAGTCGCTGCGAATCGAAAATGACAAACATAAATGCAAGGATAGGTACAAACCAACACAATGATGAACTGTCCAGCAGCCGCGTCATGAGCGAAAGTCCCATCGCTGCCGTGCAGGAAGATGGTGCACGTCCAATCGCTGCACTGGCGAAGGTGTGCAGCTCGCGGACAAGGTTTTGGCTTTCGGGACGGAGCATGAAGTCGCTTCATGAGCACTGTTGATATTAGCAGGGCCTATCTTTGCCCCGCCGCAGGCACGGTCACACACAATGTATGTGCCTTCGCAGTGGCTTTTCTTAGGCTTATGAAAATGAAATTAGGACGGAAACGCACTGGCCGCGGGGCACCATGGACACGCGCTCGATGCGTTCCAGGAAGCCGGTGCGCTGGCGCAGCAGCGTGGCCACTAAACCCTTGCCCGCCTCGTGCACCGCCAGCGCCCGCTTCACGCGCAGCCTCGCCGGCAGCGGCGGCCGCCGCACGCCCTGCACACGTGCCACGACGAAAAGTTACATGGAGGCTCAAAAATTGGCAACGCATCGAGCGCGCTGGCATGCAATGGACACAGTCCACGACGCTGCGTCGCCGCACACAGACCACACAGATGCTGTGCTGCACTGCCCAACTGAGCAGAATGGTAGCCGCCAAGCACGCAGGAGTGGCGAAGGACCCAGAGTTGACAAGTCAAGTTGCAAGGGTTTTATCTCGCCTGCAGGATGTGGTCGACAGCATTGTAGATGTCGATGGCGGAGATGTTGGTGGCGTCACGGCGCACCGCCTCCAGCGCTCGTTAATCGAAGGGAGCTACAAACTTTGGGACCAAAAACTGGACAACGAAACTGAACATCCATGCCTGCAGGATGCGGTCAACGGCGTTGTAGATGTCGGTGGCGGAGATGGTCGTCCCATCGCGGCGCACCGCCTCCAGCGCTCCCTCGTTCAGCACATTTGCCAGCTCCGCGCCGGACAGCCCCGGCAGGTCCCGCGCTACCTGCTGCAGGTCCACGTCCGCATCTATCGGCTTGCCCCGCGCGTGCACCTGTGTGCGGTGGGTTTACGCATCAGGGAGTTTAGCATCCGAGTGCGCTATCTGCTGCATATATACATCTGCATCGATCGGCGTGCCCCATGCGTGCAATCCGCATCGGGCCTTTTGGATATTCATGTTAGGGTTGGTGTCAGAGACGATTCAGAGAGTCATCCAGTCGGCCGCATAATGATGGTTGCAGCTCGCAGTTGGCGGGAGCATCTGGCGGAGCGCTTGTTGGAGAAGGCAGTGTGACGCAGCAAGAGGGACGCAGCACAGCAGCGCTGGTTTGGTCAGCGCCAGAGCCTCCTACTTCTGCATTGCAAACCGCAAGAGGGTGCTGGCGGGTCTTAGGGTGGCGGGGGACGCTGTACCTGCAGGATTTCGAATCGGGCTGCCGCGTCTGGCCTGAGGATGCGGACCTGCCGACGCGAAAACCTATCACTCAGCACCGTTCGAGCATTGGCGAGCCTCATCCTGAAGGTACCAGTTCAGCAAGCACACAGCAGGCACAGTGCACAGATCAAATTTGATGTATCACACAGCCTTGCCGTCGATGCGGCCGGAATGCAAAGGGGCGGGGTCCAGCTATGCTATACAACACTGCCAGCGTTTCCAGTTCATGTTATACTGATAGGACACTTTGCTTGCCCACCTTGCGGTCGAAGCGGCCAGAGCGCAGGAGGGCAGGGTCCAGCAGGTCGGCGCGGTTGGTGGCGCCGATAAAGACGACGCCGATGTCGGGCGTGAAGCCGTCCATCTCCGTCAGCAGCTGGTTCAGCGTCTGCTCCCGCTCCTCGTTCGTGCGCACGCCTGCACAGGCAGGCACGGATCCAAATCTCAGGGGGTTGAAGTCTCACAATGCGTCTGCTGGTGCTTCATGTTCAGTGTCTGTCAGCAGCTGGTTCAGCGTCTGCACCCGCTCCTCGTTCGTGTGCACGTCTGCGCGGTGTCAGAATTCTAAAGGTATGAGCTGATTGTGGCCCGGCGACCGTATCCATCAGCAGCTGAGTTCAGCGTCTGCTCCTGCTCCTTCGCTTGTGCGCGCGCATGCCGAACAAGAATCTCAGGATGAAATCGATGCTGCCAGTGCTGCATTCATTTTGTAACGACTGTCAAATTACAACACAATTCCATGCATGTCAGTCGAGTGACAACGTGAGTTCAGACATGCACCGGCGCCGCCGACGCGCTTGATGCAGAGGCCGTTCACCTCGTCCACAGTTCCGTGAACGCTTCGTTTAGCGACATGTTCAAGAGATAGATTAAACACGCACCGGCACCGGCGCGTTTGATGCCGAGGGCGTCCACCTCGTCCACGAAGATGATGCAGGGCGCGTTGACGCGGGCGCGCTTGAACAGGTCCCGCACGCGCGCCGCCCCAACGCCCACTATCGTCTCCACAAACTCGGAGCCCGACATCTGCAAGAGTGCAGCGGGTAGGTGTGATGACAGTTTGTCACTTGCGCGGCATTGTCAGGGTTGCTGATCTGCCTCAAAACAATAGCAGACATGCCCCGCTCACGCCAGTAGCCGCTCGCGCATCAGCATCCTCCCTTGACAGGGCTGGCCCCGCGCTCTGGAGGAGGCTCGGCTGACATCAGTCCAGAGCGCGGCAGGAGGGGAGGCAAATCCAGCTTCAGGCGCCTGGCAGAAGAGCACGTCGGCCTCGTTGACGCTCCGACCTTGAGGTTCGGGCTCACAGAGATGGCATCAGGCCAGGAACCAGGGGCCAGAGGCCAGAGGCCAGAGGCCAGAGGCCAGAGGTACCCGGAGAATGGCATGCCGGCCCCAAAACACAGAAGCAAGGAGACAGAAGCAGCTCAAGGCACCTGGTAAAAGGGCACTCCGGCCTCGCCGGCGACGGCCTTGGCGATGAGCGTCTTGCCGTTGCCGGGGCCCCCCTCCAGCAGCACACCCTTTGGCGGTCGCGTCATGAGCGCGCCGTACTGCGTCGGCTCCTTCAGGAACTGCACCGACAAATGATGAAGTCAATACAGAGGAACAATTGATGGAATTGAAAGGATTCGAACAATGCAGCAAAGACGCAGGCCCTTTGGCGGCAGCGTCATCATTTGCCGTACTGCATGGGCTCCTTGAGGAACTGCAGCACGGCAGACAGCAGGCGTGAGTGGGCTATTTGCTTGCTTGCAGCTCTCACTGGCAGTCCTGTGTGAGCGTGCTTGACGATGGAAGCTGAGCTGCCCCGCAAGTCGCGCGGGCGGCCAAAGTGCTGGATGCCAGCAGCATGGCAACATAAGGCAGCACATATCTGCAGTAGGTGGTTTCACCGATACGATGTCCTGCAGCTCGCCCTGGATGTAGTCCAGCCCTGCTACGTTGACAGAGGTCTCCGAGCGCATTGCGTTGTCATTTAGCTTTATGTATACAGTCAAAGGAACACTCACCGACACGATGTCCTGCAGCTCGCCCTGGATGTCATCCAGACCCGCAACGTCGGCAAAGGTGACGCCGGTGGTGCCCTCCCGCCGCGCCTGCCCCTTGGACTGCGCAAACTCCATCGCCTGGATGGGATCCGCCGGCATCGCCTTGCGCGGCCTGCGGGCGGCGTGGGAGTTGAGAGTTCAGGCGGCATGGGTTTTTGCAGAATGTGGCTCAAGCTACTCAGGCATGGGTCTGCCAGGAACCCGCCCTGGACACCCAGCCTGGCTGGCTGGCGCAGCAATCAAGGTGCAGCTTTCTGAGGTGGACCACATAAGACGGACAGTAAGCGGGCACATGCAGCGCAGGTCTGCAGCGTGCGCGGGCTGCTCGAGCGGCAGCGCAGAGTTTGCGTGCGGATCAGGGTGCGGGGCGCACTTGAAGATGCCGATGGCGAGACAGACGCCCAGGAAGGAGACGGACACCACAAAGGTGGCCACCAGCGGCACTGCGTCCCACAGCCCCTTCAGGCTGAACTCCTGCGCAATTGTTTCATGCGTCAAAACAAAGGACACATGAAACAAACTCGTGTGAAGCCAAGTCAACTCACACTGCAGCACGGGGCGCGCAGCCTAAAGAGCCCGGTCACGCCACAGTGGGGAGCTGCCGGCAGTGCTGATTCCTGAACTGCAGGCTCACCTGCGGCGTCTGGTTGAAAGACAGCTGCAGGTGGCGCTCCGCGGGGCAGGCGTCGGCTGGCACTTCCTTAGGGTCCAGCCACCCCTGCTCGTCCGCCTTAGCCTCCAGCTCTGCCGGCAGCCGCTGCTCGTACGCCTGGAACAGCTGCTCGAAGACCTGCGGCAGGAGATAATTGCTTCAGGGCTTTACCCACGAAATTAGAACGGACCTACGGCAGGTGACAGGAAAACAACTGCTGCAGCAGGCGTGTTGTAGGTTGCCCAGATCTGCATGCACGTCTGGAGAGGGAGTGGCGACAGGCTTGGCAACACAGTGCGACCTTGCACATCTCAGGCAGGATTGCGTGAGAATCACCCGAGGCACACCTCAGCCTGATAGTGCAGCATGAGCATTGCCAATCGCACGACAGATATGCTGTCACAATAAACGGCCCACCTGGTTGTAGCCATAGGTCGACGGCAGCGGGTTGCTGCCCACCCGCTTGTAGCGGTAGATGCCGCCGCCGCCGCCGCCCGCGTTGTAGTCCCGCAGGTATGTGTCCGCCCCTGCCGACGGCATATTGACCCACGCCCGGCTGCCGTCCTCCCTCGTCACCACCGCCCTGCAATGCGGCCAACAGTCTGGTTGTTTCAAGGCTGGCCTCCACCATGCGCAGGAGTCTGGGCTTGAGTTTGCTGTGACAGCGGCAAAGTGAGGGTCCACGCCGTGAGAAGGATCCACGCCGCGACTGCAGCGGAGCACTGGACCGTGAAGGCAGCACAATACCGCTGGCAGCACATCCGCTGACTGCCGTCCCAACCAAGAAGATGATTCTCAAGCTGCAGGTCTCGCGGGTGTGGCGCGCGCAGACACGCGCCTGAAGCCGTCGAAGGAAGGCCGTAAAAAGCGGCCGCTGTCCTGAAAGAACTGCAGGTTCCACCGCGGCGCATTCGGCCGGTACGCCGGGTGCGTCCAGTTGCGTTCCCGCAGTCCCTGGTAAAACTCCCCGAACGGCATCTGCTGCAATTTGCCCCAGTTGGGCTCCGGCGCGTACCCCGCAGAGCCCAGCACCTCCCCCGGTATGAAGGACTCCTGCAAGGGTGCAGCGGCACACATTTGGGGCAGGTTTGGAGGTCGAGAGCACAAGCCTGGCTCCCCCGCTGTAAGGTGCGGCGTGGGATGGACGGTACCTGTCGAGGCGGCGCTGCAGGAATGCTGATGCCGCTGGACTGGCCAGTGTGCAGATGCTGCTGGGTTATCGGAAAGGGACTGCTTCACTCAGGCAAGGTAGATGCCACGCCGCTGTCCTCCAGGTGGCAGCGAGCCGCTGCCTCCTGCTGGCATTACGGCAAGCCGCTGCCTCGTATTTGCAAGGCACCAAAAGCAGCAGGGACGACTGACCGTCTCTGCTGGCAGGCCCTGCTCCTCATCCTCCGGCTCCACCACGACGGTGTGCACCAGGTCGCGAACCGATGGCCCCTGTGTCTCGATTCGCCGCAGGTCCTGCGACAAGAGCACCGCATCAGCCATGGCCGGCAGTAATCATGTTCACGCACATTATTCAATGCAGCATGCTCGCTCAGACGAGATCACACGATGTGTTGCGTGCAGCGCGTGCTGGTGACGCCCAGCAACTCCCCACCTTGCGTGAGAATTGTTTGGCTGGCTGGGGCGGACCTGCATCCGCCTGCTTGGCTGCCTGCGGGTGCGCGCAATGAGCGGGGTGAGGCTGTAAAGCATTCAGTCATCAAGGGATGCCGGCAGTTCGAAAGTCAATTAGATGTTCACCGCATCAGCAGGACACCCTGGCACACTGCGCCGCGCAGCCTCACCCTGGCTGCGCATGTCCGCAATCGCACACGCGGAAGTCTGCTGCTGCATGTTTGAAGCTCCTGGCATTGTGACGCGCGCAGTCGCTGGCTGCTCACCGGCCTGCTGCTCCGAAAACCAGGGCAGATTGCCTGCGCATGCAATCCGCACCCATGCATCGGTCTGGAATTAATGACTGCATACAGCATACGAGACTGCAGCTGATGGCGTTTGTGCAAGCCACAGAATCGAGCGTACACCTGAGGAATGTGGCAGCAGGTATGCCGGGGCTCATTGCAGGCACTGCCGCGCCCGGAGAATGAAGCCGGCGGCGACGCAGGCTGGAATAGGACAGCAAACCCCCGCAGCATCGCAGCTGCGTGAGCCGCCGTCAGTTGCCCTGAAACTCAGACGCTGCGTCACACTACCACATCTTCGCTGCTGTCAAGGCTTCCAGGTCGGGCATTCAGACCCGTCCGGAACTGCAATCGATGTCGGACCGTCGGTCGAGGCTGCCGTGAATGTAGGCTCAACACAAGCAGCCACAGCTAGACTCGCTCCAGAACGCTTGCGGGATGTCTTGGCTATGACAGGCGAACTGCAGTCTGAGATCAGCCTCGCCATCAGGCTGAGGTTAGGGTTTACCGGAAGAAAGTACGGCGGCATACGGCCAATTTCCTTCATCGCAAGTTGCAACTTTGTGAGCAGTTTTCGCTTCGACGACGCGCTCAGAGACGTGATCACACGGCTGTATTGAACGCCTGGTTTGCCGCAAGGCTTGTTGCGCAGGGAACCGCACGTCGCAAGTCTTGATCCCTGGAGGGCAGCTAAGCTCGTAGCGAGCAATATAGCACTGTTCTGCGCGGAGCCGAAGTTCCAGCAGCCTGAACAAACCTGGGAAGACCGCAGCAGCGTCCAACCGACGCAAGATGCCGACTTTCAACGCATACGGGGGCAACAGCAAGCTGGCCGCGGTGCGCTTCATGTCCCAAAATGTGCATTGATCACTGCGGATTCGAACGCGTCTAAACGGTGGTTCCGTATGCATCCGCAGGTGCTTCGCGCGTCGGCTGTCGGCGTGGGCCTAGTGTACGGCTCCATCAAGCTGAAGTCATATCAGGTCAGAAGGCGCGATGTGAGACATGCACCTGCTGTTGACGCTCTGCGTGACAGCAAGCTCAAGCGTGCTCAGGACACGAGCTGAAATCATTTTCGGTGACATTCGCAGAGGACACATGCAAAGCATCAGTCAGCAAAGGAGGTTTCGCACCACTGATCGCGGCACAGGTGACCCTAACATGCACCGCTGTGCTCCACTCTGGCTTTCTGTCTCTGGGTACGCTCTTCGCACATCATACGTCTTGAACCACAGCAGCGTGTGATGCAGCGTGCGTCTAACGGACTGCCTCTGCATTGTAGGGACTTTGGCAGTGTAGTGCAAGTGCAGTGGCGTCCGTGTGTTGGTGGTGCAGCGGATCGGGATTGCTATTTGGCTGCAGCAGTGGGAAGTCAGAGTTTTCGATTTTTTACCGAGCATCTGACCGCACTGCGTGGGGATCAGGCAATGTGACAAGTCTACAGGGGGGGCAGAAGGCCAACCACCGCCTGCCATGCTGGAGCTTGCTCCATGAGTTAGCACCCTTTTACAAGGCTCCTCACGTCAGCGTCAATTGCTGCAGCATCTCCTGCTCGATTGGATGCAAGTCTCCTGCAATCACCAGCGAATGCAATGGCCGCCCGAAGTCCACATCCAGCAGATGCTTCATCCGCCCAGCGACGATCTGCAATTGCACACAGTTTGCACAAAATCTTGTCAAGGCGTGTCATGGACGCCAGACGCTGCCCAGAACCATCCAATCCCGCTTGACACATTTGTTGAACATGACCAGCCACACGTAATCATACCACTCATTTTTAGGTGTAGATACTGCTCCCCGTCACTAAGAAATGTTCTACTTTCATTTTTCACCTTCTGGTCGTCTGCCCCCACACGCGCCAGGCCCACACACATGGTGTCCTCGTCATAAGCGCCGCCCTGGCAGTCTGCCTCGATCTCGAGCAGCTGCTGGACCGCTGTGTTGACACTCATGAACCTGCACCGGCGGCACACACGCCGGTGGTGCTGCTGTGCCCTGCTGCAGAGCACCTCCTGCAGACAAGTCAGCCATGATGCAAACATCAGACGCGTTTCTACTGGCATGGTTGCCAGATCGGCGGCTGGTGTGTTCCGCGCACATAGACCCACCTGGGTGGCTCGTACATGGGCTTGCCGCGGGCCAGGGACTCTAGGGACGGCTCCTTGACCTTGATATCCAGCAGCACCAGCGTGTGCAGCCCCTGCCGCCGGTTGCTGGCGACGCGGCTGTAGAAGCTATCCGGCCGCCAAGTGTCCGTGAAGAACACCAGCGAGATGGCCTGCGCTGGATGAGTCATGAGTTGAGGAGACGACTGATGAATTATGGCAATTACGCAGTCATTGCTGCATCATTCGGGCCATCTACAGACTTCACAGAACCAAGCACATGCTGGGAAGAGGACGTGATGGCAAAGGCAGAGCGCACAAGCTGTTTCCAAAGAGGCTCTGATGAACCAAGCCAGCGCGAAGCGCATCTTCTTTTCGGAGAGATAGTAATCATACCTCGCCGAAGCGGTACAGCTGCAGGCCGCACACGCCGACCGCATTCATGATAGAGGCGTTGTGGATGACCTTCACCGGGATGCCCAGCGCCCGGGCGCGCAGTTCCAGGTCCGTGTGCGTGGTCGCTCTGCATTTGGGCCACAGCGTCACACCTCCGTCAGGCATGTTTCGATCCGAGGTCCGTCATGTACCGCGGAATTGACGAGCGTCCGGGCGCGCAGCTCCAGGTCTGTGTGTGTGGTCGTCCTGCATTTACGCCACAGTGTTACAACACCTCCATCAGCATGTCCCACTGGCAAGCGCCGCTGTGCCGCCGCCCGCGGCGCTACTGACCGGTAGGCCGGACCGCATAGTGTGTGAGCAAACTGTGATGCGTGTCCTACGGTCTTGCCACATGACTCTCCAATGATTTGTGCCGCAGCCGCATGGAAAATGGCTTGAAGGCGTGCTCTCGCGCACCCGAAGGGGTCGCCGACAACAAGGAAGGAGACGTCCTTCTCCTTAGCACCCGCCAAGATTTCGTCCGACTGCGACTCCACCATCTCGCGGTCTGCGACCGTGATCTGCTTTCCATAGAACTCCTCCTGCGAGCATGTGTTGTGGAATCAGTGCCTGAGACTCGTCCGGCGGCTTACTTGCGTGCATGCTGCAAAAGGCGCGGCCGCCAGACTGCCGATGAGCTGGCCACCTCTCAGTATACTCACCAGCTGTTCCTTTGGGACCAGCAGCTGTGATGTGTAGGCCTCCAGGTAGATTCTGTCTGACCCGCGCACCGCTTCCAGTCCCCTGCGCGCAGCAGGAGTTTCAGTGACTGAGTGACGAAGAGCTGGAAAGCAAGGCTTTTGATACACCCAGATACCCATCACTTGCCACTGCTGCAGACCTGACGGTTATGTCCTTCTCGTCACACAATCCGAGACCAATGAAGTACAGCATCGGAGTGTTTTGCTATTGAATCGTCCGCATTCGCGCTTGATCTTTCGGAGCGACCTTGCAAACAATATTACCATTCATTTCAACTGTGCAGTCGGATCAATTCGAGGTGGATCAGGCACAGCCTTGCTCAGCAGCCAGCTGGAGTTGGATGGCGTGACACTGCAATTGCACGCTTTGCAACCAAGATTGGAACGACGACAGTAGATCCTACACTAGAATGCGTTTGCATAACAGGATATGGGCACGGGCTGCATGCAGCGCCGCACAGTGGCAGGGGGCGAACCACAAAAAGTGGCACCCCCCGCTCTGGAGCTTGTCGCGTGCAGCTTCTGCAGCCGGCTGGAACTCTCACATGTGCACAAGATGTGGAAAGGAAATTTGAGATCTGACCCAGTACTTTGTCGAGTTTACGCCGGCGCAAATTTGCTTCGTGAACTCACCAGCACTCTTCGGCCATTCTGACGAGGTGCAGCACGCGATCTCACTACAGAACACGGCTACACCAGTCCTTCGATCAAATTGAAATATATTTCCAGCATTGCATGCGTTACGCACGTGATTTGGGCCACCATTGGCAATTTGATTGATCCAACGTTGGCTGCGCAGCCTTCTGTGGCAGCCCATCCGGCAGATTGCAACGCTTCTTGCCTGGAGACCCCATCCACTAGAGACATAGATGGATGCAGAAAAGCAGCAGGCGGAGGAGGACGCCGCCAAACGCTGGCAGACGCTGTGAGCGCGCTGCTGTTCCTCTCTTGCTGATCAGCGCTTCCGCACTGCTGCCTGTCAGGAATCTGAATGAACCACGGATGATGTACTGTTGCTCTACGCATCTGCAGGCTGCAACAGAGACTGCTGGACGGCGAGAAGCACGCCAGGGAGAATGTCGCCCTGGTGCACGCGGACTGGCGCCGCAAACTGCGAACGCTCAAGACCGAGGAGCTCAGACGCAGCCTGAGCGTCACCCAGGAACTGTACCGCAATGAGCTCGGCAGGCAGCAGCAGCGCCTGCAGGTGAACTTGATCTTTTTGTACGTGTCCCTCGTTTGTGCCTCCGCACTGCGGTTCTAAATGGTGCATGCTTTGAAGGACGCTGTTGACGGCATGCTCAGCCTTGTCTATGTTGTCCACCCGCAGGCGACGATCAGCGATGCTCGGGGCTGCGGCAAGCTCTTTGATCAGGCATTCTCGTCGCACGCAGAGGACCTGCGGTCGCTGGGCAGGCTGCAGCGCACGCGCATGGCTTCGGTGCAAAAGCAGTTCGAGAAGCAGCTCGATGCCATGGCGGCAGAGTTCAAAAGGTACGACCCAGCTACTTCAAAACAAGTTGTCATGAAGCACTGTTCCCATCCAAACCTCCTTCATGAGAGCTTTGGGACATTGTGCATCTTGTGTTATGCTTGCGAGTCTCACGCCAGACTGGCTGCCCACTTGTGCAGGGAGACGGCTGCGCACGGGCTTGCGCATGAGCGGCACAAGGCTACTGTGGCCACGTCGCGTGCTGCCTTGGCGGAGCATGAGGGTGACGTCAGACGCACAGCACACGCATCGTTGGAGGCACAGAAGGATCGCATCACTGATGCCGATGTTGAGGATCGCGCTGTTCTGCGGCTGCCGTTTGACGAGCGGAAGGCGGACCTAATGGCGCTGCACACACGCATCCGACAGGTCAGTGTCGTTGTATTATTGTCAACAAACCTTCCTTCCCTTCTGGCCTTCTGCTGGTCCATCTGAAGGTGTAACGCAGACTGGAACCTGTGCTGCAATGAGTCACGAGACAGAGCTGTCTTCGTTCCTCCTAGGCACCTGGCACACCTTACTTCGATTGGTTTCAATGGAGTCTCAGGAGCATCTGGAGGGCATCGCGGCACTGACGGCCAGCTTCAAGCAGCTGAGCGCCGCTTCGACGAGCCAAGAGGCTGCCCTGCGGCAGAACCGCGCCAGCATCAAACAGCTGCAGGTGCGCTGCCGTCTTCATTGCGCCAGTACTGTCGGTTCCTTCCAGGTGCTGCGCTGCAATCATTCGACGTATGTGGAGTACCTCGGGAGTCGCCTCACGAATCATGCAGACAAATTGCCTCAAAGTGCTGCAGACGCGTGGTGAAGGATTGCTCTGTTTGATCATGTTGAATGTAAGCCCGCAGTTGAATGCCGGCCCGCAGGCGGAACTGTCGCAGTGGCAGTCCAGGCTGGCGGCGAGCGGGCGGGAGTGGGCGGTGCGAAATCGCAGCCTGCGGGCGGAGACGCACGCGGTGCGGCGCCACTGCCGCAGGTAAAGGTTTAGGGTTTGGGTTTCGCAAGGCCTGGGTTCTGCAGTCAGGCACAATAACTACTTGATAACAGCTACTTATCACCAAGCACTGACAGTATGCACTCAGACAGGGGTTCGGGGAGGGTGCTGCAGCAACATTTGTCCTGTCCCAGAGGCACTCCCGGAAGGCAGCAGCACTGGGCCAACCATAGTGTCTACAGCGATAGCTGCTTTCTCATCCCCGAGTAGTTTTACATTGAGAAAACGTTCCAGAAAGTGAATATCTTAAAAGTTCAATTGTGTGGCGCTGCCGCAGGCTGCGCGCCTCCATGGCGCGCTTCCAGGCGGACCAGGCCCTCGCCCTGCGCCAGCTGTGCGTCGAGAGGTGAATTTTTGACCGTTCTCGATAGGTTGTGATAAAGGATTTCCGATGTCTTCCACCTACAAGGCGGGTGGCGTCAATTGTTAATGCACCGCATCGCGCAGAGTCGCACGGCAGGTGCTTCGTTAATGCGGCACCGGCCTGACGCTGATGTCGCTCTCATCCTGCCCACTGTGGTTCGCCATTGGGAGGTTCCTCGAAGCCTTTGTGCGAGGTTTTCACTTGCTCATGCTGTGCAGCAATGCGGCCAAGCTCTGGCTGCAGCAGCAGCTGGATGTCGTGCAGCACGTGTTGAAATTGAGCACGCTGTGCAGCAATTCGACCGAGCAGGAGGTGAGCACGCTGGCGGTTAGCATGCGCAAAAAGAAGAGTGGTTGCATGACAGCTCTGGCATGCGACCTTTATTCACGGGGTTTCAGAGGCCACGCCATTGACATGTCTCACTTCTTTGCTCGCAGCAGCGCAGCTCAGCTGCTGCATCCGCACACAGCAGCGATTGTGGGCAAGCCGCTGAAAGCGGGCGGATACCAGACGGCAATGGCGGCGATGCACTTGCAGTAGCCCAGCAGACAGCCGCGCCACTCTGCCAGCGGTCGGCGCTGCTTGAGGCGGCATTGCGGCACCTGAATGCGGTGCGGAAACTGCCACATTGCATCGATTATAACGCAACACAGGGATGCTGCTGATGATTGAATGGCATGCGAGTCCTGCCGCAACACGTGCGGCTCATCTGTCTGAGAAACTGCTACTGGTTCGCAGGTCCTGGCGAGGGGCCGAGCAGTCAGGGCGCAGGTGGCAGAGCTGAAGAGTGAGGTGGCGGCGCGGCAGCTGCAACTGTTGCAAGGCAGTCTCGAATGCCACGCCATAGTGGGTATCAATTGCTTGCCCGTTGCAAAGGCAGGTCTCTTACAGATACAGTGAGTCGGAGCAGCAATGAGAACGCTGCGGCAGTTCAAGATACCCTAAATCAAGTTGTAATGTACAGGAGACACCGTGCCGTCACAGTATCGTCACCACAAGTCACGCGGACTGCAGCACATACACGTTCTGCAAGAAACAAGCCACATAGTCAGCGACTGCCTCACCACCACCACCACCCTCAATGAAGTAGTCAACATGCATCATGTATCAGACAATCATGTGTCAGAAACATTCCTACGCTGCGGTGACTGCTGCAAGTCAGCACCTCGAATTTGTCGCCGTCCATTTGGCAGTGCAGCTGCAAGCAGGAAGACCAGAACTTCGTCTTGCACTGACTCGGGGTGAAGTTTGACTAACTCAAAGTTTGAGCTAGGCAGCTTCCGGATACCAAACTAAGATCGGATTTGAATCAGTGCCGCACCTTGGTGATGCGCCGCAGGTGCCGCAGGATGGTCAGGCCTTTCATCTACGAAACTCCTGCGCGAACATCACAAAGAGGCAACAGTATATTTAAAGACACGCACCTCGGTGAGGCGCCCCAGGTGCCGCAGGATGGTCAGGATGGCTTTCCCTGTCTTGTCCATCTTCAGCGCCGTGCCATTCCGGCAGTCACGCTCCAAGATCCAGAAACACCCCTTCACCTCCTCATGCGCCTGTGATGTACATGCGGAATGCCGTCTCATTCATGGTGTTTTTTGCCGTCCATCTGGGCCGAAATTGATCACCCATTGAGTGGGAACCGAGCGTTGTCACCCCACATTGCGCTATGGTCAACAGCACTCTGCCACTCAAAGACACTCAAAGATGGAGCAGATGCCTGGTGCGAGGTGCATGCGGTGGGTGCACACACGTGTCAGTCACAACCGGTTGCTGCCACCGAGGAAGCGACCCCTAGAACCCAGTACTTGCGCACACGCCTCAGGCCTAGTTGAGGTCGATGCCAAAAAGGCGCACCGCGACATTTCGGATCAGGGTCTGCGCGTGGCGGCGGTCGTCCACCGTCAGGCTGTGGCCGCGGCCCCGAGCCGCGGCGACCAGCCTGGCGTTCGCCTCCGCCAGCGCCGCGACATCATCGACCGCTGCGTTCACCTGTCGTAGCCGGGAGCCAGGCTGAACTGGAGGCGACGGTGATGACTTGGCACGCCATACATTGAGACGCCGACCACCCATCAGCCGAGAACCGCTGGCTGAGTTGGGTATCGCTGCGCACACCAAAGCATCTTTGCCAAGAGTATCCTCGCGAAATGAGCTGGATTTCGTCAAGTGGGATTGTAGTATTGGGGCGGCACCTTGTCCTGAGTCAGCCGGCTGCGCATGTACGATGGCAGGCTGTCCAGCTCCTGGACGGTGATGTATCTGTGACGCCAACACGACATCAAGGATGTTACGCGTGAGGACATGCATGGGATGCCTGAATCCGTTCAAGAGCATGGGCAATGCGGTCGCTGCGAGTTGCACTCGAAACAGAATCGGATCAGCTTGATTCGATATTGATGAACCTGCGGGGAGCTGTGAGCTTCGCTTTTTTCGCAGCCGGAGCGGCGGCGGCATTGCCCGGCTGTGCTGAAGGCCGCGCCGCGCCGCACGGCTGCGCGTTCTCCTTGTCCGGCTCGGCGAACGCAGCGCCTGACACTGCGCGGTCAGAATCCGCTGTGGCTTTGGACTGCGGCGCTGCCGGCAGAAAGGCGGGCAGATTCTCGCTGATGAAGGTGAGGTGGCTCGCCTGCTGCGCGAGGGCCTCCGCCAGTGCCTTGGCCTGCGAAGAGTGCAAGGCGTTATGATCCGTCGACGGTCTTGCCATGACATTGGGTGTGGAGAGTGCCATTGTCGCCGCGGCAGCCTGCTGCGGCAGAGCAAAGTCGGCTGTCACGGCTGTCACCTGCGGGAATGCGGCCCTCTCGCGCGCCATAGCTGCCTGGATCTGCTGCAGGCTGTCGTCAAGCGCCTGCACCGACGCTTCCAGCTCCATCAGGTCTCGAGAGTGCGGCGACAGGTCTGCGCTCCTGAGGCCCGCAGTCTGCTGCAATACCGCGATCTGGTCCCCGAATGCGCTCGCTAAAGCAGCGAGAGAGTCGCCTCTTGATTCACTGTCTGCCTCCGCCATGTTTGCGGCCGAACGCGCTCACTCAGTTGCTCGAATGGCGTGAGGCAAGGATGGCTAGCAAACACACCACGGAGTCCTGCAGCTGTGGCGTAGCCTGCCGAGCTGCAAGAACTGTGTTGGCAGGCGTGCGGAAACGCGCAGCTGTGGACCGGAGCAGGACTGATTTGTGCACCTGATCAGATTTGTGCATGGGCAGCCCTCGTTCAGATTTTGAGTGTCCTGGCCAGGCGGCATCTGCGACGGACGAAATATTCTTGGAAAGTTTCAGCATTCGTCAGGTTAGTCAAACAATATCTGGCACGTTGCGCTTGCCTGCTCGTTTCAAGTGGTCAACATTTCGGAACAGGTTCAACAGCATTCTCGCATGTGCGCTGCCCCAGTCTCAGTCAAATGTTTCTCTATGCAGTGTCGCTCACATGCCTATGCCCACAGCCAGCCATCTCCAATCTAGAGCAAACTGCGGCGTTAAGCTGCGCATCACTGCTGGCCGCCATACCGGTAGCAATCGAATTTACAGATTGAGGCGCAGGATTGCGCCGCCGCTGGCAGGCTTTGACGCAAAGATGATGTCCGACCACGCTGAGTCGCCGCCGAGCTTCCCGGCGTCCACGAGCGGCTGGTAGTAGGCCGCCCTCACGGCGTCGATGAAGGCGCCCTCCTGCGCGGCAACCACAGGACGAGGTCAGGGTTTTAGACCCGTCCAGGACACGGGATAACTTCAGGGTATTCAGTCCAATCTTTCTCTCCGCCACTGCCTCTGGAACAGCTAATTCAGTGTGAAGCACCCAGCGAATTGAATGTGCAGTGCCGCCTAGGGCACTCACCTGTCCGGCGGGCACCAGAGAGACGGTGCAGCCGCCCCAGCCGGCGCCTGTGAGCCGGCTGCCGAGCGCGCCTGCGGCCTTGGCGGATTTCACCAACTCCTCCAGCTCTGGGCAGCTGCACTCGTACAGGTCCCTGCGGTTGGCGAAAACACAAGGTGTCAGCGAGCCATGTCTGCGCGCACCAATGCATCACGTGATCAAGCAATAGCTCCCCTCCAGCTCCGGGCAGCTGCACTCGTACAGGTCCCTGCATGCAGCGCCGAGGTGGATTGCGACCAGGACCAAGAACGATGGGAGAGCACGACGTCGTTGCGTCTCAGCGAAATGCTCCTGCGGAATATATCGAGTGTGGACAGGAGGATGGCAGTGCGCCCACATTACCTTCATCATTGGCACCCTGTCCTGCTTGCGTAGGCCTATGTGGAGACTCGCCTGCAGCTGGCGTGGCTGGCGTCCATGAGCGTGTCCAGACGCGCCTTAGATTGCATGGGACTAGTGCACATAGACCCTTGTCGAAAGGACGCCCATGTCGAAACTCGCCTGCAGCTGGCGTGGCTGGCGCCCACCAGCGTGCCCAGTCGCTGCAGTTTGTGGCCCTCTGAACCCTCGGCGCCGGTTGCAGTCAGTTTGGAACAAATTAAATTCAGCACACCTGCAGCTGGCATGGCTGGCGTCCAGCAGGGCGCCCAGCCGCTGCAGCTTGTCGCCCTCTGAGCCCTCGGCGCCGCCGCCGGAGTTGCAGGCGTCGCGGAACTGGGGCACCCGCGCCGCCTCGCCGTACACGTGCAGCGCCCGGTCCCGCAGCTTGAACGTGCCGCCTGACGCCTTCACCGCCCTGCGTGACCAAGACGGCCGCTCAAGCTGAAGGTCCCCCAGCTTGAAACCGGCCCCCCACAGCTCCACCGCCCTGCAGCAATCCCGATGCAAGATTGGGCTGCAGCTCCAGCACCGGGCTGCCACGGTGCTCGAAAGAGGATTGAGTGATCCACGTGCTGACACTTTAGCAATCTGAGAGAGTGTGTGGTGCGCTGCCTCGGGCCGTGTGATGGTCATTTGGAGCAATTGGCTTTTGGAGTCTGCACATGCCTCATTGCAAGCAGATGACCTGTGCTGCTGAGTTTCATCGCGAAAGGCTTGCCCAACAGAACTGGGACTGCTGCCGAATCTTGCAGGACGCTGCGGAATCCGCCGCCGTCTCGAATACACAAGTAACTCTGCAGTTTTTGGGCGTGCCTGAGGGAGCTGGGGCTGCTGCCGAAGAACTCCTGCAGGCTGGTGCCCAGCAGGCCCTCGATCTCCTGCTGCTGGTAGGCGCCCTCGTGCAGGTGCCGCCGCACGGCCGCCTGGCACCGCTCGCCGATGTCGCCGCCGTCGCTGCCGCCGCCGCCGCCGCTGCTTTTGCTGCCGCCGCCGCTTCTGCCGTTGCCGCCGTCTGCCTGGCTGACGATGGGCTCCAGATCCTTCAGCGTTTGCAGCTGCAGCGCCTGCGCCTGTGAACAGCAAACAAGGCGCGTCGGGCTGTGGGCTCGAACCCTCAACTCCTTGCAGACCGGTAGGGCCGTTCCTGCCCCGTCTGGATGGTAATGACGCGCTGTGGGCAGCATGAGCGTGCAGTGCGGCTGCTGCATCGCCAGGCAGCAGGCAGCCTGTGTACGGGTTGCGGCAACGCCCTCATGATGATCTCAGAGCAGCATGAACACAGCCAAAGACTCGGGCTGAGGCCAGGGCGATGGCCAGCACCATGGCCGCCAGGCGGCAAGCTACCACGCGCAGATTATGTTTGCAGATTGTGGGCGGGTTTGATCCATTGCGGAAACTTTTTTCATCTGGTCCTGGCCGAGGGCCAGCACCACGGCCGCCAGGCGACACTCACCGCGCGCATAAAATGACAGTAAGCTGTGGGCAGTAGCAATGCAGTATGGAAGAGATAAAAGACACTGTCCTCACCCGATCCTGGCCCAGGGCGATGGCCACCACCACGGCCGCCAGGCGGCACTCCATGACGCACAAATTGTGACAGCAAACTGTGGGCAACGAATAGGAATCTCTGTCTGCAATTTCACCTGATCCTGGTCCAGGGCGATGGCCAGCACCATGGCTGCCAGGCGGCACTCCACCACCCGCAGGTTGTAGCACTTGTCCGCTGTGACCGCCTTCTGCGACTCCGCCAGCGAGTTGGCAATCACAAAGACCGCCTCCTCCGGCAGGTACACATCCTCCGCCCTCACCTGGAGTGTAACAACGCATTTCGATATGAGTTCCTGATGTGCATTGTATTGTAGATACAACCATACGTCAATCACGAACACATCCAGCAGGTACACGTCTTACGCCCTCACCTGCATCGAAGCCTTTGGTTTTCAACATATGTTTTGTTGATCAGTATTTTATGATACAAAGGCGATCACGAAGACTGCCTTCTCCAGCAGGTGCATGTCCTCTGCTCTCACCTTTGGGGTATTTTCAGCTTGAGGTTCAGGTTCAGGTTTCAAAGATGCAGATATGCGTCTGGAAGCGGTCTGCAATCGTCTCGGGCTCATTGCATGGGCAGCTGCTGCCTCCGTCAGCCAGCCTATTGACAGCCGATTCCGCCGACAGGCTGGTTTGTGTAGGGGCTGCAGATGCGGACTTGATGGGTCAGGCATTCATAAGCTCACGAGGGCCTACCGGGTGGAAGTTGATGAGCTTTGCGACGCCATTCATTCCCATGATGGATATCGCCTGGTCCATGCCGCCGGACTGGGTGCCCACATACCGCTCGCAGGTGCATGCAAATTCCGCCACTTCCTGCATAAACGACGGTTTCGCAGTCAGCAGCGATCATCAAGTGCCGAGCACAGGGCCGAAGGCCGATTGTCGAAAGGGGCGTCAACTTGATTGAGCGGCATGATGTGAAGGCAGCGTGCAGGTAGAGTGGTCTTTGCGGGGGAGGGGGACACCGACGGACTGGCACTCCCGCCGTGACCCAGCGCGGCCAGGACGCCCAGCGCCGAGGAGCACACGAAAGCGGAGGAGCTGGACACGCCGGCGCCTGCGGCGCAGCAGAGTTTAAGGCTTAGGGTTACGGGGAAAAGTTTCAGTAAAGAGCGGGAACGCACCGAAGGCGACGCCTCCGCCCTGAAGACGCCCAGCAGGGCCAGCGCGGCGGAACACACCAAGGCAGCTGAGGAGGACACGCCGGCTCCTGCCAGGCAAGGGGTTTTGTGGGGTTTTTGGATGTTCGAGGTCTCTTCATTAAGCCTCAGTCGTCGCGCGAGCAGGCGGTGATACTCCGAGTAGCATGACAAAGAACGCCAGACGGCAGCGCCAGTCGATCACGAGCTCACCTGTCGGCACGGTGCCGTGCACCATGATCTGCAGGCCGACCGGCTGCTGCTGCACGCCCTTGGAAGCCAGAAACTCAAAAACGCCCTGAGCAGACAGTGGGAACATGGTGACACTCCTAAAAGTCTCTGACAACGCAGGCAAGGGGGAGATGAACTGTACGCAGCGACATTGTGCACAGAAAATGCTGTCGGGATCGTTCGCAAGCTTTCACCGACCTTGTATGCGCACATGAAGTAGTTGGCCCAGGAGTGGTTGTCTGTGTCCACATCCTGTCGGGCACAAAAATCAGAGGGTTGCCCGATGTCGACCCGTCAGGGCGCATGATTCACAATGATGGGCCACGTGCAGAACACAGCCAGGCGACGGGCTGGTGTTACCGTCACACCTGGCTGGGGTTGACTCCGAATGAGTTCTCTGGGTACTTGTCAGGGTGCAGGCTGGTGATCACGAGCCTGTCGCCGCCCTGCCGGATGGCCACCACAGTGTCCTGCGGCGCAAGAACACCATGCACAAAGCTCCCATTTACCCCGCACAATGGGTTGCGACATGGTCTGTATCATCACGAGAAGCAGAGAAGCTCTGCACGATCGGCTAGTGAACATTCAGACTCACGTGCTCGATGGCCATCGGCAGCACGCCATAGCCTTCATAGTCGATGTGCTCGCCGATGAGGTTCACCCGGCCTGAAACGCAGGTCCAAACCACAGGTATTGCCGCTGATCAGCCATGTATGCTGATCCAGCAACGATTGCAACTTCGCTTACCTGGCGCGCGCGCAAACACCTCTGGTCCCTCTCCAAACCGCTTTCGGAAAGCATCCGCCAGCTTGCCATAGCGTGAGGACGCCTCCCCTGTGCATGTCATCAAGACATCAATTGTCCATTTCTCTTTATCAGCCAGGCGAGTGCAGCCGACAGTAGCGATCGTGGCTCGATTGCGTGCAAATTTACCTTCGTCCGTGTACGTCGGTGCAAGGTCTTCGTATGTCGGCACCGCCATGACAGTTAGTCAAGCGGATTCGGCAGCTTGTGGCACTGCAAATATGATGATGAGCTATTGCACCTGATGCGATCCGGGACCCTGGTCAAGTGAACCTGTGGTGAAGTCAGATGCTTGCTGCTTGGACCATGATGCTGCTGCAGACCATCGGGCATCGCTAGATTACCGCATCCATGCATGCACAAAGCATCGCGGAGTCGGCACATGCACATTTTATGTTAGGGCCCATTTTATGTTAGGTCTGAAAAAGCACCGCAAGCGCTCCGCAGTGCAATTCACGTGTCAAAAGCGGTGCGACGCTGCCCTCAGTTGCCGACGTAAGGCTTGATGTTGATGGTACATGTTGACTGCAGGAACTCCAGCACCTTCATTCCCTGCAGGGAGGCAGAATAGATGCCGTCAGCACCCATTAAACGCAGGCAATGCCATCGACTCAAGACCCGCTTCGAAGATGCATCGCACCAACCGGTACCACCACATGCATGCAGACACTCTACAGCTCCGCCACACAAGTGGGACGGTATGCGCTGCAGGATCACCTGCCGCAGAACTGCTGTCAAGTGACATCGTACACTCTGTGCCAGGCAAGAGCGCACCCGCACAGCCTCGACGGCCTGCTCCCGCAGCCGCTTGGCGTCAAACTCCTGGCCCGACTCCTTGAAGCCCTGCGCGCCGCGACACCCACGTGTTCGCATTCGCTGACGTACTCGGGTCGACGTCGGGGTCAACATCGAACACTTTATAGGCGCATCACTGTGCAGGCGTGCTTGATGGCATATTGATTAGCGAACGCTCATTACTGCTTAGCGTCCAAGCGGGCATCATTCTTCTGACCTGCACGCCGCTCTCGTACTCCGCCTGCACCTGCTCCTCACTCAGCTGCAGCCCCTCCTGCTGGTAGATGGCCTCGAAGCCCAGCACCGCCCGGTTCATGTGGTCCAGCTCCTCCTTCCTGTGCGGTGGGAATTATAGAATTGTCAATCTCCGTGCCTGCGGCACAGCAATGCAGAGCTTGTCCAGCTCGGACTTCCTATGCGGTATAAGTAACAAAAAATACGTCAGTCTCCAGCGCCTGCAGCACAGCATGGCAGAGCTCGCATGCGCAGGGGCGCATCGAGACAGCACGGCAACATCCTGTTGGCCGTGCTGTCGGAGATAATTGAGGCGGCAGCGCTGGTGGGCCGGCGGCTTCTGGCAGTGTAGGAGCGGCTCCTTGTGCAGCGGTCCAGTTCGACCGGCCACAGCAAGGTGGCCACGGGAACGGCTTTGCAGCGGCATGCGCACTGGCCTGCACCGCACCGCACAGCACTGCACAACAAGCGCACTTGTGGTCGATGTAGTTCGCGAGCATCTTCTCGTTGGCCAGCGTCTGGATAACCTCCATGTTGATTTTACCCTCCTGCTGCATGTTGAGCAGGTGCGACTGGTACCTGTCCAAGATTGCAAGAATGAAACGTTGCTGAATCTGAACATGGGCAGCGGCTCTCCGTGGGCGCACAATGCAGCCTGGGAATCCAACAAACATCCGGGACATGGCACCAGCTAGCATGCCGATGCAAGGCAGAGCACACTGACGGTCCAGCGGCACACATGCCAAGCTGAAGTGGTGCGACATAGCATCAGTCATAAGGAAGCATGACTCACTCCTGCTCGCCCATCTGGGTGATGAGCGACTGCGGCACATCGGCCTCGACGATGTCCGCAATCGCCTCTGACAGCGCGGCGATGACGCCCTGCTGCGTTTGCTCCGCCATCTGTCTGATTCAGGTGAATCGATCAACAACGATATCTGACGCCCTGCTGCGTCTGCTCCGCCATCTGTTTGGTTTAGGTGAGGTGAAATCATATGATGACATCAACATGCTCTAGACGATTATCCGCAATCGTCTGCTGAGCGCGGTAATGACGCCCTGCTGCGCCTGCTCCGCCATCTGTTGTGACCCAGTGCAATCATGCAATCACGTTGATATATGCATGATGTCCAAGCATATGTGTGATTCATCTCTCAACTAGCTTTCAACCCCTGTAAGCCTCGACGGCAAGGTGTATGAGGCAGGTTTAAAGCACAGCATCCGGCAGCGAAGCAGCTGTTCATGCACAGTACTTTCGTGCAGAGTTCGTCACATTCAGCCACTGCGCCTTGTACAGCCGTTACACCACAAAAGAATGCTACTATGATGTATCAAATAATATGAAAATTTATTGCAGAGTACTGTACCTTGAGCCGCTGCGCCTCATAAAGCTTCACCTCTGCGTCTGCGAGGCCGCTGCTGCTGGGGATCTGCTTCTTAACGAACTCGTCCGTGAGCTGCACGGAACAAGAGATGGAGATAAGATGACGACAAAGGTATCAAAAGAAAAACTAGTAAAAGTTGGCACAAGAGGCATCGACCCCAGGCGCCGTATGGCCGATAGAGAAGGAAGTGCCAGAGTATCATAGGAAGTGCCAACGCGCCCAGGCACCGGCAGGCGCGTGCCGTCCCGGAGCAGGGGCCTGGAAGCTCCTCTGCTGCAGCTTCGTCAAGTCGGCGTGTTCCGGAGGCACCCGCAACGGAAGACGCACGCAGCAGAAGGCACAGCAGCAGCGCGCACCTCTGGGAGGCTCCAGTCGAAGATCTCCTTGGCTTTGACGGTGCAGTTGGCCTTGACGCCCCGCAGCTGCTCCGGCTCCCAGGTGTCGGGGAAGGTGACGGGCACCGTCCGCTCCTCCCCCACACTCATGCCGATCAGGCCGTCCACCAGACCTGCAGCAAGGAGGGCATAAAGTGATGGTCGATGCGGCAGCTGCGAAGCAGGCCGCGCGGCGCTCTAGGTGCCCACATCGGCACATCGGCCCTCTGCAGCCGGCACCTGGACGCTCAAACCCCGGCTGTCCACTGTGGAGGAGTTGGCGCCTCGGAGGAACAGTGGGACAATCATCCGAGGGCGAGAAGCAGTTGTTGCACCTGGCAGGAACTCCAGGTCAGCTGTCTCTGTGTCCAGGCGCAGGCCGGCGCGCTTGGCACCCAGGATGGGCTCGCCCTCGTCGGCGCGCGTCGCATCAAAGTCCAGGATGACGATGTCGCCCATCTGCAGCGGCCGGCCGACAGCGACGCGCAGCGTGCCCTGCAGATATGAAACACTGGAATTCAAGACACAAAGCAGTTGCGTCAGAGTCCAGGATGACGATGTCGCCCATCTGCAGCGGCCGGCCGACCGCGACACGCAGCGTGCCCTGCAGGGAAAAAAACGTTTGGAATGGTTCAAAATATGTTCCACACCTGCTCCAAGATGTCGCCTGCATGCAGCAGCCTGGAAATAGGGCGGCCCGCAGCGTGCCGTGCAGCGGGTGCAGGGTGATAAACTGCTGTCAGAGGACGCTGCATACTCGAGACTGTTTTGCGGCCATGGGTCATCGCCAATTGAAGCCGGTGAATCTGCAGGTGTGAATCACAAACAAAGACTTGAACTGCATGCAGGCCAAGGCAGCAGCGGGGGCCAGACCTGCTCCTTGTGCAGCGACTGCAGCATGTGCCATGGCGGCAAGACAGATGCAAGTCAATTTTGGCTCAAGGGAGTTGCAAGCTAAGGCCGGCTGGCTTGTTAGGGTTCAGGGCCCCCCACCTGCTCCTTGCGCAGCGACTTCAGCATGCGCGCCACGGCGGCGCGGTCTGACTCCTCGCTGCTGGCTGCCTCCACATCCACCTGCAACATGGGAGAGCCAGCTGAACTCGATTGTGATTCCCAGTCAGTGAACTCAGTTGTGATTCCCATGTGCACAGTGTCGGCGGGCCACAACCTCCTGGTGCAGCATAGCATACAGGGTGCCGGCAAGGTGGGGCGAGTATGAAGCGCATTCAGCTCCCAGGTTTCGAGCTATTGCAACGTGTGCCAACGTTTTGTTGACTCGATCCGCCCGCAGTGCCGATTGCAGGCATGTGCCATGTGTACAGCTCACCGCAATGTCTTGGTACGGCGACTTCCAGCTGACTGTCGGCGCGATGTCGATGCCAACCTGGTACGTGAGCGGCTTCTTCTCATCGAACACCGCCACCAGATCCTCAATGGGACTGTCTATGTGCATCGACTCGTTGATGGCCACAGAGTCCCACTTCTTCAGCGCCTGTACGAAGCGTTTGGCGCGGCAGGTGAGTACCTGGCTCCCCCAGCTCAAGTCACAGCGCTTGCTGCTTGCGGTGACGCCACAGCATTGATACGCCACTCGCAAAGCAGAGACAGGCACCTGCGGGAGGGACAGCTGCAGCAGGTTCTCGACTGTCGACTGCTTCAGCTTCTTTGCGCCGCCGTCCATCATTCTGAGGAGCACATCTGTCGGCACCTGCAATTGCGGGGCCCGAACGTCAATGAATTGAGGTGCGCGATGCGCCGTCCCATCTCGGCACATGGAAGCAATGGCAACAGAACATCAAGCTCGCTCGAAACGGCAGCGCGAACAAGATCTGCAGCCTCCACTGTCTCACCTTGCTACCCTTCCTGAAGCCCGGCAAGTCGGCGCTCTTTTTGAGAGCGGCCAGCGCGCCGTCGTATGACTGTTTGACCATGGCCACCGGCAGCTCCACCGTGAGCTTCAGGTGCGACCGCGGCTGCTGGTCTGCCTTCACCTTAATGGGCCAGGAGGCAGGTGACCGCTTGCTGGACGTCTGGCCGGGCGGCGCCGCGGCACATTGTGTCCGACGCTCTGCATGCAGTAGTGCGCCCTGCGAAGCCAGGTGATGAAGACGATCAACGTCATCATGTGAGTGCGACTTGCATCATCTGTGCGTGCGTGCCTATTGTACAGGAAGACGATGAGCTGGCTGGACTCTGACAGGCGCCATGGCCTGCAGCCGCTGCCATGTTGGAAGCACGGAGCGGATTACATCCTGCTCTACTGCAATCAATCACCTGTACATGCCGTGCATGCGTCTGTCGCCTGAGGCTATCGCAGCCGTGCTCGCCGTTCCGGAACAATTTCGACTGCAGCCGTCGCGCTGATATGGGCAGCGTGAGCATTGCCTGTGCGTTGCCTGTGAGGACCTTCATCACTGCTCTGTTGTTGACTTCCTGGTGTTGAATACGGTTTATCGACTTGCACGCGCAAAACCGCAACCGCAAATGAAGGCTTGATGGTTTCGGCGGGGGGTTGAGCAGATGAGGCTGCAGCGGGGAAGCCAATAAAGAAGAGGTTACAAGGCCTCACCATCAGGCCTTGTAACCCTTCGGGACAAGGCTAAGTGCTATACCCTACCGCCGGAGGTTGTCTTATTGGCTTCCTGACCCGGGATCCTACACCTGGTGCTTGCCTTGGTGTCAGGCACGAATGGCAGCAGGCGACTTGGATCCATCCAGGTGGTGCAATAACGTAGAAATGCAGGTAGTTACCAGCTGCCAAACTTTCATCAAGCATGGACGGCGCCGCGCTGGATATGCGTCTCAACCAATCCAACGATTTGACGTTAATGTACAACACGATCCCCTGAACGAGCAGCAGAACATCCGTCACCTCCAGTGCTCGTTATCCCAAGTGGCTCGCGAGCTGCGGGCCAGACGGAATCCGCACACTCTAGGTCTCAGCGGAGGCACCAGCGCCTGCCATCCGGCCGGAGCCCCGGCTCCGCGAGGCCGTCGCCGCCAGCTCAGCCTCGTAGTTTCGGCCCTCGATCTGCAGGACAGCGCACAGCATTAAGCCGCATGCCAGCTGAAGAACTGCAGCACAATGCAATGTGGTTGTAATGCAGACACGTGTGGCACTGTGTGAGACTGTAAGCACGTCAGATTACGAAACTGTCAACAATCGGTGGTGCATGGTCAAAAGGCAGGTTCAAAGACTGTGACGCACCTGTGCGTCGTCCTGCGGCGTGAGGACCTTGTCGATGAGGCCGTACTCGATGGCCTGCGTGGGCGTGAAGTAGCGGTTGCGCCCGACGTCGATGCGAACCTGCTCCTTGGGCCGCCCCGTGAACTTGGCCAGGAAGTCGACGTACCTGCAGGCAATTATTTATACACAATTCAGTTGCCGCTGTGCCATTCCAGCAATTGAACCAGCAATTGAAAGAGGACATGATTGTGACCTGTCAGACATATTGTCCAGTGGCCGGTCCAGCAGTTGGCAAACGACTGGGATTCATCTGAGTGGTGCTGACAGTAGCAGTAATTGACGTTAGTATGTGGTTGGGCGCACGTCTGCGTGTTGTACTCCAGCTCGTTGGCCTTGATCATGATGTTGTGGGTGCTGCCGAAGGTGCGGTTCATGCGCGGCGGCGCCGTCATCATGCGCGCGTGCTCCAGCGCGTAGCGGCAGCCCTTCTTGCCGCACGCCGCGATCATGGCGGCGTTGCCGAAGGCCTGCCCGATGACCAGGGTGTAGACCTCGGGGCGGATGTACCCCAGGGTGTCCAGAATTGCATAGGCCTCCGTCTCGAAGCCGACCGCCTGGCCGTCGGGCGTCTGCGTGCCGATGGAGTTGAGGTAGATGTAGATCTGTTTCTCCGGGTTGTTGTAGTTGAGCCACAGCAGCTCGGAGATGACCAGCTCCGTGACCGCCGGCACCAGCTGCGTGTCCATTCACAGTGCGCAGGGTGAGATGACGAAGTTTGCTTCAGATGGACTTGGGCGCCGCATTGCGGCAACACACCTTCAGCACTCACCTTCACAACTTCTTCGCTGCAGGTACACCATGCACACGAGAGTGGCACAGCAGCATGCTGGAAGATGCGTGACAACTAACACCGAGCCAAAAGCTCACCGGCATGCCGATGTAGCAGATGCGCGCGTCCAGCAGTAGCGATGGTAGGTCGGGCGGCGAGCTGCCAGGACCGCCGCCGCCGCCGGCGTAGCCACCGCTCATGCGCGTCACCATGCGCGTCGCCTCGCCGACCTTGTCGTCGCCGCAGTAGAACGCCTTCGCCGTGAGGCTCGCCTGCACCGCATCATAAATGCGTTGAGCACATGGTTGTGAACAGCAGGTAGCTGTGATGCAAAGTGGCTGCCAGCGCTGATAGACCTTATTCTGATGAGCATGCGGTGGCAGGATTGAATGCATGTCTTTGTCGACACATGCCCGGAAATTTGGCGCACCGGCTCTGGCTCATGGCCGATGAGCGAGCGGTGCTGTGACCCCATGCCCAGGGCTGCCATCTGCTTTGTCGTCAGGCCGAACTCTGCGTCCGTCTCCTGGATGCGGCTGGTCGGCTCCGGCGGCATGTACAGGCCGGTGTCTGGGAGGCTGAAGTCGAACCGCTGCGCTGAGGTGGAGACATGCTGGTGCCTCCGCTGGCGGGGTGCACACCGAGCCCGCAACTGGCTGGGTAGCTGCTGTCTGCTGCTAAGCTCCGCTGCGGCTGGGCAGTGCCGAAGACGCCCGGCCAGGCACTGGGCGAGGCTCATGCCTGCTTGGGGTTTGTGCAGCTGTAGTTGGCAGTACTGGACGCGCCGCGAGGTGTCACCCGACTAGAACAGCACTGTCACACTTAGGGGAACACACACTGCTGGGCTGCTGGGCAACAGGCTTGTGTGCTGAAGTCCGAGTTGTCGACAAGCAATCGGCATGGCCGCACGGGCCGGCGACGGGTTTCATCTGCAAAACCTCGTTATTCCCCTTCAGCCTTCGCAAGGTCATCACCACGAAGTGCAGCTGGCGCAGTGAAAGAACACCGAGTCAGCACTGCCCCAGCTGCATCACCACGTGACTGTGCACAGCTGGCTGAGTGTGCAGCGGCATTTGGCAGTTTCTCTTTTAACAGATCGGCTGGAATTTGAAGCTCGCTTGGCGGTGTGTGCAGTTGCGGGATCGCGTGCAATAACACCTCGCTTGATCGCCGGTCAGACACATGATGCGCAGAGCTCTCTTCAGTGCGGCACGCGGTCTGTTTGACGCACAGCAAACCAGCGCGACCCGGTCTGCGGTTTCGTGCACAGCGCCTGCGACACTGCGGTGTCTGGCGACCGGCAGCGGTATGCAGCACCTTCTTGCTCTTCTCTAGCATTACAATCACACGTTTCCCGGTTTCCAATCATTTATCGCTTCATGTAGGTATGTGTCGATCGAATACCTTTCGACCACCTTTCAGTACCGACTGTGCCATTTTTGCAACGCAGCAGCCAAGGTGATCGATGGGAAGGGTATCGCAAACGGTTGGGAGAAGAGCATTGCGGCGGAGGCGGAGGAGCTCACGAAGGAGCTGGGGCGGCCGCCAGGCCTGGCCGTGATTGTCGCCGGCGAGCGCCCAGACTCTGCCATCTACGTGCAGCGCAAGCAGGACGCCTGCAAACGGGTACTTCGGCAGCCTGACACTCACTGTAGCAGCATGCCGCCCAATCCCATGTTTTCAAGTCACTTGCTACAAGCATGCAGCAAAGCGCGGGGGCCTGTTGCGCCACTGTTGCGCCCAAGCTGCTTGTGATGCCTGGGCCCTGACAGGCCCTCGATCGTGGAGCACAGGTGGGCATCGACTCAAAAATCTACCGGCTGCCATCCAACGTGGTGGAGGCGGACGTGCAGACGATCGTGGAACAGCTTTCCAGCGACATCCATGTGGACGGCATTCTGGTGCAGCTGCCGCTGCCGGCCGGCCTGAAGGAGGAGATCATTTTGCAGGACATCTCCATCGTGAAGGACGTCGATGGTGGGTTGCCGCTGTGTCGCATGCGACTGCAAGCGTGTCAGCTCTTTTGTTGTATGCTGTGTGGCCACGTCGCGGCGCTGCAGCATGCTGAGCATATGTGCTGTGCTTGCACAGGGCTGTCGCCCATCAACGTCGGGTGAGTCACCGCAGCCCCTTCCTGATTTCCCAGTTGTCTCTCGAGGACGCTGCTCGTGGATGAGCAATGGCCGATGCGATCGCATCTGCACCCTGGCTGCTGTTTCCAGGATGTGCTGTTCCGGTGCCGCAGGCGGATGCTCATGCGGGGGGTGCTGCCGGTGTACTCGCCGTGCCCAGCGCTGGCCTGCATTGAGCTGCTGAAGCGCAGCGACATCTCCATCCACAACAAGAAGGTGTGGTTTTGCACTCGACTTTGGTAGGCAAGATGGTCGAGGGGCACTGGCAAAACCGTCGGGCGGTCAACCAAAATGGAAGTCAGGCTATTGTGGCACTCATTCCTTCAATTGCAGGCGGTGGTGCTGGGCAACAGTAACACGTTGGGGCTGCCGCTGGCGGTGCTGTTCAGTGATCATGGCAGTAGGCTCAGTATCAACCTGGTAGTGATGCTTGTTATTGGATCTTTCAGGTGGTTGTGTTGGGCGACAGCAACACAGTGGGCCTGCCGCTGGCGGTGCTATTCCGGGATCACGGCGCCGCGGCGGTCACCATCTGCCACCGCGTGGCGTACGAGTCGTACGAGGAGAGCCGCCGCGAGACAGAGGCGTCCGAGCGCGCAACCGCGGACGCCTGCCTGCCAAACGTTGGCGCAGGTGCAGACGCTGTGCGGATGCTGTGCGGCAGTGATGGCACAGCGGGCGTGCACCCTCCTTCTCTTCTCACAATTGGCGGCAGGCGGCACAGCGGCAGGCGGCACTGTCTGGGCGTGGTCTGCGCGTGCGGCGCCGGCTTGGCCACATATCTTGAGCTGCTTGCACAGTGGGCACATGCAAAACCGGCATCGCCAGCCGCCTGCTGCAAGGCGACGCTTTGCCATGCGGTCAACTGCCTGCTGATCGGTGACAGCCTCTCTTTCGTACCTTTCTCAGGCAGCAGCCTGCCGGCGGGCTCCGCAAATGACGGCGTCGACCCGACTGTTTCTGGCGACCGGGCGCAGCCGGCGCCGGCCGCCATTAAGCCGCTAAACAAGTTCCTGCCGGACGTGTGCCGCACGGCGGACATCCTGGTCGTGGCCGTCGGCCATCCCGAACTGGTGCGATACACTGCGTCAAGATTCGATGGGAATCCGCATGGTCCCAGGAAGCCTGGCTGTCCCCTCATATCATTGCTGTCACCGTCTCAATGGCGCTGCATCCACCGCCTGGCAGGGTCACGGAAACCCATGCATGCATCGACGGCGCCCTGTCCATCCGTTCACCAGGCTGTTCGCGAGTGGATTCTTCCTGCAATGCCAATGCAATGCAAAGCATTTCTCAACGCCCACAAAACAACCGATCTATTGCTATGCGCCGCAGGTGACGGAGGACTGGGTCAAGCCGGGCGCGGTGGTGCTGGACGTGGGCATAAACGTGCGGGAGCCGGCCAGCAAGGACCACAAGCACAGGCTGGTGGGTGACGTGCACTTCGCGCAGGTGTCCAAGGTGGCCTCCGCTATCTCGCCGGTGCCGGGAGGTGCGCATCTGCTGACATCATCCGTCATTGTTTCATTCTGCTCTACAGGCTGCTCTATCCTGCTCTACAGGCTGCTCTGCAGGGCCTTGCTCCATGGCAGCAGACCTGAACACGACCGCTCGGCCAGCCCAGCCCGTTCTGACATGCAATACGCACATGATTCGCAGGTGTCGGCCCCATGACGATCGCTGCTTTGTTGCACAACACCCTAGAGGCGGCCAAGCGGCACGCGGACATCTGGAAGCCGCGGTCATGAGCGAGATTCAAGAGTCAATCTTGTGCTGCGTATATGTAGATTGTGGTGCCATTCAGCACTGCAAATCGGATTGTGATTTCGCCGCGCCCTGTGCATAACCTGTGCAGCACCAGAAGCAGCACATTGCTGCCTGACGCGCACCGCTTCAGATGGGTCATGTAGTGCTGCTCAGCGTTTTGGACGGCTGGTAGTGACGATCAGGGTCTCAAAGAGCAAGTTGCCAAGGCGAAGCTCCACAGGCCACGGCAAGTTACAAATGATGACAGCTAAGCGCGATCTCCGTGGCTGAGGAGATTGTTTGGGGTGAGGTTGTTCCGCAGGCATTTCCTGTTTGTTCGGACGTCACCAAGACTGCAGCACATTGGGAACCCTTGTATTGGAACTTTTTCACTGATCCGTGCCGCGTCGGCGGGCTGACGATGGTAAGGAGCGTGCATCGGTGACCCCGGCCGGATCGCCACGGGATGCTCTGAACTACCTTATCTGCTCCATGCTGTTGCATGCATTGCACCTTCAACTCATGTGTAGCACGCAGAGAGTGACGATCAGTCGCTGCATGCGCATCAACAGGCGGGCATGGCCAGCAGCGCACTCGGGCAGAGCAAGGCCTTCCTCCGCGGCCAGCAACTCGCGCCGGCCCCGCGCACAGCCCGCGCCGCGCAGCCGGCACAGGTGCAGATCCAGGCAGCCGCGGCGGCCACCAAAAGGCTGAAAGCCGGCGCCAGCAAGAAGAAGCTGGCGCCGCGGAAGCCCAGCCCGCCAAAAAAGGGCGGCACGCAGCGCCTCGGCGGCACCATCCGCATCGGCAGCCAGCCCGTGAAGAAGGTGAATTCTGCGATTCACAAGAGGGTGGCCCGCCGCTGACAGTGTGAGGCGACAGCGGCGCGCGTCATGCTTTCGAAATGTTCGATACAGGACACGAATCCAACCAGGAGTCCGCCTGCTCAGCGTTACCAGCAGTGGAAGCGACAGTTTCCAGCTCATGAGGCGAGCTGCGGCACCAAGGCATGGAATATCGGTCTGATGATGCCCTGTGCTGCCGACCGCAGCTCATCAGTATCGCCAACAACAGCAAGGAGAGGAAGTTCCGGCCGCGCGGCGACACGGCGGAGACGCCCAAACTGCTGGCGCGTCTGGAGCAACTGCGCCTGCTGTCCAAGCTGGAGGACCTCAAGCTGCTGTCTCTGCTGCAGCGCAACGGTGGGCACTTTTTTGAAACAACACAGATGTCGCTCTGATGAATCATTTGGAACGGCCGTCCACGTTGGAGGAGCTCAAGCTGCTGCTCCTGCGCAAAGGTGTGCACACTGCGAAGCTGTCCACTGCCGCCGCCGCCGACGACGACGCCGCCGCCGTTGCTGCCAATGTCACCTGCCAGCTGCCGCCGCCGCTGCTGATCCCGCTGCTGCTGCTGCGCCGCTGTCTTGTGTATCACTTCCGGTGCCGTTTCGAATCTGTGACATGCTCGAGCATTCCGAACAGTATCCTCAGATTTCTACATTTATCCTCTGCAGGCATCACGTTCACATTCATTGAGAACTCGGGGCTGCTGGAGACCGCGGAGAACCTGGGGCTGCTGTCCGCGGCGGCCGACAGGTGGAAATTATGCACACTCAAATTGCGCATAAGCCCTCTAGATCTGCAGGCCAGCGTGGCCTTTAACATTCACATGCTTTGTTATCCATAGCATGGCCTTTACATTTCTTGTGAAAATGTCTCTCATCTGCAGGAACACGCCCGGGCTGCTGTTCACCGCGGCCTTTGCGATGTATGCGCTGGCGCCCGCCGCGGTCTACTTCCTGCCGGACAACAGCACGGGTCTGGTCGCGGCGCAGGCCGCCATCGTCGCGCTCGGCGCCCTGGGCGGCACCGCCGCCTTTGCTGGCGGCTCGCTGCTGTCCACGCTGCAGAAGGAGGTATCCTGAATGGGCGCCGCTGCCGCTCCTGCCGGCTCGCTGCCGTCCACGCTGCAGAAGGAGGCCACTCAAACAGCCTGGCAGCTGAAAGGCGGCCTGATCGCTGGAAGGGAGTGGCGGGTTACTGCTGGCATTGTGGTCTCCGCTTGCGGCTGACACCCTCAGGGGGCAGGTCCACATGTTTTGACGTTTCATGCATGGTTGATCGACGTGATTTACGAGGCTTTAAATCAAAGGCATAGCTATTTAAAAGCCGCAAGGGCTGCCGGAAGCACACAATGTTGCCTGCCCACTGAACGCAGCGTCATCTCGGTTCCTCGCCGCCGACGCTTCCCATCCCCAGTGATCCTTCACTTGGACTTGGGAGGCGGCTTCTTTGAGGGGGACGCCTCCGCTGCTGCCTCTGCCGTCGATGCGTCGCTGTCCTCTGGGAAAGCGGCGCAGAGTCGACCGACGGACGCCACAGCTTCCTCGAGCGTGTGCACCGGCTGCAGGTCAGGATTTAGGAGTGCAGGTTTCACACTCGGATCTGAAGACGTAATGTCTAACTTTCTGCCATTGTGTCGCATGGTAGCTCACCCGCACGCATTACTTGCTTCACGCACACAGGTTGTGCGCACTTCCGTATAGTTCTGCTGTGTGACCATGCCAAGCACATTCACATAATCATCGCAGCTAATTCAGAGGCGTTAGATGGAAGGGCAGAGGTTTGAGTGACGGTCTCCTTCTATTTCACCGCACCTGGTCAAAACTGACGCGTTCGACGCTGTAGTCTGAGCCGAAGCGGGCGCGCACATCTGCGCCCAGCCGGTCGATGGAGATGAACGTCGCGTCGCTGGCGCAGGCGTCGCCCTGCTTCATGAGGTGCCGCAGCTCCCTCGAGTAGGTGTCGTTCAGCACCTGCGCACGTGGCAGTCGCAGTGTGCATGAGCTGTGAAGCGCGGAGGGCACGCCCATGGCGCCCCGGAATGACGGCATGCATGTGCCATCCACAGTGTCGCCGCAAAAGCCATCGACCCAGCACATCAACCATGAGCCCTGCCAAGGAGCGCCCCACGTCGTTTTTGAGTGGTTGGTGCGGCTTTGCATGTCCCGTCAAGACTCTGAAGCATGCTGGCTGATGGATCGAGGCTGCCGGTGTAAGTGACACTGCCAGAGAAGTTGGCCAGCCGGGGACGCGCCTGCAGGATGCGGTGTGGCTTGTGCATGACGATGCTGTCGGGCTTGACGGCGGTGTGCTCAGCTTCGTCAAAGTTTGTGAAACATAAAGGTTGTGAAACGTTGAGACAAAGATCTACCTGCAGGATGCGGTGGGGCTTGTGCATGACGATGCTGTCGGGCTTGACGGCGGTGTACTCGGCGACGTTGACCCAGGACACCGTGCCGAAGCCGCCGACAAAGTACACGTCGCTGATACGGTGCATGCGGAAGAACAGCGAGTTGCCGCTCAACCACCGCTCCTTGCTGTCCTTGCTGTGCTTCTGGACGAAGATCTGCGGGGGGCATGAGGAAAGCAGGGACGTCAGGACAGCAGAGGGTGTGCTAGCAGAAAAACAGCAATTGATCTCGTGGGGTTTGGGGCCACTTGCCACCCGCTTCATGCTGGCACTGCTGTGCTTCTGGACGAGGATCTGCAGAAACGTTCAGCAGTGAGACCTCAGGAGCAGGAACTACAGTCAAAGGGTAGACCATCAAAAGGACGGCAGGCTGCTCGATGTGGGAATTCTTGTCATGGCGTGGCTCAGCAGTGACAGAAGACACACACACAGACTTTCCCTCCAGCGCCCCCATGGCAGCCCCAATGCGGTGAGTGCATTGTGGGGAAGGTCGTCACCTCCCGCGCCGGCTCCTGCAGCTCCGGCGACAGCTGGTACACGTCGCCGAAGATGGTGACGCGCGCGTTGGCGAGGCCCGTCCACCCGGGCATCTGCACCACGAGCGAGCAGCGGCAGTCCTCCACGATGTTGCGCGTATGGATGGCCAGCGGTGACATGCAGAAGATGGGGAAGCCCGCGCCGTCAGACGCAAAATCCACCAGCGTCCCGAAGGGGTACCCCGCCCGCCGGTGGTGCATGCTGGACATGGTGGTGCACAGGTGCGCAAACTGCGCCTGCTCCACCTGCAGTCATAGAAAAGATGACGTCATTTGACACTGAGTGATGTCGCATCGGCGGCGGTGCTGGATTGGAGACATTCCACCAAGCTCAGAGGTGGAACGATGCATGCATGCCACTGCAACACGCACAGCGCCGCGTCAGGGGCTTGCTGCCCGCCCGGCCGCACCTGGCAGGGACCCCAACAGGCGCCTTCCTCCAGCGAGCTGAGCACAGTTCACATGCGGTGCATGTGATTCGCCATGTTTCGGATGCTGGCTTCGGATCACAGCCTGGCAAGCGCTCAGACTCACCAGATTGCGCACGGCCACTGCCGGCAACAGGAGGTGCCCGTTGAGAATTTCTGCAAATTACGTTGTGTGTCTGTCACTTCGGTGTTTGATTTGTCACTCACCAGGTTGCGCACGGCCACCGCCGGCGAAGGCAGGTCGTATTGCTGCGAGGCGTTGTGCACGCCGCCCGTCAGCGGCGTGCGACGCAGCCCCGTGGTTTTGATCGGGCTGCCGCTGCTGCCGCCGCCGTCTCGGCCCCGCGCCGCCGCCAACACGGCCGCCGCCTGCAGCGACAGCGGCGAGTCCGGCGCCTGGCTGACGGCGTCGCCAGGAATGCCTGCAACGTGAAGTGAAACTTGAGTTGAAATGTGCACGATTGAGCCTGCAACATGATGCAATTCAGAAGCTTCCACGCCGAGCCATGCCGAGCAGATGCAATGGTGTGCGCAGCGCCGTCGCCTGGATCCCACCGCTTGGTGTGCCAGGTCAAACAGGGAAGCCATGGCGCGCTCACCTTGCTGTTTCTGGGCCTCAAACTGCTCTCGGAGGGTCGGCTGCTCGTTGTCAACCGGCCGCAGGCCCCGGCTCTCTGCGCTGCCGTTCTTTCGCACCGTGCTGCAGCACACCCCCGCCTCCCGGCTGCTGCGGGTGCGCACCCGCAGGTGCTGGAAGGCAGGGTGGAGGGCACCGCTGCAAGGGAGGGGAAATGAACAGTTAAACATCGTGCGCAAAGATTCCAACGTGAAGGTGAGCTGGGGGCCGCATCGGCAGATGCCGCCGCTGTGCGTTGTGATGGCTACACGTCCGACTCGCTGACCGGCACCGTGTCAGTTTCAGTAAGCAGGCCTCATATGACAGACCAGAGGAATCGGAGAGGCAAAGAGTTGGCGGTGTCGGAGAGCAGCACCTTTCCCTGCTCCATGCTGCACTGCAGCCTGCCGAAGCATGTGGTAGCAGCCTGTGCTCGTACAACAACGCCTCCATGATACCGACACCACTGCTACGGCGATCCTGGCCTGCGCAGCGCGAAGTTTCAAGTTGTAGCCCGCAATCTCGCTTCCGGAGTTTTGCAGTACAATTCTGCGAGCATGTCTGAGTTTCCCTCTTCAGTGCGACGCTTGCGCGACAGCACCGACACTTCTCCTCTTCCTGTCCAGCAAAGCTCCAGAGCAATCGTGCAGATAGTTGGCCAATTGCACGGTGGTGGCGTGCAATTCGGCAGGACACATCCTTACACAAGTTCGAGGTCCTGAGGTCGCCAGTGTCGACCGCTTGCATGCTGCAGCTTGCACTCGAGGCCGGCACTTAGAACACAAACCAGGTGGCAAGGTAGCAGCTGCCACAGCGTCGCGACGACTGCGGCTGCAGGCTGTGCGGTAGCCAACCGCGCCCGCGGCGCAGCCGCGCGCGCTGCGCGGGCGCGCACAGCAGCAGCCCCTCCACGGACCGGCGCCTTAGCAGTCAGCGGGAGCGAGACGTAGCACGCGGCGTTTGAGCCGCCAACTCGGCAGCCAGCTGTCAGCCAGGCGCAGCCATGAGCTCCCATGAGGAGTTCCGACGCAACAAGGAGCTGGAGGAGGCCCGAAAGGCTGGCCTCGCGCCCGCGGCGCTGGACGAGGATGGCAAGGCCATCAACCCCCACATCCCGCAGTACATGTCCAGCGCGCCCTGGTATCTCAACAGCCAGCACCCCAGTCTGAAGCATCAGAAGGACTGGCGGCAGACGCAGGAGGACAGCATCAACAAGAGCTACGACCGCGGCGTCAAAGTCTTTCAGGCCACCAAGTTCCGCAAGGGCGCCTGCGAAAAGTGAGCTGCTGCTGCCGCTGCCAATGTCTGCAGCTGCCGATCATCGAATGCCACCGGCTTGTGTGAAACTCGCCGCCTGCTGCTGGCTGCCATGCATGCCTGCAGCACCCTGCACAGCCGCCCTGCTGCATGCGGAGGTGCACGCACGCTGTCAAGTGCATGTGCATACGGCCTGTCGACCGCAGAGCGCTGCAAGGCAAGCAGTCCTGACATGCACATGTTGCGCCCTGCAGCTGCGGAGCCATGACGCACAAGACGAAGGATTGCGTGGAGCGGCCCCGCAAGGTCGGTGCGCGGTGGAGCAATAAGCACATCGCGGCCGACGAGAAGGTGGGCTCGCTGCCAAACCGTGTGCATTCGAACGCCGCTCGCTGTAAGCCCTGTATCCCAACGCAGCAGCGGGGTCTGCCATTCCATTGGTGCTGGCATCTCCAGTATCCTGGTCGTGACCTTCAAACCCGCTGCGCCCGCTGTCAGGTGGAGGACATCGAGATGGTGGGCTTTGAGGCCAAGCGCGACCGCTGGACTGGCTACGACACGAAGGAGTACTCCAAGGTCGTCGACACGTGAGTGTTCCGGCTTTCAAAATGATTGAGGTTTGAGAAGGCATCGTTACTGTGATATGACGCTGGAGTCAGCCAGATTGCATGGCGCGGTTTGTGGGATGAGCCGCCATCAGGATGAGCTGTCAAGGGTATGCTCACTGAATCGGAGGCTGCTGCACAATGCTTTCTGAACACTGGCTGCCGCCGGCTGATGGCAAGAGATGGCATTGACACATGGAATGGTGCGTTTACAGTCATCATGCTCCTGTGCTCGCCAGGTTTGAGAAGTGGGCCAAAGTGAAAGATGCGGGGGAAGGAGCTGGAGCGGCTGCTGCCCCGAACCTGAAGGTGTCGTTGAAATCTTGACTCTGGTGAAGATTTGTCTGGTGTTTTTGGCAGGTTCGAGAAGGTGGACGAGCTGAAGCAGGAGATGCGGCGGAAGAAGGAGCTGGAGCGGCGGCTGCGGCTGCCGGAGGGGCCGGGCGGCGACGACGCCGCGGAGGCCTCGGCGCCGGAGAAGAAGGAGCGGGACGATGCGCAGCACAGCGACTCCGGCAGCGATGTGGACGACGAGGACCGCATCCGCGAGGAGGAGGCGGCAGGTGAGCAGTTGTGCCTATTGCGCTGTCGCCTTGAAACCAGGCTTTCCCTCAATAAGCCGAGCTGCACTCACAGCTGAGCCTACCGATGAGGACTGCCTCCGCAAGGAGGTTGCGGGTGAGCTCGCAAAACTGCAGGCCGCTCTACTTCTCCTTGAACCTTCACTTTTTTTGGAAATCCCATCGTTCTTCCGACACAAAGCCAATCACAGCTGTCAATCCAGCTGTTAGACCGATGGTGCCAATCTGGAGGATGCTGGCTGCCCGCTGAGGGGCATCCGAGTTGGTGGCAGCCGCCAGACCCATAACTGGCACCCTGCTGTGCCACGCAGCGCTTGCAACAATGTTCGGCCTGGCAGGACTGGCAATCCAACGGCGAGGTCAGCTCTGTTGCCGTACTGGTTTTTCGCCTTTTACTAAATACCACCGAGCGCTGTCCTCGACAAGCCGTGTTTCCCAATTTTTCCGGCGCAATCAGCGCTACCTCAACCCAAACTCGCCCAAACCCCCCAAACCCCCACCCTCCCCACACTCGCTTTATGTCGGTCGCTGGACCTATATCGAAGAAGTCAGCGGCACGACTCACCGCTTCCACCTTGTACGGGCTCATTTAGCCCCGCAATGTTGGTCAACTCAGCATGTGGTGCGCCACGGCGCTCTGTGAACGGAGGCGCAAGGTCAGGAGACCATGGCAATGTTGGCCTCATCTGAAATTTGTGTCAAGCACTTGGCAGCACGTCTTGTGTTTTCAATCACATCCCACATTTTTAAACTTGCTTTCTGCCCGCTGCAGCACTGGCTGTGTGCCGCGGGTCGGCATGGCACCCATAACTGACCGCTGTGACAGCAGCGAGCAGGTTGTTCATGATATTCACGTTGCCACCCCTGTCGTCATACCTTTCTCGGCCTTTTTGGCTAAGATCAAGTGTAGTATCTGTTCTTATCAGTTTGATCGCTGATATTGGTTCATTGAACTAATTCGATCAATTGAATTTTTCTGGGCGGTAGGCCCACCATGTCGCCGCTTGCGTCGGCCGGACCTGCCCGTTTGGTCTTATGCACTGCACTGCAGCTATGACCGAACAGCCCTCCCCCAACCTAACCCCACACCAACACACCACCCACCCCAACCCCAATCACTGCAGTGCTGTGCTTTGGGACTTGAGAGGCGTAGACGAGGGCACTCTGACACAGCACTCAAGTTCATAGCCGTTCTTATTCCTTCCTCTTTGTATGGTGCAGGCTTCGGCGAGGTGGAGATGCGGTTGGCGCACAATGGTGGCGGCACATTATGTCAGATATCCCAAACAAGACACGAAAACAAGCATCGACATGCCACTTGTTGCATCCCGCAGGCTTCGGCGAGGTGGAGAAGCGCGTGCGTACCACCGGCGGCGGCGCCTCGGGCTCAGTGCGCAACCTGCGGATTCGGGAGGACACGGCCAAGTACCTGCTCAACCTGGACCCCAATTCTGCGTACTACGACCCCAAGTCTCGCTCCATGCGCGAGGACCCCAACCCGCACAAGGTGCACTTTTGAGATTTTGTATTTGAAAACGCCTGCAGAAATGACGTGCAGATAGACTGAACGAGCTGACGCCGAGGCGGTGGACAGCAGATGCCGCACAGAGTGCCGCAGGCTGAAGGCACAGGCAAGGAGCTCTCTGCAACAGGCGGCCTTGTCAGCAGAGCTCAGCGCGTCCTGACATCGCTCGGCACCTGTTTCTGTGCACCTGTGTCGTTGCAATTCATCTTCTCCCCGAGACAGGACCCCGCACAGAAGACGTTCCAGGGCAACAACCCTCATGCGGCTCACCATTCTTTCGTTCACAACTCGTTCTCCAACACATGTTATTTCACTCCAACAGGACCCAGCGCAGAAGACGTTCCAGGGCGACAACTTCGTGCGGCGCGCCGGCGACTTTGACGCGTGGCAGGCGCTCAACCTGCACGCCGTTGCGGCGCAGAACCGCGGCCAGGACATTGCCATGATGGTACGGCCCTGGAGACCCTGACATCGTGTGCTATTTCGAGCAGCTGTTTATGAGACCGCAATTCCACGAAGCGGCTGCCCCTGTGCTGGTCCTCCCTCTGAACTGCTGCCTGTTCCAGTCGTCTGCAGCAGCGCCCATGGCGCCCGGCTCACCGTTTCATTGGATCATCGGCAGCCGCGCTGCAGTGGTCAAGGTGCAGAAGCTCTGCAGCGACCAAGACGCCTAGATGCCAAGGTCATCCAGCACTGAAACCCCTGTCAACCCCCTGGTCCGCAGGCGGCGCCGTCGCAGGCGGAGGCGCTGTACAAGAACTTCAAGCAGAAGAAGGAGGTGCTGACCAAGAGCAACAAGGCGGAGGTGGTGCAGCGCTACGGCAATGCCGCCTCCGCCGACGCGCCCGACGAGGCGCTGCTGCTGGGGCAAACAGAGGCATATGTCGAGTACGACGCCTCGGGTGCGGAATGTTTCTGTTGGTGTCCTTAAAACATCGAGACCTTATCTTGCGGTTCTTGAAAATTAATGCGCCCGACGAGGTGCTGCTGCTGGGCAGACTGAGGTTGAGGTGTGTCGAGGAGGCGGTCGCGGTACGAGGAAAGCACATGTTTATTTAGAGAATCATTTCACCCCATATAGGGCGGCTGCTGCGGGGGGAGGAAAAAGCCGCGCGGTCGCGGTACGAGGAGGACGTACTGGTCAACAACCACACGGCGGTGTGGGGCAGCTACTGGCGTGACGGCGCCTGGGGTTACGCCTGCTGCCACCAGTTTGTCAAGAACAGCTACTGCATCGGCGATGCCGGCGCCGCAGCCGCCGACGAGCAGACCGCGCAGGTGCGCGCGGCTGCAGCGCATATACATGCGGCCAGCCAGATGGAAGATGGCAGATGCGACCCAGGATGAGGGAAACCTGCAGCTTGTCACATGGCAGCCATCTGCCTCCCATTCCGGTTGCTGTCTGCATCTGCCACCAACAGATAACCCAGCAAACCAGGTGCCTCCTGCAGGTTCAAAAGTGTGCGGTAGTTCTGCTCAAAGGACTTGGTCTGTCGTGGGCGCAACTCAACTCGTGCTCCTATCAACCCAAGTTCCCGACGTGGTTACCCTGTCGGTCTTTGTGCAGCTGGCGGCCGACATGGAGGCGTCGGCGAGGGAGGCGCGCGCCAGGGCGGCACGACGGCAGTCAGCCAGCATTGTGTTTTGTTGCATACCCTTGATCTGGAACTGAAGTTTCAACTGTTATGCATGCAGCTGGTGGCCAACATGGAGGCGTCAGCGCGGGAGGCGCGGGCCAAGGCGTCGGAGGGCTCCAAGCTGCTTGACAAGGTGGCGCCTGCCAAGGACGTGTGGGGCTCTGAGGTCTCCGAGGACATCCAGCTCGACAAGGTGCCGCCCGGTTGCATCTGACACAATGCCGCAAGTCACAAGACCGATTTCAATGACCAGTGCTGAGAGACTACCTTGCAAGTTACTGCACAACGATTAGAGTATTGCTTCGAGGTCTCCGAGGACATGCAGCTCGACAAGGTGCCCTGGCTGCTTTGAGTACTGTGCAATCCGCCCGACAGCTGGGAATATGAGCCGTTCTTAGCGTTCACAGCCTTCCTGAATGCATTGTCAAGCAACCTGACCTCCTGTGCACTGTGCTACACCTCGACAGGAGAAGCGTGTTGCACCATCTGCAAGGTGGACGCAAGCCTGAATGCATTCACATGCTGAAAGCTGACGCCCTGCACTGTGCACCCAATCCCCACAGGAGAAGCTGGCGGCGGCGGTCAAGGCGGCCGAGAGGTTCAATGCGGCAACGGCGGAGACGGACGAGCGCAAGCGGAAGTACAATGCGGCGGAGCCGTCAGGAGATGCGCAGCCAACGCCCGAGGTGAGAATCACTCTATCTGAAATAAAAAAGCTGTAGAAGCAGCAAGGTCATCACTCGTGTTACCAACAAACCCTGCAAACTCCAGAAGATCCGCATCAGCTGAGCTCGTTCCCCGAAATGTGTCATGTCTGCAATGTCGTAGGAGATGGAGGCGTACCGCCTCAAGCGCGCACGCGACGACGACCCGCTGGCGCAGATGAAGGGGTCCGGCTCCACCGGCTACGATTTGGTTTGAGGAACTCCGAAGGGAGTTCAAAGCCTTTCGATCCTGGGGGCTCTCTGGAACCGCAAGTAGCTGGACTGCCTTGGATGCATCCAAGTGCAGCTGCGGTTGTTGACGGAGAGGAGGGGAACAATGGTAGGTGGCGCCTTACCACGAGGGCTGCACGGTTGCCGACGCGGCACTTGGTTTCAACGCTTGCTGTGCAGCTGACTATTCGCTGCTGAAGAATGTGCCGGCAGTAATCCGTGCCGCCAATGTGATTCAGGCGCCTTTCAAACACACCCTCAATGCAAACTCATGACCCACTCGCTGTATGGCACCGCGACAGGCTGCAGATACACGTCGTCCTGAGCACTGCTGATCTTGTTCAGGCACATCTGTGCTCTCAGGCTGTCGTCATGCGTGTGCATGTCGTGGCAGCACAGCGTGCATGCTGCATGCTGACCGGTGCATCAGGATTGTCCCAGTTTCACGACCGACACTTGCACGCAATCCAGTCCGCAATCTGTGCACAACAGCGTGCAGCACAATCTAACATTTCTGCCACCTGCAATTGGCATTGCCAACTCGGAATGCATTGTGTCGGCTGTGCTGCTGCCTCCTGACTCATCTCGGCGGCTTGTGACGCTCAATAAACCTTTCTACCCGGTCGGAGGCCTTGCACTCGCGAAGATCTGGGCAGGTGGTGTATCGTACAGTGACGCTGCTGCTGCCGGCGGCGAATGCTGCAGTTGCCAGCGTTGCGGAGCCAGTGGCCCAACGCTCAGCGCCAAGCTGCAGAACGTGTTCTGACTAGATCCCGCCAGCCTCAGCACCGCGTAGCGTCTGCCATGATGGCTGCGACAAGGCGGATTCTCCGCGGCGTCGCATTCGACATGGTGCGTCCTGGGCATGTCCTTCTTCGGCAACAACTCTTAGCTCTCACCAAGCTTCGTGTGCACGCTACAGGACGGAACTCTGACCGTTCCGTGCATCGACTTTGCGCTGATGCGCCGCCGCGCCGGCGTGCTGACTGGTGACATTCTGGAGGCGATCGCGAAGATGGAACCCGAGGCGCAGGCAAAGGCGAATGCTGCGATCTGGGACATCGAGCAGCAGGTGAGCCGACATCGCAGCTGGGAAAGGGTCGCACAACTAAAATATCATGGACAGAGGCGCGGAGCTGTGCTGGTGCTGGCGGGTTCTGTCAGGTCCATGTTTCAGTTTCGGTCCATTTGGGACAAGAACCCTTATGCACTGCAGGCACTGAAGGACATGAAGCTGATGCCGGGCATCGTGGAGCTGTGCGGGTTTCTGGACGAACAGCGCATCCCGCGCGGTCTGATCACGCGCAACGTGAAGACCTCAGTGGACTTTCTGCACCGCCAGCATCTGACTTCGCTGCACAGCCTGCCAGGTCTGTTCTCTCACTGTCCAATGCATAAACTTGCATCACCTGCAGACTCTGCATCCAAATCGTGAGGGAGACGCGCTTGCTGCACCGCCCACTGTGCCGTTGGATGTTGCTGTCTTCGCTCGCTGATTGAAACGAGCTCTCATGCTGTGCAGAGTTCAGCCCGGCGCTTGGGAGGGAGTGCGGCATGGCCTTCGAGCCGAAGCTGCGCTTCAAGCCGCACCCGGACAGCCTGCTGCACATCTGCTCCCAGTGGGGCATCCCGGCCAGCGAGGCGCTGTTTGTCGGCGACTCCCTCAAAGACGACGTGAGTTTGACGTACGCCGCTCCTTGGCAGCCGCCTGCAGCCTCGTGCTACCTGAGAGTGTGCGCCGTATTGCCAAACTGAGGCGAAGCTCGCAACCCCGGTGAAACATCACAGACACGTGAAACACCTCCAATTCTAAATTAAACGCACAGGTCGTGTGCGGGAATCGGGCCGGCGCCTGGACGGTGCTGCTGGACGAAGAGGGGCGCTACTCAGAGGCGGATCTCCAGGTCTGTGTGCATTTCGTATGTACTCTGCAGCTTGATCGCACGTTTCCTACTGCATGCTGCCCTGTTGGGCCCTCGCCACAGGCCAGTATCCGAGCATAATGTTATCCCTTGCTTCTGCAGGGGGAGACGAAGCCGACATTTGTCATCCAGCGCATGAGCGACCTGGTGCAGCTGCTGCAGCGGGAGTTTGAGCTGCAGCCGCCGCCGGTGGCGCAGGATGTCATGCTGGAGGCGGACACCGCGTAGTGCTCAATCCTGCTGTTGCCTCCGCTCCTTGCCATTGTTTTGGCGCCTCGGCGATGGAAAACGTCCTCATGCAAAGCAGGGTTCTGTGGATTGAATTCGGGTGCTGATGAGCAGCTGCAGAACGATCAAGGCGGGTTGGGCCACAGGCGTTCGAAATAAAACCTGAGTTCATCGAACCGATGCAAATCTCCTTGTCCCCCATTCATATTCTGCCTTGTGCCGCTGCAGAATTATGCCGCGGGCAAGTAGCCCAAAGTTGAAGTAGCCCAAATTGAACAGCGCTGCCCTTGACGCACATAACAGGCTTACTCGTCGCCTATGCTCTGCATCGTCCCACTTTACTTGAAGTCTCTATCCTTTGGCATTTTCCCGTACCTTGCCGCAGCGGCGTCAGCCACTCGACGCCACAGTCTAGCTACCTGCCTACTCAGCTGTGCTTGCCCAGGCATGTGTGTAAGCATCGATGAGCCTGGAATTACAACACTGAATGGAATTTATGGCATGATTGCCAGAGTGTCCACATTCTACCAGGCTTGGCGCATGCGGCAAGTTTCAAGCCAGCTCGTCCTTCAACCAATTGAGGGCCTTTCAGCCTTTCCGCAGCCTTTCCGCGTCGAAATTTAGTCATTACACTCTTAGACACATCTCAGACTTTCAACCGAGCATGGCCTGACGACGAGATGTGGGCAAACAACTTTGTCCTGCTGGCGAACTGCTGGCTGCATACGGAACATACATTTCCCTCGGGCTCTGGCGCGGCAGCAGCGCTTGTCTTGCCGCCCTTTTTACCACCCTTGGCCCGCCGCCGCTTAAGCTTTGCCTGCTTCCCCGCAGGCGTCTCTAGCTCCGGCTCGGCTGCTGCTGCGGCGCCGTTTTGCATGTCATCGCCGCCGTCGCCCACCGCCTCAGCCGCCACACCTGCGCCGCCGTCTGCCGCCGGGCCTGCCGCCACGCCTGCCGCGTCGCCGCCGTGGTCAGACGCAGCGTCCTCATCTTCCGAAGACTCTGCTGCTGCCACCGGCTGCCGCTGCTGCACGTGCGCTGAGCGCAGCATGGAAGCCAGCATTTCCTCCTCGTCCACGTCTCCGCCGGCGTCGCTGCCGCCATCGCTGGCTGCGCTGCCTGCGCCGTCGGCAGCCGCCGACCCAGCTGCCGCCTCTGCTGACTGCTGCGGTCCTTGCGGTTGGTCCGCCGCGCCGCTGCTGGCCGTCTCATCTTCCGAGCCTGCAGGCAACGCCGCGTCGCCGCCGCCGAACATCGCCGCCCGCTGCCGCTCCCGCTTCTTCTGCTTCTTCTTCTTCTGCTTCCGCGACAGCCGCGCGGCGGGCACAGCGTCCTCTTCCGACTCTGACGCCGCGGCATCCGCATTCACATCTGCACCCGCATCCGCATCTACGTCCGTGGCCGCTGCGCCATTGGGCTGCTGCTGCTCGTTGCCGTCGGCCGGCTGCTGTGGCGATTCTGCAGAGCAATCTGCAGTGGCATCGCTGCCGAGCTGCGCCTCCTCCTCTTCCAGCATCTGCCGCACCTCCGCCAGCTTCTCCAGGTGTTTCTTGGACCTGCGCAAAGTGTTCAAGGGTTCAAGTGGCTAGATCGAGTCGTAGACCTTAAATGCCGCCCAGTTGCGCCTCCTCTTCCTCCAGCATCTCCCGCCCTTCAAACAGCTTCTCCAGGTGCATTTTGGACCTGCAAAGAGGATGTGCTTTGCAGTTGCAAGCGATGCAGTATTTAGACAGGATGTGCAGTGTGTTTGCAAATTGGGACATTGGCTGGGACGCATGACGCCCACACAGGCGAGGGTGGCATGCCTGCGGCGTGCGGCTGGCAGCCACTGCTAGTGCGGCATAGCAAGTGCACAGCGTGGTAGCGGTAGGAAATAGGGTTTTGGGCGGCGCACCTCTCGTGGTTGACCAGCGCCTTCTCGCTGCGGAACATCTTTTCGCAGATGACGCACTGCCAGTGCACCTGCACACAGACATACTTGAGTTTCACGGCACATCCCAGGCCCTCTGCCTTACTGCTCATACAAGAACAACACATGCTCTACAGCATCGCCAGCGGGCTACCGTCATGCTGATGGCGGCTGCTCGGGCATGGACCTCGCCAGCCTTTCAACAACGGTTGCTCGAGGATCGAATGAAATTATGTTTGACTGTCACCTGCTACTCCTCCAAGGACTCCTCGCTGCTGGCGGGATTTTCCGAAGCAGGATCCCGCCGACCTCGCAATATCATTTGCATTTGAATGCTACACATTGCACCCTTGATATTTTCTCAGATGTTGCAAACCGATTCCGATTGTGTTGCAATCCCACATTGTTTTTGTATCCCTCCTCCTCCCGAGGACTCCTCGCTGCTGGCGGGCTGCTCGGAGGCGGCGATCCATTCGGCCTCACACTACTATGCCGCCGCCAGACTTGAAAACCTCTGTTTTTAAATTCGATACGAATAAACAGCGTTCTCACCTGTTCTCCTCCTCCGAATCCGCTTCGCTGCTGGCGGGCTGCTCAGAGGCGGTGAACCAGTCGGCCTCGTGGTACTGCTGCCACAGCCAGACTTTTGGAGAGCCGCTTTTTGGATTGGATACATACAAATGGACGTCATTCGCAAGCTGATTCCACCTGTTCTTCCTCCTCCGAATCCTCCTCGCTGCTGGCGGGCTGCTCGGAGGCGGTGATCCAGTCGGCCTCGCGGTATTCCGCCGCCGCCGCCGCGCGCGCCGCCTTGTCCGCTGCCCGCTGCTTCTCGATCGCCTCCTCCCGCGCCACGCGCTTTGCCGCCTCCTCCGCCTGTTGCCACGGGCAACCATGTGCAAACATGAGCGTCCTGTGAGCGACCTTGCTTCGAGACCACCAACTTGCCGTTTGCTTCTCCAGCTGGCTAACACATGACGTGCAGACTGGGAATCCTCCCGCCATTAGGTCCTGCAAAGGTCTGGCGCTGGCTGAGCGCCGCACGCACGCACGCAGTACGTGTGCGTGAGTGCAAGTCTGACTTCAATCAAGGGGCATATTCCACATGAAGCCAGGAGTGCCGGGAGGTGCCCCCCAAGGACAGCTCGGCTGATCTCACATTGTGGGCGAGGACGCGCTTGTCGCGCTTGCGCACAAAGGCGGCCAACTCGCGGACGGTCTCGTTGTAGTGCCGCCGCAGCGCCTTTCGCCGCTTCTGATTCTCTTCCTCGATCAGCCGCCGCACCTGCGGGATTAATTGTATCATTTCACACATGGTTGTGTACTCAGCAAGTGTGTGCTTGTTGTACTGTGGTTCTCCTCCTCGATCAGCCCCCGCACCTGCGTCATGCGAATTGTGTTGGTACTGTGTGTCAGCACTGTGGAAGTACACTCAGCGGCCGGGCTGTGCGTGTGCAGTACAGCATGCACGCTGCGCCCCTGCGGCAAAGCTGACGCAACTGCAACAATGCGCACCTTGCGGTTGGGCGCAGCGGCTGGGTTGTGCTCGTCCGACCATGCAAAGTCCTTCAGCGTGGCGAAGCTCAGAAAGTGGTCGTAAAATGCGGCAACCTGCGCCCACGCCGCCTCCGATTGCCCTGCACGCACGCGTACAGCGGTGTTTGCGTTTGCTGCCAGGGGCCCGCGCACCATCAGGACCGGCCAGGCAATGCGGGAGGCCTTCAGGCTGCCGTGCAGTATCTAGCTGCAAGTACAATGCGCAGCATTGGCGCGCCGCCGCCCATTGCAGCGGCTGCCGAACCTTCAGCAGGCACGCGGCGCTTCTACGCAAGCAGCGCAGCGCAGTACACCAGCTTGTGATCTAGGAGGCACCATGCATTGTGCAGCGCACCGCAATCCACCAGCTGCCTTGGTACTTCAGCAGAAATGCGGCGCGTTCATGCAGTGGATCCGCCAGATTTGTTATACTTTCACTGATTAACTACTCAGCGCACCGAAGCGGGGCGCGGCGCCGGCGGACTCGCGGGCGGCGGCATCGTCGCGTCGCCCCCCCGCCCGCACCTCCTGCTGCACCAGCTTCTCGAACAGTGTGTCGTACACCGCGTAAAAGCCCTGCAACACAGCCCGATCGCGTCATGAACTCTCATGCTCCACTGCAGGTATCTCGTGGCGGCAGTGTGCTGCCGACCCCTGGCAGCAGCCCATGGCGGCCGCAGACCAACCCTCCTCACGCCTCCTCACGCTGTGCACCTCAACCTGTCAGCAAGGTCCTCCAGCAAGTCTATAAGACCCTCGTCAGCGGCGCCTTTGTGACGTCTCCGTGCCCAGAGTAGTAGCGCGCGGCAAAGCAACAAAGCTGGTGCTTGAGCAACAGTTTCTGTGCCCAAAGTATTCTAGAACATCCCGAACGCTGTGCTCACCTTGACGTCGTCGCCGTAGCCGGAGTAGCAGCGCGCGGAGAAGTAGGAGAACAGGTCCTCCTCGTCCGTCGGCCGCGCCGAGCCGCCGGAGAAGCCCCACGAGCCCGCCTGATGCGTGTCCGCCCGCAGGATGGCGTCCCGGTGGCTGTCATACCTGCGGCGGCAGGGTGCAGTGATGGTGAGCATGCTCCTGTGGACTGCGGAGCATGAGCTGGCTGACGCGCCGTGCGGCTCGCTGTTGTGTTCTTTGGAACCAGCGGACAGCCACTGTGACGTTGCTGATGGGAATGGATGGACAGTGCGGCATTGCAGGGGCTTATGCAAGTCTGAAAGGGAATTCGCAATCGGGAGTGGCGGCGGCACGCACCAGGCGCGCTCATGCTGGTCCGACAGGACCTCGTAGGCATTGCATATCTCCTTGAAGCGCTCGTCCGCCTCCTCCAAGCGGTGCTGGTTCTTGTCTGCAGCCAGTGCAACAAAGCGAGTCAACACTGAGTGGCCTTGCCTCTTCTCGTCATGGCATGGTGCATGCGCGCATTTGCCGCGATGCGGCGCATGACGCCTGCAGACCCTGCTGTCATGGCAAGTCATGCACCAGCGTGTAAGCTTCGAGAGCGCTGTTTGTAGCACTCCATGACCCACCTGGGTGCCACTGCAGCGCCTGCACGCGGTAGGCCTTCTTGATGGCAGCCTCATCTGCACTCTGAGGGATGCTCAGCACCTCGTAGTAGCAGCGAGGCATGGCTGCCACGCCTCTGTACTATGCTGGAGAACGTGATGCTCGTTTCACTACTCGCAGAATGGCAAATGTGAGCCAGCGCAGCAGCATGAGGGCATGCAGCTGCCCTCTACTACAGGGATGGCAAATTGCTCTTCGGAGGATGCTGCTTGCCATTTTGCAAGGCTCCAGAACCCTGTTTGCATGCTCAAGTTTGCTCCAGGTGCTGTCTGCTCGCCTGTGGTTGCAGGCGCCAGAATATCTGTCTGGCAGCCTGCACGCCGCAGACGGACGGAAGGACGCGGCGGGTGGCGGCGGCAACGCATTTCGCATGCTCGGCCAGCAGAGTTGCAGGCCGGTGGTCCCAGATCCTGCAGCGCTTGTGCAGCTCCATTTCGATTTCATTCCCACCGTGCGATGCGAGCTGGACAGCTTTAACGACCGGAACTGGCTGGTGCGCCGGACGGCGCAGGCCGGCAGCCGCGGAACCGCTCAAGACTTCGTGCTCAAGGTCCACAATCACCTGGACTCGGCAAAACGGGGAAACATAGAGGTCAGACTGACACCTGCTGTGCTTGCCCATCTGCATGCACTTGGCGCAACCGTCATAGCACAGTGCTTTTTACAGTCTGGCGCACAGTCGTGCATGCAGCATGACCAAGACGCTGCGGTACTGCCTGGTACTGCTTGGCAACATTGTGACTCTCAACTCCAGGTTCAGAACCTTGTACTACAGCATCTGGCGCGATCCAGCCTGCCGGTGCCGGCGCCGTGCCCAGCGATTGACGGCGCCTACACCGCGTTTGCCGACTTGCCGCTTGCGGACGCCCGACAGACTGCGCCGCATGCCGTTCGCCTGCTGACCTACCTGCCGGGCAGCCTGCTGTCGAAGTCGCCACGGGTGCGTTTCAAAGCAACGCGACTGTTTGCCTGCATGATGCATGGAGGTACTCGCTCCACTCAGCGACACCTCAGCGATGCAACACGTCGAATTGAGCTGGTTTTTGTGTGTGCAGTCGCCGCAGCTTTTCCGCAACATCGGCGCCTTTCTGGAGCGAACAGACGCCGCGCTCAGCACCTTCAGCCCGCCGGCCAGTGAGGAGGCCAGACCCCCGGGCCTGTGGGACCTCCGCTCTGCGGCGGCCACACTCGCCGAGCTGCTGCCGGGGCAGGCGGACGCCAACCAGCGGTGGGCGCTGTGCTGTATGTTATGCCGTCCAAGACGCCCTGTACCTATTTCACATAATCAAGTGTTCTGCCCGCTGGTGCTGCCCTCCAGCTTGGGCTGGATATGCAAGTTTCCGGAGCTGATGCTGTCCTGTTACCGCAGGGCCACCCTTGAGTGGGTACAGAGGCAGCACGAAATTATTGTGGAGCCGGCAGCGACCACACTACGGCGGGGCTGGCTCCATGGCGATGGCAACGAGGACAACATCCTGGTGCGAGTAGGGAGGATTGAAGCCAATCACCCCTGATGCGACGCATTCAGTGAGATGCTGCACAAGTGTATTGCCGCCAGTCTATGCCTGCGACGCTGCGCATCCGGGATTCCTTGTTGGCGGCGGGCCGCCAGATTCACATGCCAGCATGATCGGAAACTCGACTCTGCATATCTGCGCTGACAACAGGCTGTGCACTGCAGGTGGAGGGCGATGCTGTGACTGGCTTGATTGACTGGGGTGACTGCAGCTACACATGGCTTGTGGCGGAGGTAGGTTGGCATGCTGTTCTCAAACCTGCGATATGCCGCGCAACATGCTGGACTGTGATGTCACGCAGTGCTGTTTTTTCATCAGCTCAATCATCTCTGTGGCGCCATGCAGGTTGCCGTAGCGCTCTGCTATGCCATGGAGCTTACCGTGGATGGACAGCCCCTAGAGGCAGCCGCTGCGCTGCTGGTGAGGACCTACTGCGGTGTCGACAACTTTTCGGAGAGCGGCATCGCCTTGTACAGTGGCCTGGTTTGGGTTTCAACGAAGTTTGCCTGCATGACGCAAAGGTGCAGAGCACTGAGACGGTCAACGTCCGCTGTTGCGGCCTTGTCAGTTGGCTGTTTTCTTGCCTACAGGCGGGCTATAGATCTGAGATGGAGCTCGATCAAGTTGAACTGCGGTTGTTGCCAACACTGGTGGCATGCCGCATCGCGCAGAGCCTCCTTATCGGCGTGGCAACCGCCGCTCAGGTGTGGTGGGCTCAATCGATCGCGCCCTCAGTATGCGGTCCGAGTAGATTCCCAGCAGATGCAGTAGTTTTACTCGTGGCATCCTGCTTGCAGGATCCTGCAAACACCGCATACCTCACAAGCAGCCATGCAGCGCACTGGTGAGAGTTGCACGAGAGCTGCCACTGCCTGAATGTTTGGGGTCTGCAACAGCAACCTGTAATGTAACATTGTGCTAGTGTGTGCAGGGCTGTGCTCGATATGCTGATGACTGATGCGGACGGGGCCGCCAGTAATGTATTGAGTGGCAAGACATGAAATGCAGTTCGTGTGCTGCGTGCATGTATTGTTAGTTGATTAAAAGCTCCATCAATGGGTACCTCCCTTTCAACATGCCTGCCTGCTCACGCCATACATCACAAGGGAATGGGATGTGTCACCGTTCCTGCCTTATTAGTCAAACAATTCGAAGCCAGTTATGCACCTCTGCACAAGCGCAAGCTCGCCACCATCCAAAACGACGACGTGTCACCGAACAAAATTGACACCAACTAGCAGCGCCCAGCTGGTTCATCAAGTGCAGAGCCTTGCTCAAGCAAGCTCAGCCAGGGTTTGGGGTTTCAAAAACAATGCCGATTGGGTCCGCTGCACACCCTGACGTTTCTAATATCTCAAACAAACGAAAGCCACACATGCTGCCTTTTCTTATAGCGGGCGCTCTCTGGAAACGCGCCGGTCGGTCGACTTACTAAAGGTGCCTCACGCAGCGACGCCGCTTCTGTCGATTGAATTCGGTGATGCGGATCTCGCCGTTCCTTTCTGTCCCATATGACGGCAGGACGTCTGTTGACTGCGTGGGCCGTCAAGCCATCGACCCGACGCTGAGCAGGCTGACGTACGTGCCCTGCGGCAGAAGCAAGTAGAGCGTGAATGGAAGGACAACGGACCCACTTGCATGCGACAGTGCTGGATTCCGCATGGAAGATGGAAGGGTCGAGTTGTAGGCTGCGGATGTGAAAGCCTGACAGCATCAGGGGGTGAACACAGCGACAGCGTACCCAAGCGATGCCGAGCACGTTTCCGTACAGCGCGCGCAGATCCTGGGGGATGAACTTGAAGGACACCACGTTCGCTGCCGGCCACACCTTCCAGTTGGCAGCCAGCAGGCTTGGAAGCGTCATCTGCAGTTCGATAACTATAACGTGACGCAGTGAGCAGTTGTGGAGGTCAGATGGCTGTGGATGTGCAGGTCAGCATGGCAAGATTGCACATAGTGCAATGCCTCGCGCAGTAATGATCGTCCGGGTCATGGATGACGAGAGCGATGTCTGCAGGAACATGTCTCACCGCGACATATGGAGCCAGGGAGGTGACGGTGCCGCCGTGCATGGCGAAGTGCATGTACGACAGGAACACGCAGTTCACCACGGGAGCCATAAACACCTGCGCAGCGGCGGCGGCGGCACACGATTGGACTGGACACGCCAACGAATCGAGACCTGATGCAGTAAATTGGTGACATCTTTGTGCCTACAGCAGGTGGACACATTTGTACGTGTAATCACACAGGCAGCACTTCAGCTCACCTGGTCAAGGGCCAGCTTGCCGAAGACCGCCCTGTTGCTGGTCGGCTGGGGGCGGCAGACGCGCGATTCCAGGGCGCGGTTCCAGTAGTGGCCCGTGGGGCCGCCGACGAGCGCGGCGAAGGAGCACAGCACGACGCTGCGATGCAGGTTGAAACCGACCGCGGCAAAGCCCTGCGATGTTGCTGCCTGAGCGATGACGTCGCCGATCGCCTGGCCGACTGCGCATGTGAGCACCTGCGGCGGCGTCCACTGCAGCGTGTGTTTCAACTTGAGGAGGCAAGAGCGGGGTTCAGCATTCCAAATCCGATTCAGTATTATGGGAAAGAGGCTCGTTCAGCTGATGCAGGCGTGCAGGACACAGGCTTTGTTTGACCAGTCGTCAGTTTCGATGGTGCATGGTGGTGGCAGTTGAGGGGAGCACACGGATGTTGACGGTGTCCAGCATACCTTGGTCAGCACGGGGCGATCGCTGAGTGCTTGCGTGTATCGCCGCCACAGACCGGACATGGCGTCGCGGAGTGCGGGCACTGGACTGTGAACAGGCTGACTGGGCTGCTCCTGAGCTGGCGTCAGCGGCACGAATTGGCCATTGACGTACAGCGCTGGTGGCAGCTGAGACCTGGGGTCTGATTTTGGGATGCTGAGAACTGCCTGCGTGACTGTGCTGGCCGGCCGCAGGTGGGGCTGCCGACGGCAAGGCTGTGCTGGTCGGAGAAGCCGCACGCACGACGCAGCTCTCGATCCCTGAGCAAGCCCGGCGGCAATCATTGGCAAGTGCTGATTGGATCAGCCTCAAGAATTGATGATCGGGCACAGGACTATTCAGCAGTGTTTTGGAAGTGCGGAAATGCCGAGTCGAACTATTAACAGATTTTCTTGGCCTGGGGCTGACGTGATTCATGGGGAGATCTGACGTGTGTCCGCACCCACACAGCGTTGCAGACATTTGATATTGGGTAGGACTTTGCCGCTTGGCAATGCTAACTGCGGCACTTGCCGCCAGAGTACTACATCTAGGGGGCCAACTCACTCCCTAACAACCGCAAGCTGGCCGCCGCTGCCGACATTAGACGCCCACGTCATGCCAGTGTCTCCTCCTCCCGCCGCGCCAGACGCAATCCCAGTCTCCCCAACGTCACCCTGCAGCACGCCAGGACACCTCATGAGCACGGTGCGACACACGATCACGGCCGTTGCTGTGGCATGCGTGGTGACCAGCAGGCACGCAAGCAGTCACCTTGCGGCCCCCACCATTTTGCACCCAGCACACCTGAAGTTTTGCATCAGACGACTGGCGCCAGCGGCGGCGGCTCTTTTGGCGCCGTCACCTCCTCTGCCAAGGCTGCCTGCCTTGAAACGTACCTAAGGCACGAGATGCAGCTGGAGGTTTAGGGAGTAATCCCCTTTGTGCAGAGCGTACTAATGAAAGCACAGTTCTGCAGGGATGCATGCGCCGCAGCTCTTGGCGCAGTCGCGCTTGGCATTTCGGGAGCAATATGCAGCAGGCATGGATCCCAGCTCAGGAAGATGGTCACGAGAGCGCAAGAGGCGAAAAACCTCACGACGGAAAGTAGTCCTGCAGCGGGATCTGCGGGGCCAGGAAAGGATGCGCGTCAGCCAGATGTTCTACCAGAAGTCATTGCGAGTTGCTCGGATGCAAGCCTCTGCGGAGTTGCAAGGCTGTGCTGAGTTGGCTTGCGTACAAGGCAAAGCATGTAAGGGACGGTGTGAACTGAGACGGCTGCCAAGGAAAGCAGGCGGTGGTAGGCTCTGCAACAGAATGAATATACGATAGGAGGCGCGCTGTGCTCACGTGCTGGAGCGGCTTGTCGCGGAGGCCCTTGATGGCGAGCGCAGTCGCTCGCGCGCCCGCCACCGTAGTGATGATGGGCACCTTAAGCGCCAGCGCCAGCCGCCGCAGGTCCTTGCCGTCCCGCACGTCCGGCTCGTCACCTGTTCCAGAAAGGGTTCAGTGCTCAAAAAGTCATGATCCAAGTGAGATCCTGGGGTTGGACGCCCACACACAGCGTGGTTGCATACAGCACATTGCGGCGGACCTGGCAAGTGGTGGTGTGCAGCACAGCTGTGCAAAGGATTCCGTCAGGAAGGCAGGGTGTGAGCACTATGTCAGGGCAGGGTTGCGGCGCACCCTTCGTGGTCAGCAGCATCATGGCAATGTCGCCGTTCTTCAGCAGGTCGCTGGCGTTGGGCCGCCCCTCCTGGATCTTCAGCACCCGCTCGCACTTCACACCGCCCTCCTCCAGCGCCGCTGCTGTACCCTGCATGGAGCACTCGAGGGATGAAGCATCTGTCGCCCTGCTTCGTCATCAGAGTAGCCCTGGCCAAGTGCCCCCGGGCAACAACATTGCCCAGGAGCCATGAGTCAGTGTGCCAGCTCAGCTGACCATGGGCTCAGAAATCCATGTGAGAGTGTGTGTGCAGAATGCAAAAAACATAGACTGCCGCACCTGGGTGGCGAGGATGCCAAAGCCGAGCTCGGAGAGCATCTTGGCGATGGGCACGATGTCGGCCTTTGTTGGGTCGGTCATCGTGATGAACACGTTGCCGCTCGTCGGCAGCCGCTGCCCCGCCGCCATCGCCGCCTGCGCATCGCCGCAAGGTGTTGCAATGTCACAGGCTCCACCATTGACGTGTGCATGCGACACCGGCATGGCGGCCGAGGCTGAAAGGCAAACTTGAATGACGCAAGGCAGGCGAAGCGAGTCCAGCACAGCTGAAGCCATCGATGTTGCGTGCTGCACTGGGAACCCTAATCTCTAAGAAGCCCACCTTGGCATAGGCGCTGCTGAAGTCCCGGTCGATGCCCATGACCTCGCCCGTCGACCGCATCTCCGGCCCCAGTAGCGTGTCTGCGCCTGCGCATTGAGTTGAGCGCCGATAGTCAGCGTGTGCGTCAAACGGCATGTGCGTCAACAGCAATGTGGCAACGAGTGCCGCAGACAGGTGCTTGATGAGGTGTTGATACCCAAAGAGCAGCTCCAAAGCAAGCATCACCCAGTGCAGCTGCAAAGCAAGCATCACAGAGCACTGCAAACATTGTCGAAACCGACCAGCCTCAGGCACGCTCAAAGACACAGCATGCAGACAGCGAAACAGGACAAAACAAGACAAGGCAAGAGCCACCTGGGAACTTGTCGAAGGGCAGGACCGCCTCCTTGACGGCGACGTGGTTGAGCGTCGGCTCCTCCGTGAGACCAATCTCCGGCAGCGTGGCGCCCGCCATGATGAGGCTGGCGTACTTGACAATGGGGTGGCCCACCGCCTTCGCCACGAAGGGCACCGTCCGCGACGCCCGCGGGTTCGCCTCGATGATGTACACCTGGCATCGGCATTGCAATGCATGACCAAGCCGACACAAGGCGGTGGATGGAGGGGTGCCGTGCTGTTGAGGAGCATGCTCGCATAGCAGCTGTTGGAAGGCGTACGTCTTCGACAAGATGGTGCTGGCAGAAGATAGGGCAACTGCAAATGGTGCTGGCAGAAGGCAGGGTATCTCCAGGCCATGTAGCGCAGGGCAGTGCGCCGCAAAACATCAGACGAAAGTCTGCGAATGAAGGCAGCAAAGGTGCAGGACTGGCCTTGGGATTGACAGCCAGCAGGGCAGCCCACCTGGTTGTCCTGCACGCAGTACTGGATGTTGATGAGGCCGATGACTTTGAGATCCTTGGCCAGCTTGGGCGTCCACTCCCGGATGGTGGCCAGGCTCTCCTCCGACACCGTCTGCGCCGGGATGACGCACGCCGAGTCGCCCGAGTGCACGCCCGCCTGCGCGCACAGCGGCCAAACAGCGTTCAGCGCTCCCTGAACCTGCAAGCTTGAGAGTGAATGGCAAGCCGTCCTGAAGTGCTGTGCATTGCGCAGTGCTGTATATACTGCTGCATTCAGAGATTGGCACATGCTCTGTACTTTTTACGGAAGTTGGACAGCGCGGAGCAAGTGAGGTAGCGTACACACCTGCTCGATATGCTGCATGATGCCGGCGATGACGACGTTGCCCTCCTTGTCGCACAGCGCGTCCACATCCAGCTCATCTGTTTCGCAACACAACGTGCAGTGGTATCCATAGTTGATTCTGATCTAATAATAATTGGGAGGAGGCACCATGGAGATCCATCGATGGGAAGGCAGATGCTGAACAAGAAATTTCACCTGCGCGGTCCAGGTACTTGTCTACCAGCACCGGGCGCTCTGAGTCCACCTGCAGTAAGGCAGTCGACAGGGAAGTCGAAACGGGATACTGTGCGGATCAAGACGAGCCTGCACGCTCTGCTACCATGATGAGAGCTCATCTTGGGGCCCTTGCTGTCCGTCACTAGGAGGTGAGGTGTAATGCGTGCACAGCAGCTACAGCCGGGGTCAGCCACCCTTGTGTGGCAACTCTGGCACGAGCGCAACGGGTCTGGCCAGTCTCCCCAAAGACTGGCGCGAGGCGCCAGAGACAACTGGCGTGCCAGGAGCGCACCTCCACCGCCGTGTTGATGTAGCGGTGCAGGTCCTTGTCGGAGTACACGATCTCCATGGCGCGCCCGCCCAGCACATATGACGGCCGCACCATGACCTGTGGAAGCAATCAAAGTCTATCAACAACCGCTCCGTCCAAACGCACAGAGACGATTTGATTATGCAGAGTTGCGGGTCTTAGCAAAGCATCTGTCACTGCTGCAAGGTTACACGCTTGCTGCAAATTGGGCCGGCTTGAGAAGCCTTGGACACGGTGTGCTGACCACATATCAGTCCGACATGAATGCAGTCTCAGAGCCCGAGCGTAGGCGGCGCGCTGCACTCATGATCGAGGAGGGGTTCAAGTGACCACCCAGACACAAAATGCGCAAGACTCCATAACACACCGGGTAGCCCAGCTTGGCGGCATTGGAGGAGATGCGCCAGCCTTCAAGTTCGGCGATATCAACAACTTGGTTGCAAGTTGCAATAGCTGCGTGATTTGGGCTGCACCGGGTAGCCCAGCTTGGCGGCGGTGGAGATGGCGCCCTCCTCGGTGGTGACCATTGCGCCGGGCGGCTGCTTGATGTTCAGCCGCTCCAGGCATGCCATCCACCGATCGCGGTCCTCCGCCTCGTCGATCGAGTCCGGCTGCGTGCCCCAGATCTGCGTGTTGCCGATGCCTGCGACATTGCAAGCGAACATTCAGCCAAAGACAGCCAAATGATTCGTGAATGGTCTTCAGATGTGGGATGCCCCGCACACATGTTAGCGTCTTAGAGTGTCCTGACAAGCATGCTGGAGAATGAATCAGGCTGGGATGAAAGGCAGAATCAGGACAGGGGCTGCGCAGCCGTGTCGAAATGCCGCGCAAAAGGCGTGAAAGCAGTGGGGAAGGGGGTTGGCAAGGCGCATCTGACACAACCGGGATGGGGTTCAGCGCCTCCGCAAGCGGCTTGGTGACAAACAAACAAGGCCGCACCTGACGCCGCCGGGATGGAGTTTTCGAGCGCCTCCGCAAGCGGCTTAGCAATGGACAGCTGCGTGAGAGAACAGGAAGGATATGGACACCATTCGACGTTCACAAGGCGCGGCGCACCTGACGCCGCCGGGATGGGGTTCTTGGCGAGCGCCTCCGCGAGCGGCTTGGCGATGGACAGCGGCGTTTGGCCGCCGAACTGCACGATGATGCCCTCCGGCCGCTCCTTCTCAATGACGTTGAGCACATCCTCCACCTGCATCATGAACACATCTTATAATGATGATGATGATGATGATGGATTTCCGACATTTTCGACATTTTCGACATGGATTTTCGACATGATGATGGATTTTCGAGAGTTGCAGCATCTGGATAAACGGCAATGCCAGGGTCGGACTGCTGCTCGGCAGGTAGTCGTGGGTTTCAGTGCCACAGAAGAGGCTGCTTTGCAAACTGAGCGCACCGTCAACGGCTCAAAGTACAGCCGGCTGCTGGTATCGTAGTCGGTGGACACCGTCTCCGGGTTGCAGTTCAGCATGATCGTCTCGAAGCCCGCGTCCCTGTGCGAGGACGTGCATGGTTGCTACACCACATGACTGTGCAGGTACGAGGGAGAACAATATGACCATAAATAGATTAGAGTGTGGTTCTGTTTGACAGGCTTCTCAGTTTATGGGTTGCTGTGAGGCCGTCAGCCGCAAGTCGCAGGACAGTTGTGGCCATGCGCCGCGGGATGTTCAAAACGGGCGGGCACCTGAGGGCGAAGGATGCATGGCAGCAGCAGTAGTCGAACTCGATGCCCTGCCCAATGCGGTTGGGGCCCGCGCCCAGGATGAGCACCTGCGCGCGAAACGATGGGATCGTCACTCAATGCCCAGTGGAGGCTCCAGCCCTGAAGTCTATTTGTGTTCGTCTTGTTCACTCCACCAGCTGGTCGAGAGCCTGCGCCAAGCGATTGACAGCGGCGCATGCCAAGAGGTCAGCTCAGAGGCGCACAGGGCGGCAGGATGCACCGGTGCGGCACAGCACAGTAGTCACCAAAACTTTCAGTGAAAACCTGTGGAACACCCACCTTGCGCTCGGTGGTGGGCTCGCACTCGCAGGAGCCGTCGTAGCTGGAGTACATGTAGGGGGTGGCCGCCTCGAACTCCGCAGCGCAGGTGTCCACCCGCTTCATGCTCGGCTCCACGCCCAGCTCCTTCCGCCGCGCCCGTACTTCCAGCGGCGCCGCGGCTGCAGCAGTAGATACGAATGTTTCAGACGACAGGCACGACAGGGTTGCGCCCAGCCTCTTCCTCCATGCCTGCACCTCCAGCGGCGCCGTCGCTGCAGCAGAAGATGGTCCGAGCATGTGAGTGATCAAGTTTTGGAAGCGTCACGCCAAGCCCTTCCGCAACACCTCCACGGCGCCACGCTGCGACGTCCAGTGCAGGTTTCATGTCGTTGGTCACCAACTCCCGCACAGCAGACTGAGAGGTCCCAACAGCCGTGACACTCGCAGGTGCCTTTCAGCTCCCCGCAGCCCCGTGCATCGTGTCGCTGAATGGGACGAGGCGATGCACAGCGGGCGCGGCCGATTGAATGTGCAACATCTCGACGAAATCCTAAACCTAAACTTTCTGGGACGCACAGGTGAAGCGGCCAATCTGGACGTCGGAGAAGCCGCGCTGCTTGAGGTGCAGCAGCTCGTCGGCGGTCAGGTCGGGCAGCGACTTGGTGCGCAGCCAGGTCTCCGCCTGGTGCAGCTCCCACAGCTGCTCGATGAACCAGGGGTCCATCTGTGTGTACTCCCGGATGTCCGCCTGCGTCATGCCGTCCTCAAACGCCTGCGCACCGATGGTCAGTCAGCATTACATGCAGTGACATCTGTCAGCAGTGACAGATGTGACTGCATCAGAAAGCGGCCGGTCTGGCATATACACTCCCAGGTGTCCGCCTGCATCATGCCGTCCTCAAACGCCTGCTCGCCAATTGGAGGATTGTCGGTTCAGCAATTGTGAACACGTCACATTGCAAATCCTTCGATACAGGTCATCCATGGATGTCTGGCTGCGTCATGACGTCCTCAAACGCCTGCGCACCAATGGAATCTCAGTTCGTGGGCAGAACTTCACAGGTCATTGCCTCGGAAGGGAGCAATCCTGGCGTGCAAGCCTGAATGTCCATTTGCATTATGCAGTCCTCACAAAGCCCGCGCGGCGACAAAAAAGTGCAATATGGCTCTGCAGATGGCCCTTTCCTCTCTGTCTTATGACGCCAATTGTCTGCAAACAAGCTGCACTGATTGCGAACTGTCCGGTGGCCTGCAGCCCAATCACGTGCGTACTCCAGCCATCACGGCAACACAGTGGTTCTACTACATGTAGGAGGAGGTGAACGAAAGGTGCTTGACCTGCTTGATGACGAGCATGCGCTCGGGGTTGGGCACGCGCAGGTTGTAGATCGTCTTCTGGGTGTCGAGTCGCTTCCACTTCTTGGGCAGCGACCAGCCGTCGCACCCTGTCTCCAGGCTGCGCAGTGCTTTCTGGAACGACTCCTGTTGCATGTGAAAGTGAGTTTTGAGATGCGGTTCGATTTACTTGCTCATATGTTGCTCAGCTCGCATCCTGCCCTCAGGCTGCGCAGCGCGTGCTGGCACGTCTTCTGGTGTGGTGCACACGAGAGGCATGCTCGGCTGCTGCGAGTTGCACATGAGCCGTGGTGCAAGAAAGGCTGTGCCAGGATGAGCACCGTCAGAGGCTGCCCCCACTTGTCCCTCACTTGGGAGTCTCTCAAGTTGGCAGCAGCACCTGGAAGGTGCGGCCGATGGCCATGGCCTCGCCGACGGACTTCATCTGCGTCGACAGCTCCGCCTTTGCGCCCGGGAACTTCTCAAAGGCGAAGCGCGGGATCTGCAGGCAGAAGATCGCTGGCTTGTCAGAAGGCTGCACACTGGATGTGGCCATGATGCACCAGACCCACCGTGCAGCCAACAAGCAGAGCATGTTGCGCCCAGTGACTCCAGTGCAGCATTCACGTTTCAAGTGGTCAAACGTGACAATCAAGTAATGATCTCTGATAGCATCCTCCATGACGTGCCTTGGTGACGACGTAGTCAATGCTGGGTTCGAAGGAGGCGGGCGTCTTGGAGGTGATGTCGTTGGGGATCATGTCCAGCGTCTTGCCCATGGCCAGCTTGGCGGCGATCTTGGCGATGGGGAAACCCGTCGCCTTGGACGCCAGCGCGCTCGACCGCGAAACCCGCGGGTTCATCTCGATGATCATCATCTCGCCTGCGGCAGGCGATGGTGGCGTTTGTGATGTCCATGGTTCGTGCAGCTCTGCCGGGCTTGCGCTGCACCTGCCTGGAGCTGCTGGGCACGGCGACCACAGTCATTCGGTGCAGGCTCTGGTCCCGCCAAGGGACCACTCTGTGCCACAGCACTGCCCTGCATCCACAGGATGTCCATTGAGCTACAGCGAAACCTCACCATCCTCCGGGTTGATGCCCATCTGCACATTTGAGCCGCCGCACTCGACGCCCATCTCCCGGATGATGGCCACCGCCGCGTCGCGCAGGCGCTGGTACTCCTTGTCCGTCAGCGTCTGCACCATGTGCAACGCGGTGACCTTTGCCCAAAAGGCTTGCAATGTACTGTCAGAATGTCCAAATCTGCCTCTAGACGCTGCGATGGCAGGATTGGCGTGCTCTGCTCTGCTCTGCTTCCTGACAGTTCCTGCCTGCCCAATGGCTGCAGTACACTTGCTGACGACCCAGCGTTCCAGGCATATCTACACCCACAACAGTGCAGACCTCAGCCCTTGCAACCACACCACTAGGCTGGCACGTCAAAGTGCCAGCCTTGCTGCGTGTCTGTCAAGGGCAGAGGCCTGCCCAGCTCTAGTTGCACGCCTATCCAAAGCTGACACAGGTTGCCGTGCCAAAAGCCATGGCGGAACTTGAGCGCATCAGCTCACGCGGCCCACCTGCGCGGGCGCGATGGTGATGGAGTCGCCGGTGTGGACGCCCATGGGGTCGACATTCTCGATGGAACAGATGATGACGACGTTGTCCGCCATGTCGCGCATCACCTCCAGCTCGAACTCCTTCCACCCCAGCAGCGACATCTCGATCAGCACCTGCAAAAGGAATGCAAGGTTCGAGGTTCGAAAACCCATTCGCAGCAGCTCCTGTCCCTGGATCCATGGTACATGCCGTGGATGCCCCGGCCCCTGGAGAACAGCACCTGCAGCGGCGACGGGACCGGCGTCAAGACAGGCCCTGACATTCCTGTCACCTCTCTTGAACCACGCAATACGGCTCAGCCTAGGCAAACGCCTAATTTTGGGGCAACAGACATTGAGTGCTCCGGGCGGATCGTGCCTGGTCGGTCATGGAGGCGGAGAGGCCCTGGCCTACGATGTCTAGGAACTCCTCCATGTTGTAGGCGATGCCGCCGCCGGTGCCGCCCAGCGTGAAGGCTGGCCGAATGATGAGCGGGAAGCGCCCGATCTCCTCGTGCACCTGTGAATGGCAAGGCATGTTCGTGGTGCTTCCACCTCGTGTATGCGCAGCAGGCCCACAAATCCACCTGCCCCACGCTCTGCGTGGCACGGCTCCGCTGACCTGACGCACATGTTTCATTCCAACCAAGTCGTTAGAACCGATTAGACATCCTCCGCAGAACACAATTGGCCAAGTGCTGCCGCTGCCCTGTGTGCGCCAAAGCCTGTGCCCACCTTCAGCGCCTCCTCGATGTTGTTGGCGATGCCTGACTGCGGCGTCTTGAGGCCGATGCGCGCCATGGCCTCCTTGAACAGGTTGCGGTCCTCCGCGCGGTTGATGGACGGCAGCTTTGCGCCCAGCAGCTCCACCCCGTACTTGTCCAGCGTGCCATCCTGTGCATACACATTTTGGGATGTTGTTTTGCGCTTGCGATTGCCATTGACACATGGCAACTTGGCGCCCAGTATTTGTCCAGCGTGCCGTCCTGTGCCCATAGTCGTGCCCTGTCAATGTGCCTGTCAGTGCACAACTCGATGCGCCAATCAAAGTGCAGTGCACCGACGACCTTGACTGTGCCGACTCTCCAGGCACACCGATGACGCGGCGGAGTCTCTGGTTGCCATATTTCCGCGGCATGTCCATGAGTCCTGCTGACTGTGCTGCGCCTTGCTTTGCTTTGCTTTGTGCCGATCGACTCTAAACTCAGTGCCGCAGGACAGCGCAAGCCACTGCGCATGTTTCTCGTTGACCACGCTCATGAAAACAGCCGCACCTCGGACAGCGCCTTTGCCAGGTTCAGTGCGGTCTGCCCGCCCATGGTTGGCAGCACCGCATCCGGGCGCTCCTGCAATCAGATTTCCCTTCATTCAGTTGACGCTGCCCATTGACCCTGCATTCACGGTGTGAGGCGAGCACCTGCAATGAGTCCAGGATGCAGACAACACCCACGCACCTTCTCGATGATGGAGGCCACCACCTCCGGCGTCATCGGCCCAATGTACGTTTTGTCCGCGGTCTCAGGGTCCGTCATGATAGTAGCCTGTTGAGAACGGATACGGCGCAAATTTCCTCCCATGCCATGCTCACGCAGGAACACAACTCGGCAGCAAGGTCAGGCAGAGACGCTGTACGGGTTTCAGCCAAGACCCCAAAAGCCACCGCACCGGGTTGGAGTTGATCAGAATGATCTTGTAGCCCTCCGCCCTGCCCGCAGCAGTGTTTGAAGCTCATTTTGCATGCTGTTTGCATGGCATGCCACACAGAACTTAGAAGTGATCCTGCAGGCAGCCCACCTGAGCGCCTTGCACGCCTGGGTGCCAGAGTAGTCAAACTCGCAAGCCTGCGTAGCCAAAAACCGCTTTGTCAGGCTGGTTGGGATTGAATCAGACATGAATGCGCACAATTGGCCCCAGATCCACGCCGAAGGCGTGCTGCTGCACCAAAATGCCCAAGTAGGGTTCCCATAGGCAGTGATCTGAAGTTACGTGCACCGCGGCGGGTGGCGAAATGGGTGATCGCTGAGACCATGCCAAGACGATCACTGTACCTGGCCGATGACGATCGGGCCGGCGCCGAACAGCATGATGGTCTTAATGTCGTCCCGCTGCTTGACGGTCGAAACCACACTCTCCCACGCCTTAAAATCGGGGGGAGTTCCATTCGATAAAGCTGGCTTCTCTGCCACAGCCGAACACCGCACGAGTTGGAAGCCCAGGCGCTGCTGCTGCTTCCCCGAGCCCAGAGCCTCAACACGGCGGGGCCTCCGCAGGTGCAGTGAGCTGGGGACCTGCAGCGGACGCTGTGCCTGGCAATTCATCGCGGCCAGAGGACGCTGTGACGTTAGGGCCGCCATGGTCGTTGTAAGTTGTCACTGCAGCATGCAGCTTTTGCGGCACAACATGCATGTGAACCACGGCCGCGCGAAAGGGTATGTGAGGGTGACGCTGAAGTCTTACTCTGTTCAGTCCCTTGATCCGGATTAGTGCGACACACATGCCCAAACAGCTGTTTGTTCCACCCTGGTTTCACCTTACACTAGCTTGAACAAGTATCAGATAACGATTAGATTGGCAATTGCAGCACACACCTCGCGCCGGCACTTGCTGTCGACAGCATGTCAGCGCAGTGCCTGCTTCCAGTTGCCAGCAGCGGGGTGCAGCAAGCGCGCAGGGCGCCGCAGGCGTGCAGGCATGCACAGGCGAGCCGGCAGGGGAACCCACGAAGGCCTGCCATGCAGCTCAGCCCGACAGCGATGCGACCACTGGCATTGCTGTCCCGACACAGCGAGTACATGGGCAGCAGGCTTGCCGTGCATCTGGGTGAGCACGGCACAGCTTCGTCAGCTGTACGTGCATCTGCACGCTGAATTGCGATTGCTGCTGCCCAAACCTGGGTCTGACTTACATATCGTGCCTTTGCAGGCAGGCAAGTCCAGCTGCGACGGCAGAACAGCGGACTGCAGGTGTGCGCTTTGTCCTGCCCGATTCATGCACGATAGTGCTGAGGCTGCGCAGCCGTTCTGCAGAACAAGCGCTCCCGTAGCACGGACGGCTAATCGTCTTTCGACGTACTGCGCCGCAGATACAGGCATCATTCTTTGGCGTGGGCGCGCCGGAAGCGGTGCTCGTTGGGCTGGTGGCGCTAGTCATCTTTGGGCCGCAGGGCCTGGCACAGGTCAGCAGCACGATGTCCCTCTGAGACTCGGCCCAGCACTGATTCGTGTTGTATTTCATCCTGCATCAGCATGCCGCCTGCACGAGTCTGCCTCCACCTTCAAGTGTGCTTTGCTCAAAACGTGCAGGCAGCCAAGACGGCAGGCAGCACGCTGAAGGCGTTCAAGCCCACGCTGGACGAGCTGTCCACCGTGTCGCAGGACCTGCGAAAAACCTTCGACGAAGAGCTGGGCATCAACGAGATCCGTAACGAGTTCCGCTCAGTGGTGAGCGTCATGTGTTCTTGGCGTTCGTGTTTCCGCATTCATTGCCCTTGCCGCACAAGACTGTTTGCATCATGGAGTGATGGATATACGCTGGGGTGCAGGGCTCATCGTTCACATCGCCCAGCCGCGGCACGCAGCAGCCGGATTGGGACGATATGGGCACAACGATGACAAAGAGGATCGCTCCTGCATCCAGCAGCCAGGACAGTTCAGAGGCAGACCCCGACATCGACTCCAAGCGGGCTCAGTCGGCGGAGCTGGCGTGGGGCAAGTCAGCGGAGGCACAGGAGCCACAGCAGCAGCAGCGGCAACAGCAGGATGGCACAAGCGGCAGCGCAGACAAGCTGACGGGCGTCTCGCTCGACCAGCTGCAGGCAGAGCTGGCGCGGCGGCGAGCTGCCAAGAATGACTCCTCGTCAACTTGACGACGGCGGGCGAAGCAGTGGTGGTTGCACAGGTTTGATGGACGTTGTTGAGAGGCCGTTAACGCATTTTTGCCGCTTGAATTTGGCCGCTTGAGAATTCGACAATCTGACACGTTGATGAGTGTCAGGTTCGGAGCGATTGCCATGCAACAAGCATCATACTGGCAATCAGGCTGACATTTGAACTGCATACCGGAGACTTGCAACTGAGACTGGCGTAGCGGACACCAGTAAACCCTAGAATATCGCGGGTTCTGCCGCCGAGCTGCTCCTCGTGGCGCACACAGAAAAAGATTGTAAGTTTCACACTCTAGAGCACATCTACTGTTTTTCAGAAGCTCTGCAGAGGTTGTGAGTGCGTTGTCAAACAAGCACAGGGCGCATGAACCTGGGCATCACGAGGTACATTCCTGTGCAGGCGGAGTCTTTGCTAGCTGTAGCGCTCTTGTCCCTGAGCGCTCATGCCAAGCCGGTCCAGATCCAGATCCCGCAGCTTGTCGCGCGAGCGTAGGAAATACGGCCGAAGTCGCGACAGTGAAAAGCACAGGGACGACAGGCATCGCTCCAAGGACCACCGCCGGGACAGAAGCAGAGACAGAGACGACAGGAGAGACAGGGACGACCGGAGAGACAGAGATGACAGGCACAAACGCTCCAGTCGCAGCGAGAGCAGAGGACGCGACGACCGGCAGTCTGACCGGTGAGCGGCCGCGCCTGCCGCGTCGGCATGGCTACTGCATGCTGCTTCGCTTCCGCATCGCCGCGCAAGCGTGCTTGTTCGTCTATCAGCTGTTCATGCCTTCATGTTGTGTTATGTTGTGCAAGCTGAGACGGATAAATGAAGTCAAGACTGCCTACGAAATCGCTGTCTCAGGCGGTCGCCGCCAGCCGCTGAGTCGCAGCAGGACAAGAAGCGCGCGCGGCTCGAGAAACTGAAGGCGTGGAAGCAACAGCAGGCGGCAGGCGCGGCGCTGGCGGAGCCAGCCGCAGCTCCTGCCGCAGACGCGGCCGGCCAGTCCGCGAAAGCCCAATGGTGCGTTGCCGCAACACCAAATTTTGTGGCCAAAGATGCCATGTGCTCAGCCAACATAGTTGCAGGCAATGCTTCTGAAACATAATCATCGCTTGCTAGTATTGCTCAACTCACTCTGCGCTTTGCACAGGACGCCATGGGACGACCCGGACGCCGCCACCGCGGTGCCAGCAGCGGCGGCAGCAGCGTCGGCGGCGGCGCCGCCCGTGGCTCCCACGGCAACAGCGGGCTTTGTGGCGGTGCCGCAGATGCCGGCCTCCATCGCACGGCGGCGAGCAGCCTTCGAGATGGAGCAGGCGCAGGCGCTCCTCAAAAAGCAGCAGGTCAGCATTCGTTGCACCCTGGAGTGTCGGGACATTCCAGCATTTCCAGCCCGCAGATCGCGCGAGAGTGACGACCCAGTTGCGCTGTGAATACTGCCGAAGCATTGCGTGGTGCCTGCCAGCGGATGGCCTGCATTTGCAACATCGTCTGGTGTTGCATTTTCAGCACCTGCCCCAAACTACCTTAACATGCGCAAACCGGAAGACGAGGAGGCAAACCCGCTGGACGCCTTCATGGCGGCGGAGGTGCAGCCGGAGGCGCAAAGCTAATTCGCATCCTCCACAAATTTCAGATGATAGGGATGTGGCCGGCAGGATGAAGAGGAGGCTGATTCACTGGACCTTCATAGCGGCGGAGGTGCTGCCGGAAATACAGAGTCGCGGCACATCTCAAGTGTATATATGGTTATGTTTCAACTCTCAACATCGTCGGCAGGATTCAGACGAGGCTGATCCGCTGGACGCCTTTATGGCGGCAGAGGTGCTGCCGGAGGTGACGGCGGCGCAGGAGGCGGAACGAGCCGCGAAGGAGAAGGAGCGCCTCGAAAAGGCGGCCCAGCGGGCGGTGCGTAGTTCCGTCAGCTGCTGTTCACCTCGCTTGTAGAACTGTCAGGCTGTTTGTGCTGCGGCGGTGGCGGAAAGCTTTGTTATTGACTGTAGCGGACTGGGTCTTTCTGCCGAACACTCTGGATTACGAATCATAGGTCACCGCGTGAGCGGCCTGCGGCAACACCTCAATCAAAAGCTTCGTAGCATGCAGCAGAGCAGAACGGACCGATCGTGCCTCCAGCTTTGCTGCGCTGCATAGCTCCTGTCTTCCTGGTGTGGAGGCAAGATGCCGACGGCGCAGAAGCGGGGGCAGCATGGGAGCAGCGGAAGGCGGTAGCCGTGACACCACAAATTACAGTTCCAGTGCACCTCTGTCGAGCGCCTCGGCGCAGGAGGAAAGTTACCAAAGCTGGAAAGGATCCTGGACAGAAACCAGCAAGGGAGGAGACACCGCTCAGGAAATTCGAACAGAACCTCGACCTCATGCGTCGCTCATCAACCCGCTTTTACACAACGCAGGAGGTGGAGAAGGTACTGGACAGCGACAACGAGGAGGAGACGCCTTACATGAAAAATCAGACAGCATCCTAGCAATGTGCATCTCAGCAACTTGTTGTACAAGCGATGCAGGAGGGCAAGGTTCCCAAGCTGGGGAAGATACTGGACAGCGACATGCAGGAGGCGCCAGATGTGGAGCTGCAACCAAAATCGTAGTGAAGTGCTGTGTGAATACATGCTCTTGATGGGCGCAGGAGGGCAAGGTCCCCAAGCTAGAGAAGATACTGCACAGCGAGGAGGAGGCGCCGCATGTGGATCTGCAAATAGAACCTCAGCAACAAGCGTCGCTCAGTGAGTTCCAACACCAGATTAAACAGTGGGCTGTTAAAACAATGCAGGAGGGCAAGGTGCCCAAGCTGGAGAAGATCCTGGAGGACAGCGACAGCGAGGAGGAGGCGCCGGATGTGGAGCTGCAGATCCCGGCGCACAAGGTCAAGCTCATCATCGGCGCCGGCGGCGAGAAGATCAAGTGGATCCAGCGCAAGACCAAGTGCCGCATTCAGGCGAGTGGCGTGAGCAGGGCTGTGGTGGAAACGGTAGAGGAAGCGAGGTGCTGGCTGGTGGTGTGTGTCTCATCGCTTGCTCCCGAAGGGTTGCTGGCGTTTCATTGTGTTGCCCCTGTTGAAATTTGACAGCAAGGTTGCTGTGCTGAGCTCGGTACACTTCTAAGCCACTAGATTGAGCAATTGCCGGTCGGCGCAGCACACCGACAGCTGACAGAGCCCTGTCTGTGTGGAAACCAGGTCAGAAAGGACGATAAGGAGCTGGAGAGGGGCTTTGGTACGGGGCCGGTGCTGCAGGGGGTGCCGCGCGGCGTGCAGAAGACGCAGGACGGCGAGGTCAAGATGGTCACCGTCATGCTGTTTGGCGATGCGGAGCAGTGCCAGAAGGTGAGATGCTGCCCTGGTCCCTACTGCAGGAATTTCTCGTAGACTTCCCTTTTCACCTGGCCTTCCCGCGCCTTTGTTGCAGCCGTCGTTGCGTATGTTCTGCCGGTTAGGACCGCACTGTGTAAGTGAAATGACCAGACCCGCCATGAAAGGATCATGGTGACGCGTTACTTATCCCGTGCTGTTCCAAACACCCGTTCTATACCCCGCAGGCGCGGGACCTGATGGACGAGGCGATGGAGAACCGGGAGCAGAAGGCGAAGCAGCGGCACAAGGAGTACGAGAGGAAGAAGGAGGCCAAAAACAGCCTCCGGCAGATGTACCACCTGCGCCACACGCTCGACTATGAGGCCCTGGGCGTCCCCATCGGCACCGCCAAGGTGGATGTCGCTCTTATGAAGTGAATTCCAGCATCAAAGATCTCCCGATTTGGCTGTTTTCAGCATTACCTGCGTCACACACGCGACTGCGAGGCGCTTTGCGTCCCCATTGACACCGCCAACGTGCGCCAACATGACAATATAATCAGAAGCAGAATTCGATCAAATGCGAAAGTGACAGAGCAGTTGAGGAAACTGCCACGCCGTCAGCTTGCCAGAGGTGCCCCTGCGTGCAAAAGGATGCCGCAGGGGATGTGGGCGCTGCGGCGGCGGCCGATCGAGCACTGCATCTGCTGAGGGCGGACGATGGAGCTGTGTGCAGCCTTGCAGCCTGTGTCACTGCGCCTCAGTCCCTGCCGCAGCGTCAAGCGCCAAGCTGAGCACCCTGTGACACGGCAACGCATGCTGATTTACAAACCGCTGTTGCACGATTCACGCACAGGCGGAGATCAAGAAGGCGTACCGGCAGATGGCCAAGATCTGGCATCCGGACAAGCACCCCGACAACCAGGAGGAGGCCAAGGCCAAGTTCCAGGAGGTGCGACAGTCCCACGCCTGGCTTTTGCATTGCTGCCGATGCGAGGCGTGTCTGATGTCGTCTCGCAGGTCAGGCCCACATGAGCGGCATGAGGTCAGGGCACAGTGGAGTTGTGGCTGCGATGCGTACGCGTTGTTTGCGCTTTGTCTGAGGCAGCGTTTCTTACAATGCCGCAGATCCAGCGCGCGTACGAGTCTCTCATGACAACGGACGAAGACGCCCGCATCGAGGCCCTTGGTCACAAGTGATGACACGGGGGCAGCGGCGAAGGCAGCGGCAGCGACGACGGCGGTCGCACACTGACCGATGTGCTGCTATTCTAGGTATTCAATTGATCGCCTGCTGTGTTTATAACGTGAACGTCGTACCAAACTTAACACGACTTGAACGTGAGCGGCGAGATCGCTCCGCGCAGCCTGACAAGCTCGCAGCTGTCCAGCACGCCGTCTTGCCCCCTGTGCTCGCGGAATGCACTCGACCTTGACGCGATCGAAGCCTGCTTGAGTGCATAATGCCCGGCTTGCACAGAGCCACGTTTTCGCTTGCGTAAGGACAGTGATTGACGCGATCGAAGAGTCCAACCGCTGGATTTCCCGCCGCACGAGAGATACTTGCCGCCCCAAGACTCATTCTTGCCTCCTCGGTCGTAGAATCTGCGAATGTGCGTTTTAGCTCTCGTTCGCGGCAGCGAGCTCGATTTCGTGCTTGAGAGCAGAGTTTAGGAAGAGCAGAGGTCAGGATTCACACAAGGCAGGTGCTCGAAGCAGCCACGTGCGTATGGCAGAGGTCACGAACGCAGAGCAGCTCGGCGCGCTTGTCACGCAGCTTGTAGACGAGCGCAAGTGAAGCAGGTCAGCAGCAATGAGCACGGGTAAGGCCTGATGCAGTGGGGCCCGGTCTCCCCAATCTTGCTGCTGAGGGCGGTGCTGGTGCTGCTGGCGCCGTCGCCAGGTGGGCCGCCTGCTGCCGTCTGCAGGAAACTGCTGCACTCAGAGCATTGGCTACTCTCGTGGAGATCGACCAAGGGTCTCATGCACCCTAGTCGAACTGCGCAGGCCAGCCGGGGCTCCTGCCAGGATATGACATGCCGACGCAGTTGCCCACGGGGTGGGCGCCGCCAGCGGGCCTGCTCAGCGGACATGGCCCTACCCCACACCTGTCTGCAGCTGCCAGCCGGCCGCCGCTGCCGCCGCCTGACGGTGTCGAAGGCTGGGACCCGCTGATGGCTCTGAGCCAGCTGCAGCAGACAGTAGACTCCGCTGGCACGCCGGTACCGACGCCGCCGCTAACCGGCAACTGCTGCGTGCCCCTGGTAGGTGATTTCATGCATATCTTGCACCGCACCCGGATGTGCAGCATGGCCGATGGACACAAGGTACCAGTGCAGTGCTGTACACCAAGCACATGCAGCCCCTGATTGCACGTTGTGATGCAGGTGGAGTCAGCACTTGCGACACCCGGAATCGGGCTCCTGGCAGCAATGATCACGGTACACTGGCCAGCAATGCTGACGCATTGTGAATCAGCTTTGACCAGGTCGACTCAAAGTTATGAATCACTTCTGCACGCCACTGCGCTGCATGAGGTACCTGCTGTCTACAAACCTGTGTGCCACAAAGCGCTAGTTGACGAAGCATGTCTGAAACTCTGACGTTCCTTATTGCCAGGCATCGGGCATTGACGTCAGCACCGTGCCCTTCACACTGCTGGCACCAACTGACACCGCAGTGCTGGCGGGCTTGGCCATTTTGAACTTGACAGTCAGCCAGCTTTTTGGCGGGAGCTCGCTGTTGGGCGATCTTGTCAGGTGCGCGCTGCAGTAATATCGTCTCGAGCAGTTGTCACATTGAAGCCTTACCCCAGAGGGCCTCCGCACATGGGCGTGGGCGTCTTCCCTGTCTCATGAAAAGTGTTCGGACTCACACGAGCTCCTGTCCCCTCGAGCTCTCGGCTGATGCTCGAAACACATTACCCCATAAGCCTTACTGCGTGGCACTGCAGGCAGCATCTGTTTGCGGCGCCGTATGACCTCGTCACTCTGGCGCAGCCGCGGGCCCTGCCGCTGGCGACGCTGCTGCCCAATGCATCGATCTCTGCGGAGTGGCAGGTGCACAATTTGACGTTGAAACACATCCGCCACCCCTATTACATCTTCTGTAAACAGCCCATATGGTCTCTGCCTGTCATGCACGCGCAGACGTTGCTGACGAGCTCACAAGCAGACAGCTGTCTCGGGAGGCCTGACATGGACATCTGTTTCACCAGAGGGTCAAGTGCAAGAGTTTGTTTGATCCACTAATCTGATGATACTGCGACTGATGGGCTTGGATGCTGGCGCGGCAGACTCTGCCGGGGACGGCGACGCTGCACCTGCCCAACTCCGGCAGCGGAGGCGTCGGCAGCCTGACCCTGCGCAACTCCCGCAGCGGCGCTTCCGTGTCGATCGCCAACCTCCAGGTTCATGCCTGCTGCAAGGTTGCGGCAGACTTTGCATGGCAACCTCTGATAACACCCTTGGACCCTGCTGAGTCTGCTACGAGCATTGCCGCCGGCGGGCGCTGCGTTCGAATGAGGCGAAATTGAGCCGCACACCGGCTCCGATGACCAGATGGTGGCCAGATGGTGGCATCTCATTGATGTTCATGGTTATGATGGCGTTCGTGTTGCAGGCATGCACCAGCATCATCCACGTGCTGGACAGTCTGCTGCTGCCGCCGCTACATGGCGGCCCGCCGCTGCAGGCACCGCGTGAGTGCAGCCGCCCACTATGGCTTCGCGGCGACCAGTCCTCGAGGGCCACACCTATGTCTTTTGCTAATCTGACTGCCTCTCAACGCCGGCAGCGGCACTGGCATGCACTATCTGACACTGCATTGATGCTGCCTGCGGACCTCGCTCAGCTGTTGAGTCGCTTGGCTTTCCTGGTGCAGAGACGCAGCCCAGCACCTACGCGCTGACACTGCTGAGCCAGTTCTCGGGGCAGGCGCTGCGGGTCGCGCCGACGCCCGCGCTCGGCTGCTGCTCCACTGCGCCCGCTACCAGCCTGCTGATCACAGGTGTGCAGTTTCACAGAACCTTGACGGATTCGGTGGTCGAGTGCTGATCTGCTGTCGTGTGTGAGACATGTGAACACTGAAATGCTGCCAAGGTGTTGAGTGCGCACGCTGCTGTGCATCTGCCATACTCTCTTGCTTCAGCCACACGGTGCAGAGCGGTTTTGGATGCTGGCTTGCAGGCAGTGGCAAGCTGACGGGCAGTCAGCACGGTCTGGTGGACGTCGTCACGCAGGTTGCGGAGGCATCAGCAGTCCCACCGATGCAGTGCGAATCGCTGCCGCAGGTGCTGGGAAGCCTCGTGCGGGAGGCCTGTCTGGGTTCGGCTGCATGCAGGAGCGGTATTGGGCAGCGTGACGCAGACAGCTGGCCACAGTGGCTGTGGTTTGCTTGCATGCCGCTTTGAAAGCTGGACTGAGGCGATGCGCCAGCCCACAGGTGCTGGAAGGCATCGACGACCTGTCCATCCTCTCCAGCATGGTCAACCTCACAGGCCTGGGCTTCCAGTTCAGCAACCCCGCCCTTCAGGTAGGACACCTGTGATTTGGGTTGAATTCTGCCGCCTGTGCCTGCATCAAGACGCAATGGACTTGTGTTGAGAATGCTGTGCCGCCACGGTGGCTGCAAGTGTTGCGATCAGGATTTCATCTGATGCAGGTCACGCTGTTTGCGCCGTCGAACGAGGCGTTTCTGCGGCTGTTCCCGTCCACCGAGCTAGATGAGCTTTTGGCGGGCGCCGCAAACGCGACCTCGCCGCTGCAGACGCTGCTGCTGTCGCACAGTGTGCCGTCGCCGGTGTTTGCCGGGGTGAAAGTCTGTCTTCTCGCATGCTGGCAACAATTATCACGTTGGGCAGAAACGCTGCGATGTTAGCTGCATGTGTGTTTCTCCGACAGCTGCCTCCCCCTTCTCGGATGTGCTGCGCCGCAGCGGCTCTCACGACATTGGCGATGAGGATCTCGGAGTCTGTTGTTTCGAGGTCATCAGGGGTCAGCAACAGAGCAGGCCAAAAACAATCGTGTGTCTTGTTCCGTGCAGGACATGACCAACGGACAGCGCCTGCCCACTTTCCTGTCGTCATCGACGCAGCTGAATGACGGCGTCGGCCTCATCAACCTACAGCTGGTCGGCTCCCAGACCCTGAGCGGTGAGCGGCGGCGTTCCACATGTGTCGCGCATGCCTCCCTGCTGCGCGCCTGCCTTTGGCGCAACCGAATCGACAGCACAGACAGAACAGGTAGATCAACTGCATGTGCGCCGGTGGTGAATAATGGGAATGAATTTGGTGTGACTGTATCACCGCCTTTCTTCTGCTGTTGCCAGGCATTTTCGTGGCCTCGGCGGGATCCAAAGCTGCAATCGTCATCCCGGACATCCCCGCATGCGCGTCTGTGGTGCATATCGTCGATTCGCTGCTGCTGCCGCAGGTTCGCATGCACCTGCCATGATTTGCAGACTGCGCAGCACGGGAGGCACCGGAAGTAATGTCTGTCCAGGCATTGGGCATCTGCTGCTGCCTTCACCACATGCACCAGCTTCTGCGCGCTAGAAGAAGTGCTCGCCGATAACGCTTGATGCGAGTGCGCCGCTCACCCCACACAGGTGGCAAACCCGCAGGCGCCGCAGGGCAACAGCTTCCTGCCGCCTTATCAAAACGTCCTCGCTAGCTTGCGGAACCTCGGTGCGGTTGCCATTTCTTTGTTCCGTGCCATTCTGTTGTTTCCGTGCCATTCACGTGTTCTGTGTACATGCATGCAAGCCTGCCTCTAGAGGATTCACAGGCCATATTGTTTCCACCTCTCATTGCAAACTACAAGGTCAACATGACCGGTTCTTTCAAGCAGGTGCGGCATCGCCTGTGACCTCGCCACTCAATCAGGGTCTGGCGGGCACGGCCTCGGCTGCGGCGGCCGCCAGCGCGGCTGCCGCCGCCGCTCCTGCAGCGGCCCCGCCGACGGTGCCGGCAAAGGCTGCAGCTCCGACGGCGACACCGGGAAAAGGGCGTTTGTGATGTGAAGTTTGGAGTCCTTCCGGCAAGGGATGACCACTCCCGTGAGAATGGTTCTGGCGGCCGACTCACAGCCAGCAGCTACAGAGGTGTGCAGGCAGTGGAAGCGGTTGACAGGTCTCGCCTCATGACACAAGAGCAGGCAGGGTATGATGATGTTAGAAAGCGTCCAGCTCAGCGAACAAGTTGTGAGCAGAAGATTCTGATGGGGCGGCAAACGAAGTGTGCTGACGACAAACATCCTCTTTCTCTCGGCATGCATGCAGAGAGTGCTCCTCACAGCTGACGAGTCTAGATTGTTCATATTGACGTCAGCCCAAGAAAGCAAGGAGATTAGAAAGATTCTCGAGTGTCCAGGTAGACATATCAGGTCCATTTTGAAACGGGTGGGTCGGCGGCGGCCATGCACAGCCCAATGAAACCAAAACGTCTGCTGTGCACGCCAGAAATTGGAGCGTTCGACGTCCCAAGGCGTCGCATTTCGTTTTCAGAATGCAGGCGATTGGAAACCGGAGGCAGTCAGGTGTGCAAGCTCCGCCCGCAAAGTTTGACGTGCGCCGGCGGCCCTGCCCTGCCACATGTTCCACTGCTGTGCCGTGTCCTCAGGCCTCACCGGGCGCGACGATGCGGCCCAAGTGCACGATCTCGACAAACTGCGTATGCACGAAGCGACAAGCTGTAAGCTGACATTCATCACTTCTACGTGTGCAGCGGGGCTTTGCAGACGCTGTTTGATCTTAAGTCTGCCAAATCAAAAGGGACGCAGCCAGAGACGCAAAAGAACAGAGACCGAGCAAAGCTAGAAGGCACCTTGATTTCGAGGTCGTTGGCGTCGGCGCCCTTGCGCTTGAGGATGGCCTCCCCCTCTTGTTCCTGTGCAGCACGAATGTAATGGAGAACTAAGCAAGCGATTTCTCACAGTACACAATCAGCCCGGCCCGGCTCGGATGGTGTGAGAAGCTGCAGCAGAAGAATGTCGCAATCCGTTAATCGGCAGCAGCAGGCGTGGCCATGCGCCTGCAGGCGCCGGCGAGTGAGGAGGCCCCAGATATCAGGCAGCACTTGCATCTCTGTGTTTCACAAAGGATGAACAACTCTACCTGCGCAAAGGTAGAGGTCTAGCAGCGATGCCGATTTCACATGATCAGGATGGGAATGAATAGAAGTCAATAAACATTCTCACCTGTGCAAAGGTGGAGGTGTAGCCGGCAGCGATCTCGATGCCGGGCATGTCGACCATGACTCGCACGTTGTCGCCCTTCATCGCGGGCGCCGCTTGCAGCTCCTTCAGCGCGACCCGCGCCGCCTGCTCCGGGGCGCGCACCCGCAGCTTGCCCTCCGCCGTCGTGTCGCCTGTTGAGGCCACAAAGCAATTGCCATTGTTCTGTGGTTCGTCGGACTTCCGGCTGCCCACGCATATACTGCTCCAGGGCGTGCGCCCGCAGTGCCCCTTCCGCCGTCGTGTCACCTGCAAAAGCCAGTCCATGGCAAATACGTAATATGTATCGTATTGCCGCCTGCAGCTCGCCCAGCGCCGCCTGCGCGGCCTGCTCTGGGGCCCACCCGCAGCCTGCCCTCTGTCGTGTCGCCTGTGCGGCGGAAACAACCCCTATGTTTCCGAGCACACCCCATGATTCAGTCTTTCAGAATTCAAGTTCCGACCGTCCATTTGCTGGATCTGGGAGGTCGCTCCCTGGTGATCTGGTACCGCCCCATGTGAGACCGGCATATCCCTCTGATGGCACACGGACGTCTGCTGTGGGGCGTGTAGCTGCAGCCGGTCCCCCCTCGCACACTCACATGCAGAGCTGTGCCGCTGCTCTGCAGGAGCGCCCGGCTATCCCCCAAAACCATCTGCGGAGAGGCAGCCGGCGCACCCAGGGCTGCTGTAGCGGTGCCATCGTGGTCAATGTACCGCACGACTTTGCTGAGAGCATTCAAATATCGAATACCACAAAGATGCAAACGAAGAATGAACGTGGCGCACCCAGAACGACTTCAACGGTGCCGTCGTGACCGACGTCCCGCACGACGCCCGCCCGCCCGTCGGACAGCGCCACGTGCACGTCCCGCCATAGGAGCGCCCCCGCTGCACCGCATCAGCAAGCAAGCACCTCGGCAGGGTGCACCTCGTGTGGAATGTGCATTTCGACTGGCTGGCAGCGGCGGAGGTCCTGCCAGCGTGCACAGCCCAGGAAGGGGGAGCAGGCTTGGGCAATGATGCTGCACAAGCCATGCAGCAGGCCGCATGACAACAGTGTGTCCAGCCCCCAGAAAGCAGCCTGGCCAGAGCCCTGGTGCCCTCCCAAACCCAACCCGCACCTGAAGGCGCACTGGGCGCTGCTGCACCGCCGCCGTCCGTCGCAGGCGCCCACCCGTACTCGCCGCCTGTTGTCAGGGCAGAGCTGCCGGTTGCAAATTCTGGGACCCGCTTCTTGAAATAGGTGGTGCGATGGCAGGCCTGGCACCCACTGGCAAGAGCACAACATGGAGAGGAATCTGCAGACAGATGATGAGCGAAAAGGTGTGAATCGACGGCGCACTGCCACGTAGGGTTCAAGGCGCACCGGGCGTGGACGCCATGGGTGTGAACGCGGCTGCGGGCGTGCCCGCCTGCTGCGTGGGGCTGTATGGCGCGCTGGCGGGCCCCGCATTGGCCGCACCGGCCCTCGTCGGGCTGTACTGGGCTGCACGCACACCAGACCAGACATGACCAGACCAGACCAGACCAGCGATCGGTTTAAGCTTTGGCCTTCTCCTGAAATGATCGAAGCACGAGAATACACCATCAACAGCACATGCAATGTGCAGGCAGCAAGAACTGCAAGGAGACTGCACAAGAGAGCAGCGCGTTGGGCAAGATCACGAGGAGCTCAGAGGTGCAAATTGCCGCACCCTGGGGGGTGCCGCCGGGGGTGTAGGCCGCGGCGGGCGTGCCGCCGGGCGTGCCGCCAGGCGTGTACTGCTGCGGCGTGCCGCCGAAGGTCGATGGCGTCTGCCCATACTCGTTGGGCGTGCTGCTGAAGCTGCCGCCTGCGCCCGGCAAGTGAGGACAGATGACTTTCACATCGTCGGAACCCCACAGCAAAAAGCAGATCTTCAGGAGGAACAAGGCGGTTTCTGCCAGCGACGCCAGTGAGGAGGCGTCAGCGTTCACTCAGGGCAGTGGTACTCGCACACCTTCCACGAGAACATTGCCCTGGTCTGAATGCTTGCAGCTGCCGCAAATCGAATGCTTCCTGCACAGGTTGCCTGTGAGCGTGAGGAGGCGCACCTGGAGTGGTGTAGTCGGCGTTCCAGGTGCCGGGTGTGGACGGCGCGTCCCCCGGCCGCATTGGCGTTTGCGAGGGGTTCCATGCGCTGCCGTGGCCCGGCGTCCTACGGGAAGCAGGAAGTACGAGGCTCAAGTGGCCAGGCGATGATTTGATGTGATGTGCTTTCGGGGGATGTCTGAGAGTGACCTGCTCAGTCAAGAGTGTCATGACCACACGACCTCAGCATAGAATTCTCGGTCATGGCCTGGCGAACCATTGCAGTGTTTGTGGCGCACTGCAGCAAGTGCGGCGCCGGGTGCCAGTCTCCGGTGTGCGGTGAGCAGGCGTTTTCTGAGGAGGAGGTGGGAAATGAATGCGCACTCGCGGCCGGGGGTCATGGGGGCGCGGCTGGGCGTCATGCTGCCCGGGTGCGACGGCGTCTGGCTGCCCCACGCATGCATCGGCGTCTGCGCCCCCGAGTGCATCGGCGTCCGGCCACCTGCGCCACAGCATTGTGTGCATGTTCATGCAGACTGCATGCGCTGCCGCAGGGGATGACGCCTCCGCCCAACACTTCAGAGCCAGGTGCAGTACAGGCGCCAAACGAGATGTGAATGAAGATGACAAGATTCAGACGGCTACCGTTGATTCTAAAGGATTATACCAGGGCGCATGGTCATGGCGGGGGCGTCCCAGGGGGAGCTAGGGGTCGTGCGGTTGCCAGCATATCCGAGTCACGCCATGTCCGATATCGAAGCCACATTTTCCTAACACAGGACAGAGAAGGAGAGGGCGCCCCCGGGTGCATGTGCATGGTGTGCCAGGGCAACTGGGTGTGCGGCTGTCGGCGCAACGTTTCAAGAAGTAGAGTCACGACAATGTTTCAGCAAAGGCGAGGGCGCACCTGGGTGCATGGGTGTGGTGGGCGTGTCCCAGGGGGATGATGGTGTGCGGTTGCCGGCGGCGGCGCCGTCGCCCTCCAGCTTGAGGTCGGAGCGCTTGACGGTGACCGTCTTGTACTGCGCCTCCAGCTCTATGCGGCAGTGCGTCTCCGTCGCCGACACCACCCGCCCCTTGTAACCCCTGCGGCGACCCAATGGAGGGCGGCGTTTGAGTCTAGTTCTCAGCATGAGGGTTTGATGCCGGACTGGGAGGATATGCATCTGGGGTGGGATGCGGAGTCAGTGATGCAAGCCCCGATACAGGCTTCCGCCTCCGATTGAGCTCATGCAACGCGGGCATTTGGGCGATTCGAGAGGAAACACTGACCTGTGAGGGCCGCGCGCAATGTTGAGGGAGCGGCCGATGAGGCCGTCATCCCGCCGCGCGCCGTTTGCGCGCCCGCTGAAGCCTCCGCCGCCCGCCGTGCCGGTGAGGGCCTGTGCAATAAGAACTTGGCAGCTGACTGCCAGATTCTCCAATGATGCCAGAACTCTGAGCATGTGTGTGACTGTCCTTTGGCATCAAGCAGTGCAGGAATCGCTGCTTCCATCTAAAGATTCAAAAACAGTTTCGAATACGCACAAGTGAGGCAGGAGGCATTTTTCGGAATGGAGGGTTGTCCATGTTTTACGCTCTAATGGACACGGCAGGGCACCGCACCTGCGTCTGGCCGGCGGCGCCCAGCTGCGGGCTGCGGAACACGCTGCCGGGCGTGCGGTTGGGGCCGGGCGAGCGCAGCCCCGCCAGGATGTCCGACACGCGTCCGGGCGTGCCCGTCGGGTTGGAGTAGTTGGTGGGCTTGGCGCCGCGCGCCTTCGTGTCGCGCGCGTTGACGCAGAAGAAGCCGCCGTACGTCTTCACCTCCCTGCAGACACAACCCGGCGAGACCTCAGTAAATCGCACTCACTGAAACCCCTCTCGCGCTCAAGCACACGCGATCGCACGCATTGACACCTCTGCGCAGGCATCCGACAGCAGCAGCGGGCGAGCAGCTGGGACGTCAGCGAAGTCAGAGGGCGTCAGACGGCGGAGCCACAGTGCAAAGGTGAGGAGTGCAGTGTGGCCATCGAGCTGAAGAGCTGCGGAAACGAGGAGGGGGGTGCAGAAAGCGAGGAGAGGGCCCCGCACCGGGAGTGCAGAAAGAGGAAGCCCTGGAAGATGTACTTGACGGTGCCGGACTTGTCGGACATGGCGCCCCGCTTCACGTCCACCATGTCGCCCACTGCCACCTGGGAACACCATATCAACAATGACGCAATTGGTGAGAGCAGTCTCCACCTGTGACCATGACCACGCTTGCACGTTCACCATCTTGCTCACCGCCATTTAAGGACATCGCTGGAAACGTTCGGACATGTCCTTGAGCAGTTTCTGCATGTGACCACAACCACCCGTGCGCGTCCTGGCACCGTCGCAAGCGACACAAGGAGCAGGCCTTGTTATCGCCAGGCAGAGAGCAGATCGAACAGAAAGTCGAGAGAATGACATGGGGATGCACATCGCCTTGAGGCCCTGGTGGTTGCAGATGGCGTGGCGCATGAACAGCTTGCGCATGCTTGTCAACATCTCCCCACGACCATCGCAGGCCGCAACTCACAGGCTGAGGCCCTGGTCCTTGGAGACGCCAATGCGCATGAGCAGCTTGTGCTCGATGTCAGTCCCCTGAACCCTGAACTACACAGCCTCAATGCGCACAGCAGGGGCTGTCACAGATTCCCGCACCGGGTTGAGGCCCTGATCGTTGGAGACGGCGTTGCGCATGAGGAGCTTGCGCTTGATGTCGGGCAGGCGCGCGGTGCGCAGCTCGGGCCGGTCCGGCGTGCCGCGGTTGGTCATTATGCGGCACGAGTCGGGGCCGCACTCCACTATCACCCCCACCAGCCCCGCCTCCCCCAGCGCCACCAGGTCGTGCTGCTCGTAGGGGCCCAGCCTGTCACGCAGTTTGTGGACTTGAAGTTGGTGTATATCCGTTAAAAACAGCAGAAACCACATCCACCATGACGCCCTCCAGCCCTGCCTCGCCAAGCGCCACCAAGGCGTGGTGCTCGTAAGGGGCCAGCCTAATGAAGTCATGCCCGGTATGCACGTTTGCGCTTTGAAGTGTTGACATTGATGCAACTATCACGCCGACCAGCCCTGGTCCGGCGGTACAGAGCGCACATCTGGGAGACGTTGGCAGACAGAGGGGATCTCTGTCTGCAGGGGAGTCACCCACCTGTCAATGCCGGCAACGATGTCGGCGGACTCGGTGAGGTCGCGGGAGAAGAGCTTGACCTCCTGCCTGCTGGAGTCTAGGAACAGCGTCGCCACGCCCGCGTCCAGCCGCAGCAGCATTCCCGTCTCACCCGCCATCTGGCCCGCCACCACCTTGACGTGGTCGCCCTCCTGCGGCACCAGGGGAATGCAAGGTCACACTAACGCTGCGTGTTGCATGGGGCCTGTACGTCATCTGGCGAGGATGAAATGGCCGCGACAGCACAGACAGACTGCTGCTGACGTGTGCATGTCATGCCCTGCAACTGCCGCAGCACTGGTTTACAACAGACCTACAGGCCGCAGACACGGACGCATGAGCGCACGCCGAAGTACTTGATGAGGTCGCGAGCCCCCAGTCCCGATGGCCTTTAGAGACGTTGTGGGTGTCAATATGAGTCGATTTTTGAAATCAAGGGCGCACGCTGAAGTACTTGACGAGGTCGCGAGCCTCGATCTCGATGGCCTCCTTCACGCCCTCCAGGTTCTGCGCTTTCACGTGCACCATGCCCTGCAGGGTTTCACGTTACATGTCAAGAGAAAGTTTGATCCTATATTTCGACGTGACTGGCAGCCTTAAAGCTCAGGGGAGCCAGCCCAAAGATTCAGCTGCACATCAATGTGGCGACGTAAAATTTGGCAACCTGCAGGCGATGATGGACATGTGTAATGACGTCCGTGTGCAATTGCTGGGGAGGAGGAGTCTGAACTCTGAAAACTGGCAAGTTATAGATCAGTCACCGACAATATATATTGTAGTGCGTGCTTGCTCAGACTGACACAACTTGAGTAAAGTTTCAGAGTGCGCACCTCCTCGTCGATGCGGTCCACGCGGCCGCGCATCCCCGTCAGGTCTCCCGCCACCACCTCCACCCTGTCGCCCTGCAGCAGTCCAGGTGATGTGCAAGTCAGTCTTGCCGATAGCCTGGTAGATGTGGAACGAAACATCATGCGCCCGTCAGGTCACCCGCCACCACCTCCACCCTGTCACCCTGCGCCGCAGATCAACACAACCGTTCAGATATCCGTCACGGTGGCCATTCGCTGACATTCGCCAGCCCGACGGGTGTTTGACTGGCTGGAGGTGCATGCTGCTCAATTCAGGTGTGATTACCTTTCAGCACCAGGTGGTCAGTGGATGGCATCGCAGACAGCACAAATGATGCACACAACAAGGTTGTGGGTCAGTCGCAAGCGGCACCTTGACAAAGGTGGGCGGCGGCGCGTCCTGGCCCTTGAGCGTCTCCATGAGTGCGGACAGGTCGCCCGGTGTGCCGTCCGTCTCGCCCACGCTCTGCGCCGCCTGCATTGCAGTGATGCCCCCAAAAGTGAGAAATGACGCGCCTCTCCCACGAGGCTCTGCTGCTCATGCAGCGATTGCCGATCGACTAGATCAAGCAGGAGCACAACAGATCGCCCAGCGTGCCGTCCATCTTACCCACGCTCATCGCCGCCTGCGGCCAGGAATGAGTTTGCTGTTCAGAGTCTGTCCTTCTGCTTGAAATCCTCTGATGAGCGCTTTTGGGGTCTCGTGCCGTCTGTCTCCGCGACGCTCTGCGCCGCCTGCTCGACAGCAGCAGCGTCCCCTGCTCAGAATGTGGCTGTGGAAGCACCTCGCCCTCGTTCAGACATGCAGCAGTGCACAGATAACCGGGACCCCTCTCATCATGCACCCGCGTCACAAGGCAGTTGGCGATCTCCAGGCGGATCACGCTTGTCCAAGGGTGCTGCCCTGGTCTTCATGTCAGGGTCTGCGACATGGACACTGCTGACAAACATGAAGTCACCTGCTTGAAGCGCTGCAGCTCGTCGAGCGGCGGCAGCGCGTCGCAGATGGCCAGGCTGCGGATGGCGATCTGGCGCTGCAGGTAGCCCTGCGTGAAGCGCTGCTTGCCGTCCATGACGTAGAAGACGCTGCCGTCCTGCAGCCGCCGGTTCTCCCGCTCCACCGTCGCACCCGCATCACGCGCCTCGCCCGGGTTGAACGCCCTGCACAACAGTTGCACAGCTTGGTGATACTTGACGAAATGTGCGCGCAACATGTATCGGTTCGCTCCACCATGGCTACTGTGTCGCGCGCCTTGCCGGGATTGTACGCTGCAAATCTGTAAGATGTTGAATAGAAATATCAGACTTTGTGTCTCCCGCTCCACCATGGCGCCCGCATCCCGCGTCTCGCCCGGGTTGAACGCCCTGGACGAGCTGATTGCGTTTTCGAGGATTGAGGCCCACGGTTCACAATCCTGATCCGTCACTCTGATGCGCAGGATATGGAGCAAGGCATGCTCCGCGTCTTCAGCGACAACAGGGGGTGCTCTGATGCCCTTGAAAGGCGCGCATGACGCATCAGACCGGTCATGCTGTAGATGCGCAGAACAATGCAGGACTTGGGTGAGGGGCAGCAGCGGTGACGCATGACGAGCAGCCGCCAGCCGCCGCCGTCGTGGCAAGTTCAGTGGCACACCTGGCAGGCGGACGGATCTTGGGAGCGCGGCCAAAGGGCTGCTTGGGCGCACCGCTCGCGATGGTGGCGTAATCAATGCGCGGCACCACCTGCAGAACATATCTGTGAATTTGAGGATTTGAGGCAGGGCTTTGCACAAGCATAGTGAATCGCAGCACCACCTGCGTGGCTGCATCGCATGCAGAGTTCACTTGATTGTCAACGTAAAAGTGCGCTCGATGTAGGCCAGCTGGAGCGCTGGTGATGGCGCCTCAAAAGTACATGAGGCCTCGAAGGCAAACTGACGGCAGCCATCCGGATTAGTGGCAAGTCCGTCCTGCATGCAGCTGACAGTGAGACAGCTGGCATGCGAGCTCACCTCGATGGTGGCGCGGCCGGAGGAGTAGTCGACGTCTGTCACGCGACACAGGTCGTCCTTGTACAGCCCGTTGCGCACCCGCGCCCAGCTGTCCCGCTCTGCAGAAACAGATCCTCGGGTCCTTGCAAGGGAATCTACCTGTCTGTTGTGACAGGGAAAGAGGAAATGAACACAGACACTCATGGCAGTGCATGTCCAGCACTGGTTAAGACTGCAACAAGCCGCGACCGGGTCGAGCAGACTTGCAGTCAGGGGCTCTGGCGGCGCACCGAGCAGCGCCTGCGTGGGTTTAGGCACGGAAATGGTCTCCACCATCTGCGCCAGCGGCACCTGGTGCGGCGTCTTGCTCTGGAACACGATGCGCAGCCCCCGCAACGCGTCGCGAACATAGTCCAGCTTGTGCGCCTCCACCCAGAAGTAGCCCTGCGCCGAAAACAGAAATCGAGTTGAGGAAACATGACGGTCTTCAAGCAATGGCATGAGCACACAGTGCAGCCTGTGCGCCTGCACCCAGAAGGAGCCCTGCAGGACCAGGCCAATCAACTTGCTTTTGCCGCTGGACTGGGCGCCCATGACTTTGCGCGGTGTGAGCACGGGAGGCTCAGCAGGCTCCAACTGGCTCTGCTTCAACCATCTGCTGGCAGCAGGATCGGCTGTCGGACCCCCACTGGTTCGAGCAGTCTGGCACGACACCATGTTGGTCATGCGCTTCCATGCAGCAAGCAGATACTCAGGATCACGATCGCTGCAAGCTGGGACTTTTAAAGAGGACCCACCTTGATGTGGTCATGCCGAGGGCGGCCATGTCGAGGCGCTCATTGCACAGGTGCACTGACGTTTCTTGTTTGCGGCGGCCAAAAGCCGCTGTACCCACCTTGATGTGGTCGTGCGCAAAGGCGGACTTGATGCCGAGGGCAGCCATGCCGAGGCGCTCGTTGCACAGGTGCACCAACATTTCTTGTTTACGGCGGCCGACAGCCGCTGTACCCACCTCGATGTCATCGTGCGCTCACCCTGGCAACACACATACCCCTATTTTACCCACCTTGATGTGGTCGTGCGCAAAGGCGGACTTGATGCCGAGGGCGGCCATGCCGAGGCGCTCGTTGCGCGCCCCCAGCTCGACGGCCTTCTGCAGCAGGCAGACGACCGCCTCGCGCTCGCTGCCGGGGCGGCACTGCACCGCCCAGAGCCGCGCGTCCGACTTGCCGGGCAGCAGCCCCTGCTGGCCCACCAGCCCCACGTCCTCCTCCCCCTCCTCCTGCTGGAGTAAATTTGGGATTAGGCTTCAGACTTCAAGACAAGAACCACAGATCTGCCATGCAAACGCCCCACCCACTTCAAACAAACCAATGTATGAGCAAGGCAACCGACCTGGAGGTAGGTGCGCGACTGGTACTTCTTCCTCACAAACTCCTCCAGCTCCTCCTCCGTGAGCTCATTCTCGCGCCTGCATTCAGGAATAGAGAAATCAACAGTTCGCGTGCCGGAATGTAAGGCAAAGATTCGCACTGAATTCGACACTCCACTTCTTCCTGTTTGTGACCTGCTCCTGGGCCGGGGCTCCTGTCAGTTGCTTGAAGGAGCTCAAGCAGGATGCACGTAAAGGACCACAGTCGCGAATCTCAGTCTTGCTCAATAGGCTGCGGCCACACAATGGGTGCATCTGCTTTCTGACGGCAAAGCGCGCACCGCCGCTGTTCGCTGATTTGCTGGTAGTTGCCGTGGCCCTCCCTCGCCTGCTCCGCCTCGTTGTCGTTGGCGATCAGGTCCGCAAAATCCTCCTGTGCCACGGCAGATCGTGAAAAGGAGTGGAAACACCGGTGTGTCCCGGGCTGGACGCTTGCAGAATGGACTTCAGCATGCACCAGGTGGCGGGAGTGCTGCTGCACACTCCTGTTGGACGTGCATTATGAAGGACGATCGGCATGTTGCCAACTCTCCAACCCTCGTCCAGCAGTCTCAACAGCGACAAGTGTGACACATGATTTCCGGATATTGTCTTGCGAATTCTTGCAGCTGCGAGTCTTGCAGGAAGGTCCAGCTGTAGGAATCGGTTTCTGGCCCTTTTATAACAGCTATGCCTTTGGTAGACACGTTGGCGGCGCGCACCTCTGCCTCCTCGTCTTCCTCATCCTCAGCGTCGCGGTCCTCAGCGGCCATGTCGTCGATGTACCGCGAGCGCTTCTTCTTGCCCCGCCGCTTTGCATCCTCGTCGTCCTCCTCGTCCTGAACGCCGTGCCGTTGTGTCACTGGGAGTCATTTAAGAACGACCAAGAGCAACTGCCGATCAGGCGTGCCCGGTCGAGCCTCATGGGCGCTCGTGCACGAGGCCTGGGGTCCAGAAGGCATGCAAAGTTCCAGCATTGGCGATGTCAGCGGCCGCGCCTTGCGCATGCACATCGAGGCAATGTTTTGAGAATCGCCAAGGGTTAACCCACATCGTCGTCCTCCTCCGCCGCGTCATCAATGAAGATGTTGCGGCCGCGCTTGCCCTCGCCGCGCTTCTTAGCCTTGCCCCGCCCGCGGCCTTTGCCCGCCTTGACGGCCCCCTTGCGGGGCGCCTCCTCCTCGTCCGACGACTCGTTGCCGCCGCCGGCGCCGGCCTGGCGTTCAAGAAGCAGCAGGACTGGAGCTCAGGCACTCTGCTGCTGACGCCGGCAGTGCAGGTTGCGGCAGCACAGTGTCCTCGAACGTTGGGGCACCACCACCGTTATTATGTGGGGCCGACAAGATCGTGCCGAAGTCGAAGGATTAGGTGTGTGATAGCACATGCATCAGGCAACCCAAGCCAAGCGCATGGCAGTGCACCGCAGCAATGCGCACGCTTGGCATGTGAAGTGTGGCACTTCACATGCCACGGATGGCTGGCGCGTAGTCAGCTTCGCAACAGATCGCACGGAAAGGAAGCTTTCGGCGGATCCAATCTGACAGTGCACCTCTGGGTCGAAGTCTTCTTCCTCCTCCTCTAGCTCATCCTCAAGCTCGTCGAGGTTCGCCATTGTCCCTGCTGCCCCTCAGCTGCACTTCGAAAGAGGCCGTCGCTTCGAGCGGCGTTGGCAGTCAACAGAATGGGGAATGAGGCGCCTATGCTTGCTGTGTGACAATACTGTCCCTCGGAAATCGGTGTCGGACTGGCTCGAAAGGCACGCGGGACTTACGCGCTGCGGCAGCTGGGCTTGCAGCGGAGCTAACCAAGTCTACCTGATCGATACGCAACTCGAAAGTGATGCTCCGGGGGTGATGTTGGGTCCGGAACGCATGCTGCCTGGATTCTGCCTTTCGATTGAAACTTCCTTCTGGATTAGCCACTCTTCAAAGGCGAACAGTGAGCGAAAGGCACGCCCTCACATCACACGTCACACCCACATACAGCGTGGAATATACTGCCAGCAGTCGCCCGAATGCGATGGTTTGGAATCGTCTTGAACATGGACTCGAGATGTTTCACAACATTCGCCATTACCGCTAGCCCTAGCACTGGCATTGCGAGGCTGCATCCTTGGCCTTCGCCGCGCCGCTCTTGTCTGCGAGATTGACGTCAACGAGGTCTTCCTGCTTTGCTGTTGTGAAAGAGTCCATGCCCGGCAGCGCCGCTGCGATTTTCCTGAACAGCGCCTGCACGCCGGAAGAAACAGTTCGTCGTCAGACACCTCTGATATTCCAAATGGCATGCCGCTCGGCATGTCAATGCCACGTAATTACAGCAGCAGGCATTCTGCAGTGGCGGCCTCGACTCCAAGACACTCAGAGACAGGCAGAGCGCATAAACTGGTTTGCGCACCTTGATGTTGAACCCTGCCTTTGCGCTGGTCTCGATGAAGATGACACCCAGGTCGCGCGCCTTGGCATCGCCCTCCTCGATGGACACTTGCCTGTAGTTGGCGAGAAATTCACGTTCTCCATACCAAAGTGCGAGTTGTTGCACCACAGATCCACACGATTGTACAATGCTACCCAGCTGCCGGCACAAACACAGCCGCAGGCGCTGGCTGCCGTGCCAAGCATGCATCACGCAGGGTGGCTTGGCATTAGCATGACTGCATTTTGATAACTCACCGCTTGTCCACGAGGTCTGTTTTGTTGCCGACGAGCACGATGATAACGTCGCTGCCTCGCTCGTTCCGCACCTCCTCGATCCACCGGAGTGTGTTCAGGAACGACTGCCGGTCTGCAGAGTAGCCATGAACAAAGCTCATTGAACAAAGCTGTTTGCCTCATGGAACTTCAGCCGCGGCATGCCAAGGGCAGCGCCTTGCGAGTGTGTCACATCGAGTTGCACAGAAGCAATGCAGGACTCACTCGTGACATCGTAGACCACCACCGCCACCGACGAATCCCGAATGTAGCTGGGGATCAAGCTGCGGAACCGCTCCTGACCCGCTGTGTCCCTACGTCAAGCAGCATGTTTCACAGCAAGCCAACCCCGATTTTCAGTCTTTAGTATCCAGCCATTGCAAGCTGGAGCTACGATCAAAACCAAAACGCCCAGGTGCTCTGGACCCTGCTTACCAGAGCTGCAGCCGCACTGTGCGGTCTTCCAGGTACATGGTCTTTGACAGGAAGTCAATGCCAATCGTCGCCTGCGACATTCACCGATTTTTTTGATTGGGTTTGCCGCACGAACACATCGCGATGTACGGAGCCCATTCCCAACGACGAGTCCGTTCGAAACAGTATGGGCAGCATTGCCGCACGCGGACCTGGTATGTGTTGTCGAACTTGTCATACATGAAGCGTGTAATGATCGACGTTTTGCCCACGGACTGGTCGCCCAGGAACACCTGCACAGGTGCCATGTTTGAGTGAGTCGAACCTTGGTATCATCGCTTTCCGAGAGAGAGCTAGTTGGTGAGAAATAACTTGTTGGTGTGAGTCGACCGTCCGCTCTCAGAGAGGAGAGCAGCGGCATGACCGGTGCACGGCATGAGCGGTGCCAGCAGCATCCGGTTCAAATGATAACATCCTCGGCACAAGCAGTACCAAACATCTTCTCACCAGCTTGTACTTCGCCAGCGGCGAAACAGTGGTGCCCTGCGCCATGCTGCTGGGCCCTTAGCCTCGTTTCGAGACTAGATCACTCTACAGCCAGACGACTTGCGGGAGGCACAGCCCCGACCGTGCGAGGTCCTGGAGCAGACCCAGCAGCCGTCTCTTCGCGGTGCAAGGGCTGTCAGGCCAGCGTCAGCAAAGCTGTGCCCGTGGTCGTGCGGTGCTTGTCTCGATGGACGACGATTGCGTGAATTTGCAACAGCAGAGGCGCAGACAGCTCAGCAGCAAGCACTGAGCAACTTTCCAACGTCCAAAGGATGAAAGAAATGGGTAATGCAGCCAGTGGAGAAACAGCTTGCATGCGAAAGTGGTGTTGTGCATGCCTCCCGCCATCTTCTGCTGCTTTCTCTCCCGCGCAATTGCTAGCTGTTAGCTTGAACTAGCATGCTAATTTACAAGCATGAAACAGGCTGAAACAAGCTGGAAACAAGCTGGTGAACCTGATAATGACTCCCAACCAAAGCTTAGCGCCTGGGGGCGACCCACAACACCGAGCAGCCATGCCAAGCTGCTGCGCCAGACTGCCTTGGCCACTGTTGCGCGTCGCCAGGGAGCCGTCCGCAATGACTATCTGCAGGCTCACGCCCAGCCGTCCATATGCGCTCTTTCTTCCACCCCCTCCTCATTTGCTATCCAGACCTCGACTTGAGGCCGACATAGATAGAAAGTCGTCACACCAACAGCACTGCGTTGATGCAACCGTCGTTCTCCTGCGCCAGGGCATCAACAAAAGCTTGAGAAAGCTGCGCAGTCGCTGTCACCCAGCAGCACATTCATGTTTGCTATGCGCATGACCGTAATGCAGCATGGAGCTGCAGCTCAGCTATATCTGCCACACTGCAGGCACATCGTAACAAGAAGCACATGTTGCAGCGGCGCAGTGCTCTTACCGGGTTGTTCGTGACCTGCAGCAGAAAACAGAAAAAATAGCAGTTCCGCAAGACTGCTGTGGTATCGGAAAACATCCCACGAGCATGCACGTCTCGCAGACACGATCGCGGGTCGCACCTGGGCGTACTTGCCCCACACCACCTTGCCGCCAGGCGTCACCAGTCCGAGCTCACTGACATTCACCTGCAGAAGGTGCGATCGCAGGTGTCAGGTTACCTGAGCGACTTGGCGCACAAACGCCAATGCAAGGCAACACAATGCAACCCACTTGCCCAGCACTTTGCTCTCCTGAATCCAGGCTAGGGGTCCAATGAGACGGTGCTGGCATTGTATGACCGCACAAAAACCCACCTCGATGATGGTGCCCTTGGTGATGACGCCCAGGGTGGTGTACGTCTGCCCGTTGGGGTTCTTCTTGACGCCGATGATTTCCAGGCAGAAGGTGCACTTGAGCTCCGGGTGCGTCACGTGCGCCTTGTTCATGCGCAGCCCTGCAGTTGCATAGTTCAAGGGCACATTGCCAGCTGCTCTCGCCTTGACGCCCCACGGACATTGCTGATGGCCCTTTGGGGATGGGCTGCGGCTGTGCCATGTTTGTGTCAGCTGAGCTGCCTGCAGGATCTCATTCGTGCACAACACAGGAGCAGCAAGGATGGGCAAAGGGACCGCTTGTTAAGGCCGAGTACAAAACTGACCTGTGGGGCGGATGAAGCGCTCATACTTTGGCGGCTTGCGGGTGAAGCCGCCACCCACAAAGGTGACCTTGGTCAGCATGCGCTTCCACTGCTTCTTCTGCCGCTTGCCCGACCGCATGACCTTGAACATCTCGTCCTCAGCGATGGGCCGCACCTGCGTGCATCATACGTGTGGATGTGGTATGGATGCTCGAGGCAGGACATGTTGGCAGCTTGCGGGAGCATCGAAAGGACATCTGCTCAGCCGCAGCAGCAGTTCCTGGCTGTGCATGGCAGTCGTTGACCAAATAAGGAGCGGTATATTTCGATGTCACTCCCATACGAATGCATGATGTCCGCACCTTAGGCAACGGCACCTCCCACTTGCCCGCCTTCTCCTTCCGCTTCTGCTTGATAGTATTGCTCAATACCTTGGCGCGGTCCACCTGTGCGTGCCATCAGTGAACGAGTAAGCATGTGCACAATCGCCTGCATCCTCCGAGACAGCATGTGACCTCCTGTGACACAGCCCCAGGCCCAATGCAGCTGTTGCATGCATGTGTGTCACACGCAACAGAAAGCCATCCATGTGTGTGTCGTCAAGAGATGTCAGTCAGGAAAGGGCACCTGGTCGCGGTCCAGCAGGTAGGCAGGCACGGCGCTGCCGCGCTGCTCGTCGACAGCCTTGTGCTTGTTGTCGCGCTCGTTGTGCATCGCGATCGTCTTCTTCATCGTCGCCTTCTCCGCGTGCCGCTTCTTGGCGAACAGCTTGGCCTTGAGGCCGATGACGTTCTGCGCATACTTGGAGCGCTTGTGCACCTCGCGCGCCTCGCGCTTGCGCTTCTTCTCCTCATAGTCCAGCCGCCGCCCGTGGCGCTTGCGGTGCAGGTCGATGTAGTCTCCCTGCGGTGGCCCGAGAGCATGTTTACTCAAGGGCCACGATGCACTGCGCAGGGGCAAGGCTGCTGCAGCATAGAGCTCTGCATGCAAACAGCCTCCGGATTGATGATGGCAGACGTTCACACGCAAGAAAAGCATGTCCTGATGTCCTTGCCTGCGGCATGGTGGCACGCTGACTGCGCCGCCGCCGGGGCGGCTGGCTCCCCGGCTGCGGTCAGTAGCGGAGGTGTTTCCCGTGCGCAGGCTTCAAGCCGCTCGCTGCTCTTTGAACGGGTCTGACTCCCTGGCTCCGCTGGTGCTGCACTTTATTCTAGCGCTCGACTGCGCCGCCGCCCCAAACAACCAGCTTGCTCACTAGCAGAGTCTTGCCTCCAGATGCTGCGGTCGCAGCACTAGTATGTCGTTGTACACCCACAGTAGAACCTTGCGCTGCGCTGTGGAGTCAAGCGTCGCCGGATGTTCCCAGCCAGAGGGATGTCGTGCAGTTGCGCTGTCTCCGCGAAAGCTGCGCCAAATATGGGGGCGATGCTGCAGCGTGTGCAGCCAGCATTTCCTAGACCAGCTGATGCAAAGAGCGATGGAAGCGGGCTGTGCAGCGTCATTGCATCTCGGCTTTTAGGGGCGGCATGGTTAAGGGGACGCTATCCTATGATGCGGCGTTGAGACGGGTCCCAATGCATCAATTGCCACGGTCACAGCAGGCCAATACGCGTCCAAAAGGCCTCTCGCCATTCCCTCATCGACATCACACCTGTTGCTGCTTGGCGAGCACAGTCTTGTGCATCCGGCGCCGACGTAGCCATCGGCGAGCAAAAGGAGCAACCACCAAGGACTGGTGATCTATCAGCAGTAAGCGAGCCTGAGCAGAGTCGTGCAGACGCAGGGCGATGTCTGCCTGTGCCGCCCACAGATTGCTATGACACTATGGCAGAAAGCTAGATCTTACCTGCACGGCACAGCTGACCAGGCGGCCGAGCAGCCAAGGGCAGGACCGGAGCTGGAGCGAGCTTCTCGCGAGGCCTCCGGCACCGGCACAGCGCACGCTCATAGAGCAGCGAGCCAGGCGGCACGCCGACCATCAGCGGCAGCCAATCAGCCGGCTGCGCAGCAGCCTGCGCAGGTGGGCAGTGGAGATACAGTTTGGTACAGCCCAACTGGACGTTGTGTCCTTGTGTCCGGCAGCCGGGGCGGAATGCGGGCAACATGCGCGGATGCACGATGCACGTGTTGCATCTGTTTGTCAGATCAGTGGCCTGCCCCTGCTGCACGGCACCGCTTTCAGTCAGCCAGGTGGGTGCTTACGTGCTCACAAGCCTCGTCCTGTCGAAGTTGTCACCCCCGCGATTTCGTGCGTGCAGCGCTCTTCCAAAAGCAAGATGGAGGTGCATGATTTTTTCACTGAGTACGGCGAGGCCAATCGGTACAAGATCAAAGAGGTGATCGGCAAGGGGTCGTACGGAGTGGTGTGCTCGGCATTGGACAACAAGACCGGGGAGAAGGTGGCCATCAAAAAGATCAACAATGTTTTCGACCATGTATCGGATGCAACTCGCATCCTGCGGGAGATCAAGCTGCTGCGGCTGCTGCGCCACCCTGGTGAGTTATTTGTTTGGGGGATTTGTGTATTCATGCGCCTGCCGCCGGCACCAAGCATCTGCACGCACATGCTGCAGGGGGTGATGAAAGCGAATTCTTCAGCTTTGGTGGCATAGAAAGCTGCTAACATATGATGTCCAACAACAGACATCGTGGAGATCAAGCACATCATGCTGCCGCCGAGCCCGCGCGAGTTCAAGGACATCTACGTTGTCTTTGAGCTCATGGAGACGGACCTCCACCAGGTGGGCCGACTGCACGCAGAGCATTGCAAGATGTGGTGACACGCACACCTGCACGTAAAGCAAGATACGTGTTGCGCAAACGAATGCAACTGTGCATGCAACATGCTGTGCAGGTCATCAAGGCAAACGATGATCTGACGCCGGAGCACCACCAGTTTTTCCTGTACCAGATGCTGCGCGGCCTGAAATACATCCACACAGGTGATCACAGGCTGCCAGCTATGCATGTCGTCACCTGTCTGCGACCCAGAATCGAGCTTCAAGCTGCGCAGTTTGGAGCAGTTGCTGAGATGTGCCAACGTGCTTCCTACGCGCAGCCAAGGTGTTCCACAGGGACCTCAAACCCAAGAACATCCTGGCCAACAGTGACTGCAAGCTCAAGGTCAGGCGCTACCCGCTGCATACCTGCAGCTTGTGCATTACGAGCTGCATGCAGACACTGTGTGAACATGAGCGCGTGCTGACCAATGCACTCCGCAACCTCTGCAACCCCACAAATTCGCCAAAAAACGTGGTGCAGGTGTGCGACTTTGGGCTGGCGCGGCCGTCGTTCAACGACATGCCAACGACCATCTTCTGGACGGACTATGTCGCGACACGCTGGTGCGCCTGCCGCCTGCCATGCCAGCTGTGAAGATCAGCTGTTCATTGCCAGCAGTAGCAGCAGATGCGTCCGTCGCTGCATGCCGCAGCGGCTCCGACCTCCGTCACCATGAAAAGGCGGCCAGTGGCCGACGCTTTTCCGGCGGAATTCTCCCTCGATGTCAAAAAGGTCTGCCTTGTCCCAAACTGCAGGTACCGGGCGCCGGAGCTGTGCGGCTCCTTCTTCGCAAAGTACAGCCCGGCGATTGACATCTGGTCCATCGGCTGCATCTTTGCGGAGGTGCTGCTAGGCAAGCCGCTGTTCCCCGGCCGCAACGTGGTCCACCAGCTGGAGCTCATCACCGACCTGCTGGGCACGCCGTCCGCGGAAGTCATCAACAAGGTGCAATCTTTTTGGGGCCGGAAGAACCTTGCAAATTCCAGTCATTGCACAATGATTCAACACGAAATGGACCTAGCTGTGTGGACCTGCTGCGCGGGTCATCCACAAAGGACATGAGCAAGGCGCTGGGTCAAGGCTGTCCCTTGCTTGTGTAGCCCTTCAGAATGACTTGCGTGGCAAGCTTGAGACAGAAGTGCCAGGCGACAAGCGTCACGGTCCGTCGCGATAGGTGAACCGACATACATACAAACAGCAGCCGCAGGGACAGCGGGGAAGCGAAGTCGAACACCCTCTGGAATGGGGCTCTGCGTCGGCGGCCAATCAGTCCTGAAATTCCTGTGAACGCTGAGCACATCCATTGTGTGCTCAGCAGCTTGCTGTCGACCTGACGTGCTTTTCGCATGTCGCGGCAGGTGCGCAACGAGAAGGCGCGCCGCTTCCTGATGAACATGCGGCGGAAGCCGGGCGTGCAGCTGGAGCAATATTTCCCGCGCGCCGACCGCGGCGCCGTGGCGCTGCTGAAGAAGATGCTGGTGAGTTTGCGTCCTTGGCTTGCAGCAGCCATGCAAGGGCTGTACCAAACGAGTGTGCAGATGAAGCGGCAAAGCAGGGCGCATATGCCAAGCTTGGAGGCGCTGGGTGGCAGGCAGACGCGCCAGTGTTGATGGCCACCCATCCGCAAGGCCGGATGGAAGCTCATATACTCGAAAAAAATGGTTGTGGCAAACCGAGGCATGGCATCCGGACCATGAGTGGCATTGATCCGAAATCTTGAATGAATTTAAACCGCCGTGTCAGGCCTTCGACCCGGCGGACCGGCCGACGTGTGAGGAGGCGCTGAGTGACCCCTACTTCTACGGCCTGGCGCAGCCGCAGCGGGAGCCCGCAGCTCAGCCCGTCAGCAAGCTGGCCTTCGACTTCGAGCGCCGCAAGCTGCACACCGAAGAAGTGGGGCGCTGCTTTACAATTATGACTTCAGAATCTGGGTTCAGAACCTCCGACCGTTGCGGGTGTCGATGCGGCTGCGCAGCATTACAAGAGCTTTGGCAGGCGGCGAGTCAGCTGCTGAGCTGTGTTGAGGCGCTGGCAGGTGCAGGACTCAGCTGATCGTGGCAAGGCTGCGCTTGCCCCAGCCTTGCCACGACATGTCGGAGCCTTGTTCCGGCCCAGCATTGTACTGTGCACATGCTGGCGCTGACTTTACAGACACAGCACGTGTACGCTTACCGCGCCTGGTGAAGCCTTGGGAACTAGACCGCTTGGCACTCTTTAACTGTCACTGACTGAGCTGTATCATCAAGCTTGTCGAGCTAAGCTGCAGCATGGACCAGCAATTGAAAACTTAACCTCAACGCCTTGAGCTGTGACGGGGCGCAGGTGCGCGACCTGATCTACAGGGAGATCCTGGAGTACCACCCGCACATGCTGGCGGACTTCCTGCAGAACGGCCCGCGCTCCGGGCCCGGCTACATGTACCCCTCTGCGGTGAGCGCCGCGTGACTGGCCTTGCATTTGGTGCCACCCTCGCATGTCTCTGTTTGCTCCTTGTTCCTTGCAGCTTGCTGAGCACGTCCAGCATGAAGAACATCAGCTTGACGCATCCTGTGATCAACACCTTGAACATCAACAGCACATTTGGCTACCCTCGAAGCTGTCGCAAGACTGCATTGTGTTTGCGCTGCCGCAGGTGGACAACTTCAGGCGGCAGTTCGACCATCTGGACGCGGGCGGGCAGGGCCGGCCGCCGGGGCCCAACCTGGGGCAGGCCACCAGCCTGCCGCGCGAGCGCGTGCGCGAGTTCCAGCATGAGGCTGCACGCTACATGCAGGGGCAGCAGGTGCGTGGGCAACCACCTGTAGCCAGCACATTGCTTCGACCAACGCATTGTTGACATGGCAGAGGACCACCTGCGGACTCCGGCACCTTCTCCAGGCACTTCCAGTGTTGGAAGCCTCGACCTTTGCGCGATCAGAAGCAGCCAGGATGCCCAATGCCATCTGCGAGTCGCACAAAGCCCTACGCCACAATCTCCCGCATGCAGCTGCAGATGTGCGGCGTGCCGCCGGTGGCGGAGCATGGGCCGCCGGACGCGACAATGCCTGGCGTCGAAATCAGAAGCTTTTCCCGATCCATCTTCTGACCTGTTTGCCACATCGCTGGCCACAGGCGCACGGCAGCGTGCCACCGGTGGCGGAGCATGGGCCGCCGGACGCGATGGCAGTGGACCAGGCAGTGAACCGCCTTGGCAGCGGCGTGCGCAATATGACGGTCATGGAGAATGGCGCTTACGGCCGGCCGCCAGTGCCGCCGCACGCGGGCCAGCAGCAGCACCCTCAGCAGCCGCCGCCGCAGCAGCACCCGCACCACCAGCAGCAGCAGCAGCAGCAGCAGCAGCAGGGCATCCCCATGGTGAGTGCTTGGGTCAGCCCCCAGCTGTTGCCCAACTCTGTGCGAGGGGCCGAGAATCGCATTGCACAGCAGGGCCCTGTGGTGCAAGTGTGCGTCTGCAGCATTGCCAGAGAAGTATCTGCTGTTGCGCACTGGAACAGCCACGCCGCAGCGCTCGCCATCCAGAATGCTCACACTTGTGACATCGATGTCGCTTTCGTTTTGTTGCGCCAACAAAGCATCTGTTGCTGCCAGCAGGCCCCGGGGGGGCCGCCTGCACCGACAGCGTACCCGGGGCACACGGGCGTGCACCCCTACCCCTACGGTGACCCGCGGAAGGACCACCTGCTGCGCTCCAACAGCTACCAGTAAGGCTGCGGCGCCCGCGCCGCTGAGGTGGGATGAGGCGTTGGGGGGCTCGCGTAACAAGCCGCGTGTCTGGCGCGCGGTGCGGCGGGCAGCAGCCTGCAAGCGCCGGTCGAGCCGCAGCCAGGGGACATGCCTGTGGTGCAGGAAGCAGGCGGCCTGCCTGCATACCGAGGGTTTTTTGTCCCGAGGGCGGGCCGATGGTTCAACAGAAAACAGGAGGCGCTGGAGGAAGGAGGAAACAAGCAGGGAGGTCGCTTGCGCGGCAGCGGGATGCTGCCGCCGGCCAACACCGCAGCACGGTGCGGAGCACCCTATGTGGTGCAGCCGAAGTGGGGTGCAGCTCGCCACCGGGCTCAGCGGTGGGTGCAGCCCGCCACCGGGCTGAGCGGTGGCGGGCGGCTCTGGGGCCGGCCGCTTGCCAGAAGCACGTTCTCAGCCGATTTACGCTGCGGACGTCCTTTTGGAGGGTGAAAACAGTCGCCCGTTGGCAGTACGTCCCTGGGCAGTTCCAATCAGAGTCTCGGCAGTGCCATCACGGCCGCGCGAAAGACGATCTCGCAGAATGACGCCGCCTCTTGCAGCACATCCGAAACCAATTTGAAGAGGCGCAGTTGAGTTGATATGCGGTCTACCCATCTAACCATCTGAACTCTTAGTTCTTCTGAGGTCGTCTGTGGTTCATTTCGGACGCAAGACATTGTTGAAAGCAGTGCAGACCGTCTCTAATCCACTCTGAAATGCTTGCTGGTCCTTTCTCCTGCCTATAGTAGTCACGGGCATGAATCGTGCCAAAATCATTCGACAAGTCGCTGCGCGAAGCCATTTCGCGCACAATTTATCCGCCGCTGGAATCTAGTTCTACGATGGAAAGTTTACTTTAAGTACTACGATTATGTATAGATTCCCGCTGCGCCAGCTGCATAATATCCACCTGCATAATAATTCGGAGAATTTCGCTGCTCGATTCATAGCATCGTGGCGCCTGCCAACACTCCATGTTGATGTGCGATGAGCTTGTCCTACAGAGAATACATAAGACCACTACTACGCATTTGTGCTTGCAGGATGCTGACATCGTCAACGATGCACCGAACGAGCGCCGCGACCCTTCTCGTGGGCTTGGCGCTCCTCTGTGCGCCAAGGAAGATTTCGGCAAGAGCCTCCAAAGCTTCCGTCGACATTTCCGGCGGAGCGTCTTCCTGCCAAGGTGATAATGCCCTCTACTGCCGACGCGCTTTCCTGTTCCCATCGTGCAAACGCTTCGCAGCGGCGGGGACGGTAGTAATGGCTTGGAATGCGACATTGTGCACGCTTGTTGCATGATAGTGGGATGCACATCAGAACAAACGCACATCAGTCTTAAGGCTGGGCACGCGGCATCGTGCAGGTGTGTTGAATGCTGGCGTATACAACACATATCAATCGAGCGGCTCAGCTTCGTCATTTCAGGACATCAACCTCTGTCAGAGCTACAGCAGCTACAACTTCGGTCGGTATTCGAATGACGTGAAGACTGCTGGCGGCACCTCGACGTCCAACAGCTTCGAAGCCGGCGCAAGGTGTGGTGCACGTCGTTGTGCGAACGTGTAGCGTGCTGACTCATGAGTGCGTCGCATAGTATCGTGTACATGGTGTATGCCTGATGGCCACACGGCACAGAACCTGGCGCATTGTGATTGACATATCCCCTCCAGCATGCCGCTGCGCTGGCGCTCGCGTTTGCATGCTAGGAACCCTTGCTTTACTGCACCTCAAGTTATGTGCTCACACCTTTGAGCGATCTTGCTCTCTACGATGCAGCTTTTGTGGCTTCGGTGGGAGTGCCGGAGTGTCATCATCCAGCAGCAAATCTACATCCAACGAATTCAGCACAGCTCAGGCGAGGATCGCAAGTGTCGCGTCCCAGATGTGCGCATCCTCCAGCTCAACGTCATCATCCAGCGGCGCTGCAGCAGGTCATCTCGCCGGCCGTTTATGTTGCGGTGCGTGGTGACTTGCACGTTTTCCTGAGCCTTCCGCTTGTTTCTGTCTGCTGTATCAGAAGAATGCGTGCGGCACAGTGAGCATGCGCTTGTGATTGTACAGCACACAAGGCGCGCAGCAGGCGTTGGCGCGCAGCACTGTTATTTCTGTGAGTCTGTGATGACTGGTTGTCACAAGAATATGGGGACCTGACGATCATGCGTCTCTTGTTGTGTCGTTGAAGAGGTAACCATGCACGCTGTCCGAACTCGGCACCTGTTGCACATTCCTAGCCTCTGTACATGTGACTTGCACTCGAGCCACCAACACGTACCTCATTCTGAGTCGTTGTTGGTGCCTTGCGACATGCAGTACACCAAGTGTCTGGCGCTGTACACGGCTGGCCTGCGCGTCAGTCAGATCAGTTCCCTGAACTCGCGCACGCTGTCGCTCGACCTGCTTTGGGTCCCCGGTCAACAGGGCGCCAAGGTGGGCAGTTGTTGCCACATTCCTTTTGCGCATGGTTTGCTGCAGAAATGATGCTCGAGCAGCGCCGCGCATGCGGGATGGATGCTTGTCGAGCGGGGCGTGACAACGCAGACGCGAGAGTTTTGCACATGGCAGGTGCAGAAAACATCTAAAGGTGCAGACAAAATCTAATCACTTAACTAGTTGATTGCAGGCACCGATAACTGGACTCGTGATCGCACCGGCGGGCGCAGCGTCATGCCAGCTTTTTGGTGCCAGCGTGAAAAGCGCAACTTTGTTCAAAGGTAACTAGCTAGAACTTACTGCTACGCATGTAGCTGCCAGCCTTATGCCATCGTCTTGCTGCCGTGCGATGGCAAGTTCGACTGCTGCTGAGCCTGCCATTCGGTCGCCAATGCACAGGTGTCGCCTTTGTGGCGAACGCTGTCTACACTGTGAGCTGCAGTATCATCGATAGCAAGGCACCTAAGGACGGTAGATTTGTGGGTGCGTACACACTCAGAACAAAAACGTCTCGGGTGCCCCAGCACTGCGCGGTCCCCTCTGACCACAATGCACCGGTGCACTCAAGCGCGACAATCGTGCAAATGTCAAGACGATCACATATGCGCACTGCGCAGATGTGCTTCTGTCCACTACTGCCGGTGGCACCTACCGTGGGTCCATGTTCCCCAATCCGCCGGTCACCGCGCTGTCTGCGTTGACAAGCCAAGTGCAGAAGCTTCAAACCCGGTCGAGCGGCGTGGCGGCAAACCCGCTGTTCACTTCTTCCTCTGCGTCGTAAAAAAAGGTCTAAACTGCCCCGCTGGCTGGATCGGCGGCCGCACTGGGCACGATCTGAAAGCTGCCGCGGAAAGGGAAATAAGATGCATGGTGACAGTTGGACAGGTGAGGAGATGTGGAAGCATGAAGCATCTGTGCTTTCGGTTTGCAGGTTGGCAACCAATACATGGGGTTTACCAATTCAGCGGGGTCCTCGAGTTCAATCGCTGGGGAGCGAATAGGGTTGGCAGTTACCGGAATTTAGGGCCGGTTACGGTTACGGTTAACGGTTACTACGGTTACTAACCGAATCCCGCCGGTTGCCTGCTCCGTTTGTCCAAAACTCTTCGGAAACGAACTCCTCCACATGTCCACGATCGTTTCTATGGAAAGAATCAATTCGAAAACGCTGTTGCGTGCTAGAAAAAGCTCGGGGTGATGGTGCAGCCGGGCCGCTGCACTCCCGCCGCCTCGGCGGCGTCTTTTTAACGGCAAACATCAGCAAGGACTGGCTGGCAATGACCCCCAGAAGACCGCTCTAGTTGC
>JAABUW010000238.1_pt1 | contig 116142 bp, 95 predicted proteins | sample 5560081 | NCBI WGS metagenome assembly JAABUW01 (sample SAMN10711882, study PRJNA513363) | rock metagenome | isolation source: Antarctica rocks | place: Antarctica: Victoria Land, Knobhead sud
GGGCGCTTTGGTAGGGGCGCTTTGGTGAGCGCTTTGGTGGGGATACTTTGGTGAGCGCTTTGGTGAGCGCTTTGGTGGGGGCCGTTTTGGTGAGGGCCGCTTTGGTGGGGAGCGCTTTAGGGAGCGCTTTGGTGGGGATACTTTAGGGAGCGCTTTGGTGGGGGCGCTTTGGTGAGCGCTTTGGTGGGGATATTTTAGTGAGCGCTTTGGTGGGGGCGCTTTAGGGAGCGGTTTGGGGGGCGCTTTGGTGAGCGGTTTGGGGAGCGCTTTGGTGGGGATATTTTAGTGAGCGCTTTAGTGGGGGCGCTTTGGGGAGCGCTTTGGTGGGGGCGCTTTGGTGAGCGTTTTGGTAGAAAGACCGAAATCGCTTGCGGTAACCAGAATCATAATGTTGTGCTTTGCGGTGATAGCGCTTGACCGACGTAAAACCGAAATAATTCAACGACATCAAACGGATCGGTAGTTATAGTATTTATATAAGCAGCTATGCTATTATATTCGACATTTGATTTTATCTTTGAAAGCCTAATAATAAATTCAATTCACTGAATTTATAGGAAACAAGGCTTGATATATAAACGTACGCTTGAAGTGACTTTACCTTCCAATAAATTAACTATCAAGTCTAAGCGTTATATCAGAAACAAAGCAGTCTATACCACTGGGACGATGCAAGATTTCGCCCCGAAATGAATGTTGTGCTTTCCCAAGTTCGATGTGTGGCCGAAGAATCTCTCTTACTTCCGTCCAGTAGTGCCCTTCCATACTTTGATTCCCTAGGTGGCATACGTCCCACGGTGAAGCTGATCCCTTGTTCCTAATATCCACACGGGCTCCAGAGTCGAGGAGCGTGCGCATGATGCCATATCTTCGGTTGATCACAGCATGATGCAGTGCTGTGTTCCCGTCTTCGTCTTGTGCATCAATTTCAGCGCCGTGGTCCAGCAGCTGCTGCAGTAATTCAGAATATACATCATACCCATTGTTGGCAAGTTCGTGAAGAGGCGTCCGGCCATTTTGTTTTCGGGTATTTGTATGGAGAGTAGGGTCAGATACTCCGTCCAGCAGTATCTGCATCTTCTGAGGCTGTCTGTGATAGACCGTAAGATGCAACGGCGTATTTCCTTCATTGTCTTGGGCATTTGTATCAGCCTTCCATTCCAACAGAAGTTCCAAGATCTGATGGTTCTGTTCCTTCCAGAAGATATCCCAATGGAGTGGAGTGCAACCCGACAGGTCCCTGGCTTCTGTATTTGCACCCGCCCGAAGAAGCATCTTGACTATGGATGGTTTTGCATTCTTTGTAGCATGATGCAACACCGTCTGCCCAGTTCCTTCAGTGAGTGCTATTTGAGGATTCGCGCCGTGGTCTAGCAAGATCCGTACGCTCGGTTCTTGAGAATTCCACACTGCAACAAACAATGCCGTCTCACCAGCTTTGTTCTTCGTCTCAACTTCTATTCCTTCCTCGAGCAACAACTCCGCCACAACTTGATCGTTATCTTTTGCCGCCTGGAACAGCCAAGTCTCTCCGTCATGGTCTACGTAGGCTTTGCGATTAGCACCTTGCTTGAGAATTAGTCGAGCAACTTTGCAAGCACGCGATCCGAAGGCGAGATCCAATGCGGTTTGCCCGTCGTCGTCCGAGGCCTCTACATCAATTTTGGCATTGATCAAGAGCGAGACAACTTCTAAACCGTCATCATGTTCCGCAGCTTTGTGCAAGGCCGTCTGTCCAGACTTATCTATAGCTTGAATGTTCGCCCCGTACTCTAGCAAAAGTTTTGTGACATTTAGCGATGAACGGCCTGCAGCCATGTGCAAAGCCGTCGAGCCAATTACATCCGTAGCTTTAACGTTCGCACCGTAATCAAGCAAAAGCTTTGCCATGTCTTCTTTTCGATGATATGCAGCTACGAGCAAAGGTGTTGTTCCCTTGTCAGTCTTATCTTCCACGTTGGCTCCTCGCATGAGAAGCATGCGCGCCAGGTTTTTCGCTCCATGCAGTACAGCGACGTGCAAAGCGCTGCATTTGCCGCCGTTGAGCTTTGTCAATAGGCCGCTGTCATAGGCTAGTGTGTTCAATGCTGGTATGTCCAGGATCGCAATGCGGCTAGCGATGGTAATGTCTGCCGCCATCGCGAAACGATGGTCCAGCTTCTCAGCCCTCCGCCGGAATCCAATATGCATATCGGTGAGTTGTTCAGCCTCCCTAAGAAGTGCAGTTACTGGGTTATTTTGCCGGCGGGAGAGCCTTAGGACCAATATTTCTTGGATGATCTCAGCTGAAGGCAAGTCACCCAGCTTCTGATAGATCGTCACCAAATTTGTGGTGTCCTCTTGCGATAATCTAGGCCCATAATACTCGTTCGGATCAAGGTTTGTATATAGTTTTCGGTATAGATACTCTGCGTCTCTGAATTGTCCTTGGCCTGCGTGCTGTTCGGCGCGAATCGTCAAGGCTTCTTCCAGTGATTGCGTACGAACCAGGATGTCATGCCGAATTTCGTGGATAGCAGGGTCGTCATGGTCAGACCAATAGCACTCCTCATCCTCCAGTCTTGATACGGCGCCGCAAAAATGCTCGAAAAGCTGACAATAATCACCAAAGTTCGCCCTGGATGTCTTTGTTAGTTCAGCGTATTTAGCACTTGACGAAATGGGATCTGCACCAATTGTATTCACTCTCTGAGATTTGACCCACTGGTAACGACGGTGGGAGAACAGACGGGGTGCTTGCACTCTCGGCTCTATCGATTGTTGGAGACCAGATTGGTAAAATCGATGGCTCATCGTCATCGTCAATAATAATGATATCTCTTACGGTCGACTGCTCTTCAGCCTTGGTTCTGCTGGCTGAGCACACGTAGTTGTACTTCTGACATCGGTCACATCTCTTCCCAGGCCACGGTCGTTCTTCTGGCTGACACTATAACAAGGCTTAGCAAATACTGATTGAACTGTGTAACAATTTGGCTTACCTTTTGCCTATCCTTACGACACTGATGGCATTTGCGGTAAGCTAGCTTGTTGACTTTCGGCATAGCGGATCGATTCTTGTAGTGAGCGGCGATTCATTGTCCTTGCTGATGGAGAAAAATTTCCGGTATCTCGAGGCTAGAAATCGCGAGCATAGGGCTGATACGAGATGCCGCCAAAAACCTAGGTGATTATCCGAGAGCAATACGAATCTTTTCCAGCTCATGGAAAGAGACGTAGCGGTCTTCATGCGCTATTTATCTTCGCACTCTGGTCTTCGCAGTCCCGCATGCGCTGTCACCAGTGGCTTCCCAAACTGATGATCCTCCAATCAGTCGTGGAAGAATTCACACTAAGGCTGCGCAGTCGGAATGGTCAGTGGGGGTGCCCCACTACGCGTTCTCTACCTTCGCACTCCTCCTTCGCAGTCGTTCTTCGGCTACGGCTGAAGCCCCTTCTAATACTTTGGGAAACCTGCCCGTCTTCACGTTCGCACTCATGCCTTCGCACTTCTAGTGCATACCACAATATCGTGGCTCTGGACGCCATTCGGTGAATCCCTGCACGTACATTAGCTTTCATCTGGCACTATCAGACGTGCAGGACGCCATACCCCAATTGGAACGTGCATCAGCCTTGTCGTCTCCCAGTGCCTTCGCTCTCCACCTTCGCTCTCAGGTCGCCACTTCCCCTTCTGCGTTGAGGATTGAGGCTATGGTCATTTTGGACGCTAATGTCCCCGATCATTGGTCAAAGTGGTGTCCCACCTTCGCTCTCTCTGCTTCGCTGTAGTACATTTGCGTTGACCCTGTCAAGTTGAGACCATTGCCACCATGGGCCTCTACTTGGGGCGCCCACGAACCAAGGACGTTTTGTTTCATTGAACCCTTTCCTACCCTTTCCTCCCATGGTTTGTCTAGCATCAGCACTCTGTTTCACTTCTATTTCATATATGAGTAGCGTGGTCTCCCCTTTGAACCTTCGTCCTGACCCTTTAGTTTCCGCTTTCACTAGCCGTACATCGCTCCTGCTGTTATTCAATAATTCAATATGCATCACTATCCAATTGATCTCGAAGCACAATCCCCCAGTCGTACGCTCTCTGAAGCGTCGACTATCGCACCAGAAAACGCCAGCCCCGAGTCCCCTCCGCAGTCGTACTGGGCTATAGTTGTCCAAAGTCTTGATGAGAGCGCCATAATGCACCACGTTGCTGTCAATCCTGGAGAGAATGGCGAACAAGTCTGGTCTCGCGTACGAGAACATCTACTCACACCGTCAATCACAACGCTCATGTGGAATTGGCTCCTGGCACTCTTCACCACGACTATCGTTGGCACCGCAACCATATTGCAGGTATGCACCCTCGCTGCTCCGGCAAACGAAGACCGAAATGTAGCTGACGTATAGCTCACAGTTGTTGGATCTCCAAGTCAGCATCCAGAATTTCGAGCAAGACTGGCTGCTTACCAAAGCCTTCCAGCGGCCACACCTACTCTCACAGCTTTTGGATCACGTCGCCCAAAATCAGCGCTTCTGCGTCAACCCCAGCCTCGATAATGACAAGACCGATCAATACAACGTACTCGTCATCCGCAGAGTCATCGATAAGACGAAAGTGGCATGGCTCCTCATCATCCTTTTGGATCACGTCGCCCAAAATCAGCGCTTCTGCGTCAACCCCAGCCTCGATAATGACAAGACCGATCAATACAACGTACTCGTCATCCGCAGAGTCATCGATAAGACGAAAGTGGCATGGCTCCTCATCATCCTTTTGGTCCTTTCGCCAGGCTTGGGACTCATCGTTGGCTTATGCACTCACAAAGCCGAAGTTGGAATCGCTGTCAGTGCTGGAGTGTTCGCTTTGGCTGCTTTTCTCCAGGGACTTGCTGCTTGGTTCCACTCTTGACAGCACATAACATTGAGACACGAGAAATTGCTCGGTGTATATATACATGCGCGGATAACCTCTATAGAACAGCATGCATGCAATACACCTAGCCACATACCTCAATTCTAATGCAATAGACTCCCGTGCAAATGCCGTCCGCCCAAATTCCGGAGTGGATGATATAGGCATGTATCCTTCTAATGTGATGTCCCGAGACTTTGTATCCCGCTCACCTCTTATTCTTTTCCGCCAACGCCTTCTCATGCTTCGCTACGAGCTCCTTCCTAGATCAACACGTCAGCATAGCCCCTTTAAACCCCATAGATTTTGAAAGAAACACCACATACTGCACCTGCATAGGAGCAGGACTATAATGACTAAATTCCATCCCAAACTCCCCCTTCCCCTGCGTCGCAGCCCTTAATTGCGTGCTAAACCCAAACATAGCATTCAAACTACAATCAGCATAAAGCGTGAAATCTTCCGGTCCAATCTCCGTATCAGAAATAAGCGCATTGCGTTTGTTCAACAAGCCTACGATATTTCCCTGAAACTCGTTTGGTGCAGTGATGGTAGTCTTCATTAGTGGTTCAAGCACCTGCGGCCGGCCTTGATTGAAAGCTTTACGAAACGCTTGCTGTGTTGCGTTTTTGAAAGCCATTTCAGACGAATCGGTCATATGGGTCGCGCCGTCGTTGATGACCATTTTGGCCCCAAGAACTTTGTGGCCGACCATAGGACCTTTCTGGCAGGAGATTTGGAAACCTTTGTCACAGGCGAACAGGAATTTCTCCGAGATGTTACCGCCAGAGACGTGTTCTTCAAAATGGTTGTCTTGTGTTCCAGTCGGCTCCATCCAGCCTACTACTCTGGCAAAGTCACCGGCACCTCCAGTCTGCTTCTTGAGCGTGTGATCGAATGGCACCTTTTCGGTGATCGTCTCGCGCCATGCGACTTGGGGCTGACCAATTTCGCAGGCGACTTTGTACTCGCGGCGTATGCGCTCGACGTAAACGTCTAGATGCAATTCGCCCATACCGGAGATGATGGTTTCTTGGGACTCGTTGTCGACATGGACACGGAAAGTGGGGTCTTCGCGCTGGAATCGGGCCATGGCTTTTGAGAAGTTGGGAAGGTCTTTGTTGTCTTTCGGCTTGATAGAGAGCGAGATGACGGGCTCGGGAACGAACATGGATGTCATGCTGTAACCAAGGGTGCCGTCCGTGAAGGTATCGCCTGATGCACAGTCGATGCCGAATACGGCGCAGATCTCGCCAGCACCAATTTCCTGAGTGTCTTCCATCTCGTTCGAGTGCATGCGTACTATTCTGGGTACTTTTACTTTCTTATTGGTGCGAGCGTTGAAGATGTTGGCGCCTTTCTTAAGAGAGCCTTGATAGACGCGTATGTATGTGAGCTGGCCGTAATTGCTCTCTTCGAGCTTGAATGCCAGCCCAACAAAAGGAAGTGAGTTGTAGGAGACGAGCTTGACAGGTGCCTCCTGCCGCCGTCGATCCAGTGCCAGATTCTCGACTTCTGAGGGATTAGGTAGATAGTCGCAGACACCGTCCAGCATGGGCTGCACAGACTTGTCGGCAAGAGCTGAACCCATGAATACTGGTGTGAACTTCAACGATATGGTAGCTCGCCGCACGGCAGCTTTGATCTGCTCCACCGTCGGTGTCCGCTCATCAAGGAAGATCTCCGCAATTTCATCGTCCACATCCGCCAGAGTCTCAATCAACTTTCCCCTTTTCTCTTCTGCGAGTTTTCGAACATCCGAAGGTATATCGTCCGTAATTCTGATAGTCTCTCCCTTCAGTCCCTCGCTGTAGATAGCCTGCATTTTCACCAGGTCCACCACCCCCTTGAACTCATCCTCCACTCCAATAGGGACTTGCATAGCCGCCGCTGGTACCCTTAGCTTCTGACTGATCTGATCCACGGCCTTGAACGGATTGGAGCCTGCTCTGTCCATCTTGTTTACAAAGGTTACCCTGGGAATGTTATATCTCTTCATCTGCCTATCCACAGTGATGGTCTGCGATTGGACGCCAGAAACTGCGCAGAGGATCATAACAGCTCCGTCTAATACTCGTAAAGCCCGCTCGACCTCTATCGTAAAGTCGATATGTCCGGGTGTATCGATCAGATTTATGTGGTATTTTTCATCCTTGCCATTCTCATTCTTGATCCAATCGCAGTACGTAGCGGCAGATTGGATGGTGATTCCCTTTTCTCTTTCGAGATCCATCGAGTCCATCTTTGCTCCCACTGCATCTTTGCCACGGACTTCATGTATCGACTTTATTCTGCCTGTGTAGTAGAGGACTCGCTCAGTGGCGGTGGTTTTCCCGCTGTCGATGTGGGCCTTCACGATCAATAATCTCTTCACCGAGAGCTTAAGGAATCAACTCACAGCTATACCGATATTACGGACTCGAGACAATCGTGCAGCCTCATGGGGCGCAAGATTATCGATGATGGTCTCTTGGGCAAGGTTCTCCGGCTCCGCTGCTTGCTCCAATCTGGTTTCTTCAGCTCTACTTCTGGTCAATAGTATTGATCCTTACACTGCAGCTGCTGCTCCAGCCTGTCCGCGTCTCTGCTGCCATCGTCGATCCAATGGTACTTTCTGGTTTTGTAAACAGCGAAGGGAGGTAGAGGCGCTTCGTAGCGTACTAGATTTCGAGGGGCGTGGAGAAAAGCACGAGGAGAGTATGGACTTGGAGACGTGCCCTGGCAACCTCAATGTACCACGCGACCGCATCTCCAGACGATGTGACGGCTTGAGAAATTCGAACAACATGGGGCGCATTCTCTTCGAGGCGAAACTTTTCAGCCCTATTTAGCGTATGCAGAAAGCTGCGGAATCCTTGGCACTTTTTTTTTTTTTTTTTTTGCGCTCCCCCATACATACCAACCTAAGTCTACGAACAACGCTTTTATTATATCAACCTTTTATAAGTAGATAGCTTGATTTCAGGCGATTCTAACGCCGTGAAATAAACCTAATCAATTTATTGATACGGAATTTATTGAAGGTTGAAGTTTACAGCCAAAATTCTAGAAATTAGGCGTAGAAATTAGGCTTTCTACACTCATTCTTTAGCTCCTTTCCGTTCTGAAGCCCCACGTACCCCACTAAATCTACTACCAATCTTTAAAGCCTTATAGCATATTAAGTATCTATCGAGATAAGTTAGTTCCTACGGCCTTAGAACTCTGTTTAGTAGAGTTATCTACTGATATAAAGTTGATATCTCAGAAGCTTTATTCGTGGACTTGGTGGGGCATGTAGCGCGCCAAAAAAAAAAAAAAGGTGCCAAGGATTCCGCAGCTTTCTGCATACGCTAAATTCTATCAAAGATCGAGAGAGGCCACTTTCTCCGCGTTTTTTTATAGTTCTACAGCAGAACAACCTACGTATACTCCCGAACGCCAATCTTGAAATCATTGTGATCTGAATTGTGTAACTCGCTGGTATACAATTCAGTTCAATTTCAAAGGCCATTTGTAGGAAGTTTTCCCATATCATGATACATCAAAGCTTACAATTTTTTTCTGATGTCTTTTTCGACAAGATCGTGATTCATTTGTACATTATGGACGCTTCACATCCAAGAATCTTTTATATACAGCTCATGACCCCTGGAGGGGCTTGCCCATCCCGCCTAGAGTCACCATCTTAGTGATTTGGTATTCTGAGATGCCATACTTGCTACCTTCCCTACCGAAGCCGCTTAGCTTGACACCACCAAATCTATAAACGATTAGCCAGGGCCTTACGGGGTATTTAAGAGGATAACTTACGGAGCAGCTGGATCACTGATGAGACCTGTATTAACGCCCACCATACCCGTCTCAAGTGCTTCAGCGACGCGGTACACTCTTTGCAAGTCGTTGCTGTAAAAGTACCCAGCTAGTCCAACTTCAGCCTTATTCGCCATATCCACAACCTCTTTCTCCGTGTCGAAGGAGAAGAGACCAGCGACGGGGCCGAATGTCTCCTCCGAAGCGAGTTGCATATCCATAGTCATTTCAGTAATGACAGTTGGCTCGAAGAAATTGCTACCAAGGTGTGACATCTTGTTCCCACCAACTGTAACCTTGCCGCCCTTCTTCTCTGCGTCACGGACGTGCGTATCAACTTTAGTGATAGCCCGATCGTGTATCAATGGGCCGTGTGTAACGCCCTCGTCAAAACCGCCGCCGACTTTGAATCCCTTCACCTTCTCAGTAAATGCGGAGGCGAATTTGTCGTAGATACCTTTCTGTACGTATATACGGTTGGCGCACACGCATGTCTGGCCTGAGCTGCGGAACTTCGAGGCGATGGCGCCAGCGACAGCAAGGTCGAGATCTGCGTCGTCGAAGACGATGAATGGCGCATTCCCACCCAGCTCGAAAGAGAGCTTCTTCAAAGTGTCTGCGGATTGCTTCATCAACAGCTTTCCGACGCCTGTAGAGCCCGTGAAGGAGACTTTGCGGACTACATCGGAAGCGGTGAGCGCTGAGCCTACTTCGGCTGTGTTGACGAGCGAGGAGATGACATTCACGACGCCCTGGGGGATACCAGCGCGATGCCCCAGCTCGGCCAAGGCGAGAGATGTGAATGGTGTTTCACCTGGAGATTTCGCCACAAGGGTGCAGCCGGCTGCGATGGCGGGACCAATCTTTCGCGTTATCATTGCGGCGGGGAAGTTCCACGGGGTAATAAGACCGCAGACACCGACGGGCTCCTTGATCGTGAATACACGGTTTCCTGGGATCGAAGCTGGGATGGTATCGCCGTCTGACCGGGGTGCTTCTTCACTGAACCATTCGAAGAACGAGGCGGCATAGGCGACTTCGCCTTTGGCGTCAGCCATTGGCTTCCCATTTTCCCATGTTATCAATTTGGCGAGGTCCTCTTGGTTGTCCATCACCAATTGGTACCATTTGTGTAGCATGCGGGCGCGTTGGCGCGCAGTGGTTTGGCGGAAGGAGGGGAAGGCGGCGGCGGCGTGGGATATGGCGGAGTCGACATCTTCTTTGGCAAATTCGGGGCAGGTGCCTATGACTTTGCCGGTCGAGGGATCTGGGGGATATGGTTAGAGTGTGGTAGGCGCCTGGGGGAGGGAGGCGTGCCGTGAACTTCGAAGGTCTTGCCTGACTTGGCTTTGATCCACTCGCCATTAACGTATGCGACATCTTGTTTGAAGAGGGACGGGTCGTTGAGCTGGTTATAACGTTAGCGATTAACGAAAGAGCGATTAGATAGTGAACATACAGTTGGGATGCTTTGCTTAGGCATTGCATATGTTCTAGCTATGATTCTGGGTAATGAGGAAGGCTGGTAGTATTTTCTGAAAGCTGTTCGAGGAGGGGAGCGCAGTAATACTTGCATCGTAGGGAGGAAGGCTTTGAACGCCTTCCACCACACCCTATTAAATAATCAACAAATCGTCATTGCTCCTTCGGCTGTAAGGCGGCGGAGAAAGGCTTGGTTGTTGAAATTTCGGGTGTGGGGTAAAACTTGTAGATCATTTCCTTCGTCATTGTGCAGCGTGGACAACTCCCCTGAAGGCAAATTCACTTTGGCATTGATAGGTGAAGTACTACTTTGTTAGCGATAGGTTGAGATAGTGTCCGTTTCTGCTGTACATAAAGTGCTGGACTTAGTAATAAGCAGCCGAGGGTTAAGAACAGCTATTGTTGTTCCTTCCTCCAACGATCCCGAGAGATTGTGGAATCCCTTGTATGGATGGCCGAGTGTCCTCCGCTGGAATACGAGCACGTGGCTGCTTCAACGATCGATTGGGAGTTCTACAGGTCTTCGCTGCATGACATCCCGTGGTCCCTGATAGAACAGCGTATGCAGCTGTAGTCGGATGATCGCGTGGTAGCGTTTTCCGCTTCGCAAGGCACCGCAGCGTTGGCTTCTAGCATATTCACGCCTGGTATGGGCATGGCAGGTCTGCACAAAAAGCTTACTGCTGATGGTACGCTGGGGGTACGTTGGTTTGCGAATGGGACGAGTGTGGTCTTGGATCAGGTGCTAGGTCTCTGGGCTCTCATGTCCTGCGTAAAGATCAGCCAGGTAGCAAAGCAGCAAGGACTGCTGCAACCTACTCACAATTCGCTTTTGCTGATGACCTCCTCGTCACCAAGGGCTCTCTTCGCGGACTCAGTATCCAAGTAGCCTTCCAAGTCCATCCACTCTGCAGCAAATGCGGTCACCAAAACAGCCCAATCTCCACATGTATCCAAATCCAGATGCTCTCCGTCATCCGTTTCTCTATGCCACACCGTGGGAAATTTAGGTATGATATGGAGAACTTCGACCCCTCTTGCAATAAACGGCAAATGGTCGTCTTCCACCAGGCCGCCCATCCATTGGTCGTTGCTCTTATCTAGATCAGAGAACCATGTGGGCTCCTGACTATTCGACTTTGGTTTCTTTGATTCACTGGAGGCCTTTCGTTTCGCAGGGTGGTTGAGAGAAGACGCGAACAGTGATTGATCGCGGAGACGTGTTTCCAAGGTGGCCATGCTTTTGTACGCCCAATGCGTAGTCTATGAATAAGAGGTATTAGCACATGCCTTGGCTCCTTGTTGGTAAGAGAGCATTCACCTTGTAGTAAGAAGCTACTTTTGGGGCAGGAGTGCCTTCGCCTAGTAGATCAAGCAGCATGAACAAATGTATAGACGAAACCGCGTTATGATATGTGGAAAGAGCTGGGTGATAGGTCGCCTCCATTTCCGCAGCCAGAGATTTTGCCCCATAGATAGAGTCCTTATGCGTCCACGTACCAAAGGCTTCCTCTCCATCGAGCAGTATTATCATCAGGCCTTTATGCTCTTCCACTCCCAGATCGTAGTCCTCTTGCTTAATCCCAACCTCATCCATGGCAACCCACTTCTTTGTCATCGCCGCATCAAGACTCCGAGCTGCGTGCATAAGCATAGCACAGGGGGCTGCGCTATCAGTAGCGCCAATAAAGCCTTCGGGAATTCTCTTGCTGTCATAATGAGCAACCAATGTCAGGTAGCCCACTTCGCCAGGGTTCGACCACGGAGGGTCTCTCGTTGCAATGACATTATGGAATGGTATTTCCTCGTTGCCGGTCACAGGGGTCTTGGAGGTGGAGTTCTGGATCGCGACGTTCCATTGCGGAAGATCATTTCTAAAGAAGTCAAGAAAATGATTGAGGACCTTGGTAGAGCCTTCCGTTCCGGGGACTCGAGGGATGAGGATTGGCGAGAGAAGCTTGCCGGTCTTTATGTCGAAGTCATCCCCAGGTCGAGGGATTGCCTTGAGAGTTCCATCGGAGACGGTGGTGTATGCATTTGCGACGGATATCAGCAGCAGAGTCTGCAACGGATGAAGCAGCAATTGCAGTCTGCTCTTCATGATGTTTTTAACGACTCTAGAAACATCCTATTGTTACCGATCAGTGAGCGTTGTCATGTTGCTGATGTTCGCTTTGAGGTCAGCGAGGGGCCAGTATAGCGCGGATCCTTCGGCGGCTTGGGTTCTGTAGCGACTGTGTTTCCTTGCTTTGTCACGTAATACGGAAGCCAAGGGGTTTCAAGTTGATACTGGTGATATCTGGAAAGCTCTCAATCAGCCCCCTGCACGTCAATTGGTGGCGCTTAGGTTAGCCGCGTTAGGGCAACGCTCCTTCCCGTCAACACATCTTCCCCTACCAATACCCCACAGCTCCCCCCACAGCCGTGTGATGTCTTTCCTATGTTAGTAACCGGTAATGGCTCTGTTGCATACGCGACCGCATCGATTGCGGCTCCTCAGCCTTCTTAGAACTTCTCGAGCTTGGTTGAAACCCGGTTTGCGCGCTCTCTCGAAACCGTCCAGAACATATGCCTCCGTTTATCAGGCTCCTTCCAAAGCAGGTAGGACGAGCCTATTGGATTGAGTAAGCTTGTAGCTAAATAGGTAAGCAGCTATTCCTGAGCGTCTCTTGGTCTACCATTCGGGTACTGGCAAGACCGTATTCGTTGGCTCCCTGAAAGTGACTACGATTTTTCTTTTCGCCGCAACAGCGTTCTTCATTGCGCCCACTCTTTACAACGATCCTGAGCAGCCTATCTGGGTTGCGCCAATAGGTTAGTAATGTCTTCTAGCTGTGAAATAAGAGACTGATGTGAAGACCAGTCGCTGCTGCCAGTGCTGTCCCTTTATTATATGTAATGTACTATGCTTCACCATTCGTGGCATATGTCCATCTAAAGCTCCCGGTATATGCTCGCAGATCAAGAGAGCAACTTTTGAAATGGGCGCAAAGTATCCCACCAAACACAGAAGTTGAGATGACTACGATTAAATCTTATGGAAGTCTTCGCACAACGAGAATGCCAATCGCAGAATTGCAGCCCGTCAAAGCTAAGTTCGGCATTGAGAATTTCAAATGGACGTCCAAGGTCGAACCAAGCACGAAGAGGCCATGGTGGGCCCCCAAAGAGAAGCGTCTGTTCTTCGTTGATACTACTCAAAGAAAAAAGACTGTTGAAGCTGCAGTGTGGCAGAAAGCTTTGGATCAGATCAAGAACTCGTAAGACCGCAAAGTAAGATGTGCCTCATTTTGTTATACTCACAAGGCTTCGACTAGCTAGTCTTGAGGGAGATATTCCCGAAAGTGGACAGAAATAAGAAACGATACCCTTGGCCGTGACGTATGAAAATTGCCGATTACCTGTGTTGAGCGCCGCAAATTGTTGGGAAGCAAGTGAATTCGCAAGGGCCCCCTCGACCGCATCTAAGCAAGATGGAAGGCATCTACGCCGATCTGATGGCAGCAGCGGCAGCGGCAGCCTACTTTTAACATTCAGTGAAGTGTAGACGGAGATGCACGAAAGAGCGCTAGTGCTACGGATGGCTGATACATAAGTTCACCTCATCCTCTTCAATTTTAATTCTTCTTTTTCGAACTACCACTTCCTGCAACGGCCCTACACTCACATTGATCTACAATTGATTTTCCTCAAACAAATCAAAATCATCTCTACCGTCAGCAAGAATGTCTGAGCTCACTCTCAGCGCTCGTGATCTTGTGATCGTCCAGAAGGTGTTCCAATGCTTCAAGAGCCCCGATGCCTTGAAGGTGAGTCAAGGTCAACCACCACCAGTTACATTCTTCTTCGCAGCTTTACTCGTTCAACGCACCGTCCTCCATGTACTACGATGGTCATTGACTTGAGACTGATCTCCATTCTCACCTGCGATCAACACTTTGAATCCCCACTATGAGCTGGCACCCAGCTTACCCTTCACTCACAGATTGACACCGAGAAGCTCGCCCAGCTCGCTGGCTTCTCCAACGGCCGCTCAGCAAATGCTTCCTGGTGTGTGATCAAGAAGAAGCTCATGGGCGGCAACGATGAGCCTGCTGCTGCCAACGGTATGCCATGTTCACGCTCACCTCGATCGCTCAGAGCACTAAATACTGATACCGCATTGACAGAAGAGAAAGCCGCCGCCGCCAATGGTATGTGTTCTTCAATTTTACTTCAATGATCGCCCAAGCCATCACTAACACTCACCCCTCGGGTGACCAAGCTGAAACCCCCACTAAAGCCACTCCGAAGAAGGGAGGCCGTGCCGCCAAAGCCAAGACTCCAGGTGAAGGCGAAGCTGATGACGAAACCACGCCCTCTCCTAAGAAGAAAGGCGCTTCTCACAAGCCCAAAGATGTTCCAGCCACCGAAGTCACATCTGCCGATGCCAACACTGGCAATTACGCCACTGCCCCCCAGCACGCTGCTGCCACTCCCACCAAGAAGCGTCGCGGTCCCAACAAGCCCAAGGACCCCAACGCTCCTCCAGCAAAGCGCGCCAAGAAGAATGCCAAATCCGACGCCCCTGTCGCCGCAGCTGCCCCTCCCGATGGTGCGATTGATGAGGACTCGGCTGCCGCCAATGATAGAAATGCGGAATTTCCTTTGACCTCCTTTTTTGGTGATGGAAACGCCAGGGTCAAGATTGAGGACCAGCAGGCTGACGATGTTCCTTTGGATGAGGAGGAGCAGAAGATGGTGAAGGAGGGGCTTGAGGCTGGGATCGCCGCCGGTGCAGTGATTGCGGCTTAAGGTATGTTGCACCCTCGTTCACTCCGATCCTTTGAACATTGCTAATAAATGCAGTGCCTTCGTGATCACCAGAACTATCCGTTAATGCTTTTATTGGACTGCACGTCTTGGGTTCGATCACTTACATGGTTCTGGTGGATATGGCACTTTTCCCTTTTCTTCAACGCATTGGTGATACTCATCATCATTCTCGTGGCTTGGTATTGGTGGAGCTTGGATCGAGACCAGTCTTTGGTTAAAGTTGCATGCATTTAGGGGATGAAATGAAATCGTTGATCATTTGCGAGATGGATCAATTGGAGAGACGGGGCATCAAATGATAGCTAGATACTTCAGCTATTTAGTGGCAAGATGAGTTGATGCCAGTCTCTTGATGCTACCAAATGTTACTTCCCGTACGTGCCTGACGCATGAATGCTATGTGAATGCTATGGGAACGCTATCTGCCAATGGGTTTTCTGGCGCCAAATGCTAAGACATGGTACAATTTGTGTCGCTTCTTCGCTCAAGAAGAATTAGCAGCAATGTGAACGGTGAACGGGGCTATACACAGCCAGGACGATGCTCAAGCCAGCCCTACAGTTCTCGAGCCAATGCAATACTCTAACTGGATCCAATTGCCAAAGAATCTTACATCGCCATGTCACAAACCCTCAATAGCCCTTCTCAGCACATCCAACCCCTTCGCCTCTACACCGGCCTCCTTCAACAACCAAGCAACATCACTCTGCATCCCCAACGGCACATGGCACCCCTGCCTCGCCACCTCCAAACTCGCCTTTAACTTACTCGTATGTTCCCACTCCCTAGCCGCCACTTCCGCCCTCTCAACCACCTTAGCAGGAATACCGCACATACTCGCGCAATGCATGCCAAAGCTGCCTTCTGCGACGCCGTCTTCGAGTTTGTAGAGAAAAGTTACGCGACGGTTCTCGTCATCGACATGGATTCGCATGCGGCGATTGCGAATTTCCGGGTGAGTGGAGAATTCTGAGGCGAGACTGTGGTAATGGGTGGCGAAGAAGCCTACGCAGCCGATGTGAGTAGCGACATGGTGTAGGACTGCTTGGGCCACTGCGACACCATCGTATGAGGAAGTGCCGCGGCCAAGCTCGTCAAGGATGACGAGGGAGCGGGGTGTGGCTTCTGAGAGGATCTTCTTGGTTTCAGCAAGTTCGATGAAGAACGTGGATTGCGCGGCGAAGATGTTGTCGTTGGCGCCGAGACGGGACATGATTCTATCGACTGGCGTCAGGCGAGCTACTGAGGCCGGAACAAAGCAGCCGATTTGAGCCATGATGACGGCAATGCAGGTCATTCGCAGGATGGTCGATTTGCCGGCTGCGTTTGCGCCAGTCAGGAGATTGATATTCGCGGTGTCACCGCCAAGCTTGACGTCGTTGGGAATAAAGTCTGTAACATTTCCGAGCATACAAGGGTGACGAAGGTCTCCGAATTCCATAATACTTCGCTCACCCTCAACAAACTTTGGACGACACGCTGGCTCGCCGAGTGCTGAAGATGCTCTAGCGAGCGAGATAAGGCAGTCAAGGTGTGCAATGATCTTCACTGCTACTAGCCAGGTCTCGTAGTCCTTGTCGAACTTTGCGAAGAAGCGCCCAGCTACTTCTTTAACGATCTGAGTATGGGTCTCGAGAGCTTCCTGGTATTTACGAACCAAGCCTCGAAGCTCAGGGCTATAGAAACGCTTGACCTTCTGAGTGGCGGACATCTGATCCCACATTTTCGGTACATTCTTGATCTTGACAGGCACCTCGAATTGGTAAATTTCCTTTCCGTTGTCTCTATACTCGATGGCACTCGAACCGAGCTCCTTTCTAGTCTTCTTCAACAGCGTATCCAGATCAGTAAGGATACCTTCGATGCGGTCTTGGCTCTCGTCGAAGTCCTCTTCCTCTCCTCGCTCAGGGATAAGCAGGCCAGCTTCTCTTGCTTTCGCATGATCAAAGGCAGTCTTCCAGCGTTGCAGTAGCACCTTCATGTCAGGCATTTTCAAGATCAGTTGACCGACAATGCCCACCCCCGAGCCTACATTGCGTACTAGACTCATCGTATACTCGATTTGCTCGAAGCCATCTAGTACACGAACGAAGTCTTGGGGTTTACAGATACCGGCGTGAATTCGAGATATCATTCTTTCCAGATCAGGCAGCTTAGTGAGATTCGAGATAAATTGGTCGCGAACAGTAGCATCTGCATTGAGGGATTCAACAGCGTCAAGCCGAGCGTCGATCTGTACTGGATCCATCAGAGGGTGGCAGACCCATTGCTTGAACATACGCTTGCCGAAAGGTGAGATACACCGGTTCAGTAGTGAGAAAAGAGTACCATTTGTGTCACCGTCAAAGGAATTGGCGAATACCTCAAGGTTGATCAGAGTCTTGCCGTCCAGGATGAGGCTACTGGCACTTCTGATCGGATCGTACCAGGAGAAGTTCTTTAGAGTCACGAGCTCTCGCTCAATAAGCAAGGTCCGTAGGTACTGGAGTAGAGCCCCAAAAGCAGACATCACAAATTCTTTCGCTTGAGCTTCCTGTAGAGCTTTGGGCCAAGCTTCAAAGTCGTCACCATCGTTATTTACAAAGTACCTGTTATGTCTAATCTCTCTGCAGGTCATGTCTGCTGTCCAGAATTCCTTGCCAGGCTTTAGGTGGTTCCACTGAGTGCCTGGTGCTGTGCTATTCTTTAGGATCCTCAAAGCCTTCGTAGACAAACACGAGTTTTCCAGTAACAGTTCACGAGGTCTGATCTGTGCGACAAAAGTCTCGAACTTGGTCAACTCGGCATCGTCTACGATTTCGGTCAAGAAAAATTGACCTGCAGCGGCATCGACAAACGCAATGCCGAAAGCGGAGTGACCATCCTGCTCTTGCTCCTTGATAGACACACAGTATGTCGACATGTCGTCTTGGAGCATACCGGCGTCGACAAGGGTACCGCTGGTCAATACGGTCGCAAGCTCACGACGAATGACCTTGTCTTGCTTGGATGTTTGACCTGACGGCTTGCCGTCTCGCTCGCGCATCTCTTTGCCCAAAGCGGACTCAACCTGGTTCACACGAGCGATTTTGAAGCCTTTAGCAGCAAACTGATTCAGCCAGGTATCCATAGATGCCTCAGGGACGCCGACCATTCGCATGTTCACCCGATCAGTGAGCTTGAGATCGAAAAGCTGATTGCCAATCGTTGCATCGTTCTCGTAAAGCTCATAGAACTTGCCCTTTTTGAAGAAGACGATGTGGTCGAAGTGATTCTGCTTTATCCCCCAGTATTGGTGCTCGAAAGGCGAGAAATCTCTCCACGCCTGCGGAGGAATGTAGACTGTCCTCGGGTCATACTCTGGGTGTCCCAGGGGATTCTGGTCTGCATCTCTGACATCGGCTAGCCAAGGGTATCGGTCCGACGGCTCGCTCTTGTGAGCAGTGTGTTTTAACTGCTTGCCTTTTGCATTCAACCCCGTTGGGGTAGACGTGCTGAATGAAGTTTTCTCGGACTGGTAATGCACTAGCTTTGTTGACGAGATGACACTGGGGTCGTACGTCCATTGCTGTGCAGTGGATGCTGCTGGGAGGTCCGTGTCCTCGTCCATACCGGTACTCTCGGACGCTTCCTCTTTCTGTGACGGAAATTGAGCAGGAGAAGGTCTCTTCCGCTTCTTCTTTGGAGCCACATCTTCCTCTGAATCGTCAGGCACAACGAAGTCATCCTCATCGATAATATCAGCTTCAACTTCCGCATCCGCAACGAAGACATCGTCATCATCGGTCTCAACGACTGTCTTCCTGCGCTTCGAAGCTCTTCCTTGGCTAGCATTGCTTTTCGTGGGTTTGAACAAGTCTTCATCCTCCTCCTCAGAGGATGCATCGACGGCATAATTGACGGCCTTAGCCTTTGCCTGTACAATTCTGGTCAGCTTACGGCCGTAGAGGTACACTGAGGATCTGACCTTCCGAGACGGACTATAGAAGCCCTTGGGCACTGCATCGTCTTCCAAAAAATCACCACCATTTACCGCACCTGCAGGTGTAATTGGAGATGGTAATCCATTGGAAGCATTCCCGTTAAATTTGACTGGCTCATTGTCTTTCTCCTCTTTCACATCCTCAGGGACAACAGCGTCACTGCTCGGTGCAGGTGTCATGCTCTGGCTTGACCCTCGATTAGCAGCGTTCTTCCTAGCAAGGCCATTGATTGGTAGGGTAGTCGAATGGAGTTTCGGTGCTCCATTGGTAGCAGGTACCGAGGACTTCTTGAAAAAGCCTGCAAGGGACGTCTGGTTCTTGGAGCTTGAGGTTGACTTCTTCAGCGAAGCAGGTGGGGCGGGCGTGCCATTGGGAGTTTTTGCGGAGGGTGCCATAGCTTTTGACAAGCCAAGGAAGATTTCACAGACTCATTGCATGTATAATGAACATTGATCCTGTATGAAGACAGCGTTGCTATTGTACAATGTGGACCGGAAATGTTAAGTGTGAAAGTTGGGCTTGAGAAAAGAACGTGACGCAGGACGCGTCTTCAACGCGATATTTGGCGCTAGTCGAGTCAGTCTCCAGAAATTCATTGGGATCATGAATCATAGAAATATCTCGTTTCCATGAGAGGGGAGTCATATTGGGGTATTTGCGCATCAGCTACTGGTACGTATACACTCACACTCCTCGTTCGAAGATCATCTTCAGCCAAGTTCGCTAGCCGGCCCTTCCTTATGCGAAGGTGGCCCATAAGCTACTTTATAGAATCGTCAACCATCCCGTCCTTCCATCCGGGAGCAGTAAGTCCCTGCTGCTCGAAGTTTTCATCACTAATGATCTTGATGATCTTGATGTTCCATTTCCCAAGTCTGACAACAAGCGTGTCGTCGCCTATAATGTATTTCTCTGTTTCGCTGGCTGCCCAATTTGCCGCAGGTGACCAGTCGACCTGGTAGCCCATAGTCCCTGAGGCACCAGGTCTGCTGCCAACGTAGGCACCTTTCTGGGCAACCATACGGTGACCCTCGTTTCGAGAAGCGACTAGGCCTGCATGGTAGAGGACTTTTGATATAGGCTGATTGATGACCAGAGACCTAGGCAATGTAAGGTTGTGGGATGGTGCATTCTCGGCATTGACTATTGGTGCTGTTTTGTTAAGGTGTCGATTTATATCTGGTGGTTTTCTGCCGTTGTCTGTAGCTGGTGTCTCAGGGGGAGGGGCTGGAGGTTTCTCAAATAGAGATCTATGCTTTTGCTCAGTCTCCTCGGCTATTGACTTGCCGTGTACGATCATGAGGACCTCGCGAGCTAACTTGTGTTGCGCAACGCGCTTCGAGGGCTCCTGATGGTGCTCCTCCATAAGTCCTTCGAGTTTGTCGAGTGGCTCGAACGTGAACAGCTTGAGGTAGCGATGGACGTCTGCGTCTGCCATTCTCAGAAAAAACTTAATATTCGTCAGCAAGAGACCCTGAAAAAGCGGTGATGACACTCTTACCTGATATAGATCGAATGGGCTTGTCATCTCCGCGTCCAGCCAAATGGCGTTGCCCGCGCTCTTCCCAAACTTCCGTCCAGAGGACGTTGTTAAAAGGGGGACGGTGAAGCCCATGGGTCTCCTCAACAGTTGTTCTTTGTCGGGAAGCACCTTGTCTTGCCTGAGATTCGGGTCATAATGATGGCGTCTGATGTGGTTGATAACGTCGATACCAGCAAGGATATTCCCAAATTGGTCTGAACCACCAACTTGCACCTGAATGTCTTTCGTAGAGTACATGTGCCACCAATCCCAGGATTGTAATAACGGATACGTAAACTCTGCAAAGGACATGCCATCGCCTTTCTTCATCCTCTTCTTCACCCTGTGAGAGCGACACGATCAGCGTCTCTACAAGACTGAGTGCGACTTGCTAGCTTGCTGGAGGTAGGACTCACTCACGTATCCCTTCCTAGCATTGGTCCTAACCTCACACCTTTCCCGGCTAATTTTAACAATTCAAGTGCTGGAAGCTTGTTCAGCCAACTATTGTTATTCGTCAATTCTCTCTTCCACGCCCATTCCCACTCGTATCCGTATTTTCTTGTTGTATTTTCCACGTGGAGCCACATTGACTTTAGCTGATAGTGTATCCTGGTTATGTTCGTTTTCCGTACCGCCGTATCCTGAGTCTCTCGCTCTGTGGTCCGATCGGTCGGGTCACCAATTTGCGCAGTGGCACCTCCGAGCAAAGAGCAAGCGTGATATCCATATATGTATGACCAGTAAAGAACCATTAGCGGTAAGAGATGACCAACATGCATGGAAGCTGCCGTAGGGTCGACACCGCAGTAGATGCCAATTCGCTTCTCAGTCATCAATCGATCCAGGTCATCGCGGTCTCCGACGACTTGATTGACAAATCCCCTCTTCTCCAACATCGTTAACATGCTGTCCTTCTTCCCGGCCTTGATCTCCGTAGCTTTTCGTGCCCATTCTAGCTCCGCTTCCACAGTTTTCTTGAGATAGCCCTGGGTGATTAATCGTTTCTGTGTTGCGGAGGCGAAGGGGCGCAGACGAAGCGCACATGATGGGCAGATATAGGCAGACGTCTGCAACAACCCGAGGAATGCCTTAGGTGACATTGGGAGAATGGGACACGGCCTCAATCAGGAGGAAAACAGTCGGTCAAATTTATACGCGCCGAGCGGAATAATTCCGGCCGAAACGAAGCACGAACCTCCATCCACGTAGCCTCGAGCTCAACATGGTCACGAATGATCTGTATGGGAAACCATTTCAATTGAAGTTTGTCAGACCAGCCCAGATGTTGTTTTTCGCCAATGCGGTCTGTGACCCACCATTGGGACAGGCCACAGTCGTACCTTACGGTGAACCCGTACGCCTTATTGCAAACGTCATGATGTCAATCTCCTTCTGTTTGCTAAGATTTATTTAGGTCAAGTTTACGGTTCTTCTTGAGTCCAGCAGATCATTTCCTGAGCAGCCATGGGAAGCCATTCTGTGGCACAATGGACATGAAAATCGAGAGTGGCGTGAGCTGGCACTCCAGGAACAATTAAAAGCTAGTGGCATTGTAAGGCTGGACCCACAGTCTCAATACAAAACCTAATTACTTACTGCGAAATACAGCTTGCAATCACCTCAGAGAATAGAGCCAACGTGTACCGCCGATACTTCTCTGTTGACCTCCCCAGTCGAACGAATACCCATGATCCAGTACAATTCACCTTGAAGTACCGACTTACCAAAAGCGAAAACTTCAGATGGGTCAACGATCATTCGACTCTTAGAGATGGCGAGCTGCTATTTCAGCCCCAAAAACCTCCAGCCGAACTCATAGACTATCTGAAGGACTACAGCGCTGACATTTCCGTCCACTCCGTTCCAAGCCAGACTCCGAACACCCAATTATGGTCTCTAACTGCTCCTGTTCCAGCTGCACAAGGCACGTCTTCGGGCTGGTCGAGTACTAGTCTTGGTATCCCACGCAGCTTCACGAGATGGTTCTCGCTGGTAAGGATATGGAGTCCTTGGCTGGCTCCTCGGCATGGCAAGGATAGTTATAATCCTCCTCAAGATGCCATTCTATCTTCTTTTTTGCGCTGGGATGGTCTTCATTTGGTCTTGTTGGCTGTGAGTGGAGTAGAGGATGTTTTGACGGTGTTTAAACCCGATGGTCAAGGCAGCGTCATCATCTCTGCAAGGAATGAAAGACTGGAAGCAAGTAAAGCAAGAGTCATTGCTGCCGTAGGAACGACGTTCGAAGAAGCGAACGCCGCTGTTATGTATCACGTCCGAAACATTGTTCGAGGAGATGAATATATGAGCGAGGAGATCAAGGCTGAGATGAAGGTCGCTATTGAGAATGATGTGAATGCACAATGGATGGAGAATTGGTATGATGGCCTGACTTACTGCACATGGAATGCACTTGGGCAAGACTTGAACGAGGACAAGATATACAACGCATTGAATATTCTCAAGGAGAATAAGATCAAGATCACAAACTTGATCATCGATGATAATTGGCAATCTCTTGAAACGGGGGGCGAGAATCAATTTCAGCGCGGCTGGACCGACTTTGAAGCCAACAAAGAAGGATTTCCCCATGGACTGAAGCATACGGTAGTCAACATACGAGAACAGCATCCCGATATCGAACACATCGCCGTCTGGCATGCCATCGTAAGCAGGAAATGAAATATTAGCGTGGTCGGAGTAGCTGACATTGACACCAGGCTGGGTATTGGGGAGGCGTGTCTGCGAAAGGAAGTATTGCAGAGAACTACAAGACAGTCGAGCTCCGGAAAGAACAAAGTCTTATACCAGGAGAAACAATCCGCATTATTGACGCAGATGACATTGACCGCATGTACAATGACTTTTATAAGTATGCCTCCTCTTCGTCATCCAATTCTGTTGCTCCAAGTACAATTAATACGCGTACCCTAGATTCCTTCTCTCCTGCGGCATTGACTCTGTCAAGACAGACGCGCAATTCATTTTAGACTTACTGGCAGATGCGCCCGATCGTGCCCGCTACATCACCGCCTTCCAAGACGCCTGGACCATCAACTCGCTCCGCTACTTCAGCATAAAAGCCATATCCTGCATGTCCCAAATCCCTCAGATCCTCTTCCACACGCAACTCCCCCAAAACAAGCCACGCATGATGGTGCGTAATAGTGACGACTTTTTCCCCGGTATACCAACCTCGCACCCATGGCACATCTTCGTCAACGCCCACAACTCGCTTTTGACTTCTCACCTGAACATTCTTCCCGATTGGGACATGTTCCAGACCTCCCACCCCTACTCCGGCTTCCACGCCGCAGGCCGCTGCATCTCCGGCGGCCCCATCTACTTCACCGACGAGCCAGGCGAGCACAACATCTCCCTCATCAACGCCATGACAGCGCGTACAACCAAAGACAAAACCATCATCCTCCGTCCTCCCATCATCGGCAAAACCGTAAACATCTACACCGCCTACGAAGAAGAGCGCCTCCTAAAAGTCGGCACTTTCACGGGCGGCACCGGCGGTACCGGAATCCTAGCCCTCTTCAACGTTAGCGAGCGCACCCTCAGCGAGTTAGTAAACATCAGCACCTTCCCCGGCATCCAAAGCGGCGAAGAATACGTCGTGCGCGCACACAGCACCGGCGAAATATCCCGCTCCATCTCCCTCGACAGCGCCACGCCCGTCGTTTCCCTCGAGGTCGAAGTCAAAGGCTACGAAATCCTCTCCGCCTATCGCCTCCACTCGGTTTCCCTACCCCACCCCTCCACTCCAACAAAGACCTTGACCACTAAAATCGCCGTCCTGGGCCTCCTAGGCAAAATGACCGCCGCCTGCGCCGCCACACACACCGATATAGATGTCAACGAAAAGGGGCGGTTACATATCGAAGTAGCACTTAAAGCCCTAGGCGTGTTAGGGATATACATATCTACGATGCGCGAATTATCTGTGGAGGATGATCTATTGATTACTATGCAAGGGAAGGTAATTCCTATGCATACGGTCAGGGTTAGTGAGAGTGCGCCGGTATTGGAGGTGGATGTGGAGAGGGCGTGGGAGGAGATGGATTTGAAAGCGGGGTGGGCGAATGAGGTGGGGGTTGAGGTGTTTGTGCGGTAAATGGGTCTAGAGAGGGAAAAGTGGTGGCGTTTGATGGATAAGACGCGTTGCAGATTGACGACATGTTATGGTGAGCATAGCAGAAAAATTGAAGGCAGGAACATGTGGCATGGAACGGAGTGACGAATGACAAATTAACGAGCATGAATAGCATAGCAAAAGTATTGAAGACGTTTTGAGAGCTGAACGGGCAACATCCTTGCACCATCATTACCCCCTCGCTTCTAAGTAAGAAAAACCAGGATCTTGGGCCATCCTTGATAGAAATCGCTATCCTTGTTAAAGCTGTGGTAGAGGGCGAAACGCCATGCTTTTCTATAGATAAGAATCTTTGCACTCTATACCACCAAAGCCAAGCCACAGCAACGCAAGCTATGTGCAAACAGAAAAAAAGGGCCATTAGATTGCTAGCACCATCTTCCATAACCATGATCCATGATCATCGCCCATCATCCATGAGATTAGCGTCTTACGCTCTCCCCTTCCCACTTCCCCCACTTTGACTTTCCTCTCCTCGCTGCCCTAAACCGTCAATAATCTCTCTCAATCTCTCCACCTCCCCACTTTGCTCAACCATACCCCTGAACATGCCTTTCTCTTTCGAGAGTAAAGTGCCTGGCGTGTCAAATTCGGCAGCTTTTCCATCATCCATCACCAATATCCGATCAAAATCCGCAATCGTACTCAACCGATGCGCAATAACAATTAGCGTCGAATCTTGGAATTCTTCCCTAATACTCCGTTGGATGAGGACGTCCGTAGCCATATCCACAGCGGAAGTGGCTTCATCGAGAACCATGATTTTTGGCCTCGAGACAATGGCACGCGCAAGACAGAGGAGTTGGCGCTGCCCTTGAGAGAGATTCAGCCCACCTTCGCTGATACGGGAGGAGAGGGAGCGGAAGATATTGGTGTTTGTATCTGCTGCTGTCGCTGGTGTTGCGGTGCCAGACCTAGAGCCAGGGGCAAGGGCTGAGTTGGGCTCGTCGCGGGAGGCGGTGCCTGTGCTGCGGATAAGATGCACCCGCTCGAGAGCGTCGTAGAGCTCAGCGTCCGTGTGATTATTGAATGCATCCAGATTGCTCCTCACAGTCCCAGAAAAGAGCACCGGGTCCTGCGGTATAATTGCCAATCGACTCCTGAGGTCATGGAGATTTATCTTCGAGACGTCAATACCGTCGATATAGATACTTCCCTCACGGGCTTCGAGGAAACGAAAAAGCGTGAGTGTGAGCGAGGATTTTCCGGCACCTGTGCGGCCGACGACTCCGATCCGTTGGTTTTTTTCCACGGTGAAAGACAGGCCTTTGAGGACTGGGTCGAGGTCTGGCGCGTATCCTGCGACGAGATTAGAGACTTGCAGGCGGCCTTCAGCTGGCCAAGCGGCGGGGACGTTGATGGTAGAGTCTTGCGACTCGATGGGGATGTTGGAGTATTCGTTCACGCGCTCGATAGCGTTCATACTTAGTTCGACATTTGCGTAGTTTCGGGCAGCCCAAACCATTGCGGAACTGTACTGGAGGGCAAAGCTAAGTGCGAAGCCTGCTAGTGAGGCGTCGATGCCGGAGAACACGATGACGGCGGCAACAAGGAAGGCGAAGAGTCCACCTAGAATGTTCAGGCGGAGGGCTAGCCAGCGGTTGAAGAGCCAAAGGTGCCAGAAGGCGCGGGAGTGTTGGTCGATTTTCTCGAACATCCTAGATTAGGAGTCAGTCTACATACTCCTCTATGTTGAAAAACAAGGACATCATACCGTTCGATGTAAGAATCCGCCTTGTCAAAGGCACGAATAGTACCGATACCCGCCAAGGCAGACCCAAATTGTTCGAAGATGGGGCTTTTGGCACTACTTTCGAGTCGCTAGATTGCCATCAACCACCTCACTTAATCCAATATTGCGAGTGTGCAAAATTTACCTTGATGTTGCGAGCACCGGCCAGAAAGATCATCGTAACCCAGCCGCAAATAAGCAGTAGCACCACCGCAAAGATGAGCATCCACGGCGAAACAAACAGCCCAGCAATAATGATTCCAATCAGTAAGATGCCTTGGTAAAGCAAATATCCCAGATCATTTCCCAGCCTAGAGTCAATTGCTGCGAAGTCTGCCGTAAACCTGTTGAGGATGCGTCCGACTGGTGTGATGTCAAGCCAACGCAGAGGGGCTCGAAGGACAGCGTAGGTCAGGCTTTCGAACAATTTCTTTGACGCTCGTATTGCGGCGATGTATACAAAAAAGTACCTCAGCGTTCCAGAAATGCATATAATAATGCTCAGGCCCAGATATATGCCCAGGTAGTAAGACAGGTCGTGAGTAGGCTCCTGCGACGCGTACGCATTCTGGGTCGCAATCTTGTACTGGTATTTTAGCTGATGGAGCAGGGAAGACTCCGTTTCGTAAGATCTTGTCCAAATGCTAATGAACCAAGATCTGCTCAAGATGATAATCTGATGAGCGATGAACAGGATCACAATAGGCAGCCAAAACCAGAGACCGCCACTCGTTGAGAAGTACAATTTGTAGATGCCGAGTTTAATCGATCCTGTCTCTCTCTTCTCGTCTTCAGTGAACTTTTTTGGCTGCGACTTCCCCTGGAGGTCCATTTCGCCCTCGTCGAAGTGGGTCGAATTTTGAGTAATGTGCGAAAGCATTTTGCTGAGCGTGTTGTTGGCTCCATCATCGATGTCTTCTTTTCTCTCAGTCTCCTTTTCCCGGGTATCTATTTCACGCTGTATCACCTGCTCCAAGGCACCTGTGCGTTGCAAATCTTTCACCGATCCTGCGTGTTGTACTGTGCCCTCGCCAAGGATGACAGCATACTGTGTCTTTGGTAGGACGAGACCGACATGATGCGTAACTAAGATCCGAGTACGTCCAGTACCAAGCTCACCAGTAAGGGCATCCTCGAAGAGCTGTCGACCAACATGCGCGTCGACGGCACTAGACATAATTAGTAAAGCTGCTCTGGCGAGAGCTGAGACTCGAATCTTACCTGAATATGTCATCAAGAATTAGTATACCAGCCCTCGAATACAAAGCCCTAGCGAAGGAAATCCGGATCCGCTGACCTCCAGACTGATTGATGCCGTTAGCGCCTATATCCGTCTCTACTCCGTCTGGAAGCATGTGGAGATCCTTCTGAAGCGCACAACAGGCAATCACCTTGTCGAACCGTCCCGAATCGTATGGCAACCCAAAAGTGATGTTGTCCTTGATACTGGCATTCTCGATCCAAGGTATCTGGGCCACAAATGCAATGGACGAATCAATAAGCCAGTCACTTTTGTTCGCCTTGTGGTCGAAGCGTTCTTCAAGCGTAGGTGGCGTGGGAACGTTGATTGTACCTGACAGCTTGTCCGCTTCGCCAATGATGGCTGCCAGCAGCAAGCTTTTACCTGAACCAGTTTGCCCGGAGATGACGCTGAGTTTTTGCGACGGCAACTTGATGTTGACACTTTTGAGTACGAATCTTTCCGAATCTTGCTCTTGCAAATCCGATGGCCAGGCCACGGACACATCTTCGAAGGTGATAGAGGTGCCTGGCGTGATGTACTCGTCTCTTTCGGGAGCGTTGAGATATTCGTCGATTCTGTTGATGGAGACCCAAGCTTCAAGACCATCAGAGATGACTTCTGGTATAACGGCTAAGGTCATTTCCATAGCACCCATCACGGTGAGTGTCGTGAAAGCAACAGAAGCAGATAAGCCGCCGTTCAACGTTGCATACACAGCCAGGGAAACAGCGCTCAGCATGACGGGGCCCAGGATCCATATCGATACGAGAGCTGTATCGAAACAAAAGACCCTCCACTGCGTCTTCAACTCTTCGGCTCGCTGCTTGCCTATCTTTTCCTGCCATTGCTGTTCTTCTGCTGAGAACTTGATCTGTCGGATGCCTTGCAATGCCTCAGTGACAACCACCATTTTTTGATCTCGAACTTTCATAAGGTGATCTTGGGCGTCACTGAAGCGCTTTGACACATAGATGTTGATTGGCAAGAGGACGCAGAAAACGGCTAGTCCGGCGAGAAGACTTTCCCAGCCAATTAGATTGACGAGGAAGACGATGCTGACTGTCAGCTCGGTGGCCGTTTCTGGAAAGATGGAATAGAAAAGGCAGAAGTCAGAGACACGCTTCGTATCTACGCCCTATTATTACATTAGCATTCAGCCTGAGGGTTTCGAAAGCTCTGTAAGGATGATTAGACTTACTACAAGATTGATCGTGCTCTGGCGGCTCTTCTGTGTATCATCCTCACCTTCGTCTCCAACCTTAAAAATGGTACCCTGAACGGGGTCAATACCAGTGATTGGATCCGGCTCAGTAGGATTGTGTCCACTGGGGCTATTGGCCTCAGTTGCAGTGGTACCAGTAAGATTCACCATAGGACTAAGGGTCTTGGCTTTTCCCACATCTTTGACATCCTTTCGCCTAGTAGCCTTGGTAAATATCATGGCAGACAGCTCGGACCGGACCGGCTGACCTAGCCTGGCCCACGCGATCCAATGGTTCCAGGCTTGGCCCCAAGAGGCAATAATGACAGAGGACCCCAACGCGAATACTAAGCCCCAGGCGGCTTTGGTCGGTGCGCCTTTGGAGCGCTGCTCGATGCTCTTCAGCAGCCAGTACATTGCAAGTTGTGGTACAAATTGAGCAGCAGAATGGAAGGTTGCATAGAATGTCTGGAAGATGATCTCGCCTCCATGAGTCATGATTATGGCTCTCCAAAGTTTGTCTCTCTTCTTCATGGAATCGAAGTAGGCTTGTAGGTAAGAAGAACGAGCCTTGAAATGCAACTTCGGTAGATCCAGCAGATCAAGGGTCTTCTTCCTCCTTGCGAGGAAAAGCATCCTGCCTGCCCATGCAAAGGTGTATCTGCTAAGGGCGGAATCGGTGTATTGGCCATCAACTGCATGCTCTTTCTCAGACAAAGACGGTCGTCTAGGTACAGACAGACATGAGATGCAGGAGATGATTGCAGCAAGGAATTGGACGGCATCCAGTCCGCTCAATAGATGATTGTAGGTCCACAGATACTTTGAGTAAGAAAGTAAAAGTCCAAGTCGAACACAAATGGCAGCAAGGATGGCGATGGATCCCACTGCAGCGAGTCTCCCATAGTCGAATCTTCTCAAAGGATTGCGTTCAATAGTATTGCAGATGGTCTGAATGCTTAGTAGTGACTATCTCACTATCAGCTCGCGACCTTTCTGACAGTGTCAGACTTCGTACCCAGCTGCCGAATAGAAGCCAATTCTCCACGTAAAGATTTCTTATCGGGTGAATCGTAGTAAACGCTGCTGTAATTGTAGAGGCAATGAAGCCAATCATAGAACTTAACAAAGCAATGTACTTGGGTAACGTGGCCGAATACTCTGTCTGCGATTCCTCTGTTGCACTGCCATCTTCATCCTCGTATAGGGCATCTATCCTTGCATACTTCCCTCTGGAGTACGACTTGAACAATTTTACAACACTGGGAATAGTAAGAAAGAACACCAGTATCAGAGCTGTCAAGCCCGTAACGACGGAGGGGCTTGGAGGGGGTTCCATTATAAAGCGGAAAACTTGAAAGAAAGTTGGGAAAACAGTTCATGCTTCAGGTTGCAAATTTCCGGATGCTGAGCACAATCTTGGGGACAATTGATTGTGTGACTTATGTGGACGAAAATTTGTATTAGTGGCACAAGCTGCACAAGCTGCACGGAAGGGTTGAGTCAATCTTCAGGCCAAAAACACTCAGATTTGAGGTGTTCGAACAATCGGTATGTGGGTGCTATGATCCGTATATGTATGCGGATTGAGCAGATGTCACTTCCGTCCGTGAGTCATTGGATGCAGAGTATTTCACGATTTGCAGGTGTGGGGTGCATGAAAACAGCGTGGAAATTTATGTACTAGCACCCGAAGAGGAAGGCGAGTTACCAACGGGAGATCAATACCTGAGGTAGTCTATGCAGCACCGTCGATAAGCGGCGAAGACTGGACAATCGAAGAGATCTAGTGCTTAGTGATTCTATACGCATTTCATATTTTCGATCCCATTGTGTGAGTCTCCCTTCACGCTGACAGCGGGAGTATGCTGTGCATGAGGTAAACCAAATTTCAATGTGCTATGACGTAATAGCAGATCAGATTGCCTTCCCCCAATGATTCATACCTATGCAGTCTCTTCTCGGAAGCTGCAGTGGTTGGGTCATTGCCCTGGCGAGCGGCAAGCACAGTAAGTTCGATTAGCCTCGAGAGAGAGGTCATTTGAGGTATGCAAGTTCGATCCATGGCTGTAGAGTAGAACGGCGGAGACGAAAAGGTTGTGTATAGACTTCAATGATATACAACGAATCGGCGAAGATAGTCTATGTTCACATCCCTCTGAGTATGCTTCAATGCAAGCCATCAGATACATTATATGAACATTTAATGTCTCCCAAACGCCAGCAATGCCGCTAAATTATCAGATCATCAATGCTGCATCCTCTGCTGCATTCGACTAGGCGTCTTCGTGCCTAAACGGCTCATAAGCCGTTCCTCTCTGCCCGACGTTGCCCAACGGCATGCCATGATGCGCATTCGGTGCCTGAAATCCTGGCCCATTCTGGTAGCCCTTCTGTGGTGCTCCGTATCCTTGACCACCCCTCAGCGGGCTCTCAACCCTCTCATACTGATATGGTCCTTGCTGTTGCCTGAGACCGCGTCGTGTGGGTCCATCGCCGTAGCACGACGAGAAGAGCCAGAAAAGCCCAGAGGCGAGCGAAAAAGCCACGGCGAGCCAGATAGTGACATAGATGCTGTGACCAAGGGAGCCGTGGATATTGTACTTCGTCAGAGCGCTGTTAAAGGTGCCAGTGAGTGTAGCGTAGAGGATGGTAGATGTGAGAGCGAATGCGATGACGAAGAATGAAGAGATCGTGCTGACGATAGTCGTGGCCAAGCCGCCCAGTCGGCTGAACAAGGCGAAGAATCCAACCAAGATCTCAACTACGGTGGAAATGAGGGCAGCGATGTAGGCTATGAACATCCATTTGGCTACCGTCTTGTAGGTGTTCAACCCAGCTCGTAGCTCCTTGCTGAAATATTGATCCACATCGATATTTTTCAAACCCCACACCTCAACTGGGTTAAACCAAAACTCGTTCGTATGCGGCGAGCAGAATGTAACATCATCACTAATCCCACCGCTGCCGTTAGTCTTGAAACTCCCATCGCAATAGTTCCACAGGTGGACATGGTAGAAGTCCTTGATATCAAGCGCCGAATTCACAGTCCCACTGGTCATGTTGTCGACGCTGATGTCGGAGGTGTTGGCGCGGAAGAAGTAGAGGTTGTTGAAGGAGCTGTTGCCCTTGTTTGTACCACCTAGACCGACTATGATGAGGCAGACTAAGGAGACAGTGGTCAACGCCATCGGCGCGAAGATACACGCGAAACGGCCTGCTTTGCCCATGGCTGCTGTTGTTTGTTGATGAAAAGGAGAGGCTTGCTTTGTTATTGTGGTATTAGCCTTGCAGGCTTCGTAAGATCAGCGATTGTAAAGCTGGTGCGAATTGGCGAGGTAAACGAGTGTATGTGGATGGTCGAGGTGGGTAATGGGAAGATGGGGGAGAGAAGAGGATTTATGTGAAGGATGACGACCGTTGGGGAGAGATTCGTGGAGCTACTAGCACAACAAGTGGCGCGGAGTGAGGCTGAGGCTGTCTTGGCGTGCTAAATATAGTATTCCTTAGACGCAACGTCAGCCTAAACTACTCCAACCCCGGTGGTGCCGGTAAGTGCTGCCCATCCTTAGAACTTATATGGAAGCAGCGTATGTCTCACTGGAAGGCTGTATCTGGACGCGAATATGCCATCTTCACTGCCTGTGTCTTGATTTGTATGACGGGTCAGGAACGTCTCGGCATCCAAATACGGCTCCAAGCCTCCTACGTCTCAACTTGTGTCTCGGTGAGGCTGTCAATACCAGCAGGCATTCTCAGGTGAATGTGATATCTCAAACAACGGATATGTCACATGCTGAAAACCCTCCATCGCTACCGTACCTAGCCTTGCGACCCTAAAGGTTTGGCAGCAGCCATTAGCTGCTTCACTTTGGTCTTCTTCCAACATTTCGTCACAGCCTTGCTCGTTTCTGAGAAGGTTTTGTACCCGTCATCTCTCAGACTTTGGGTATCGAATCGAGCATATTTGGAGCTCGTAGCTATCTACATATCTGGCAAGTCACCCAATAGGACGTCGCATTAGGTTCATTTGGAGCTCGCATCTGTTCAAAGGGTAATGTTCTTCTGTTGAGTCACCTAAGCTATGTCCTATAAGCATGAAAGACCAAACAACATTGCCCATCCCAACGGTATCCAAGCCAAGTCGTGGGCCACTATCGAGGATATTTCCGGCCAGCGCCTTGCTAAATCATACCGCTTTTAGCCGTCGAATAGCATTCCATAGGGTAACAAGCCCCAAATCTCAAGCACTCGGAGGAGGCGGCTCCTCGCTTCTGACCAACGTTGGGGCAAGCCTCCTCTTTTTCGGGACAAAATCCTCCTTCTCTGACTCGCTGGTGTCACGCTTCCCAAGAACACTGCCGCTTACTGAGCTTGGGCGGCTACTAATCATCCCCAACGGAGTCTGTGGGGGGGTAGTCCATGGTAGACCGCTGAAAGATGAGCTTGGTGCAGTCACACTTGGAACATTTCCCAACGTCGGCGTTGGGTTGTTTCCGACCATTTGCGACGACTGAGTGACGACGGAGGACGTTGAGTTGGATCTTGTTGGGCTTGGTGGTGGAAATGGTGCAGGCGAGGCTGAAGGTGCTAATACGGGTGTAGGTTGCTTATCGAAAGATGGAGGCGCCGAAGCGGCTGTAGGCGTAGGAACGGGTGTTGGCTGTGCAGAGGAGCCCGTCGATATTGGAGCTGGCGACGGGTGGTGCGCTGTGGGCACATGTCCTGCGTATACTTGGCCGAGCTCGCCCGGGCTGAAAGTCAGATTGGAGCAGAAGCCGTCTGATGAGCTCATGAGCAAGGTGAGTCCGTCATTAGACCTAAGATCAACGGTCAGTATTTTTCAAAGACGTAGGGAAGGCATGTTGCTTACCAGGTGAGGTCTGTGAAAGTCGCAAAGTGTAAGTTGCTTACAACGACAATTGGCGTCATTTGCTGCGTGTCGTACACGAGCACGGCATCTTGCGTGGCCACGGCGTAGACTATACGGTATGGCAGAGCGAATGCTGGGCTTGGACCAACTCCTGCAACCCCAGTATCGTTCTCCACTGGCCTTGGGGACAAGGTAGGCCGTTCCATGGGAGAAGGCATAGAAGTAGGCGGTGGCGGGTCCATGGAAGATTGTGTGGTTGATGGCTTTGGTGAAAGCACGGAATCCGGAAGGGGTGCTATCGCTTCCTCTGCTGACGAGGTATCGATGGTGATGTTGACTGTAGGTTTAGAAGTAGGACGAACTGTGTAGAAGATGGGCGAGCATTTCACTGCTATCGATGCCTTCTTGTGGCCAGGAAGATGAGCAATGGGTGGCTTGTTGAGACCCGCTCGGGTATAAATGTACACTGTGTTAATCACATCATCCGTGGTCTTGGGTCCTTCTGCCAGATGTGAGGTCTTGTATTGGCCAGCAGGTGTGAAGAGTAAGCTTCCGTCAGGGGTGAACGTTAATCGCCGGAAGAAGGACGTGTACGTCTCGTTGGCGTAGATGGCTGCATTCTTGATCCCCAGGCTTCCCATGAGATATGGATTCGGAGATTTCTCCATTGGCAACACGGCAGGCAAAGGCATTGATGGCGCCGGAGACGCTGACCGACGGATCGAGGGCGATGAGCCAAACGAGGAGCGTCGGCTGTGGGTGATGGCTGGAGGGTTCATAGGCAGTGCAAGGGATGTAGGAGTTCCAGGCATTGAGGGCGCGGGCGAGCCAGGGGCTAGTGAGGATGTATCACCCCCTACAAGATGTGCTCGTACCGTATCCGGAGGCGCTGGGCTGCTTGATGAGATCCGCCTCCCAGGCAGATCCATCTTCGTGACCTTGTTGTGCTGACTAAGAGTGAATTGGCCATCTTTGGTCTTCAGGCTGTAGATATGGCAAGATCGATCCGAAGACTGAGTGGCAACATATTCATTGAGGGGATCCCAGGCTACCCCTTGAACGTAGTGGTTGTGCTCCGCTATTTGACGGACGATTTGGCCTATAATGAGTCAGCAATTGAAGACCCAAATGTATTCAAAAAGACCAGTCATAGTGTACCAGATTGAGCATTGTATATGCGAGCTATGTTGTCCATTGACCCAGTAATGAAGAAGACTCCGTCCGGAGACCAAGCGAGGTCATATATCTCTGATCCTGAGGAGCGGCACATATGTTTGATCCGCCATGTCTCTTTGTCCTCTAGGGACTCTTCACCAAATGCTTGAGCGTGGGATTGCGTATCGGACGGCACCCAGAGTAGAGTATTGCCATCGTCTCCAGCACTAGCCAGCATTTCTCCTGCAACTCTTCAGCATATAGCCGGGTGATCGTGGATAATTTGCTTACCTCTTGGAGCGAATCGGACGACATTGACAGCTTGTGTGTGCTACAACAGTCAGCAAAGCCGTAGTAGACTTGCCTCATGAATGGTTACCTTTATCAATGTAGTGAGATATGTGATAGTCCTCTCTTCGCCTTCTCTCTCCACCTTCCATATCCTGACATTATTGTCTCCACCGGCAGTTGCTAATCGTCCCTTTCCGTGGGGCTCGAAGTGGGCAGAGTATATCGGGGTGTTGTCGTTGTGCCAGGAGATGAGTAATGGTGATGCCTTCATGGTTGCTTCTCAGAGGTCGACACACTGTCGCCTTCAATGTGATGTCGCCGATCAATGCCTCTGAATTAGTGAGGATGAATTGAGGTACCGGGGTCTGACCGATATCAGGTCAAAAGCCGGCGGCGAGGGGGTGAGCTAACATTTGAAAGGATTCTGCGCAAAGCCAGTTGCAATGGCAAGTCAGGACGTGGAGAGTTGTTTCAATGGTGTTTGTCGTTCGATGTTCAGCTTCCAGTAGGACAAGGTGAGGGTTCACACAGGTTCTGCCGTTCTTGGAAGTTGGTTGATACTCCTTCACTGATTGGCTGATTCGCGTGGGATGCGCGTCGGCGCCAAGATCTTTGACTAGTGCCATATACCGATGACGGTCGTACTGAGTCAAAGGAAACATTTCTCAAGTAAATTCTACCTCTTTCTGTGTAAGGTCAGGACGGTCGTTTGTGGCACTGTCCACCCTGGGTGTAAGTCAGAAAAGCAGACTACATCTGCAGTGCTAGATTCATCTGCGCATCATGCGAAAGAGGTCTAGAATTCTAGACATTGGATTTCTTTCTACGTTCCGTTTTCCTGAAGGGTCTTAGCCATGGGTGTCACCGGTCTCTGGACGGTCGTCCAACCCTGCGCACGTCCAATCAAGATAGAGACCCTCAACAAGAAGCGCCTCGCTGTCGATGCCTCTATTTGGATCTACCAGTTCCTAAAGGCCGTGCGCGACAAGGAGGGAAACGCTTTGCGGAACTCCCACGTCGTGGGCTTCTTTCGCCGTATATGCAAACTCCTATTCTTTGGGATCAAGCCGGTCTTCGTGTTCGATGGAGGTGCGCCGATACTCAAAAGGCAGACCGTCGCTGGACGCAAGGCGAGGAGGGAGGGGCGGAGGGAAGATGCTGTAAGAACTGCAGGCAAGCTGTTGGCTGTGCAGATGCAGAGAAGAGCCGAAGAAGATGACAATAAGAGAAGGGAGGAGCGGGATAGGCCTACAGTCGATGATGAGGAAGAGGCGGTGCCCGAAAACCCAGTCTACGTTGACGAGCTACAGATGACGGCGCAGGAGAGGCAGCAGAATCGGACGTTCAAGAAGAAAGATGCGTATCATCTACCGAACCTGGATGTCGACTTAGCAGATATGGGGGCGCCTGACGACCCTAGAATCATGAGCCACGAAGAGCTGGAGGAGTACGCTAGACAGTTCCATACAGGAGAGGATGTTAATGTCTACGACTTTAGCAAGATCGATTTCAATGGCCCTTTTTTTCAGAGCTTGCCAGCTAGTGATCGATATAACATCTTGAATGCTGCTCGCTTGAGATCTCGTTTAAGGATGGGATATAGCAAAGAGCAGCTGGATTCTATGTTTCCCGACAGGATGGCTTTCTCGAGATTCCAGATCGATCGGGTGAAAGAAAGGAATGAGCTTACGCAACGCCTGATGAATCTTAATGGCATGAATGGAGAGGACGCAATGTTTGGTATCGACAACGGTGGCAGAGTGGCTGGCGAAAAGGGAAAAGAGTATGTGCTTGTGAAGAATGATGGTGTTGAGGGAGGTTGGGCTCTGGGTGTGGTGAGCAACAAGGGCGAAGGAGAGAGGAGCAAGCCAATTGATGTTGAGCGACTAGGAAAAGAAGAGGACCCTTTGAATGACGAGGCTGGCTGGGAGGACGATGGATTCGAGGATGTGCCTATCGAGGGCCTGAATCGATTGCCCAAGCGCGCTCATCGTGCAATAGCTGGTGACGAGGACATGCCGTTAGAGTCGGAAGAGATGAAGGAACGAAGGCGGCTACTCTACAATGCGAGGAGAGAAGTAGCTGGTGGGAACGTAGCAGGAGCGGACTCGGACCATTGTGAAGAGGACCCTGACTCACTCTTCGTGCCACAGCAGAACGGTGGAGGTGGCGAAGATGAAGACGTGGAGGCCCTCTTCGAAGACGTACCGCCTCCAGTAGTGAATGACCATGACGAGGACTTAGAACGAGCTATCGCTATGTCTCTCGAAAATCAAGATTCGGCTGATGAAGCTGGACTACCGTCGTTCGCAGCTTCGGCATCTTCTGGCCCAAGGGTTGATCAGCGCCTGGACTTCAACCAGAAGAACGCAAAAGCTGGACGCAATTTCGCCCATCTGACCAATGCAAGAGCGCACGGCTCAGCACCTAAGCCTTTTGCTGACGAGAGTGATGACGAGGATGCTCTCGACTTACAGGCCGCGTTGGAAGAGTCCAGGCGTTCCAAATACAAGCCTCACGGTGGGCCAAATGTCCACGACTTCAAGAAGCCAGATTACACCAAGGGTCCATCGAGACAGCGCCCTACTCAAGTAGATTCTCTGCCACTAACCTCCCCAGAGAAGGCATCCAGTTTTGACGGCCCACTCCCATTTGAGTCACTCAATCTGGGAAAGTCTATACTAGGCAAGAAGAAGATGCAGCAGGTAGAGGAGAAGCAGTCCGGAGGCTTCGAGAAGGAACCAGAGAAAGAGAGGCCTGCTCAGTCTTTACCACCCTGGTTTGCGGGTGACATTCGTGAAGCTACTGCAGCACAAAGAGCTATTGAGCAACAGCAGTACGAAGGAGGTAACCGAGATAAGAAGCGGTTCCCTCAGTCAGAACCTGCTGTGCTGAGACGACACGAGACTGGAGAAGTCATCGATCTGGACGCGCCAAAGCAAACTTCTGACGAAGTCATCGAAGTCGAGTCATCAGAAGACGAGGAAGATGACGATGTGATCATGGGGGAGGCTAAAGCTATCAATACCGAGATCAGGATGGGAGATGTCGCCGACCTCAGTAGAGCCGAGCCTCCGACGCCTGAGATGCCTCTTCATGATACCAAGTTGAATGAAGGTCCAGCCCAGCCACCAGAAACCGCAAGAAGCGAGCAGCCGGATGCTGAGTCGAACAATGAAGCGACGATCGATTGGTCTGAAAGCGAGCCCGAAGACGAACGCAGAGGCTCTTCCCATGCTCAGGAGCCAGCTGGGGGGAAATTGCAACCGCAACCTTTGGAATCACCTCCGCCTGAATTCGAGAACTTCGGTCTTCCCGACTCCCCAACCGAGCCACAGTGTTCCGCTACTCTGCAAGACGGCCACGCAGTTCCACCACCTCCTCTACCGCAAGGTGAGTCTACTGGTGGTCAGATGCTCGAAAACCTGCCTGCAGACGACGAGGATGCCTACTCAGATCCGGAGGAAGAAGAACTGATGCGGCAATTGGCGATCGAGGCAGAGGAGCACGCCCGATTTGCTTCGTCTTTGAACCATAAGTCAGAGCTACAGAATGCTGAAGACTACGAGAAAGAGCTCCGCCAGCTACGTAACCAGCAGAAGAAGGACCGACGTGACGCGGACGAAGTCACGCACATCATGGTAATAGAGTGCCAGCAGCTCCTCAAGCTCTTTGGGTTACCCTATGTTACCGCCCCCATGGAGGCAGAGGCACAGTGCGCTGAGCTTGTCAATCTAGGTCTTGTCGATGGCATTGTCACCGACGACTCTGATATTTTCCTCTTTGGCGGTACACGAGTCTATAAGAACATGTTCAACCAGGCAAAGTTCGTGGAATGCTACCTAACCTCGGACCTCGAGAAGGAATACTCCCTCAACCGCCAGAAGCTGATCCGCATCGCCCATCTACTCGGCAGCGACTACACCGAAGGTCTTCCCAATGTCGGCCCAGTTACAGCCCTCGAGATCCTTTCTGAGTTCGACACCCTGGAGCAATTCGCAGAATGGTGGAGCACCGTGCAAATGGGCCAGAAACTCTCCGCTGAAGACGCTGCGAAGCCGTTTCGCCGGAAATTTAGAAAGAATGCAACCAAGCTGTTCCTGCCTGCTGGATTCCCAGATACACGGGTTGACTACGCGTATCTGCATCCAGAAGTCGACAAAGACCCTTCAGCATTTCAATGGGGTGTGCCCGATCTCGACGCCCTGAGGTCATTTCTTATGGCTACTATTGGCTGGTCACAAGAGCGGACCGACGAGGTTCTGGTGCCTGTCATTAAAGATATGAATCGTAGGGAGAACGAGGGAACGCAAGCGAACATTACGCAGTTCTTTGGCGGCGGTGTGGGCATTGGTAGCAAGCCGAGCAATGGTGGCGCTAATGCCTTTGCCCCGAGACGTAGGGCTGAAGGGAAGAGTAAGCGTATGGAGACTGCTCTGGGCAGGCTGCATGCACAAGCTAGGAACAGGACTAAGGGAGTGGGTGATGCCGATGCTGAGGTAGAAAGCGAGCGTTCCGACCATGTGGATGCGAATGAGAATGGGCATGAGACCAGGGATGCCGACAGCGAAGCAATAACAAAGAGACCCTCACGAAAAGCGAAGTCGAAGAAGCGAGCAGCCCCAGAAGAAGCACCCGATTCGGACACGGAGGATCTGAGCGATGATCAGTACTCGGCTTCGAAACCACCGAGGAAACGAGGCAAGGCCACGACGAAGGGTGGGAAGAAGACGAGGGCGAAGCAGTGAAGAACGATATATCCGGACACAGTCTAGGTAAATTATTAGAAATACATGACTCTTTGAATAGATGCGAGCTCCGAATGTGCCTGAAACGACGTTTTTTTTTTGGGCCGCTTACCCTATATACATTACCGTTTGCACAGAAACCAACCCTAGATGTTTCTATTTTGTCCTCTTTTTGGGTAATTTACCAGCTCTGTATTACATGTCTAACACATTCGAGCTCCAAGGATGCCTAATCCGATGTATAACTTATCCAAGGTGGGCAATGACTTAAGCAAAAATGTAACTCCTGATGTACTGACAAGACATCTTCTTCGGTAGCTTACCCAAACCCTGTTCACCCTTAGCAACATTGCACTCGTACTACACCCGAAAAGACGCTTACTTTGGGTAACATACCCATAACACGTTGCATCTTTGACGAAATTGAGCTCCATTTGTGCCTGACAACACGGCTTCTGTTCTAAAAGATGTAGCCAGTGCACTCATCATCACACGATTGAACAAAAAAAGTACGCAACTACCTCTATTTGGGGCTTCATAGGCGCGATCCACGGGTAAGAAGCCCTGAGAATTCTCGAAAGGTAGGCTTGAAGCATAGCGGCTTTGATGGAAATACTGGCTAATTATTATGGCCGCTCCTCATTGCTATGGACATGCAGAAGAAGTGTCTGAATGTTCTAGGGAGTTCCACCCTTTGATCCAAGGTTCGCTCGGCTTTGCTCTTTCCTACAGCAATGGCCCTAAGGTGGCTGGTAGGTAGCTTGGTATTTCTATCATTACGATAGCTTTCTGGCTTGGTTTCGATTTTCTGCTCGATACGAAAGGCTGTTGATATTGTGTTTCCGGTTTGTAGTTATATGGTCACAAGGTGATGAAGGGAGGCAGAAGTTCCCTCTCCTCATTATTTGCCTGTGGTAAAGCGAAATGAGCTTCTCGTCAATCCTCATCGTCGATGATCCTACGCCTTTGACCCATGTTGGAAGCAGGAGAGAGGAGAGGTGAAACGTAAGTATGTCGGACAGGATATATGGTCGAATCGCGGTAGGGTATGGCTGATGGGACTGACGTCATATATCATCAACGTCGACGCATCTTTCGTGGTTAGCATGAGCTTCCGGGAGTGCCTGACTAGAGATCCATCTGTGCTAGTATTCTATAGCTGTCATGAGCGCATGTCCTAGATTCTGGATTGCGCTGATCGTCAAATATGACGCTGTTTGTGGCCAGTGTTCCCATGCCAACATCCTAGACGCATTAGCTACAAGTTCGCCGCCCTAAATAAACTCTGGCCCATGCAATAAATCAAAGCCCGCGAGCTCCCACTCTCCCTCACCACAATATCTCTCCCCTACAAAAGATACAAACCACTTTTTGCGCAGAATCGAACAGTAAGTACCAATCACCAATCATTTCTTTGCATATGAAGGATTCTGCATAGCCACAAAGGTTTCACAAGATTCCGAGGCGTTGCGCAAATACATAGGGGTCCGAAATTGGGGGCCGCTACGAGTACCTTATGACGCAGCGGCGCCAAATCTTACTCCTGGATAACTTGCCATAAACATTCTCACTCCCAAACTCACACAATCACTCTTGCTTACCACAACGCTTTGCAATAGTAAAGGAGCTATCCAAGAAGCACGCAATAAATACATCAACAACAACCCAAATCGCCCATCATGCATCGCACATACTCTATGCGCCAATCGCGCGCTCCCACTGCCTCCCAAATCCAGAACCCACCTCCACCAGCCTCATCAACCAAATCAGGCCGTTTCTTCGGCAAGAGCAGCGTCGGTGAGTCTATTTTCCTTCAGGACGAGTCTTGCCATACTTTTAGCGCGCCCAGTAGCCATTTTCTACGGCCTGCACTTGACCTTGGGAGTGAGGGCTCGCCCCGCTGGGGGGATGTCTGGGACGGCCTGGCTCTTTGCGCTTCCTATCCCTAAGATTCTCGCACCCAGTGGCCTTACTGCGACCATCTTGTACTTTCGTGACAAGTGCTTTACAGGAAATTGAACGGAGCTTGCCTTTCGCCAGTTGCGATATTCTACCTACAGATCATCTCTCGGGATTCCATTCATTGTCCAAATCAAAGGCTAATCGTGATCTTCCATGTCTAGGCCATGCATTCCGTAAATCCACCGCTGGTGCCTTTGGCCCAGACCTTGCAAAGAAGCTCGCGCAGCTGGTGAAGATGGAGAAGAACGTTATGCGGAGCATGGAGATGGTCGGACGTGAGAGGATGGAGGTCGCTGTAAATCTTGCGCACAAAATTCGTGCAATCGAACAAAACTGACTATGACTCGTAGCAACAACTCTCAATCTGGGGTGAGGCATGCGACGAGGATGTCTCGGATGTTACGGACAAGCTTGGTGTCTTAATCTACGAAGTCGGCGAGCTTGAAGACCAGATGGTCGACCGCTACGACCAGTACCGTGTTACCATCAAAAGCATCCGTAACATCGAGGCTTCAGTTCAGCCCAGCAGAGACCGTAAGACAGCTCCAGATCTTTTGCTGTAAGATTCTGGCTAATATGTCACTGCTCCCTAGGCAAGCAAAAAATCACCGACCAAATTGCCCAGCTCAAGTACAAGGAGCCAAACAGCCCCCGCATTGTCGTTCTCGAGCAGGAGCTTGTTCGTGCTGAGGCCGAATCCCTTGTCGCGGAGGCTCAGCTTTCCAACATCACCCGTGAGAAGCTAAAGGCAGCCTTTACCTACCAGTTTGATGCACTCAAGGAGCACAGCGAGAAACTCGCCATCATTGCCGGTTTCGGAAAGCACCTTTTGGAGCTTGTTGATGATACCCCAGTCACCCCAGGAGAGACTCGTGAGGCCTACGACGGATATGAGGCATCCAAGGCGTAAGAAATTCTGCTTCTGAAAATCTGCTATACGCACCGCTTACCAACTCTTTACAGCATCATCCAAGACTGCGAAGACGCCCTTACAAACTGGGTCACCGCCAACGCTGCCATCAAGCCATCCCTCAGCACACGCGCCCGCAACCTTTCCCAGCGTCGCCACAAGCAGATGGGCGAGGGCGTTGACCTCTCCGGCCAGGACAGCAGCATGAAGGACCGCGAATCCGGCCTCTGGGTTCCAGCCGGTGCACACCGAGAATATCAGGGCGGCGAGGAGGAGGAGGAAGAGGAAGAAGAGGAGGAGGCGACTGGTGAGAACCGAGGACGCGAAGAGGAGAGACCCACCGAGGCATAGAGACACCCTATACCCATCAATCGATCGTGAGATAGGAGTTGCGGGGTGGAAGTTCGAAATACCCAGCTCTGGTGATTTTCATAGGGGATGAGAAGAGCTATGCGGTTTCCTTGTCTCCCTCTTATTGGTTACATGCGTACACGAGCGGATGATGTGATGGTGAGGATGGAAGGGTAATGGCGGGAGGTGTAATACTAGTCGATCTGTTTGCTTGCAAGTCAGCTTGTCAGTCTCCTTTTCAGCTAGCATAGAGCGCGCACCATCTTGCTATCTGCAATGGTTCCTGGTGCTTCTTGTGACGTAGACGTGCATGAACTGCTTCGATGGGCTCTTCCAAGAGTCAGAAAATTTTCATCTCCAGCTCACCAGATTCAATGCCAAACTTGCGGTCTTCAATTCGTTCTATGAGTTGCCTCTCTTCCAGCGTAACACCCAGCGCCTTCAATATCACACAGCTTCGCTCTAAAGCCTCCATAATTAACTCCCCCAACATCGAGCTCACGGCTCATTGCCCAACCTGAACCTTACCAACAAGCCACGACCTGCTACCTTGTCCTGCCTCGCCTGTACATCCTCCACGATGTCTTCCACTTCGTACCTACAGGCCCAGGACTGTGCCCCGCACCTCGACACACCGTCAAGGGACGCAACACCCCCAATATCCCTTCGAGCCTCAATATCCCCACCGCCCTCGCGAAGAAGGGAAGTTTGCAAGAGCCTCCAATCTACCAATGGCAATGGTGGTAGGGCACAAATAGTCCACGAGCAGCATGAAGAGACTACGACATCCAGCCTAGCAGCAATTGAAGGAGGCGAGATCCGGATACGTGATCATCTCGAGTACTTCAGCACGCATCTCGCCCAGTATGCAAAACCCCTTGCTTCTCTCTCCATACCAGCATTCGAGGATCTCTACCTACGCAATCAGCATCCTCACGGGAAGCACTTTGTCATCCATCAGCACGACCACCCCGTCGCTGGCGTGCACTATGATCTCAGACTACAAATCAATGAGACGAGTTCGATAAGCTGGGCGATTATGTATGGATTGCCTGGGAACCCCAATTCGAGGAGGTTGAATAGGAATGCTACGGAGACGAGGGTGCATAATTTGTGGGTAGGTTAGTAACCCTTCTCGACCGTGGGGCTGAGAGAAGTGCTGAAGCTGGTGATAGAATCATCTCATTGAGACTGCGTCTGCCTCTACGGGTAGTCTATTGATTTGGGATACGGGAGAGTATGAAATGCTTGCTTGGCATGACTCCACAGGAAGAGAGACGGATGATGAGCTGTCAGATTTTTCTGGTGACGATGAGGATACGGAGACGAAAATGGCGGATAGTGGAAAGTTGCATTTAGCTTTCCAGAACGTAAGATTGGATTTACTCTCTTAGAAGGTACCTCCTGTTAACAAACATCCAGCGTAAAATCCGTATCCGCCTCCACGGCACCCGCCTTCCGGATAACTACACCCTCTCCCTGCGCCTTCTTACCTCGGAAAACCGACACGAACAGCCTGCTAAACCCTCTCGAAAACGCCGTCGAAAACCAACGGCCCCGCAAGCAGATCAAATAACACCACCAACCTCAGACATCGAAGACGATGAGACCGTGCCCGATGCTCATCCCATTATCATAGACAACTCAGCCTCTGCGATCGAGAGGTAGATAGCGGAACAGGAAGATGAAGAAGTCAGGCGCACCAATGCGTATCCAGGTGCTAGCAATAGCGTGGGAAGTATTCATCAGCGAAGATGGTATTCGAGTATGGATCGATATGCCTCCGGCTTCCGACCTGTGCGAAGGGAATATAATAGCAAGACTGGGAGAAGGGAATGGGCTAGGAGGATTCAAGAAGGGAAGATGATGGGCTTCGATCCCTTTTACGTTCTGGGAAGAGAAGTCGAGAGGAGTGTAGTCACTGGTAGGACGGCGGATGAAGTTATGAGCGATGAGGGGGTGGAGGGGTTTGTAGGGAGGAAGGGATGGAGGGCTGTGATTGAGTGAGAGGCAGGCTTGTTGTCAGAATGGGAGGAGGATTTGGTGCCAGAATACAGCGCAGTTGCAAGGGGAGAGTACAGAGCCCAATATGTGCAGCATCTACCTGAAGAAGAGTAAAGGCTGGGACCTTCAGCACTCTTGATGAGCTGCTCTCTGGTAAGACGTAGCTTTGAGATAGGCTGGAAAGCCCAAGTTGGTGCTCCGTTCGAGTGTACTTGGATTAGTCGCTTTTTGGTGCTGACTGACCATCATCGGCTTATGCACTCACTAACTCATGTACAATTCAAGTCAATCAGCCTGCTAATGGCCAACAACGGAAAACCACTGTAATGAGCGGCTCAATAATGACACCGGCGGCGCGCTTGTATCCTCAGCTCGTGCTAAATATCTGGTTCAGTGGTGGGTGACTCTGTGCCTTAAAGCACACAGCTCTTGCAAATTTCTCCAATATACCTATTAGCAATAATCTATGCTGAAAGACCTTGAATTCCCAAAGTGCAATTATTCCACGTCTACCTATCCTTCTCTTGTATAGTTGTCACTGGGAGGATGGTGACTGCTATCGTATTAAGAAGTTTTATAACGCAATCCAAAGGTACCGAGACGAATCAGATCAATTCTCGCGGAAAGTCGACCTTTATAACTATAGCGGACCTAGTCAAAGTAAAGATGGAAACCTGCGAAAGTCCGTCGGTTCGAATGCCATGCGCAAGTATCGGCAGAAGGAGAAATAGAAAATCATTAGACAGTACAAACGCGAGACCATGCGTAAGACAGAGACCAATGAAATCGAGACATCTCCTCCAGCCGCCCCAAAAGTCGAATTTCTAGAACTCGGCAAGGACTTCTGGCTGCATGGCGCCTGCAATGGCTGGCCCCAGGAATGGGAGAACGCCTTATCAGAGGCGCGGAGAATTGTCCAGCAGGGTGACACCATGGTTGATTGCGGCAATGGCGTCGAGGAGATGTGATTACGGCATTGGACGGGATAAATTGTATCAGCGCGAACGGTACATGGGTGCCATTAACCCAGCTTCGTGATCGCGATGGGGGGAGTCGTCAGTGTCGTCAGCGGCGCTCATAGATACGACAAGCCTACTATTCCAGAGGGAGTGAAGGTAGTGTATGCATATGTGAGTACTGTGCATGAAGGAGCCTATAAACCTTCGATGCCGAAGCAGCCGGCAGATAAAGACGAGGGGACGGGATATTCGGACTGGGTGAAGGAGTTTGTGGGGTATTTGGGTGGGATGTTGGAGAGAGGGGAGATTTCAGCTCATCAGTATCGAGCTGTGCCTGGGGATTTGGATGATGACTGGGAGGGGTTGAGGAAGTTGAAGCCGGGGGAGGCGAAGGAAAGGAAATTGGTCTATCGGGTTGTTGAAGGGTATGGGGGACCTAGAATCTGGCGTTGAGTACGTTGTTTCTCTCCACATATGGTAATATCTTTGATTAGCGAGCTATCAAGCCTAATGATGAATGTGAGGAATATCTTAACCGCAAAACTTATCCCCCGGTTTGCGCAACCTGTAACATTATGCTTTCTATCTTGAGCATTGTTGTGCCGAGTATCAAATACTCACGACCCAAGCACGTCCGTCATCTTCCAGCGTTCTATGCCAATACCAGCGACGTACAGCCACGGCTGGCTCTCTGCGTCTCGATAAATGCTCAAAGAGGACGCATCGGCAATGCTGGTGTATACACTAGCCCGTTCCTCGATCGTGATGCCTTGCACACCGGATTTTTCCATGTGGATATGGACTTTCCAGAGCTTTAGACGTTGGTCGTTGCCCACACTTGCAAGGCTGAAGTGGATTTCGTTATCATTCACAGAACCTCTGATAAGACCAACACTTGTCACAGCTGAAGCGTGAGCACGCGGTAGAAGGAGCGTCGAATGCGTGAGCTCCCCACTATCAGCATATGCTAAGCGGGTCAACGATATTGCGCCATCATCTCCAGCGGTCGCGATGAAATAGTCGGAAGGCGAAGGGTGAATGGCATCAAGACTTTTGATGCTATTTTGATGAACTTTGACGCGTTTGTCCCACTGGAGGCTCATCACAGGCAATGTCAATCTACAGAACAGCGCTCGTTGCAGCGGCCAAAAAGTGAGATAGCCATCCGTACTTGCCGTGCACATTACTGAGTCGCTCCTCCCACGAAAATCTGTCGAAACTGCTTGTGTGAGGCAGAAAGTATCGTAGAGCCCAGAGGCCAACAGCGTAAACTTCCCAGTCTCTGCGGGATCGTATCGGAACATTCGCACCGAAGAGTCGGAGTAAAGCATGCATAACACGTACCATATGTAGAAATATTCAGGGAGCTCGGATAGCCTAGTCTGTGCTCGAATCGTGAAATCCATAATCCGCAGGTCCCCGTCTTCAGAAACGCGTGGGCAAACGCCTTCTCGAACGATGCCAATGCCGCCGAAAGAGGGCATAGGTGTCACGCGCCATGCAAAGAATTCTTCGCACCCTGCAGCGCTAAACAACCGTTTAGCAACCTTGATTGATGCTTCTTGTTGTACTGGTGATTTTGGGGACCATCTCAGCTGTTGTATTCCAGTAGTATGATCGCATAAAATACTTATACAGCGTAACTTGTTGTCAAAGACGCAGATTGCAGTATCTTCAGCGCCTGTAGCGATCAAGGTGTCTTCGAAGGTATCGCCTTCTTCAATCGGTGCTGATACGCACATTGCCTTGATCTCGCGCCCGTGACCCCCAGATCGAAAGACCTGGTGAGAAGACCTTTCTTGGGATCGAATGTAGCACACGGATGCTTTGGTAAATATCAGATTTCCGCCGCCTTGACCATCCTGTTGTGGTATGAAGGCCCAATGCCTGTGAGCTCCCCCGCATTCGACGGTCATCGTCTCGAGTTTTTGACTCTCGTTCCATACCACAAATTGTGTACTCCGGAAACCCCACAAATAGATGTCGTCATTTAAAGGGTTGAGCCAAGCGCCTTCAATGTTCGGTCCGAATGGGGGCGTAAATCTGTGTATGGTTTGGGTGACTGCTTCCTCGGCAGATTCTGTGGCTCCTGCTCGATCAAAGATAATCTGGTGGACTGCGCAAGTCCCATCTCGACCTGTCGTGAGGTAGATGACTGACTTTACTTGATCCTCATTGGGCGTGGCTAGAGGCTCGATGGTCGTAATTGCATCTTCGTGTTGGTGAGACTTCAACGTTGGACTCATTGCAAATTTGCATCGAGCACACAGTTCGAGATCATACATCGCCAAATTGCCTTTGCGAGATCCAACCAGTAACAGTCCTGCGCTCTCAACAAACGAACAGGCTGTGACGATGAAATCGTTGGTCAACCTGAGAGTAAGCTGCCGTGAGGTCGGCTGGGAGTGCACTTCCCCAGGCCTGAAAAGCAGCACATTTACCTCGGGAAGCCCCAAGCACGTAGTCACAACACCAATCAAGCTTGGTGTGGGAGTCTGGCTACTTTCCCAAAAGCCCTCGTCTTCTTGAGAGTCCTCGCCTCTGAGTGCATTAATGTTATTCCACGGTCTCTGCAAACCTTGAGCTCGCATATAAGCTAGCTTTCTTGGACACTTGTGGAGTTCGTCCAGACGTCTGTACGCATGTTGATATAGATAAATTGAGCCATCATTGCCACTGAGAAGGACGATACCCATGGCCAGAATGCTTGTTGCAATACTAGAAGACATCAAAGAAGTGCGATGGCAGATCACTTTCCACGATATGCTTTGGGTGATGTTCGATCCACCTTCCAGGTTTGTAGTTCTCCCAATAATCAAAGCGCCCACCAGAAGGAAGCCTTGCTCTGTGGAGGCCAAGACGTCGTGTTCATTGATCCATACATACGTTTTAAAATTGTCGGGCTTTGACGGCTCCAAGTCAAAAAGGATCTCTCCTGCAGCGTTCGAGATCCCGAGTCCTTCAGATATCGAGCCCATACTCTCTGATTGACTGAAATGGCTGTCACGTACGTATGTAGCTTTGGCTAAATAGTCCTTGCTAGGGCCGACGACTGCAAATTCTGCCCACCATTCGCTGATGATTGAATCTTTTAGACAGAAGGAGTACTTGGCTCCGTAACTATCTTCTACGCAGAGGTGGTGTCCACTCGCCGTCGCATCGCGGCCGTTGTAAGTTTCAGCTCGTTTGAGGTTCTCAGCACCCAACTCGTCGAAATGTAGGACGTGGAAAAGGTAGTCTACGGTACTTTTGTCCTCTGGCTTGACAAACCAGACGCTGATCTCATCTGAGAGCTCTTGATACCGATAGACGTACTGTCTTGTCGCTTTCATCGCGAAACCTTGGTCTGGAACAAAGTCCCCCCATTCAGAATACAGATACTCAATATCGTAGACCTCATCTGAGGGAGTCCTTTGGTCGAAAGAAGCGCCGCCCTCAAGAAAGCCTGATGGAAAGTCTGCGTTCGCGCTCCGAAGACGGCGAAAGAGCTTCCAAGGTCCTTTTAAAGAGGTAATGATCGACTTTCTCAGAGTCAACCCTCGTGTCCTTGTGTCTCGAGGTTGAGCGAGACCTCGAACATCCCCCATGGTGACTTGCAACAAGAAGCCGTCAGTATTTTTGTATGAGATGACTCGCCCATTAGCTCCACCAGTTGCGATGATTGGACTATACGGTCGCCCGCTGTACACAGCTACTGCCCATAGATTCTTCCCCAAATGATAGCGACGAGTCTCTTTATGTCGGAGTGTACACCGTCGGATACTAACCCCATCCCTATCATGCTTCAAATCATGCCCGAACATCAGTGACCAGGTCTGTGCGGTTCCATCTTCACCACGAGAGAAGATTTCCCAGCCAGTGGGGTCATAAGCTAGGAAGCTTACACCCCAAATTCGCGAAGCATGGCCCATTATTGAGGCCAGAGACTCAGAAGAAGACTCTATTTCTTTGTGCATAACAGTGTCTTCGGTTGAGTCCCTCCCGTCTGCCACATCGGAGATGTCCCAAACCCTGATGGTACGATCATCACTGCACGAAGCCAGAAGTCGTCGCCAAGGATATTGCTCGACAGTTTCCGAGATCCTGACACCAAACACAGAACCCTCATGGCCAGAGAATATACGATGCAATTGGACAGTAGCAGTGTCCTTGGAATCTGCAATGTCACAAGACCATAATACCACTTCTCCAAAAACAGTCCCAGCCGCCACTAGCAGTGATCCGTCTTCACTCCAAACAATGTGAGCAGAGTACAATATCGAAGTTGGTCCACAAGCGATGCGGTGAGCTCCATTGGCGGCTGTGAAATTACATGCCTCGTTATGAGCATTCACGAAGTAAGCGGTGGTGTTGTCTTCTCCGCCAAAGCAACCATCAAGGATCCAGTCATCGACCTGATGTTCTGTTGAGGGTGACTGAACTAACAGCAGAGTTCTGCCGTCAGTAGCTTCGACGAAAAGAGTTGATGTTGAGCGGCCACCCCATATCAGTAAATCTCTATGTCGGTCAGAGTCAGGCTCAGTAGTTCTAGTCGAGCAGACGATGCCATGAATGGCCTGCTCCTCAAATACACGTCCTGAGTATTTGAGGACCTTTGTCTCATGATCGTAGATTGAGAGGTAGCATCCTTCGCCAGCAAGCAAGTAAAGACGGTCCAATTCGAGAAAAGCTAGCGCAGTGATGGGATTCAAGGCACTCTCGAGCTACGAATAGGCGTGCGTAAGCCATGCTCGTATTTCAGACAAGGGAGACTGACCTTCAGGAGGTCAGCCATCCTTGGGCTGAAGTCACATGGTTGAAATAGTTGTTGATGGTGGTAGAACCTGAGGCGTTGCTAGATCAAAATCTAAAACCCTAACCCTAAATGGGAGGGCAGGTTCGCCCCACCGAATACTCCTTCCGTACAATCCCAATACCAATTTGACTCTATACCTGCAAAAACCGGAGCAGATTATGGAGCAGGAAAGAAGGAAGGGAAGCAAAACGAATTGATCGACGCATGGATCGAACATGCGACCTTCTCCGCTCAATGCAATGCATGTAAAGGAGACATAATAACCACTATACTAGTCGACCGCGAAAAAAGAGCTCACTATTGTCTTATAATATTTTTTCATCGCGCAACCTTGAAATGCACTTTTTGGTAGGAGCATTAAATTTCAATCTCAGTTGCTCTGGATATATTGCCGTTGTATTTGGATGAAGTTTCCTTAGTCAACTAGAGGAAGAGAGGTCGCATATGGGGTCTGCTCATCATTAATGATGTCCATTACTATCGACTGCTGCTGCAAAGCTGAATGCTACAAGGGGGTATCTTATGCTAAATTCAAAACGCCATAACGTCAGTCATGAATGTACGTTGTATGAGCAAGACATGAAGCTCCTAATGCATCCTCTCAAAGCGGCATGCCACCATATGCTACAAGCTCCAGCTAAGGATGTCAATGATCTGCTTTTGTACCTGCTCCACCCTTTCCACACTTCCTCTTCTCACCGTCTCACTTTCGGCATAGCTATTTCCCCTTCCTGGTTGTATCGAAGCATAAGCTCTTGCGAATGTCTTGAAAGGTGCGTTGGCGTCTTGCCACCATTCCTTGACCTTACTTTCATCTTGAAACTCATCTGCTGTCTTAATTGGAGGCAGAGACAAGGGATCCGCTGTACTCAGACCCCGGACCTTCTTCGCTCCAACCGAACGCTTTTGACGTCCAGAATTGACAGCTTTCCTACTCGAAAGCTCGTCTCTCACAGCTTCCAGGTCAGCAGTCGTCAATATCTTCGTTGCGTCGCGTAAAACCGATACTTGTGCTTCACGACTTTTGCGCTTCTCTATCTCGGCTTTGATCATAGCACGCGCCTCGTGAATGTCCACGATTTCTGCTATCTCAGCTAGCAACTGCTTCAGTCTCGGCGTGATAGCCCTAGGACTGTAATGTTCGCGTTCCAATACATTGCCTGGTTCCACACCCCAAGCTTCCTGTATTCTGATTCCATAGGGATCCGGACTGGGTGTGGACGGGCTTTTGCCCGAGTGCCTAGGTTGTTGAGAATGGGCCACCTCAATTGACGGCATTCCCGGACGCGGCAGATTGAAATTCCAGGTAAGTTCTTTCACTATTCTGAGATCCTCAATCGTCAACCTCAGCATTGCACCAGTAGGATTGCTTGCGATGCGTCCATGTATGCGTTCTAGGAGCAGTTGGCGGCCCTTCTCAAGCGCGACATTTCTTGAAATATCTGCTAAGTGCTGCATCTGCCTTTTGTCCATCTTGTCAACGTACTTCTGCTCGAGGACATCATGTGGGCCGATCCCCCAAGAACTGCGAATGATCTTCTCGTATTCTATCATTTGATCTCGTCTTCTCTCTGCCTTGGTCTTAGTAGGACCTCCGAGCCTGCCGGAAGCGATAAGAACGCTAACAGACTCAGTGTCGGAAGTATCTGAAGCATGGGAGTTCTGAAAACGAACAAGATTTGAGCCCTGAGACCTCGACACGTCAACTCCAAGAAGACTTGAATCTTTTCGTTGTCCAAGCGGGGTAGCATTTGCTGACGTTACCGCGCCCGCGATACCGGGCGAATCTTGACCAGGATAAGGCTCTCGCCAAGGTATAGAGCGCGACACTTTCTTCCTGCTATTCATCAGGAATTGGTCGGATGTCGATTGGGTAATAGGACGAGAGCCACTTCCTTGATCATCTTCGGTAAGATCAATGGTGACCCGAGCCTTGGACGATTTTGTTGGGGTGGCTGCCGGAGTCTTCGATCTTGCTTGTGGCTTCGAATTGCTAATCTCAGGACGACATAATTCGTTTCTTGCACCCACCTTCTGCTCCTCCCTCAATTTGGGAGCTTGGTTGATCAGGGATAAAACTTCGTCGAGGCTTTTCCGTGTGACGACGCGGCTACGGTACTTTGGCTCTTCAATTTCATTTCGATAAAAGTCTTCGTATGGTAGTGGATCCTCGGCATCTTCAGCACACTGCCGCAGATATTGTGCATATTCGACCTTGTGTCTAATAATAAAATCGTCCCACAAGGATTGATGCTCCATTCGATTGGATTGGCAAAGGCTGCTGATCTTTCTACATATAGCAACAAGATGCTTCATATCCCCAGAATAGGAGGGATAAGTCTCTTTGAATCTCGCAAAGATGTTTGCAGGTGCCGGGGTTGCAACGCTCTCGACATGTTCCGTAGAAGCAGACTTCGGTGGATGGTTGCTCGCGTTCCTATCTGTCGCAAGAACATTCAGCGACGCCGTTCTAGTGGCATTCACAAAAGGTAAAGCTTGATCAATAGACACGGGCTCATTGACTAGGGCCGGAACATCTTGTTGTGCGCGTGGTGATTCGTCTAAGAGGCTAGGCCGAGTTGAATTGGCTTTCACCCATGGATCGAGATTTTGTTCCTCTTGGACATCTGGCATTGGGTCTTCCACGTCCATCATCAAAGGTAGAGAAGCTAAACTAGTGGACCAGTCGTTGGTTTGGTCGGCTACTAAAGACTGCGATGCTAGCGCGCTTGGGGAATGCGCAGGCAGCTCTTGATGATCGAGGACCTGAGGCTTGAGGTCGTGCTTGATCGACTCTTTCTGGTGGAGGATGAATTCCTTGCTCGAATCAATCTTGGTTTCTTCATGGACCAATCTTTCGCTCTCAATGATTAGGAGGCCTGTCCCTGAGACATCATCGAGAAGATGAGTAGACTCGTCATCGTGTGCAGCTGGTATGGTATCCTTAACATCGAATTTGGGTTGTGTGGACGGGGCTTGGACTGTTGAGATGATCGTGTCCATGTCAATCGGGGCCGTAGTCGATTGCACGTCAGCATCTAGCATATTCACATCGCTGTCGGTAGCTCCAACTGAACTCTTTTCTCTTTCCCCATCAATGATTTGGTATTGGGTGCCCTCTTCGAGTGTTGGAGCAACGACATCTTCGTCTATGTCTCCATTTGGATTTGCTGATGCCGTAGCCTTCTCAATGACTGCCATCGATTCTTCTTCGTGAATACCGGATGACATTTCTAGGTCAATTATCGTCTGCTTGGCGTGACTTTCGGCTGCTTTCGACTGGTCTTGCGCGACAAGTTGAGTATTTAGTGTTACCAGTGCAGGAGCCTCCGTACTTGGCTGCACATTCTTGGGTGGACTGGCAGAAGATCTCGTCGGACTCGGTATTGGTGTAATCCTCTCGCTGCTCCTCCTGGACTCCATGAACTCTCGACGAGAGTGGCGAGCTCCTTTCAAGGGGTCTGGCCGATCCTCAAAATTTTCAGTGAAGTCGAAAATAGAGGATACTTTGAGCTTCTTCCGTCGATTTGCGACATTCGGAGACAGGAAACCTGGATCTGAAGCTTTGCGCTTTGACTTAGATATGCGCGATGGGCTCCCACTCGTTTCTCTCCCATTTCCAAGGGAAATCGCGTTTGGCGCACCGAGTCCGTGGTCCTGGCCTGGGGAACCCCCGACATCAGCTTTCGTGTTCTGATCTTTAGCGTGGTCTTGGATACTGTCAGTCCGGCTCTGAGGATCAACATTAGCTGGCGCGGTCGGAGCTGAGACGCTGTCGTCACCTTCCTTTGGGAGTTCATTGTCCTCGCCGACATGGCTATTCGTCAAAGGATGCGTTGTAGCGGCAGAAGCAACGTCAGCGCTGGATCTCAGCTGCGTAGAAAGAAGTGACGCAGAGACATGGGTAGTGTCTTCGAACATAGTACCACCAAGAGGTTGAGAGCCTTGCCATTTCGATGGAGAGGATTGCGGGATCGAGCTTTGCGTTGAGTAGCCTTGTAGTTGACCATTTATGTATGGTGTCCGTTTTACTTGTGTGAAAGGCGCGTCTGGCTGAGAAGCAGTAGAGGGGGATCGTTGTTGCGGCGCTGAATTGACGTGCAAGTCTTTGTTTTCGTGCAGTGGACGTGGCAAAGTCATCTCCATATCTGATTGGGGCGATGCAGACCTCGAGTGCGTTGAAGTTGTTTGGACATAGGGTTTCTGAGCTTTATTAGGCAATGTTCGCGCTGGCTTCACCAGGAATGAACCATTGTCAAGGAAAGATTGTGGCTGTAAAGTCTGAGTAGTATTCATGTCCTGTTCCATAGACTCGGAATTTTCCCCGGGCAGGGTATGACAATCCGGCCTGGATGGTGCGGTTCCTGCAATGCTGGTGGTAGATGAGCCTATATCCTCATCGCGAAGATGATCCTCGTGATCATGTCCCAACCCGATCTTGCTTTTGGTGCCGTGGGGCTCAGCAGACATCATTGCAGGCAATACTGGAGTAGAAGCACAAGAGTCGGCCGTGTCACTCTGATCTTGATTTGCGCGTGGCTGCTTGCCACTATGGCGTGACTAAAGAGGTCAGCATTCGCTGGAAGTCCTCGTCGAATTACCCACCTCAGTGTGAACCTTCAGGCCTTCGGGACTCGTATAAGATTGGTTGCAATTCTGCACAGTGCATTTGAATATCTGTATTGACCTATTGCTGTGACGACGCTAGATATTGTCAGCAAGCTTCAAAAGACACACTGAGGTTACCCACGTCCATATGTTGTTTCAGACCTCCGGCCTTCTTATAAGAATGGCTGCAGCCAACCTCTCTACAAGTATACACATAAGTTTCCTCGCCAGCTGAGGTTGATATAATGCTAGGGGAGCCTAGGCGGGGGGACACCGGTTCGGGAGATGATTCTTTCACGTTTACTAGTGGAGCAGTCGAGAGGATAGGACTTAGGCGTGACGATGATGCAGGTTTAGATGGAATTGATGCGTGTGACGGCCTTCGCGACTGAACACCAGATGTAATCTGAGGGGATCTATATTGCGGCGAATGATTAGAATGGACTGCGCTTTCCATGCTACTATCTGGTGGAAGTCGATCACGTTCAGGCGACTCGGGCCATTCTGCGGCTGGAATTTCGGATTCTGAGTCATTCCGGCTGTTGTTCCCAGTACTTTGCAGAGACTCTCTTGGAGAAGTCGTCAATTGTCCGGCATCGGTGACTTTTCTATTGCTCTTACGAGACCATTGGGAACGTGGTACACGCAGATCTGCATCCCGGTTCATTGTTTGCAGAATTGAGATAGGTACATTTGCGGCAGGCTCCCGATGACCCGGCTCGGCTGGTATCCATGCTACATCAACTGTCAGGCCTGCAAAAGAGTGGCTAGGGTATTATCACTTACAGTCTTCACAATTCAACAGGGTTTCTTGATCTTTTGTGATTCTCACATCTCTGCTACTGATTCGAGTACGAGCGTCATATTGAATAGGACGTGGGCTTTTCTCCTTGGCTGGGATCATCGACACCAAATCTACACATGGCTCGGTTGCGATTATAGTAGCGGGCTGCGTCGATGTTACCGTTTTAGGTATGACAAGCTGGCCAGTAAAATCGTCAACATCTGAGTCCGAATCTTGCAGTCTAGCAGCGTTTTGTTCTGGTGCCAGCTTGGACGAAGTATCTAGAACGCAAGCCCTAGCAAGAACCTTGGGAGGCTCGCTAGAGACTGCTTTGGGGATTGGTACCTTCTTTTGTTGTGGCAGTAGACTCAGAAGTGAATCTGCTTGGTTGGAGGAAATCCTTTTCCCGTTCGCTGTAGGTGCATAGGGTTTTATCTGCTCCCGCAGAGGGTGCTTAGCGGTTGTTGATGAATTCGTAGGCTTTGTAATCTTGTTGTTACTCGCAACAGGCGTCAACATGATATCTGACGGCCTGCCACCGCCTCCATTCAAAGTGGAGCCGACGTTGACTGCCTCACACGAGGCTCCCACCTTGGACACACCAGCAGCCGACCTTTTGGGAAATGGTGCTTGGGTGGCGAATACTTGACTTGCGGGCTGAGTCTCTTCACCAGAGGAGGCATAACCTGGCTGAGATTCGAATGAGGGTGCTTCGCTGGAGTACTTAGGTTTTGAAAGGCTGTAGTTGCTTGTGGCTTCCTGATCCCGAAGCATAGTGAGCTTCTTCAGATGCTCCTTCACTACTTCACGACTGGTGACCGAGTGAGGTGCAACACCGACTTGCCCTGATCCATTCGAGCCAAGACTCTTGAAACTCTTGACAAATAAGACAACCCTGTCCAATCTTGGTCCTTTGTGGGTTGCAACGATTTCAAAATCTATCAATTTGAAAAAACCACCGAGTGTTCCCTCAGAGAGACGTCTCTTATGCTCCTCTTCGTAGCTTTGTATGGCAGTAGTTGCAAAGGAAACGTGGACCTGGGAGAAGCTGTCTGAGAGTATTGCTTTCGGGTGTCTGTCAAATTCAAGCCACTAGTAGCACCAATTGTTAGTAAAATGCACAATTAAGCCGAATCAAGAGTCCAACCTTGATGATCTGTAGCACTCGTAGCACTCCAGACTTGGACGCTTGCACTCTCAATTCTTCACCATCGTCTTCGAAGATACAGCCTCCTTTCCTAGATGTCGACGGAGGTTGATTGCTGTCAAGGACTCTGCATGCCAACGCTTGTCCAAGCTCTTGTTCTATTAAATTCCCGAGCCATTCAGACAAGAGATCCATGGACGAGATCGTGATGTATCGAATTGCGATTAAGGTACATCGTTTGTCAGCAATTGACTTGCCCGAAACATCTCAGCGTAGGGCACTCCAGTACGCGTAGACTATGAGGGCAGAAAGTAATATGAAGGTCACTGGCCTATCTTCGGAAATGAATACACGCCAGGGGAAACATGTCCTCGCCCTCGACGCGCTCCAGCACAGATGGATGGCGGAGGACAGTGCGGAGCGGTAGATACCCAAGTGCCAAGACCTTTCGTTGGTGGGGATCTGTCAAAGTGACACCTACAGTGACAGTTTCCTTCTTCAACGTCCAGTCAACAAATGAAGACTTAAAGGTTACACCTCAGTCTTGTGTACCTGGATATGATGTTGTCGAAGACAGAGATACATCAGGCGTCTAGTGAGGGAACCATTACACCTTCACTGACAGCAACGTGCCAAACATTCACGGAAAATTCAATAGAGTGCCCTCCATTTACAGGCAGTTGGGTTGCTCTTGCTGGGCCTTGGATAGAATCAGCATGCAGTCATACAGTCTGTTGAACAGGCTTCCAGATATATCTCGACCCGGTTTATGAGAGCATTTGCAACAATAAAGCATGGGTTCCAAGTCAATACGGGACGGTGAAAGCCCATCTTCTTCCTCCTTATTCCTTCCTCAGCGTCGTCAATCACGTCGTGGATCACTAGCTTCACTCTCAAGCACGACTCAGCTTGACAAGGAAATGCTCTCACAAGCCCTTGATCAAATCCATAATACCGCCAGCCAGACTGAGACTCTTACAACCTTCAACGAGTATACATCTCCTCCCTCCTCGTCCTTAGGCCCAGATTCGAAGGGAATAGCAAGCGAGCTACAAGGAGGGTTGAGTGGGCTCTACAGTAGGCTCAGGGCGTCTGTTGGGAATGTGAAGGACTCCGTCAACCCGGGAGGGGAAGATGGGGCCGCTGAGAATACGTCTCTGAACAGCCCGAAAGCTGGAATGAAGAGCCTTGTGCCATCCGCAAAGAAGACCGCCGAACATTCAAGAGTCTCTAATTCCTCGGCTGCCTCTTTTCAAAGCAACTCAACACCGCAGGCCGGAAAGCAACCTCCTACGGATGCGTCAAATGCGAGTGCGCTGAAGATTGATACTACCCCGAACAAGTCATCTACGGCTCTGCTTGGAAGCAATGTTTCGAGGTCAAACCCTAAATCCACAGCAATTCTTAGGTCCTCACCTGCTCAGGCCAACCAACCAATGACAGCTAGTCCCACTTTGGTAGAGGTGAACATCAGTGCTGTGAAACAAGGGGATTCGAACGGGCGACATCTACCAGACCCAAAGGCCGAGTCTCTTGCAGATCCTATTAGGATAAATCAAGATTCCAAACCGCAGAAACCCCAAAGTGAGCTCGTTGCCAAGAGTAACCTTGAAGGTATTGCGGTTTCCTCCTATCAGGGCTCCCAGCTAACCAGTCTTGGCCAAGGCGCTGCTAAAAGTACAGAGGGAGGTTTAGATGTTGAACACGCTAAATTCCAGCATATACCTCAAGGCAGAGCGTCTGGCGCTGGGGAGGTCGGACGATCTATAAGTCGTCGAACTGATTCAACTATTGTAGGACCATTTTCTGTCTTAGATGATGGCAGAAACGTTGAGACTGGCTATCCTGTGTCTGACTTTTCATCCGACGCTGAAGGCAATGACGCTGTACTTCCTAGAATAGTCACTAGTCAAAGCAATAAGCAAGACGATGTCTTCACTGGACCTTCTGCTACCACTGGAACTGGCGTGAATCATCACAATCACAAGATGGGAGGATATCAGCACCTCGAATTGCCACTACGGCAAAGCATGGCACCACCTCTGATCAGCAGGTCAAATTCCGAGAATCCGAGCCTGACTCGAGTATCATCTTCGGAAACTAATACTGATAGCTTGACCAGCTCCGCACTTCTAACAATGTCCAATATAGAAAGCAAAAAGCCGCAAAAAGTGGCTGCCAGCACGGCTAATACTTCCCGCCCCGCGGATCCGGCATCTGTTCACCGCGATTTGAGGACCATGAATGTATTCTCTCAAGTGAAGAACAAAGTTTTAAATAAGGAATACTGGATGAAAGATCAGAATGCTAAAGACTGCTTCTACTGTGGTGATTCATTCACCACTTTCAGAAGAAAACATCACTGTAGTACGTATTCTCGCCGACATGCTTATCTCCCAGTCGTTCAAATCTACCTGGCTAATATTACATGTAGGGACTTGTGGTCAAATTTTTGATTCCAAGTGCACGTCGCTTATATCTGGACAGCACTTCGGTCAAGCCGGCAACCTACGTGTATGCAAACCCTGCGAGGGTATCATTCTTGATGAAGATGACTCTTCGGAATTCTCGGATGATGGTAGCCTTTCTGTCCGTGGTATAAGGCCTAGGCACGGCTCTACAGGGGCTGGTGAGGTCCTTGGAAGTCCATTGACAGGCTCGAGCCCCACAAACACCAAGAGTCTCTATGGAAGTCCCAAACATCCAGATCTAGCAGTCCCTACCATGTCTATCCCGGCGACACGAAAAGCTGGCCGTGATTCAAATGTCCTCGAAATTGATGCCCAGCGAACTCTTGCAAGGCCTTCCTCCTCGAGATCATTAAAATCTTCTTTTGCAAATAAATCGCACCATGCCGGTCACCGGCGTCATAATTCACGGATGTTGCTCCAGAGAAGCTTTAAGGCAGTTGACGAGGAAAGTGCCCCTTTCCATCAAAATCCTGTAGACGACAAGGCGAGGTCGGGCCGACTACCCGCCTTCCATGATGACAACATTATTGACCCCGACCTTGCGCCGTACCTTTCTGACGAAGCATCCAGCGGCGAAGAACAGATGAGTATGATGGCTGCATTGAATGGCGACGGGTTTTCTCGAAGCCACGACAATGAGAGACACGGGTTCAGCAGGCTCGCGGCTACGAAAGGTCCTCGATCTAGGATTGGAGACAAAAGCATCAGTGGCGTCACGTTTGCTAGTCGCGATGCGGACACCCACAGTCTCAACAGCTCGTCGGCTACAAACGTCCCACGATCCTTAAAGCGGCGCAATCTTAGCACCACAAGCAATGCACACCTGCGGCCTTCGCCAAGAGGTTACCGAGCAAGCTTAGTAACGCCCACTCTGGGCCTGGGCCTCGATCTCCAAGAGCATACTAGTATTTCTGTCTTCGCCGAAGCAATATCTTCAGTCAGCCCCGCTGGAGGTTCTAGAATGATCAGGAGCTCGTCCATGAAGGGAGAGGCCGCACCTGCAATCGAATTAAACAACGCAAGTCTTCTGCATGTTCGTAGATTACTCCATCAATTATTGCAAGATTCTCATGTACCCAACGTTGCCAGTTGGGAGAGGGCTCTAATGCCCATCCTACTCAGAGCCACGGACGATGTGAATCCGGACATGCAGAATGGCGACGACATTGATATCAGGCATTACGTGAAACTTAAAAAAATATCGGGAGGTCGACCTGGAGATACCTCGTACGTATCCGGATTGGTGTTCACAAAGAATCTCGCCTTGAAATCGATGCCTCGGAGCATATCCCATCCTAACATTCTGATACTTACTTTCGCCCTAGAATATGCTCGTCATCAACAGCATTTCATGAGCATTGACCCCATTATCAGACAGGAACGAGAATATCTCCAAAACGTTGTAAATCGAATCGCTGCTCTGCGGCCTCAGCTTCTTCTCGTCGAACGCAATGTCTCGGGGCTAGCGCTAGAGTTCTTGGAGCAAGCCAATATTGCTACGGCATACAACGTGAAAGCCTCTGTACTCGAAGCAGTCTCTCGTTGCTGTCAGACAAGGATCATATCATCCATGGATAAACTTGCGATCAAGCCTGCGCAGGCAGGTAAATGCGCAAGCTTCTACCTCAAGACTTACGTGAATGAAGGAAGAAAGAAGACGTATATGTTCCTTTCTGGGTGCGCCAAAGAACTCGGCTGCACCGTTGTACTTCGGGGCGACGATGATATGACATTGGCGAAGATGAAGCGCATTACAGAATTCATGATTTTCGTTGTCTACAATCTCAAGCTGGAGACGTGTTTAATGAGAGACGAGTTTGCGGCAATACCTTCGAACCTTGAAATAGGTTCTATGTCTCCTGGCAAAGATCCCCTACCCAAGGCATTCCAAGCCTTCCTTCCCAGAAAATCCGAGGAGGTCGAAAAACATTCAGACAACGCTACAGACAGCGTCGTAACAGACTCGTCTCAGGCGCACGCAGATACCCCAAGAATACATACGTCACAGCCAAAGATTTCAGAACACTCGGACGCTACAAAGCCAACCATCAGTCTCCCGGACGAAGACTCCGTGCCAGAAGACGTCCCAATGCCAACATTCTATGGGGATATGGTCGAGGAACATAAAACTAAGATCCTTTCTGCCTCGCCTTTTGTTAAGTTCATGCAGCCGTATTTGCTCATGCGTTCTAGAGAACAAGAACGGCGGCTGGCATACCTTAAACGCCTAAGAGACCAAGATGTCGTGGAAGAACAACAATTGGATGAGAAAGCCAAGCCTGAAAAGTTTGATCTCATTACTCCCGAAATGGTCCATGAGAAAGTACACAACGCCTCGAGAAAGGTGCGCGAGGTACTTCATGCCGTACATGATGCCGAATACGACAAGGCTCTGCACAACTACCAGACACAAAGCAAACAATGGGAAGCCTACATAGCTGGTAACACCGCGATGTTCGATCCATACGCACATCAGAACATCGCTGTTCTGTACAGCTTGGTTTGTAGCGTAACGACAGTACCATGTTCGGGTCCCGATATGCTTGTTTTGAGTTTCTACAATGAGCATGACATAGAGACTGGTTTTGAGGCGGACTGTACTCTTGGCCAGTACGTGGAAGACCTTTGCATGGGAGCTAACGCGGTATGCATTGCCAACGGTTGTGAGAGAAGGATGCTCGAGCATCATCGACAGTACGTTCATGGAGAAGCTCAGCTAAGTGTCTTCGTCGAGCGGCATCCTTGCAAGCTTCGAGGACTACAAGACAGTATCTTAATGTGGAGCACGTGTCGGATTTGTGGCAAAGAGACCCAGACCCTGCCAATGTCCGAGAGCAGCTGGAAATATTCGTTTGGCAAATATTTGGAACTCTCGTTCTGGTGCAGCGATTTGCATGCCAGGGCTGATGTATGCCCTCACGACCTCCATCGTAACCATCTCCGGTACTTTGGCTTCAAGGATATGGCAATAAGAGTACACTATGACCCAATCACATTACTTGAAATCATTGTGCCCAGAGCCCGGATCACGTGGAAGGTTGACAATGACCTCAGGTTCAAGAATGAGCTGTTCACCAAAATCGAGAAACGTCTTAGCAAGTTTATGATTTCCGTGGCTTTTCGCATTAGAGGTATCAACATCGAAAGCGTCGTACCGGAAAAGACGGAAAGTTGCAAGCAAGAGGTCGATAAGCTCTCAAAACGTGCCTCTGATGAGCACCACGCCCTAGTGCAAAAACTTCGGGAGAAGTACATGAACTCGAAGCATTACGAGATCATACCTCTGAACCGAGCAGTGCGGGCTGTCCAGGAGAAGGTGGCAGAGTGGGACAAAGCCTTTGCGGACTTTGATCGCGACTTTTTTCCATCGGAGAAAGACATTCGAAGGCTGACAACTCTCCAACTCAAAAAGATCTTCCTCGACCGCGATGACTCGATCAGTTCCTTGAACTCCACAGATGACGGATCCAGTACTACGACAATACCTGAAGAGGGAATGACTAAAAAAACGTCTCTCGATTCGATTCCAACTTTGACCCCGCAGACGAGACGGATGTCTCCGGAGAAAGCTCAGGACCTGCTGGCTGCTGTGGTCGAGAAACATGTGTCAACTGATGGCCATCCTGGTCAGCATCAGAGTGCTCCTCCTACTGCTATGCCGATCCTCGATCTGGAGGCCACCCCGTCTTCTCTACAAGACTTCGATAGAGAAGAGATTCGGCATTTGGACCTGGCAGTGTCGTCTGAAAAGTATCAGAACAACCAAAGGTCAGCTGTGATTGACAATCAACAAGTCCAAGCAGTCTCAGATACCGATGACAAATCCAGAGTTCCAGTTACGCAGCCTGAAGCTGGGTCTGATCCGAACTATAGCGATCCTAGTGTAATTGATGGAGGCAAAGGCGCCCAGGAGTTAAGTTCCAAATCTTCGAACAGTGCCGAAAAAACGCAGATATCCGGCATTCCGCGCCGTACTGAGGGACATCACCGTGCCACGAGGTCTAATGTATCGCCGACGATTTCCCGTACTCAGTCACAACCCGCACACTTACGCAATAACGTTAGCAGTAGCAGTAGTCACTCAACATCGGGGACCCCGCAGTGTTCGAGCTCAAAGAGCCAGTCTCCTAATCTCAGCGCTACCCCGGTGCCCCCTACCAGTGCCACGAAACCAGTGGACAGGAAACTCTCTGATCGGCTTGGCCTTAACGCGCTGAAGCAGACCAGTTTGACTGCAGGATCCATGATACCACGCTCAATCACCAACAGGAGAAAAGACTCGAAAGTCTCGAATCTGGCGAAGCATTTCGAGCAGTTGAGTCGCGAGTTCGAAAAGGAACGCATGCGAGAACGAAGAGAGCGTGCAGCTCGGAGTCGACAAGCAAGGGCTTACCCTATGGCCGCTTCGAAGCCCATAGTCCAGGTTTACCGCAGTGTCGACGAAGCTGTTGGGGAGCGAGATCCATCTGACGAAGACATCTCTTCAGACCCACCCCAGGACGAGCAAGAGGGCTCAAGGAACACCATCAATCATATGGCCGAGAGCACAGACTCTCAAACTCCGGGTGAAGGCTTTCATGCAGAGGAAACTACGGCAGATAATACAGAGACCGACGACAGGACGAATGATAGCGTCGGATCAGATGCTGAAGGCGATGGGAACCGAAGTGATGAAGAGCATTCCATCCTAGACGACATCCAGATACCAGGGACTGCGGATGAACATCATGCGCTATCACCTGAAGAAGCAAACATGGACATCAAGCTCGATCTGCCAAAACACGAGAAAAGCTCTCTTATGAAGATGTTGACAAATTTCTGGGCTGAAAGATCGGCAAGCGGCTGGCAGCCTCTTGAGTACCCACTGAACGCCACCGACCACATATTCGCAGACTCTGATATCATCGTACGGGAAGACGAGCCCAGCTCTCTCATCGCCTTCGCTTTGGGTTCTGAAGACTACCAAGTAAAGCTACGGAATATTTCGAAACAGGCCGAGGAGCCTGGCACGCAAGAGGAAAGCAGTCCGCCGCAAAGTTCTTGCTCGAATCGCGAGCAAGCTGGATTGGAGCGCTCGCTTCTAAAGCCAACGGGTACGCATCTCAAATACCAATTCGTCGAAGGTTCTGCCACCATGCTCTGTAAAGTCTTCTACGCCGAGCAATTCGATGCCGTCCGCAGAAAGTGTGGCGTCTCCGAACGCATCGTCGAGTCACTCTCCCGATGCATGAAATGGGACAGCAAAGGCGGCAAGACAAAATCTGTCTTTCTGAAAACACTCGACGACCGCTTCGTTCTCAAGTCTCTATCACCAATTGAAACGAAAGCCTTCCTCACGTTCGCCCCTGCCTACTTCCGCATCATGTCCGAGTCTCTCTTCCATGAACTACCATCTGTAATCGCCAAGATGCTAGGCTTTTACCAAGTCATCATCAAGAACAGCGTCACTGGTGTGGAGTTCAACTGGTTCCTCCTCGTAATGGAAAACCTCTTCTACGACCGCTCCCAGCTCACCCGTATCTTCGATCTCAAAGGCTCCATGCGCAACCGCCGCATTCAATCCACAGGCGAACGGAACGAAGTCCTCCTCGACGAAAACATGGTCGAATTTATCTACGAATCCCCGCTCTTCTCGCGTGAGCATTCCAAAAAACTCCTTCGCGCCAGCGTCTGGAACGACACTCTCTTTCTCTCCCGCCAAAACGTTATGGACTACAGTCTCATGGTCGCAATCGACGAGAACCGGAAGGAACTTGTGGTGGGGATCATTGATTGCATAAGGACGTATACGTGGGACAAGAAATTTGAGACGTGGATTAAGGATCGAGGGAAGAATAGACCGACGGTCACGAGTCCGAAGGAGTATAAGTCGAGGTTTAGGGAGGCGATGGGGAGGTATGTGTTGCAGGCGCCGAATTGTTGGCATCAGTTTAAGGCGCTGGCGGTGGATAGGCCGTTGAGGGGGGATGATCCCGGGGATGATAGGGAGGTGCAGGTTGTGAATTTGTAACGATTATTAGCGAACCATTGCATTGCTGGTGTCAGGGACAGAATTGTGGGCAAATCAGACGGCGTCGGGCATTACCATGGAGCATAGCGGTGGTGATTTGATCTCAGTGTATAGGTCTATAGCGCCTAAGTAGTCCCAAGGATCTTCTTGTCTAGTACTTTCTCTATATGGTATGTGGTAGAAAGGTGTGCGGTGCGCCCAGTCAGAAGTTTGGTTACATCCACGATGATAAAAAGAATCTGCTAAGAGCAGGGTAAAAATCTGCTTAACGGAATGAGAACTTTGTTTAATCCATTTGGTCTTCTATATAAGACTCACTTATGATAAACCCCCCATCATTGTTGCTCCAACAGCAGTGATCCCTACCTGAGGATTAGAAATATTATGGATCCGATTTTGAACGTCTAGTGAAACACTGCGAGCAGAGATAAAATCCTCAGCTTCAACCATTCCTACGTTTGCGTGAACCAACTTTGGCCCCTTCACCCTCTACAGGTAGCGCGTTGTAGAGCCTAGGACTTCAAAGCCCTGCTAATGATCGTGCAGCTGATACTATACGAGTAGCCACAGGGACATCAAAGATTGGCTTTCGGGCGCTTTTCGGAATCCATCCTTTCGTTTTGAGCGGTGGTCTGGCCACGCATGGCGCTCCTGACGTGGTATTGCGGGTGTCGGGGGAGCTTGAGTGCCTCATAGCCCTTCGTCGTGCGGTTGTTCCGATAGCTGATATCGTCCGTTCGACTGATCTCGGTTTGGTATGAAGGCATCATCTTCGTCACTGCTGCTACTTTGGTTGCGCAACCTTTCATCTTCGTCATCGTCCGCATGTAGAGCTTCCATCATGGCGTCGTCTTGTTGCTTTGCAAGCGATGCTGTTATATTGACGTCAGTCTCGTACTTAGCATACGAGAGATGTAGCATTTACCTTTCCGCTCCCCCTTTGACTTGCTACGGCCAAGTCTCGTTGTTTGTGCTATAAAGTGACTCCCTGGTCCAAGATGGCTGAGCACACCGAATTCAGAATGTCGCACGCCTGGGAAAATGTCGGCAAAGGAGCTTTCGTGAATGGTGAACGCATTTATTTCGTCCAAAGTGCCCTCACTTAAAACGATACTTGATGTTAGCCCTGTGAGGGCGTCACATTGGTTTTGAAAGCTGCTTCCATCTTCCAATGTCAATGTCACTTGGACTTGGCCAATGATCTCGACAGTGGTGGTATCGGCAAGCTGGACGCGTTTCCTGCATTTCGGGCGCGATTTTATGTAGTGTCTATGCATGATCGCTAATCCAAAGACATGACATCAAGATCGGAGCCCGAATCAGCATTGAGCCATCTCGGGCGGTCGTCAATACATGAAGCAAGATGTCGTTTTATTGCTGCATTGATCCAATGAGGCTCAAGACTGGTAAAGGCATGGCATGGCAGACTCGGTCTACCATCTGGCAAATTCGAAGCTTTGCTTGCTGAGTCATGCTGAAGCATATCAGGGTCGCGGGGATTGGCCATTGGCATATCCAGATTCACGTCTTGGCTCGGTGGCCATTTATCCCCAAGTGGTCAATATAGGGAATCCAAATCCCATTCCAAGTTCATGGGTTTGGTGGATTCTATGTTGGTGTTGTACCCTGGATGTAAATCTATCGTCCATTCGCGGCTGACCTTTGAAACTGGGCCACCAAGACCATCCCCTGGCTCTTGAGGCTGGTGACGATGGCAAGTATCGGGATACGTGGGGCTGACTGCACGTCGAAGGGCATTCTGGAAGTGTGCGACCGTACCGTCGGCTGTCGAACTCGAAGCCATAGCTGTTTGACAAGGCTTGGCGGAGACTGAAGGGGCTCTGCGGCGATGGTTGAGTGGACTGGCTGATACATATGTTGTTCTCTCCGACTTACCAAAATCTCAAGGCTCACGGCCTGGGTTTCCTGTAGCAGACTGTAAGTAATTCTCGGACGCTAGGCATGAAGAAGTTCGAAGATTACCAGCCAAGTGACCATCAAAGTTCTGGTACTTATTAGAAATTGACCACAGCGATGTGCAGGTTGATAAAAAGAAGAGTGTTTGGATCTGCGAAAAAATATCTGAGAGATTAATTTGCTCCGCCTCGTTGTCATGCACACTACCCACGCACTGTTTATGTGTGCCTGATCTGTGCCCAATCAACAAGATTGCAACGTGCCCCTCCCGCAGTTTCCTGGACTTCGTTGTGGGTATCCACACTCCTTAGTCCTTCAACCTTGAACTGCGTTCTTGTTTAGGAGCCAAGCTTGATGTCCAAAACGTGACAGTTTTAGATGCAACTGCACTAAATCAAAACAGGACGCCCTCGATTGAAGCAACAAATTGAGCATCAATCGATCAAGCTTCAACTTGAGCGCCAATAGGTAGATGTCTTGCTCCATTGCATCACTCCACTACGGTTTTCAGGTTCCGCAACCCTGGAATTGCCACTGGTTCTGATAGTTTGCCTGGAGTATTTTCCTGTCGACAGATGTTCAGCTCGCACAACACAAGAAAGAGTTCCCTAATGGCTTAGCGACGGTAGCAAATTTCATCGCCAAAGACCAGGATAACACGTCAACCATATACAGACGAATTGACTGTCTCACGGTGCAGAACTTGCTCTATCTGCAAGCCAAACTGCAGAAGCTTGAAGCCATCCAAAGCGAATTAGATAATGAAGTCTTACGGTCAGACGACTTAGGAAGCAAGAGGGCGGCAAGTTCATGGGAAATCTTGAGTTCTTAGCGAAGCCAAGGAGAGTGTGAGAAGACTAGAACGGAAACTGCAGAAGAGATCGAAAAGGCTATAAAGACTTATCAGATGCCTGGAGATGCAAGCTAGTGGCTGATTGGATTTTTGTCAGACGAAGCAGATCTGTTACACAGTGAAGTGCGAAAGCTAAGAGCGCCAGCAAAGACTACCCTCAAAGCGTTCAAGCAATGGTTTCTCTACGAACCTCCAGCACCAAAGTTGCGTGGCCACAGCAGCCGGATGTGGGAGGACGACAATGACTTGGTTGCACTCAGAATTCCAGCGGAACAGGATTGTGAGTGTCTGCCTTGAGGCCTCATGTTTTTAGAAAAGCTTCCGACCTAACGATTTGCGATAGACTGAACCACCCAATGGCCGAGTAAGGCGACTTTCGGGGTCTTCTTCCCTATTTGATAACCGTTCTGTACTTTAAAGACTTGTTTTGGAGTAGGATTGTGGTTTCTTACCCCAAATGTACTCTCGAGATAAAGAAGTCAAGCTGATCGGTAAATGCGCTAGGTAGCGCATATCTCAGAGCACAAAATTGGCCGCTTCGTCGCTGTCGTGAGGCATTACTTGCGGCAATGCTTCTCATCGGTGCAGTCGTAGCTCTCAACTACGTCCAGTCCCAGAGTTGGCGTATAGCGCTCATCGGAATCTTCACGGTTTTGTTCGCAGGTAGTGTAGGCCTACTCACAACGGCGAGCAGAGCGGAGGTCTTTGCGGCCACGGCAGCATACGCCACTGTTCTTGTTGTTTTCGTGAGTGGGAATGAGACTGGTGAAAGCTGAAAGCTTCAATCACGGAGCTTCAGATGATATGTGTTGAGACTTTCTTCACTCATCGGTGCTGGGCTTTTGACCATCATATCTTCACCCTTCCCGCTTTTTGGAAAAGCTATGACATCCCTCAATGATAGCTTCTTTTCAAGCTTACTGCTCACCATCATGGCGACGAGCCTATCAAATCCGAGTGCAATCCCGGCATGAGGCGGACATCCTGCTCGCAAAGCTTCCAACAGATGAGAGAACTCAGCAATTCGATTTTCATCCATCTTCAGGATGTCACGGAAAACAAACTTTTGCATTTCGGCGTGGTGGATACGCCGGCTGCCACCACCAACTTCTTCGCCGTTGATGACCAGATCGTAGTGATCCGCGATGGCCTTGGTAGGATCCATCAGCAGCAAATCAACGTCCTCGGCGGTTTTGGGTGAAGTGAATGGATGGTGTGTGGATGCTAATCCAGCATTGCCGCCTTGGCCTGGCTCAGACGAGTCATGGGGTGAAAAGAGTGGGAAATCCGTGATCCACAGAGGCTGAAAGTCCTTCCAACCTGGGGGATCGAATAGACCTTGGCGTACAGCTGCACTATGAAGGGCGATACGCAAATTACCCAGGGCTGTGGAGCCACCACTGAAGGCAACCCTCTTACGGGCTTGCAACACGATTAGATGGCCATCTTCCAATTCCAAATCTTGTTCAATCCGTTCCACTGCCTCGAAACCGAAAGCGGATAGCCCGTGTAAGGGCTTGCTTGAGTCGTAGATGAAGATGCCTGGACCTCCGCTAGGATTTCTGAGGAAGTGTTTGTTCTCCAGAGAATCTAGGAAACCGCCAATAAATTTACGTGCGGCATCTGGCGGGATCTCGAGTGGTAATACCATTGCGTCAACCAGAGGTTCCTTGAGAGGCGATATCATACTGATGAGATCAGCTGGCAAGAGAAAGTCGACTGCGGTGAATGGTGCTATTGGAATTCGAAGATCAGGTTTATCTGAGCCATAATTTGACATAGCCAGCTCATACGTCAACTGGGGAAAGGTCTCTGCCAGGTCGATATCTAGAACGTTTTTCCAGATTCTGCGAACGACCTTCTCTACCAGACGCATCACATCTTCACCAGTGGCGAAAGAGGTTTCTAAGTCCAACTGAGGCGCATCGCGTTAGCATCAATCAAACCCATCTAAAATATCTGCGTACCTGCATAAATTCCGGCTGCCTGTCGGCTCGCAAGTCTTCGTCGCGAAAGCACTTCGCAAATTGGAAGTACTTGCGGACACCACTAGCCATCAGAATCTGCTTGAACTGTTGTGGACTCTGGGGCAATGCATATGCCAGTCCTTTCCTCCTGGTAGGGACAACGAATTCCCGCGCCCCTTCAGATGTGGACTTGAATAAGAGCGGCGTTTCTATCTCAGTAAATCCTTGCCCCAATTGGAGCTCTGACCTACAAGTTCGTGCAACATCGTCACGTAATTTCAAAGCAAATGCCAGATCTTTGCCGGTGCGAATTTGAAGGTGTCGTTGCTCAGAAGGGAATTCGGTCTCGGATGTTACGATGATATCGGACGGGAAGTCGTTAAGGCTTTGTACATCGCGGAGTACAACTTCAAAATCTACTAGCTTTGGTTTTTTATCTGTAGCCCTCTCTTTGCGATCAGCCTCTGGCTTTAGCTTCAAAATGCCAGTGAGGGCAACTGGAGTGTATGGGCGTATAGCTCTGAGCTTTTTCCGTATGGGAGATGTTCCTTCGTCCGACGCTTTCGACGATGAAATGACTTGGATCTGTTCGTAACCTATCGTGTTGATGAGCGGTACAAATGAGAGATTCTTTGATAGATCGCGGCGTACACCCAAATAGCCATAAAGAACGACTTCTCTTTCCGGTTGGCTTGCCTCATATTTGTGTGGAATCTTGTAAATTTGTTCCGTCTCCTGAGGGAATGTCACTGGATGCGGTCAGAGCCGTTGCATCATCACGTAGAATAACACGGAACGAAGCACAACGCACGAGAGGTTTTGAATTTGTCCAGGAAGTTGTATCGCGCTGTAGCCTGTATTCCTAGTTGCTTCATGCATCGAGATTGATAGAGGGACCGACATGTCGATGGCTGGGAGGCTGTGGGTGAAGATACATCTCCAGGAGTCCTCGCCTTCGGTGCCCGGAAGATGTTTGAGATCGCAATGTAGCTCGGCCAAGCATTCCGACGAGCTTTGGAGGACATGAGATCCTCTGAAGGGCTAAAGAGATGTTCCTTAGGATACCTAATGGCTCTTGCAACTGTAAGACCTAGCTCTTGCCAAGATCCTTGAGCTTGGAATTCCGCTATTCATTTACCAAAGGCTGCCAGGTGCCATGGCTTTGCACTGAACTTTCGGTGGCTTTCCTGTTACGTATGCCAATGGCGTATAGCTGTGGTCGAGGTTGATTGTTGATCAGGACAGTGTACGAAACGTCACAGTCTCTGGCTTCGAGGTCTCTTTCTAAGCTAATTTTCTGATACCCCTATTTAACTAATGATAAGCCAAAAATCAACTTTTTGAAATTTCGCGACACCCCACCAAATCCAAAATCCAAAAATCAGAATCTTGACTACCGCACCATAAATACGCGTCGTAAAGCTGCCAAAACTTCAAAAGTTATGTTTTAATGATAGTTCTATAGTAGTTCTAAGTTTTATATAATTAGACCCTATGGTTATTAGGGTAGAGAGGGTTTCGTCGATTTCGCGCTAATTTTCTGCGAAGGCTTGGCGTAGGTCGGCGAAAACTACGAGTTTACCGCCCTACGCCAAGCCTTCGTAGAAAATCAGCGAAACCCCCTCTACCGCTATATATATATATCTTAACTATCTAAGAGTTTTATAAATAGTAGAAATATAGTTAGGTAATATCCTCTAAAGTTTTGGCAGCGTTACGACGCGTATTTATGGTGCGGTAGTTAAGATTCTGATTTTTGGATTTTGGATTTGGTGGGGTGTCGCGAAATTTCAAAAAGTTGATTTTTGGCTTATCATTAGTTAAATAGGGGTAAAGTTAGCGCGATTCAGTCGCGGAATACCAAAATCCGGCCGCACCAACATTCTTCTCTCTTCTCTCTTCATCCTTCCAAGTTTTGAACAAGTGAGTCTAAGATTCTGGATTTGAAGTACACCATTGACCTCTGCTATAGATGATGAAAGCCTAGAGTGTACTATATGACAGAACTTCCTCCTGATCCGACCTGCAGCTCTCCCCTCACCGGGCTCAAGTGGCTTGCTTGTTGGTGACTGGAGGAAGGGTGAAATAGGCGTTCGACACACACACCTTGTTACCATAACGGACGCGATGAAGGCGTCTCTGATCGTCATATTTGGAAGAAGATCCTCCTACCTAGCCCAACCACACTTTCTCCCCTTCTTACCCGTCGTCCGACATTTTGGCGGTTATTGAAGCTTTATCCTCTTCGGCAGTGGAATAAATGTGTACATAGTTAGTCTAAATTTTCGGTCTACATGTTAGATTCCCGGTGTTGTTCTTGCTCTCCAGTCCTTTCCCTTCGTCGGACAGTGACCGCAGGCTGCACTAATTTTGCGAGTGCAATGCTGGAGGTCACGATTGCTACGCGGCAAATTGAGCGAAGCACTGTCAACAGTTTATCACTTCCTCGTTTTGAGCCTTGCAGATGAGTGAAAGGACGTAACAACACTGCAACAGCTCTACTTGCCTACTTAGCGGAAGACTAGCTTCATTTTCTCCGTCTAGCAGTAATTAGAAGTCTATATATCTTATTTTCCAGGAATGCCAAATTCACCGTTCAAACTTGAACATAGCAAGTGTTACTCAACTTCGGGAAAATGCAGACAAAAACTTAAGCTGAGACTAGACTAACTTTTCGTACGACCTCGTAAAAACAAGTGCCAAGCATGGTCATCGCTAGTGAAGAAGAGCGCTGATCCCCAAGCTTTACGTCCGCGTATTCTTCTTGCGATCTTCACTCTAACGCCAATTGAGTCTTCAAATTATGATATATCGATCGAGCATTCAACTAGACGCAAATCGCATTCGTTCATCGAAGCTGGGCGATCAGGCATCCCGCCGTCAATACGAGCACGCCAGCCCACCTCGAAGAACGAGCTGGACTACAACTTTCTCATAGCAGGATGACCCCATTCCCAGGGCTTTCACGATAGCGCTGGGAGAGTCTCAGCTTCCAAAAAGTATTTCCCACCTACGCAGCTTCGCAGGGAAAGGAAAAGCCAGGACCAAATGTCGCGCCGCGCACATGGGATGAGCGGTTCTTTTGAGAAGTCCGTCAAAGGAGGCACGAAAATCAAGGTGAGAGGAGACTGTTCTACATAATAGCAGAATACCCCACTGCCTGTATTGCTACAGCTCGCCCCACCCAAGGCCAAATATGTCGAACACATCCTCATCGCAACCCACGCCGGAGACGCTGGAGTCGCAGAAATCTTTCGAGCGCTACAACACAGACTACGGGATTCGACATGGACAATTGTTTTCAAGGCGCTGATCATAGTGCATCTCATGGTAAGAGAAGGCGAACCGAACGTGACGCTGAAATTCGTGGCCGATTCGCCGTCGAAGCTCGCTATAAGCAATTTCTCAGATGGTACGTCCAAGGAATATAGTATGGCGTCGGCTCGAGGGCCGACTGAATGTGGGTATACACGGTTATTAAGAGATAGGGGATTCCCGCCCATTGGTGTGGGTATTGAGGAGATTCGCTGATCGAGTTTGTGGCTTTAGTGCAGGTCCAGGGAACGAATATAAGGCACTACTATACCTATCTTCTGGCTCGAGCGAAGGCATACATGGATACCAGGATCGATTGGGTCAGAGAAGGCGTAGGCCGTTTGAAGAGACAAACAGTAGATAAGGGCTTGCTCAGGGAGACAGAGGCTGTGCAAAGTCAGATATCGAAGCTGCTACAATGTGACGTGAGTGAGCCATGAAGAAATATTTGACCATGAGCTAATCGATGAATTTAGCTTCTGGGCACCGAAGCAGAGAATGAGATCACAGTTTGCGCGTTTCGCCTCCTGACAATGGATCTTTTGGTGCTTTACGGTGTTATGAATGAAGGCACAATCAACGTGTTAGGTATGTTCGTATTTCATGAGAGTGCCTGATTAAATGCTAACGTAGAATTATCAGAGCACTACTTCGAGATGTCAAAATACGACGCAGAAAGGGCGCTTGCCATCTACAAGACATTCACCAAGCAGACGAACAATGTCGTCGAATTCTTAAGCACAGCCAGGCAATACGAGAACGCTACACGACTTGAGATCCCTAAGCTCAAGCACGCTCCCACAAGCTTGACTTCTTCATTGGAAGAGTACCTCAACGACCCAGATTTCGAGGTAAACAGGCGGCAATACTTGACTCAACAAGAAGCCAAAAAGGGTGGGAAAAGTACGAGTAATGGCGCTACTGCATCCAAGAATAACTTCGGGAAGACTGCTACGAATACTGGCGCAAGCAAGGACTTCCCAGAACCAAAGACTGTTCAGGCAGGCCCCCTACAGCAGGCGACGAAAGGACCTGCGCCAGATCTGATAGACTTCTTCGACTCGATCGAGCAAAACCAACAGCCCATGGCTTCGGCACCGCAACAGCAGCAGCAGCAAGTGCCGAACTTTGGAGTTGGTCCCCAATACCAACAGCAACAGCAGCTCCAGCAGACGGGTGTGCTTCCACAACAACGGCTCGATTTCTTTAGCCAGAATGGGCAGCAGCCACAAGCACAGAATAGCAATGTTTTTGGCAGCAGCAATCCGTTTGGTCAACCCCAGCAGCCACAGCAGCCACAGCAGCCACAGCAGCCACAGCAGCCACAGCAGCCACAGCAGCCACAGCAGCCACAGCAGCAGTCTGTGCAGCCAGATTTCACTGGAGCAGGCTTTGGTGGATACGGTCAACAGCCCTATGCCCAGCAACGAAACGCTCTTTCAAGCATGCCGCAGAATACGACTGGCCCGTTCTCACAGCAACAACAGCCTTTCAGTACAGGTCAACAATCCTTCTCCCCTGGTCAGCAACAGCAGGCATTCCCTACAGGGCAACAGCAGCCAATGACTACGGGAAGTAACCCCTTCCGACAGTCCCTGATGCCGCAAGCTACAGGGGCTTCTCAACCCTCCTTATCGAATGCCCCATCAATGCCCACTTCACCACAGACCTACCAAGCCACTGGCAGCAACCCTTTTGCCCGTAATCTCGCCAACCAGCAAACAGGACAAGCGCAGAACAGTCCATTCGCAACGCAACAAGGCTCCCGTTTCACCTCGCCGCCACCACAGCAGCCGCAAGGTACCCCCTTTACATCACCACCTCCTCAGCCTCAACAGCAACAACAGAGTGCTGTGCAACCAACAACACCGCACAGAACGGGTACCAACCCCTTTGCTCGTACCCCGGGGGCGCCTCAAGACCAGTCACCGTTCCCGTCAGCCGCGCCTCTCGTAGCTAGCCCTACTGGTAGCACGAATCCTTTTCGACAGAGCGCGTTTGTGAACCAGCAAACTGGGCAGGGATGGCAGTCTGGTCAGGGCACAATGGGGGGCTTCGAGCAGTTGCCTACTATGCCCGTATTTCCAAGGCCTGGGCAGCCACAACAGCAGCAGCAAAATGCATGGCCTTCATAGAGAGCGTATGTTTCGTTGTTTAGTGCGTGCATTGAGCGGGCGTTGTTCAATCGGGAAGGGGAAAAGAGCGAGGTGTAATTCTTGAACATAGGCGCTCCGCATTGGGAGCAATACTTCGTTCCCGAAAAGAGCACATACATAATGATACATTCCATGCCAAACTCGCAGTCTCCATCGTATTTACATCCGAACGCTCAGATCAACACCGCGCTAATGCCTTGAAAACTTGATTTACCATCCGAACCACCCACTAATCGTATCAGCCGCCGTCCCCTTCCCCTCCTCTCGCCTCTTCTTCCTCAAGTCCTCCACCTCCTTGACCCTCACCCCAACCTCCCCCACCGCACTCGCCTCCATTAGCGCACTCCTTTCCTCCACTTCCCTTTCGGTAGGCGTCATGTTTTTCAATCTCTCCCTCATCGCGTTTTGCGCCGCAGGTCTGAGAACTTTTTGTAACTCTGGTGAAAGCGGTGGCAGCTCTTTCGGATCTTCTGGTGTTGTTGTGGGCGGTGGTGTAGGGGAAGCCTTAGTGGTAAGAGGTTTTGGAGGTTCAGTGTTTTCTGGCGATAGTATAGGAGCGAAGGTTGGCGCTGGTTGTCCAGCCTCTTTAGCTTCTGCCACGGCTTTTTCTTGTGCCAGCATGCGGTGGTAGAGGGTGTCGGCGTGCATCTGGATGTTCTCGTCGACTTCTGGGGGGCGGTCGAAGGTCGATAGATAGCCTAGTGCTTTTAGGAATCTCTGCCCTCGCACACGTATCAGCCAATACCCTTCCCAAAACCCCCTTCTCTTTTTCCTTTCCTCCCAGTCGCCGATCTAACAAGTAGGGCCCAACATACCGACTGCATAGTATAACACCTCTCAAACGCCCTATTCTCCGGCCTACACATCGCCATCGTCCTCGCATAACTCCCATTGTCATAACAGTCATCAATCGCCATATGCTCCTCGACACAATTCTCCACCGCCGCCCTTCCTATCTGCGCTTTCCGCTGCTTATACCCATCCAGCACATCCTGGAGTTTCTCATTATCACTCTTGTTCTCGTTCTCGATGGCGGCGAGTGATTTATAGGAGGTCCAAAGATGGGCGTAGCGGCCGTCTGGGTAGAGGGATTCGGGGGGCACTGGAGGCGTTGTGGGTGTGGATGACGGTTTTTCAGAGGCTTCAGGAGGCGCGACTTGAGGCGGTGGTGGAGGGGAAGCTGGGGCGGGTTTGTATTTTATGGGGGATTCTTTGGAGAGAAAATCACGGAGAGAGGGGTCAAGGTCGCGGAGGGGGTCGGTGTCGGAGGATTTGGGTGGTGAGGGTTTCTCCCAGAACCAGCCCATTGTGGGCGCAATTGGTGAATGTGGTCGAGAATTGTGATATGTCTGATGTTGACTATTGATTGATTGATTGATTAATTAGGTCACACTGGAGCCCAACTAGGGGCAACAGGCAACTAGGGCCCCGCCAGAGAAGCGACGTTCCGGGCTTCCCAGACCCGGAACGGATCTATTCTAGGGTACCCTATAGGAGGGCTTCCCTTTTTCTACGCTATACGCTCGCTAAGACCACCCCCAAAACCTTTGGAAAAAGAGGGTTAAATTTTAAGGAGTAGGCTAAGGTACCTAAATAACTATATTTATCCGGTACCGAAAATCTACTCCCCCGCCGCAGCCTGAATTCGATCTAGATTATCGAATATCTTATTTTTTATAGGGGGCGAGAGGTACTGCTGAGGTATGTTATTTATTACTCTTTAAATGCTTGGTGCGATTGCCGAATCTAGGTTAGGGATGAAGGGAACCATGGAGGCATAACTAGCGACAGCGAGGTATATAAAAGGGCGATAGTAAAGTTAGTGAGGGCGACAGTAAGGGCGATAGTATGGGCGACAGTAGTATATAGGAAGGATAGAGGTAGGAGGTTAAAAACGAGTATATATACGGGGCAAATTGCGGTAACTTGCAGCGATGATAGTGGGGTATAGATAGCTACTTAGATCTTGGTGTGAACCCTATATAAATCTAAGTACCGAATTGTGCGCTCCCATCTAACCGAACTGTGCGCTCCCCCCAAACATGCGCTTCCAGGACTTCCCGTTTGAAGGAGAATTCTTTGTAACGCAACAGTAGTCTTGATCTCCAAACACCAGCTATAAATCTAGAAAGCAACTAGGAAGCTTATTGGAAAAAACCCTAGAACGTTAGATGATAACTACTAAGTCCCTTGGACGTAAAGTAAATAGCAGTATAAGTTATCGTATCACCTCTAGTCACCTAGCGCGCTCGCTCTATAGCCGGGACACACGTGACACCTATATGAAGCCCTAGACCGAACGCGACCTTGAGTATCGACAACCTCTCCATTTCGCGTGACGAAATACGGGTACAGCTAATGAATGGCTCCTAGTAGGTGCCCCATCTCCACATAATACGATGCTTTCCACTGACAGCCATAGACCGAGAGGAGCGCCGCCTAGAGCGCCAGCGAGGTGCAGGGTTAGTCTACCTCCACCCCTCGCCAACCATGCGTCTGCTCACTTTGCTGCCAGAATTCGCCAGGTTAAGAACACTGGGTTCGACCTCGTCCTACCAGGCCAGGAGAATGCTGCCAACCCTCCGCTAGAGCCTAGAAAGTCCGGAAGGTCTCGAAAGACCCCGCAGCCAGAGCTTCTTCCCCAAAGGTCGACGCGGCGCACTCCTGCCCCAGAAGAATTGCTGCAACAGCGCTCTACAAGACGTACACCTGCACCGGAACTGCCCCCACAACGGTCTTCGAGAAGAACGCCGGCTACTGGAGCTAGGAAGAAGCGAGGGAGGGCTACGCAGGATGCAATTCAAGAGCGTGGCGAGACGGCAGACGCCGTTGGACCCATCGCTGGGCAGGACGATGGAGAATCAAATGCAACGAAAAGGGGGAGACTCAATCAGGCCGCCAAATCTTCAAAAGGCGCAAAAGCTACGGAGGGCGCTAAAGAATCGGACGTGCAGGTCAAGGATCCACAGACCCTTGAACCCGAGCAAGGTGTATCCCCATCAGGACCGGTGAAGAAACGGAAGAAGCGCAAGTCGATTGGACAGCAATCAATGAAGACCAAGTCAAACAAAGCGCAAACTTCCCCAAAGGCCGTGCTAAAGCCACAGCAAAAGAGGGTGCCAAAGCCCAAGGCGGTACTTCCCATAGAACTTTCGCACGAGGAATTGCGAGTAGAAGCACAAGTCAATGGGTTGCCTTTCGGAGGTCAAAAGCACCCCACCGCACCTGAAGTGACCGAATCACGAGATTTTGCGGCTGAGGCAGCCGACCTAGGCCCAGAAGATGACAGAGAAGAAGTCAAGCCAAAAAGTAGGAAGCGGAAGAGAGTGTCCATCGGGCAGCAGTCGAAGAAGCGTCCTAAGCCAGCACCTGCAAAGCTACCAAAAGATATCGTCCCAGAAGGAGGGATTGCCGTTGCTGAGCACATGACTGATGCATCTCAATCTCAAGATGAGAATGCGGAGGACGTAGCCGATACAGCGAACGACGCTATTGAAGAGCAGGGTACCGCACTCGAAAATGCAGAGCCTCGAAACCGGCAGAAGCCAAAAAGAAAGAAGCGGAAATCCATCAGCCAGCAACGGCCCAAAACGAAGTCCACCGAGTCCGCCTCTGTTGGCAGTCCCGCAAATAAGAAAGTGCCTAAGGGCAAAATATCCGGATTATCTAAGACGGAGAGGGCAGCCTCTGCGTTCAATTCCAGCGCAGCGGGCGGCAGAGAGCCCATTGACGAAGACGCGCAAATCGAAGTTGAATCGATCTCAGAAGCTGCAGAAGCTCCTGCAGTGCTTCCTAAGTTCCCAAAGCAGAGAGGTCGTCCAAAGAAAGACGATAGACCCTCTGCACGTAAACCAGCAAAAGCAGTCAAATCCCAACAGCGACGCCAACAGGTCCCTGGACTCGCTCCTAAGCCCAGCAAGGCGGCATCTTCTCGTGTTCGTGGGCCACCACAGAACTCCATTCCCATCACCATCTATGGTCCCCCATCTCCAGCAAGCTCCGATGCTAAACTATCAGACGTTGAGAACGACCCACTCTCCAGCGCTCATGCGCTAGCAACAGCTAAGACCATCAACCCAGTTGACGTTCTGTCCCAGATCTGCCGCGAAATGATTCATAAGTCTGGCAACTCTCTCACCGAGAAAGCACATGAGGATCCTGCGCGGCGTGGAGAGTTCAAACGCAAGAAGAGAACTGTGGAGATGTATGGGGAAGAATTGAATGCCCGACTGCTCCAATTGACCAAGACGCTGAACACTAACAATGCCCTTACGACACGGCTTTGTGATGCCACCAGAGAGGCAAAGTCGTTGAAGAAAGAGATCAAGGCAATAGAAGAGGAGAGGGAGCAGGTCGAGCAGCGGAAAGAGGAAGCGCTGAAGGCGAAGAAAGCCAAGGAGCTTGAGACTATGTTGGATGGAATTGCAAGCGCTGTACAGAAGGGGTGGGAGATGCAGGCAAAAGAAAGAGGAAGGGCAGGTACCGAGGTCGGTGTAGAAGATTGATGGGATCTATTGCTACACAGTGGCTTGGGAAAGGCAACATTCGGTTACATATTTTGGTACTGACTTTGGAGCCTTTTCACGTGGTGGGCAGGTAACGGCTTGATGATGTTGAAACTCGAGATACCCAAAGAGCTTTTTAATCAATTCCTCTACGCACCCTCTAAACAATCAGTATATTTCTTTTCTAATCTGCTTTTCTGCTGTGTGGTGGTATAACTCGTTCAAGTACCGTCCTTATCGATAAGCGACACCATCTCCCTTTCTTCAACCTTCCCTCTTCTTGTTCGTTATCGACAATGACACCCTCCATCCCCTCCCCTAGAATCACCATCCCAGCCGTCCCCATCACACCTCAATCCTTCGCCCCCTTCGGCACCCTCATCTCCTCCCCGCTCCCCCCATCCATCTCAACAATCCCCTCCACCCCACCGCCAAACACCGTCTACGCAAATCAAAAGACCGCTCTCAAAGTCTCCAATCTATCGCCTCTCACATCCACGTATCACCTCTCCTCAAGCGGCGCCCCCGTCCACCCAACCCTCTCACTCTTCTCCTGCTTCCCTCGCCCCCTCCACCCATCCACCTCCAATCACTCCCACATCTTCGATGTCACGATCCTCGAGCGCCACCCCTACACCACCCAAACATTCATCCCGCTCTCCACCGCCACTCCCAACAACAGCCGCGCCATCATCATCGTGGCCCCCACTCTTCCCTCGCCTCCGCCTCCGTCGGCACTGACGCCATATTTCCCTCAAACGAAAGAGGGCGGACCGCCGGATTTAAAGGGGTTGAAGGCGTTTGTGGCGAGACCGGGGGTCGGGGTTACGTATGGAGTCGGGACGTGGCATGCGCCTATGGTTGTGGTGGGGAGGGGAAGGGTGGATTGGGTTGTGAGTCAGTGGGTAAGTGGGAGGGAGGGGGAGGATTGTCAGGAGGTTGGTTTGGGGGAGGGTGAGGTGGTGGAGGTGGAGATTGATGTGGATGTGGATGGGGGTGATGGGGTGGGGAGGAGTAAGCTGTGAGCAAGAGCGTCGGTAATCTACGGGTATGGGTGGCGTTAGGTATCACTGTCGCATGGATCCATTGAAGAGTGGTGCGCAGTGTACATTACACCTGCAGAAGGCCAGCGATGCACTTTAGTGCCCATCACGATTCGGCTACTTAGGCAAATGGTGTCACTAAATTTTACGGGACGAAACACCAGGCGAACTACGGCTTAGTATGAGGTACCGCGTTCTTGCTACACCATCGCCACACAGATTGCATTCGATACTGAATCGCCCTTTAGAAGCACATGACTAGCATCATCGCAGCTGCGCACGCCACGACGCCCTTCCAAGGTCAAGGCGCTGGCTAAGCAATTGAAGACGTGCTTGTGCTCACCACTCTGCTCTCTCGTATCACGGACCCTGCCGGCCAGGTATCTAACGCATTCATCGCCCACCATCAAGTCCGCAGGCCGCGCTCGCACAGAGTGGTGAAGACGAATAGGGAGGCATGGGATTTGATGGGGATGAAGGCACCTAATGTGGGGGGAGGGATATCTAGAAGATGGGTGAAGTGCTGGGGAAGAGGATGCATTGGTTTTGGCAGAGGAATTTGGGAGCGCAGAATTGGGAGGTGGTGGAGTTGTTTGAAGAGAGTTTGTGAGATAGTAACGCTTCTATGTGAGTGAATTTTATTTGCGATAGACTGTTCTGCTATTAGTAAGGCATTCATCGTAATCTTTGAGGCTTGACAGTGCAGACTTTTCAGCAGATCGAGATGTTATTAACAATCTAGCTACTACGCCTCACCTCTTTGTGAAAGTACGGGCGCATGTCCACATCCTCTATGCATATTCACCAATCTCCAGCCCAAACCCAACCATTGACTTCAATGGCCAGCAGGAGCAAAAGGACCACCGAATTCGCCACTGGTCTACCCGATCCCACTAGACCAATTGCAAGGAGCTTGAGGACCACAGCTACCATGAAAAATCCCATAAAAGGGTATCCCGTAATCTGGCCACCCATCCGCCACGTGTACATCTGAGACGCAGCCACACTTGAGCAAGCAATGAACAAGGCGTGATACGCAAGATGTAAGTAGCGCTTCGACGGTTTCGCTGACACTCCTGCACTATCCCAAGCGGATGATACCCAGTGAGCTTTCGTTAAATTTCCTGTATCCTCACAAATCGACGCCCAGCGACTCTTTATAGCGGTCACAAGCGAGCAGGACCACTTAGCTCGAGCCCCTAGTGTCCTCATCGTCTTCGGCCGCGCTCCGTCCGATTGGTCGTCGAGTAAGCGATCAATTGCCTTCTCAACCCTCGCATACACAACATCTGAATATCCGTATCTTCTGGCGAAGCGGTCACTCTTTCCGTGCAGGCTCTCGGCGGCGTCAGAGATGATCTTGCGCTCTATAGCAATAGCGCCGTTCAGCTTCTCCAGGGCCGCTCGCATGTCTGATGTCGTGAATTGATCCGTCTTCTTCATGAATGGCTGGAATTCGTCGTGGTTGACGAGTTCATCCATCATTGACACGCTGGCTCTCTCCAGGTCCGTGCAGAATTGGACATGCTCGCTGCGAATGTCGGATTGAATTCTTTCGAGGTGGTTCAAGGCATTGATGGCGTTGTAGTAGGCTAGATCGTGTTTGGCAATCGCAGATTTTGAACGTGAGAAGTGGGAGGTGATGAGGTTGAGGTTGGCATGGAACGTGGGCGATATCTCCGAGCTGGGTAGTTTGGGGGAATCTGGTGCACCAGTGCTACAACTGTCTAGGCGGTCGAATTCCTCCTCTGCGTTGAAGACGGGGCTGTCTCGCGTGTTCCCCCTGCCAATTGCATCAATTGGGATTGTGGATTGGGAAATGTGGTATTAGGCTTACTTATAGGGGATATCAGCCGCCCATTGTGCGTATACATCATCGGCCATGTCTGATGATTCGGAAATTGTATATCGGGAGTCTGGCGAGGGGAGATGGGCTTGTAATCGATCTGATGTGCTTGTGGGAACAGAAGAGGAACCAAGAGTACGTGGGCTACTTACGCAATCCGAAGGTTGTGATCGCTTTGCGAAAGAGTGCTTGTTTATGAAACAACAACGCTTGCATTTATTGCTGGCTAGCGTTCTGGTAACAAAGAATGTCTCAGCCTACATAGTGAGAGAAAGATATCTGTTCTTGCTTGATGCTGCGCTTGAGATAATGGGGTACATGTCTCGGGACATGGCATTCGTGTTTTGGGGAGTTTGGATTTCTTTGTTTGAGGGCAAGGATTGTGAGCTAGAAGGCTTGCGATAGACTATTTTGATATCGATCTCCTGTTCGCGAAGCAATGAAATGTCTGACATTACGCTGTTGTACATGGACTAACAAGATCATCGTTGCCTACGTAGCCAGCAGCATCGCAGCTTTCTTACGGATCTTCTCAGCACTATTTGGTTCCAGCCCATTGACGCGTTTACAAATTTGCTCAGAATTAGAAAATTCCTTACTATGTAGGGTGTCAATGTCATCGACAAGAATCGCGAAGAGGATCTTGTCTAGTATATACGTAACGATGTATATAGGGATTATAAACGTGGAATCAAGCAGGGTGTAGCCTCGTCAAGATGAGTAATCGACGAAAAACATCTAGCTACTGTTGGGTCGAAGTTGGTCTGCGGATGGCATTTTCTCCGATCAGAGTCGCGGTTGAGAGTGAAAAGACATTAGACAAGGGATTAAGAAATGCATTGTAGGCACGTTGACTGACTATGGAGTAAATGTTCGGCCTTCCACGTGATCCGGCTTACCTTCCTCCTGAAGTTCCGGCAAAATTTCGGCGAAAATCAGTAGTGGAAAAAGTAAATCCTCACGACCATGCACCTAAACAATCTTCTCAGGTAATTGCCCACGGAGACATACCTATAGAGGAACGGGCGAGAAAGGAGCCCATTCCCAACAGAGTGATATCTAAGAGAATAGATTCCAGGCTCGTTCAATGACCATAATGAGCCAATATGAAGCCACCGAGACCTCTCCACTGCTTGGGAAGACGAGTAGCATCTTATCAGACCCAGGCGACGCTCTTAATGGTGTACCGCCGAGCACCGCCGAGACGAACGGACACAGGAGTGAACAAGCGAAGCCTGCAGAGGATGAAGAAAGCCATAGGCGCGAGGACAGGACACCACAATATGAGGGCATGCCAGAGGTGAAGAAGAAGCTGAAGTACATCTTGCCTGCAATAGGCATTGGAGTGAGTCAGATCAGAGATTGTTCCTCGAATACATCACTGACTGCTCTAGATCTTTCTCGCCGCTGCAGATCAAACCATCATCGTCTCTTGCTATGGGAAGATTGGAAGTGATTTGAAAGCATTGAATAATACTTCATGGATAGCAACTGGCTACTTCATCACCCTGACTTCATTCCAGCCTCTATACGGAAAGATGAGTGACATATTCGGGAGGAAGCCTGCCCTCCTTTTCGGCTACGCTGTCTTCGGTCTTGGATGTCTCTTCTGCGGTCTGGCAAGAAATATGAACGAACTCATTGCAGCGAGAGCCCTGGCAGGTGTCGGTGGCGGTGGAATGACAACCGTTGTGTCGATCATGATGAGTGATATTGTGCCATTGCGAGAGCGAGGTACCTGGCAAGGGATCATAAATATCATATACGCCTCAGGAGCAGGAGCCGGTGCCCCGCTTGGTGGTATATTGGCTGACACTATCAGCTGGAGGTGGGCGTTCCTGGCCCAAGCCCCTATGTGTGCTCTTGCCTTTGCAAGTGTTGCTTTTACTTTGAAGTTGCCAAAGAAAGAAGTCTCGGATTGGAAGACCAAGCTGCGTCGAATTGACTTCCTGGGAGCAACTGTGCTGGTTGCTGCAGTCTTCACTATTCTGCTCGGACTGGACTGGGGCTCGAACAACGGCTGGTCCGATACCGTCACTATTGTCTCGCTTTGCCTGTCATTCCCGTTGTTTGCTCTCTTTCTATTCGTTGAATTCAAAGTGGCTGCCGAGCCTTTTGCGCCGAAGCGTATCATCCTTGAAAGGAGTCTTGTTGCATGTTATCTCTGTAACTTCTTCAGCTTTGGTGGTTGGTTGGCAGTCTTGTTCTATTTGCCGTTGTTTTTCCAAGCCGTCGATGGCTTCTCTGCATCTCAAGCTGGCGTAAGACTCCTACCTGGTATTGTAGCTGGTGTTTCGGGGTCCTTGTTCGGTGGTCTCCTCATGCAACGGACTGGCAAGTATTATTGGCTTACTGTCAGTGCCTACACGACCTTGACCTTGGGCCTCATCCCGATCCTGCTGTGTTCGGGGCTGGTTGTCAACAACACTTATGGCATCTCGGTCGGACTGGTCATGTGTGGCTTTTCCAATGGAATTGGGGTGACAACGTCTCTTATTGGGCTAATCGCCAATGCTTCTACAGAAGACCAGGCCGTAGCCACAGCATGCTCGTATCTCTTTCGCTCCTTGGGATCTGTTGTTGGACTATCACTATCAGCGACTGTCGTTCAGCAGACACTGAGGACTCAACTTCGCGGTCGATTGGGAAGTCGGAAGGATGCGGACGAGGTTGTCCAACGAGTCAGAGAAAGCCTTGAGTACGTGAAGACGTTGGAGCCAGGATTACAGGAGACCGTCCGTCAATGCTATGGCACATCGACCAGGAACAGCTTTGGCTTGATGCTGGTGATAGTATCTTTTGCGATGATTAGTAGCTGTAAGTATCGTGCTTGCTTGGATGTACATACCGCTAATGCCGTGATTGCTCCAGGGTTTATTAGAGAAAAGAAGCTTAGTCGATGACACTAGATGTAGCGCCAAGACTTTCCGCGCAAGGCTTTCGCTTGACCAGCTTTCACAACAAGAATTGAGAGTGGTCGAAGCTACATTGCTTACACCCTCTCATCACGGCTACCCTCACGATTGGCTACTTGTTACTCAAATTTAGTCCTAACTCGGCACCTCAAAGCTCTACCTTCAGCTGCCATGGAGCGTACTCCCATCTCCCATCCCTTCATGTGCGAGAAGTGCGGAAATTCCTACACCACTCTCCGTAGTCTGACACGTCATCAGAAGGATAATCCGAGATGTGACGTGCAGCCAGCAATGGCGAGACAACCGAGACTCACTCTACGGCCACGTCTCGCGCGCCCCTCTCAACCTCTGCGTACAATACTACCTCGCCCACGATCAGAGCTACTGCTTACGACGGTCGCACGTACCGATCATCCAGCGACAAACTCCACTAGACAAGATGACCATGCATCAACTGGCGAGCTGCCCGCAGGGTGGGAGGAACGGCGTACAGCAATGGGCAATACTTACTTTGTCGATCACAACACGTGCACTAGCGCGTGGGAGGATCCTCGTCAGCATCAACCGGTTACCGCCAATACGACTACAAGCGCGGCAAGTCAGGCCGCTGCGTCTATGACCACCGCCCCAGTCGCTATCACCACTGAGAGTGAGAGAGCATATAGCCAAGGCGTGAGAGCTGCGGGAGCCACCTCCTCCCGCGATCTTGAGAGACTTTATCCAGCAACGGGGGTCCAGGAGGGCCAGGCAGGGCCAGAAGAGGAGGCGCATCCAGCGAATGATGTTCAAAAACGGAAGATTGGAGCGGAGGATGATGAGCCTTCTGGAGGGATCAAGAGAGCGAGAGGTCCCCGTGACTAGCTCGCGGACTCTGCTTCCCCTATGAGATGCCATTCATGTTACTCGGGGTGCTTTAATGAATTGTCGACATCAGCTCAACAAGACTGAAAATGGAAAGCATTGCTTTCTTGTTGTCGTTGCAATGGTTCAATAGATCATAAAACCTGAACAAGTCCACATGCCTCGTTGTTCACCGCCCCATAAATTTTCTCTTCAGACATCCATCATCTTCCCTCGCAAAATCACCTAGTCTAAACCCGCACCACCGTCGATCACCCCTCCCACCTTCCAAAACCACACATTCTCTACATGCTTACACCCGGTACTCTTCCTCCCCTTCCCAAACATCTCCCTACATTCCCTAACATCCCCACACCATTGACTCCCACACGCCCATGCCTGCGGCATAACGTTGTTGATTCCCGTAATAGTTTGTGATATGATGATATCGAAGTTGCCGTTCAAGTTTGCGGCGACCGGGATGCATTGAGGGCTGTCGTCGCTGACCAGGGTTTGGGTTAAGTGGTGGGAACGGCAGCTGCTGTTAAAGGTGCTGTATTCGAAGAGGATGGCGGTTTGGGCGGTGGTGAGGGTGGTGAGGGCGAGGAGGTAGGGAGTGATGTAGCAGAGGAGGTAGATGAGGAGGGGCATTTTTGGAATTGCTGGTGTTCTGTGGGAAGGGGGACGGTGGTTTGGGGGAAAGTGCGCTGGGTGTGTAATGGGATTGAGCGAGTCAGAGAAGGAGGGGAAGATCCTCCCTGGAGGCCAAGAGAGAATGGGGGATTAAGACTTCTTGACTCATAAGCACGTGGAAAGGAAAAGCCATCAACGTTGCCAAGAAAGAAGCCTTGTCTGTAAAAGCTTGGATCTCGGACCTGTCCTGAAGACCTCATCTGCTAGTACTGACGACACAGTAGCTACCTCCGCGCAAACTTTTGGTCGTAGCTGGCATCAATCGTCAGTCATCTGCGCATTCGCTATGCAATGTCAAGCATGCCACCCATCAGCAGCCCCCCGATCTCTTCCTCTCAACCCATCTTAGCATTACTGAAATCCATCTCAGGATGCTCTCTTTTAAACTTCTCCAACATCTCCATCTTCCCGGCCTCCTCAGACGTCGGCTTCCCCATCTCCTTCTGCCTTTGATCATACATCATTTTCTCCACCATGCCCCTCGTCTCCCCGTCCAAATCGCCCAGCTTACTATTCTCAGGTTGGATCTTTGTGGTGTCGATGAAGTAGGGCGCATTGGTCGTGACGGAGGCCCACCATTGCATTTTGTTGGTTTTGTCGAGATGAAGGGAGATCTCTTTGCCGGAGGTGATAGGTTCGAGAGTCCAAGTTGATTCGGAGGGGTGGATTTCGTGGGGGAGGGGACCCTGCGAAGCGTTTGTAGGTCAATAAAGTGATTACTTTACCGTGAGAGACGAGTAGCGTAGAGTATGTATGGGTGTAGCATGTAAGCTGTACGTACATCTATCACAGGCTCCTGCCCTTTCACGCCAATCTTAAGGTATGTCTTTTTCAGGTCCACCACGATGTCCTTGCCCCGTAGATTACCTGGCACTGCAACTGTGACATCAAGGTCTTCTATCGTTTGCGTCCATTTGTATGGTAGCTTGGCTTGCTCTTCCTTCTCTCTAGCACGGTCTTCCTTGTCTTTCTTATCACGCTCTTCGGGCGTTGGTGAGGACGACATTGTAAAGTTATGGACTGGGTGGCTTAAAATGTAACTACTGACCGTGAGGAGAGCGGTTTTAGATATTTTAGGTGAGGTAGTCCTGGTAGTATCAACGTCAAGTTGGAGAGAATCTGAGAGTTGACGCGAATAGTTCACCGCAGTCGGCTAACTTTCCTCTTTCAATCTGACTCGATCATCAACCTCAACCCATCGGGTCCACGACCCGGTCCCTTCTTCATGGCTTCCTCTCAACATGCTTGCGGCCTTCAGTACCAATACAGGAAATGGTAGAAATTGAATTAGGTCAGAGCGTCAGATCTGTCCGATTTCAATTAGGCATAGGGGATCCTGACTATTATAACGCATGGAGACAGCTTTGCGTAAGTCTAAAGATAGAACTCTGATACTCTACGAGTATTGATAGCCCCTCAGGCCAAAGCCCGAGAGATTTACACCACGGGCGCCATCAACGAGTTCAAAGAGTACTACAGGTTGAATGGGGACGTAGTCGGTTCTCCACTACTGCACCGCAAGATCATGGATGCCCTGGAGATAAGAGGCGCCGCTGCTTGGTTTGTCCACTACGCCGTGAAGCGTAATTACGACAAGTGGAACAGAGGTAAGGGGTCATTTCAGAGCATAGCGTCCCCAGAGATACTAATAGTGCAAGATACCAAGAACTCAACTGTAGAGGAACGAGTTAATGCATACACTGCTAACAAGGTCGGGACATCTACGAAAGCTGATACTAGAACTCGGAGAGTCATGTGGGACCCTGTCAGGGACCTGTAGGCATGTTTCCACCTCGTCGAGGATATTCTGATGCACTGTCGTTTTGCGGTCCTTTCAAATGGATCTGCTTGAATGCTTGCCTGTCTATTCGTGTCATGCTGCTTCGAATCTGGCTGTGATATCTGGACGATCGAGTGCTTCTCGATAGCGGCTGGAACTGTGGTGATACGCAAATATTTCCTCTTAAATGAAATGCTACTTGATTTGACATCGGGCCAGCCATTTAATCCTTTCATTGGTACTCTAGCCTTGGACCATGGAGGCAGGTTACCCAAGATCAAAAGGCTTGACTACGCCAGCGCCCATACCCCAAAGCTCACAACACCAAGTTAACCTTCAAGTCATGATCCTGACAACTCAATTGGACATTAATCAGTCTGAGACTACTGGAAGCCTAGCGGAAGTTGATATAATGTGCAATCACCTGAGTCTTTCGACAGGACTGTGCATTATATCAGTCGCTCTCAATGTACATGTCCCTCATTTCAACCACGAAGTAGGATCTGGGCCTCTCTAGAGTGCGCTGGAGCCTTCGAGTAACTGTGGGCTGGCAGGTACTAGTAGGATCGAGCATGTCTCATGCAACGATTCCTCCACCAGCACAGAAGGATAATGAGCCGAAGAAGACCCGTAATGACAGAGTAAGATGTGTTGACAACACAATCTTCCCAAACCTCAAAATACGAACCCCGCATCATGTTCCGCCCTTCCTCATTATCACCTTCGTGACCGAGACTACCATCAGGCAGACTGGCTGGTGTATTTCAAAGCACAAACCCTGTGCTACGAAGAGGTTGGCGGGGATCAAATAAACAAAGTTATGACAGCAGCGAATGGAAAAGGAGGGTTCCAGAGAATCTTCAAGAATGAAGAGGACACGACTCTAGTGGCCGAAGCCACTCAAATGTCTCAATCGCTGGCTCTTCGGGACGCAAAATTGCCCACAAAGTAAGTTGGGGCCCATCCTATCACCGCCATACTAAGCAACTCTAAGCACCACCGCTCTCCCACTCCTCCTGCCATGTGTCAAGCTTGCGCATCTCCCAGGGAGCTGTTGCGATAACGACGAGCTGGCAGCCAGTTTGGAACATGCAAGATATCATCATGACTTCTCCCTGCAGCGTCTTGCATGGGCTATTCAGGTACTACTCGATCCCGAGTGCATTAAAGGCTACCTTGACGGATATGATGCTATCAAAGTCAAATCAGCTCTCGCATGGGATCGAGTAAGCGCAAATGATCTCCATTTTCCCATCTTGTATTTCGCCGCAGAACGCAACTCCCCAGAGATTGTAAGATTGCTTTGTAAAGCCGGAGCAGATCCCTATTTACACAATTTTTCATACCCTGAAACGTGGGGTGTGCCTGTCTTAGCTTACACCATCTTGAGTGCTGAGTACGCCTTGTCTGACACCACGGATACTGTGCTTGCTCTACTTGCAATGGGCGCAAACCCTAAGGACGTACCAAAGGACATGTGGCAAGACTACATCAAAGCACCTAGGCAAGACGGGTCTGCCATGATGAAGGACGGTTATAATTTCTGGTGCACCGACGATATCCGAGCAGCTCTATGTAGGAATTTTAATCTCATGCAGCGGTACGCGCTATGGAAAGCAGGCAACACCGACCGCACTACCCCAAGGATGCTGCAATGTGCCGCTGCTTGGGGTATGTTGCCTCTCTTCGAGATATCCTATCACATCATTGGGCAGCAACACTCAACCCAGCAAGTCCAGCAGAGTATCCTGAGCCATAGATTGTTCGAATCGACAACACCTTTGGTTTTCCTCTTCACCGGTCCTAGCGGCCACGGAAAGACAGAGCTCGCACGTCGTATGGGCAATCTTATGTCTCTAGATATACTTTCCGTGGATTGCACTGAGATGAAATATGAGACTGACATCTTCGGACCAAAGGCACCCTACCATGGCTGCCAGGCAGGAACGCCCCTCAACAATCACCTCGCCAAATGGACCGGTCAGCGAGCCGTGGTATTCCTAGATGAGTACGACAAGACTACGGACGATGTACGCAAATCAATGCTCTTGCTGTTTGAGAGCGGAGACTACAAGGATCGTCGCAACCACAAGCAACTGGACTGCTCGAAGATTATATGGGTCCTAGCAGCGAACTTCGGGGTCGACATTATCGTTAAATTCTGGGTGGATCATATCTTTAATGGCAAATCGGAGGAGGAGAAGAAGGCCCCCTTCAAACTGCTTGACAGATCCCTCAAAAACCACGTCATCAGCAGAATTGGAGCGCCAGTGACGGGTCGCATCACAGAAATTGTCCCCTTCTTTCCCTTCAATGCAGACGAGCAAGCCGTCACCACCTACAAGTTCATGCGTCAACTCTGGAACAAAGTCCGCGCGCCTATCAAAACCGATCAGAAGTGGTTTCCTGGTCATTCATACTTGAACTATGTCGACGATGGTCGCATTGCCACAGCTTTGGCCAAGGATGGCTACAATCCTGAGCTTGGCGCACGCTCGCTTCAGAATGCTGTAGTTCGAGGAGTGCAGAGGAAGGTTGCGGATGCTTTCTTTAGACAGACTGACGAGGTTCATGATAGGATGAATGATGGACCTTTACCCAGCTATGACGTCCGGACAGTCACAGTATCTGGCGATATTAGTGAGGTAGTTGTGCATTGCAAAGGGGTCCGAAAGATTCAGCAGCGCGAGGATGGCTCGGTCACAGAGGAGGGGGTTAAGACACCAAAATCGGAGATATTGTGAGGATGAATTGACAGGGATTGTAACAGGCGAAGATACTTGAGAGCCAAGAAGGAGTGTGTCAACTAGCCTGCATGTGTGTGCGCAGTGTGCGTGCTAAGTAGATCAATTGAGGCCCTGGTAATCATTTCAATCTGTAGCATGAGAATGTATTTCTATGCGGAACCTGGACTAACACCAACCTAAGTCATGCTTTACTACTCATATGGAGACAAGATTACCATGCATGATCTGCTCTATACGCCTTCAGCAGCGTTACGAAAGAGCGGTGTCTTCCGTGATTACATATTACCATGTAGAAAGCTAACAGGATAGCCGAGAAATTCCCCTTCTAGAATCTCAAAGCAAGCCCAGCAGTGTCCCAAAACAATAAAAATCGACATGGCATCAGTCAAGACCCAATGCTTTCGCCGATGATACCACCGCTTACGAAGAAGAAGCATATCACCATCCCAACAACGACATTGAACCTAATCGACTAACTTAGGTAAGAACATCGCTCATTCGAACCATCAGAACCCATTACCTCAACTATCAAAGACCGTACTAAAGCTCCAACACGAGATCTAACGCATAAGCCTCAACGGAGCCCCCTACATATCTCCCTCCCACCACCAACAACCGTCAAAGAGTCCTGGACGTAGCAATTAGGACAAGAAAATAGCGAATCGAGTTTGCTAAATTACAGTCATCATCCCAGGTCCTAGGAATGGATCTCTCAGCCATATGAGCTCCATCACTCCCATCGAAATGCGCATTTCTGAACAAAACCCCAGAGGACTTTTGGACATTCACCTACCCCTTCGATTTAATCCATTCTCGCCTGTTGATGTTTGGGATGCACGATTGGCCTTCCTACTTGAGGCAATGCTTCTCTACAGGTGGCTGTATTGAGGCGTACGAGGGGTTTGTACTTTCGTTTACGAGAATAGCTGCTCCAATAGTCGTAAACTCGGACCCGGGCGCTAGAGCAGGGAGGTGTAGACGCGAGAGTTGGGGATGGATTTACGGAAGTTTTTGGACGCGCAAGGTCTTGTAAGTGTCAGGAAGGAGGTTTTCAAGTATGCGATTGGGCTTTGTGAGGGTGAGGGGAGGGAGATGGAGTTGGGGCGGTTGATGAAGTAGAATTTTCTGCAGGCTTTGGATGGGTTCAGTGTCTGTTGTTCGTGAAGCATCTTGGGCGGGGAAAGGTGGAGGTTGACACGTTCGTGGAAGAGGCTAGGGAGGAGCTTGAGAATCCGAGGAAGCAGAGTTGGCTATATGGAGAGTGGAATTCCAAGATTGATCGCAGAAGCCGCTGTAAGATTGATTGGATGATGATGTCATCTATTTGATGTGCAAGAATCTTGTCCTCGTCCTCGTAAAAACAAGGGACAGTCTAAGCGCCATCACGGTAGTATCAATTTGCATGCTTGAATTAACAGCCTCACCCTTTGCAAGCCATGTTGCATGATTCGCTCCACCTTTCCTATGATCGACACCTCCTGATAACCTGCCATTCAATATTCGTTGTAACGAAACCCAGTGATGATCCTCTTGATAGCCTCCACGCCAAAGTCCTTGGGGTATTCCTCCATACATTCCGCGTACTCGTCCAGACCCGGAAACTTTTCGTACATCCTCGCGAATTTGGAGCAAAAGGTGTCCAGCACAAACCGACGCAGAGCCGATCCCTCCATGGTATTGCGATAGACCTGCAGGACAGTGCTAGGAACAATGGCCGTGCGATCGCCGTGATACACCTCTGACTGATAGACCACGCGTGCGAGCTCAGCCAGGATTTCGGCCTCCATGTGCTCCGAATATTGTGACATGAGCTTATCGACCAGAATGTAAAGCTTGCATAGTAGAAGGCAAGCTTTCACGTAGGTTTCGTAGGGTTCTTGAGTGCCACCCATGAAGAGGGCTACGGATAGGCCTTCTCTGCAAACCTCCATGACGCGTAGTTCACCTTGGAGCATCCAGATCACGAATAGACCCACGGTCTCAGCATCGTCGTCCGGCTGTCTGATTATATTCTTGCGAGATTCGGCGAAGCCCCCACGGACGGTCCGTTCAGCAACCTTTGAGTAATTGAGCAAAAGGTTCATTGGAACAGTGAAAGGTACTTCTTCAGGGCCGGCGAGTATGATAGCCGATGGACCTTGGGTCAACCTGCAAGATAATTAGCATGGTCAGGGGATTTAAAATGATTAGTACACTCACTCAATGAATGCCAACGCAGACTTTGCTACAGGATACTCTATAGCTTTGTTGTAGACATCTGGATCAAGAGCAGCGAAAGCTTTCGCGCCCTGGGGCCCGGCAAAGGCTGCGTCGAACCTCGTGGTTTCGATTAAGGTATCTGGTGTTGAGGTATCAGACGGGCCAGGTTCTGATAGAGAATTGGAGTCTGATCCTGCGTGCAAGTTCGTTGAACAAGAAGCGCAGCACATAGCCGATGTCTGTTTGCCGGCGAGGGGCTCGAGCGGTGTGTGATCCTTTTTGATCGACTGCTCACCGCCACCAAATTGTAGATAAGCCTTACCTGCGGTAACGGCTTTGGCAAGAGCGTTGGCCATGATGAGGATCGAGGATGAAGATCAGGGATGGAAATCGAGAATGATGAAAGCTGCTCTTTGCATGTGGTAGTACTATCTTGTAACTGAAAGGCCCCAGCTCTTTCTCAGTCAGTATGTATTGTGTAGTGTTAAGCTTTTTGATGGCGTACCTGCAAGTATAGATACTGTGGTTGTAGATACTGTAGTCGTGACGAATGTGGGTAGTAACGTCAAAGGTCTGACGAGTTTTGGTACCGAGACTGTACCTTGTTAAGTAAAAATCCAGTGAAACTGTAGGCCTTGGATTTATGAGAACATCAGCATGCAGCAAATCAGATAGTAGGAAACAGCGCCAAGACAAGGATTATGAGGAGGCTGGCATAACACATGGCTCGAATCCCGCAGAGGCTTTAATGATGATGGACCCTGACTGGGTCAGCCAATCATCAATGCAGGCAAAAGGGAATGAAACTGGAAGGGCAATATGCACAAGGCCCATGTTTCGAGGCTTTGTTTTTGATCTCATGCTCCGCTGATGATATCTAGGTTTTGACTTTGCTCCGAAAATATTTATATACTTCGAAAAAATCCTCGTCGTGCATTCGCGACCAGCCCGGGATCCTTAGCATACTAAGGGTGTATATATGTTGTTTCGTTGATATAGGTAGAATCGTAGTTTGCTGTTTGGTCTTTGATCAGTGGAAAGATCTGTCTGGTGACTCTTGATCACATCCATTAAAAAACCTGCTGGTTACAAGTCCTCTATTCACACGCGGTGAACGCCATGACTCCTGATATGGAATGTTTTTCAACGGAAGGTACAATCCTCACATCTGTATTCGGCTAACAGTGATCTTCATTAAAGGTGGGTCCGATAGTGAAAGTACCTCTTCAGCTTCTCTACAACTCACAGATTCGTTAGGGCTCCGTAGTCCTTTTTCATATCAGAGCCAGACACAAATCAACAAACAACCAAACGCCCGCAAGCAAGCCGCTTATTTAGCGTCTACTGAGCGAACCTCACCATGATGTTGCTAGCTCCACTGGTTTGATACTAGATGTTATACACGATCTAACGTTATTCAAATTCGTTATGCCTCGTGGTTCCCCTTCAGATCCAAGGTAGATACAAATCAATAAACAGCCGAAAGTGTATTAGCAAGCGTCTCACTGAGCGCCTACTGAGCTGGTCTCAGAATGCTGTTTTGTCTTCCCGGTCGGGATTACCATCGTTGGCGCCAGGTAGTATCGTCGTTGGATCCGAAGCAGATGGAATCCCGACTGGGCCAGCGTGATCCTTTTAGATCAACGAATCTAAACAGCTCACGAGGAGCGAGCGCCTCCTCGTCTCGCCAATGGGACATTCTAAGAACAGATGACCGACAAGGGTATTGTCGTTCTGTCTTGAGGCACTTATACCGGATTCAATAGGTCTCTTTGTAAATGAATACCGAGTTTCCGTTGCCTTTTGGGCCTGATCAACTAGTAGGATCAAGATCCAGGGACATGTAGTGCATTAAATCCTTACCTGTCTGACCCATCGATACACAATTACCTCTCCACCAACTCATGCCCCCCATCGTAAGCCGCTGCAGAGTTATCTCTTGGCTCCTCTCTCGCTTCCCAGCAAGCCTCCACAGTCTCAAAAGCTTGGACCCACTCGCCGTCCACACAAACAATAGTCGGATCCCTGTCAACAACCAGCACCTTCTTCGTGAGGAAAGGAATCACATATTCGAAGATGGTGTAGTAAGCATACCCAAGCAGCAAGGTGCCGAGGCCCACTGTCGGGACGATATACCACTCAATTTCCGTGTTTGATCTCGCGAAATAGCCCCCCGCGGATGGTGGGAGGAATGCTGCGACAAGTAGGAATGCGCATGTGATGCTGTAGATGATAGCGGCTGTCGGTCCACCCCACGGCTTAAAGCCAGATCCAGCAGTCCACTCCTTGCCTTCGCTGAAGTAGCGCAGGTAGAGCAGACCGCTGGCCACAAAGAATCCAAGGAGAACGACTACTGTGTATGAGTAGAGCGAGACGAGCACATTGTAGGCTATGCCTGGGATTGTGGAGGAGGTGGCGCCGATCATGACCATCGAGAACATCCAGTGCAGGAATAGTGCCGGGGCTGGGCTTTGCTCGAGGTGGGAGTCGGGTAGATTGGAGGGCCAGATATGGTTGATGAGGCGGCCGATGGGCGTGGTAGTGCTGCGGGCGAACCACAGAGAGAAGGGGAGAACGCCTTCTTTGGCGATTTCTTGCTTCACTAGGGATGGGGACGTTAGCGAATGTTGCCTTTGAGATTGTTGAGAGGGCCAAGACATACCTCTGGATGCAGTGAACGTCATGACGACAATGTTGCCGAAGATGGAGAGCGCGATGATGCCCGACATCACGCGTGGTGCGAGATCATTGCCGAAGACTTCTCGGAAGAACACAGTTGCCATGTCAAGCTCAGCATCCAGCCTTTGATCGAACGAAACTGCGCATAGCTACATAAAAGGCTAAGCTTTCACAGTCATCGTGATTGGGTTTCAAGAAGAACGTACATAGGCGACGTTTACAAGCACGAACAAAACCCCGACCAGACTCATTGCTCCGATCGTTGACTTTGCAAACTTCTTTTTGGGTTGATGGACCTCGCTCAGGACCTGGTTCCAGGCCAATGTCAGATTCTGACCTAAACGGTCCATCTCATTTTGCAGACTTGAGTGTTCTGAAAGGAATTGACTTACATAGAAAGGTTGCTCATATCCGCTAAATGTGTAAATTATGAACAGTATCGAGTCGGCATAGCTAGCGGTATCCTTCCTCGCGTGTGCAAAGGACGTGTGCGTGTTGAAATTGGGAGTTGCTTTACCAGTTGTTGGGTCAATAGTCTCTCCGTGAACGGGTCCATGACCAAACGAAGCACCGGCTGAGGCCGCAAATCCAATGCCAATTACCGCTAACAATATCAGAACTTTTAGCAACGCGAGCAGATTATTCACGAAAATCCCGCCTTTTCTCCATGAGGCGTGGAGTAGACAGGCCGCTGTCAAGCATGCAACAGCTAGCCCTCGGACTGCTGAGTGGTGGCCTTCGATCCCAGCTGCCTCGAGGACGTATATGCCGAAGGCTATGGCATTTCCAGAGAGATTGCCGAGGATCACATAGATCACTGCGAAAATGCACGTCGTGCGAAGATGCTTCTTCGAACCTGCTCGCTTGTAGATAAATTCGAGCTTCGTGAGGTCAGGAACCAGATCTCAATGCCTAGAGTACCAAGAGGAGGAAGACTCACATAATTCTTCTCGCCGCCATTGCGTGGCACTGGCTCCCATTTTGTCTCGCCATCGCGACGTGCCTCAGCCGAGTCCCTGTTGGCTACCTCAAACTTTGGGATTGAGAGTCCAAGTTCAAGCCAAACAAGGAGGGCGGACATTCCCGCCACAGAGCCAAAGGTCCAGAGTAAGAGCGAAATACCAACGCTATTCGTGCTTTTCAGAACTATCGCTGGCGTAACATATATTCCCGAGCCTGTATCATCCAAAGTTCTAGTTCCGTTGGTGTCTTGGGACCTTTTTGGTCTACGTACCTATTGTCCGATTAAAAATAGTACATGCGACAGTAACTGGACCTAATTTTTGGGCCTCGTCGGCGCTCTGGACGAGAATTCCTGTGGCTCCCAAATGGGCCGCCTCTCTGAGAGCCTCGTCCACACGCTCTTGGTCGTCGGCTTCGAGAGGCATGAAGGCGAAGAGATCGAAAGGAGTAGGTCTCTAATAACGAAGGGGGATGTCACCCGCGGTTTTGAGCACAAAGGTTTTCGTTGCAGAAAACGCTTACGCAACGTTGTCTTATCTCTCGATCCTCCTCCAGCCTGATCACGAACCGGTCAGTCAGGAGGGAACCAGTCCGGTCTTAAGCCCTTGTTCGGCGCCATGGCTGTGAGGCTGAGGTCGCAGTTATCGAAATTGGGGCTGACGAGGGGCATCCAAAACCTTACCAGCGCTACACATCTTTACACAACCTTTGCATCTCGGTGAGACGCGAACGAATTGCAATTCCGAGCTATGCGCCATCATCTGACACGCATTGCATTGGCATTATTTGGTGGTCCAAGTGCAGAGCGCCACGCTTGCCGGGCTTCCAATCAATTAAGCGAGCTGGCGATAGGGGTTGGACTTAGACCACTTGAAAGCCTTGGTATGCCTTGTGTGCAGAATCGAGGCTGCAGGTGGTTTGCATCGTTGACTCTTGGTAAATCAATCTGGTAACGGTAATGGCCGGACTTTGGGGCTATGCTGTATTTCTATTATCTACCTTGGGACCGCCAGTCAACCTCATCGTTATTCAATCCATCCGAAGAACAATTCGTGCGCTAGAGTCCTCCAGTCTGATAAACATGTCGTTTGGCTTCTCTGTTGGGGACATCATTACCTGCTCTAGACTTGCTGCGGAAATCTATGACCATTTCTTGGTAACTTCTTCCAAACTTTCAACGCGACTGATTGGACAATACCTTAGATGTCAAGTACCTTCAATTCGGCAGAGAGATCAGCTCTCTGGGCAAGAGCCTGAATGGGCTTGACAGGATAATAAACAATGCTGAAGGCCAACGGCCACCACGAAGGCCGTGGCATAGTGATGCCGACCATTTTGGGGGAGCGCTGGAAACACTACCGGAAGTCACAGGAGACTTTTCACGTACTCTCAAAGACTGCGAGACACTATTAAGCGACCACTCGCAGTTTCACAGGTCCCCTGCCGGCTTCATTGACAATATAGTATGGTGGTCAGGAACCGAGGGCGCTGTCAACAACTTGCGCGAGCGCGTACATTTCCACGTGACGAAATTGTCTTTCGTCTTGAAGCCCTTCGAGATTCAACTCTTACTCGGTATCAAGCGCGAGTTGCAGCAGTTGCGAGTCGATGTTGCCGAGTTGAGAGGGGTTGTGGTTCAGGGTATCATTCAGTCGCGAGATCCAACATGGACTCCTCCTCCTCCCTCCTACTCGATACCAGAAGATCTAGTTTCTCGGTTCGCCACTGCACTGGACTTCAACAAGCCGGTCTCATTCAGAGCCAGCGCCGATTGGCCATTGAAGGAAGGCTTTGATGCTCTTGTGTTCAATTTCGCTCATAGCACGGTAGAATTCAATCCGCTACATCAGCTAACGCCGGAGGAGCCACAATTCCTCAATCTATTGAAATCGAAATGGATCATGCAAAAGATCAAGGAAAGTCCACGCTTTCAATCGACTGGACCAGAATCATTGTGGGCGGACTATATGCGGGAGCTTGAAGACGACATCCGTGGTCAATTCAAGCGTTTCGACGCTGGCTATCTCGTCACGCCAGACTTGAGCATCGTATCTCGCTTACCAGACGAATGCTTTTCTATCTGGATCATCGAAAATGCCACCCTACTTCCGCCAAACCTAGCCGAACAAAGATCATTAGAAGACAAGATTCTGGAACTTGCACTCCCATGGTCTTTTGGCACCCGATATGAAACACTGACCGTGTTCCGTGTCAGTGATGTCGACTTACGTCTGGTAAAGACAACCAAGGATGAACAAAATCCGTTCCTTCATCTCGAAGACAGCACGGAGTTGAGTATGAATTCCAGCCGCCTAATACCTATATACGCAAATCCAGGCGAGGGCTCTTCGGCCAACAACAACATCCTCATCTGCAACGGGCAGGGACAGAAGCCGAAATCTCACGCCCTCAAAAATTCAAAAGACGTCGAAAAATTCCAGCAGGCTTTGACGGGATATCGAGTATCGCATCAAATGTCGAATTTCTCCTGGTGCATCAATGGCTCCCCGGCACCTGGTGATTCGGGAAAGGGTATTTTACAGCTGTGGCATCTGAAGCCTCTCCCAAAGCTAATGCCGGAGGGAGAAGCTGTGTCTCCTAAACAAAGTGACTCATCTGTTGCCAGCCCTCGGTCCCAAGCTGGACGGAATCCTTTGCGCCAGAGCACACAATCGATCACGTCGGCAGAGTTGAACGCTATTCAGGTGCCGATGCCGGACTTAGCGTCTTCTCCAGTAGAGAACGGAAGGCCCGTCGCGAACAGACTCTCGAGTGCGACGACTCAAGTAGATCCTAGGAGCCCAACCTTGGAACGGTTCCCAACGGGGCTGTCTGCTCAGACAGAGAGAAACCAAGCGACTGGCTCTAGTCTAACAAGGCACTCCTCAGGAATGTCAAGTACCACTCTTGTCTCGCGCAGTAGCATCGCTTCGCCCGTTAACGGCTTACATGGTGAGGGCACGGCGCTCTTTCGCCCGGAGCCTCCTGTCATGGTCATCTTTACCATGTGCGAGGGTAAACATACTTTCCTACATATAACTAGTGAGCATCGTTAGCACCTTGGCTTAGAAGTCTCAATTGTTTGCTGACTCTGAAATAGTTGACATGAGCGTCCGCATCAACGCCGACCTCTGCAGCTGCAAGAAAGCCAAAAAGCCCTGTACCCGTGCAGTCATCGACAGCAAAACCAAGGCCTTGAGAGTCCAAAGATTCTCAGCTGAGCAAGGCCTTTACAGCTGGGATCTAGCTCAATTCCGGTATCCCCAGCGTCCAGACTTCAAGAACCCAAAAATAGTTGACAAGATGAAATGGGTTGATTTGGACTTTCCTACAGTAGCAGGTAAGCAGGTCCACTACCTCTCCCTAGAGAGACTATGTTAAGCCTACGTAGCAAAGGAGGAATTCATCACCGAGTTTCGCCTCATGGAGAATTTGAGGAACACAAATATTAACGGTTATGAACACGAACTCTCGGAGAGGAGACGCCAGTCTCACAAACCGGGAAAAGGCGTGCAACGATAAATAATTTGGAATTCGGCATTAGGGAGGTGCTCTTATGGATGATAGGCTTTTGTGATACCCTGTAACATTAGCGGGCTCCTCTGATTATGTTCATCAAGTCTCCAGTAACAACATTCGTGATCCATCGATGACTTGAATGTGCTTGCATCAAGACTATCTGTAGAAGATTAATCATCTACACAGTTGCATCTACACAGTTGTCAATTTTAACAAGTTCTGCAAAGGGAATAGTAGTGATGATACACAGACGTCGTGGACTCCAACATTATATCAGAAGGACCTCGCAAATCGAAACAGGGATGCACATTCTGCGGGTCCAAGATTGAATCTCCAAGCGAACAGTAAAAGCTCCTGGCAGAAGTGACTAACCTGCTGAAATGAATGGTACCATACGTGCCCAGGCTTCCGTCCAGTCTTGACCAAATGCAGCACTGGAAGCCATCTATGGTAAGCTCGCCGGATATCTACCCTACCTTAAGCCCTGTTTCACTGTTCCTCAAAGGTTCTAAGACGCCGCTTCCCAATTCCACGCATGCAGGCTTGAGGCCAGACCATATAGATCACAACAGTGCCTTAATAGAACCATGAATACTCCTCACCCCATCCGTCAATCATCTCTGGGATCCTTTTGCCCACCTCACGGAGCGTATGTCCAGCATTTGCTACACATGTTTTACATGATACGATCCAAATCAGGTTAGTCCCGTTTGCTAAGAGTTCCAATGCTTGGGAAGGTTGGACAAGGAGAAAAGATTTGCGGGAAAAGGCTTAGCGACCTGATCCATATGAAGTCTTCCGATATGGCTTGGAATATATCTTGGGCCTAGGACTGAGGCATAATTTTACGAAGCTAGGTTGGTTGTATAGAGCGGAGTCACGGTCTCCTTGCCAATACGGCTTTCACCAGCCGATCAAGTCGTGGATACTGATACAAACAGAGTCGTCTCGGCTCTTATCGACTCAAGCGACCAAGCAATACCCCTATTTCCCTCCCATAACCTTTCCTCACCAAGCCAAACACCCCCAACGCACCCAACCCCACAGAACCCACGGCAAGAACTCCCATCAATATTCTACCCTGCTTCTGCACATCCCTCTCCACCTCACTATACCGCTGATTCTCGAAGCTGACCCTCGTATACTGCGTCTGCCATCCTAGCCACGGTAGCCAAACACTCACGCTCTCCTCCATCCATTTTCGCATCTTGTAAAGCGGCGATTGCACACTCGAGCGCATCTCTTCGTAATTTCTCAGCGCAAGGTCATTGATCGCAGCTGCGTCGGGAGCCCGTTGTTCGGTATACTCCTTCAAGGCTGCTTCTCGTGCGCGATTTTTGGTCGCTTTATCTGATGAATTCGGGTCGTAAACTTCGTACTTGTCGAGGATATCGAAGAGCACGCGCACATCTTCGAGACCGGCGTTCATTCCTTGGCCGTAGAAAGGTACCATGGCGTGTGCGGCATCGCCGAGGATGACGACGCTGGATTTATAGTGGTATGGTCGGCATTTGATGGAGATGAGAGGTAGATGAGGATTGTCACTGAATTGACGTTGTAGGTCGGTAGTTGATATGAGATCTGGGGCGACTCCTGGAAAGTGTTGATGGAAGAACTTTGGCAGTTTTTGCTCGGGATTCTCGGATATGGAGTGGAAGTGCTCTGCTGGTGCGAATAGCGTACAGGTGAATGATTTGTCCAAAGATGGAATAGCTATGAACATGAAAGAGCCGCCGGGCCAGATGTGGAGGTGGTTGGGATCAATGGCGAAGGAGGAATTTGGCTGAGGGTCAATGTGGAACTCGCACCAAAGCGTGTCGATGTATTCTTGTTGGTAGTTGACGCGAGCATACTTCATCATGTGAAAGCGAACGGCGGAGTGAGCCCCATCTGCCCCAATCAGGAGATCGAAGCTCACTTCCGTCTCTGTGGCTTGATCCTCTTCATGCTTGCTGGTCCACGTTTGAGTGGGGTTCTGAGCATGATCGGTCTTCTTGGTATGGCCTCTTTCTTCGAACCACGCTATTTTTGTGTTGAAGTCTGCGCCTACGAGTTTGTGGTTGAAGTGGAATGTGACGTTCAACATCCCTTCCAGAGCATCTAGGAGGCGCTTGTTGAGATTTGCGCGGTCTACAGCTTTGATATACTATTGGAATTTAAAATTCATTATCTGGAGCTTGAGTAATTGTTTACGTACCCTGCCATGTACATCGTACTGCTGAGACTCCTCGTAGATCTCACCATTCTTTCGCCGGCCGTGGATCATCCGGGCATGCATTGGTATCGTCTCTGCAAGGACATCCCCGAGAAGGCCTTCGCATTGCGCTTGTCGCATAGAATTGATTCCTCTCTCGGAAAGTGCCAGATTTATGGATTTCGTAAAGTTCAAGGGGGATGTCGAAGGATCACGGAGATCTTTTAGATAATCAGCCATGAAGTCTCTCATATCGCGCCTGCAGTAATGACGCAAGATTTCATGATTCCCTCACAAATTCCACTCCAATTACGTCTAGGAGCAGCTACGGACGAAGATAGAATATTTGAAGATAGAATATTTGAGCGAAAAAGCAGTACTAGAAAGATACATATGGATTCAGTATTTTGACAATATAGGCTGCTTACCTGAACGTAATTCATATACATGGACATCGTCGCCTCTCTTCGCAGCATAGAGAGCTGCGAGAGCGCCGACAGGTCCAGCACCGACAACTACAACCTTCTGCTTTTCCATTTGCCTTGGAGTTATACGTATATGGATCGCTGTATGTAGTTTCAGAGCCAGGAGAGCTCAAATAATAATTTGTAGACTCCATGATGATGACATTTTGACTTCTTGCAGCTGGGCAGGAGGCGAAAGTTACTTAAGGTAGGCTAGTGCCTTCAGCCCTATCAAGCGGGTCAATGCTTGGCATTTGTCTGGCAGAACTTCGAAGCTTTGTGAAACCTGACGCTTCTATCAGCATCACAAAGTGCGCCCAACTCAGCGAAGGTTGGTGTGAGGGCAATCTGAGGCGTCTCTCTTGAAATAGCAGTGTACGCTCAAGAGGAGCACGAATATCTCCTTGGAGGCTAAAGCAATCCATCACACCTGCCTCAGCTACTCTTAAACGACCAGCAACACCGAAGCTCGTTGTCACCATGGCGGCAGAAACCGCAGCGAAGAAGCAGTGCATAGGCTTGGATTGCCCGAACAAGGCTGGCACCTTGCAGTGTCCGACATGCTTGAAATCGGGAAAAGAAAGCTCGTTTTGCTCCCAAGACTGCTTCAAACGGAGTTGGGTAGGATCCCTTGTGCCCTCGTAAGGTGCACGATCCGATGCACAGCTCAGTCAGGTAGCTGATGCTTTACAGTCAGAGCATAAATCCGTTCACAAGACACCCTGTGAGTTTGATCAACCATTTGACCCGCTGGGTGCTCCCTAACGTGCCTTCAGCAACCTCGCTTTACAATCCTTTCCCCACTTTTCCATTCACTGGATCCCTGAGACCACTATACCCACTCTCACAACGAAGACCCGTTCCAAATTCCATACCACACCCTAATTATTCAGAAGATGGCGACCCAAAATACAAGTTCACTGGGCGAAAGACCATCACGATCCTCGATAAGAAGCAGCAGGAAGGCATGCGGAAAGTGTGCAGGTTATCGAGAGAAGTGCTTGACGTAGCTGCACGGGAGATCAAACCAGGTGTCACAACAGACTATATCGACGAGGTGGTGCACAAGGCCTGTCTGGAAAGAAATGTAAGATTCTGGAGGCCATATTGTTGAGAATGCCATGGTCTAATGTAGTGAAACAGGCTTACCCGTCAACTCTGAACTACGTCAACTTCCCCAAGTCAGTGTGCACATCGGTCAATGAAGTCATATGTCACGGGATCCCTGATCAAAGAATGCTCCATGAAGGCGACATTGTCAATCTCGACGTGTCACTCTACCACGAAGGCTTCCACGGTGATCTCAACGAGACATACTACGTGGGCGCTAAGGCCCTTGCAAATCGTGACTCGGTACGAGTAGTTGAGACAGCTCGTGAATGTTTGAATGAAGCAATCAAGCTTGTTAAGCCTGGCATGGCTTTCAAAGATCCCGGCGCAGTGATTGAGAAACATGCGAAGTCAAGAGGATGCAGTGTCATCAAGACTTATTGTGGGCATGGGGTTAACTCGCTATTTCACTGTGCGCCGAATGTACCTCATTACGCGAAGAATAAAGCTGTGGGGATTGCAAAACCTGGCATGACTTTTACGATTGAGCCTATGATCAGTCTGGGTACTTATAAAGACAAGACATGGCCGGATGATTGGACGAGTGTGACGCAAGACGGCACGAGTACAGCGCAATTCGAGCATACATTACTGGTGACTGAGGATGGCGTAGAGATTCTTACTGCAAGATTGCCAGATTCACCTGGTGGGGCTGTGGAAATGCCACCAGAGGTGAAGGCCGACGGCGAGGGTGCAGTCAAAGCAGCGATCAGCAAGTAGCTATTTTGCGCAGATGACAACCATTGCCCACGATACACCTTACTCTATCTTGTGTCTCTCAAGAAGTGCGCCTACTCACCGCTAATCTTTCAGCAAGCGGTCAGAATCAAAATAGCTTGTGCTTCTGGTGATGTCACACTATAAGCTGGCTAAGCTAGGATAATTGAGCAGAGCTCTAGCTGCTAAAACGAGATGACGACCGTAGTATTTTCCTAGAAGGGCGAGAAGCTAATATCATACCCTCAATCACATCAAGTTTCCACGCATGATAGTACCAAAAATCATGAGGTTCGCTCTTGCTCCTATCACAAGGACCACTTGTCTTTTCCATCCTTGTCTGATTCGCTTACACGTAAGTACTCCTTCATCAAACATGGACAGTTCTTCTGTTATAAATAAGATCGATACCCTTAAGTGAAAGCGTCTCCTCCTACTTCATACTGCAGTCTCTGATTTTGCCACAGGTCTCGGACTCTAGTGACTGCCCAGGTGAATCTTTGTCACAGCTTCCATCTCCATTCCACACATTCACGGATAAATGCGATTCTAGTATCTGCACAAGACTAACCTTTCATCATTCCATGCCTTCGACTGACTGCGTTTGCTCAAGTTTAAAGTCCTCTTCCCTCCTTCTCCTCCACCACCAGCATTTCTCTTTCATGTAGAGTACAAACAAAAACTTATCATACTCATATATATCATATGATGATAAATCCAGATCCTAAAACATCACAAGACATTGAAATCAGCCAAGATGTTTCTTCAATCGTATCACGGGTCCCCAGTGACGGCCAAAAACGATTGATCATATTGAAAACCAGCAAAGATTTTACAGGTCATTTGCAATCTTCATCGGCGGTAAGCTCGTCTTTAAAAGCGACAACCACTCCAGAACTCCCAGCTCCTTCAGATGATCGGGCCTACGAGAACGATTATGAGCCGACAAAAAGGTCACCGCTAAGAACATCCTGGGAACGACGTCCACCTACAGAAACTCGCTTATCGAATCGGGGTACCCAGCTGAGAGAATTTCTTTAGCGATTCTTTCGACTCTCCGCGCGTACTTCGAGGATGACATAGAGGAATGCCCCAGCGATCCGCCCCTCAGCACCTCATCGGCCCAGTGCCTAGCGCCAATGTGATTCCGACCGCCATCTACAATGGACATTAAGCATACACCCAGTGCTGAAAGTTGAAGGTGCGAATGTGGCAGACGACCATTTCCTGGTCCAAGACGAACCTTACTTGGCAAAGGCCTCCAGAGTCGTCCAGATATACCAAGACGGCAATCCCCTGGCTTCAGACAGCCCACATCCCGTCAGTCCCACAAACTGGACCAAGAGTCTTTGAGTGGGAGACTTCGGATAATGGTGCTTCTACTGGATCTGCCTTCTCTCGTACAGAATTCGTGTGAGTAGCTGTCTCAATATCTGATGCCCATAGCTGTGCTGATGCCTGCATTCGGTAGCCAGACCCAAATGATCAAGAGCACTTTCCGAAGTGCGTCAAGGCCGCTGGCAACCAGGCTCTCTACGCCACAACTCACATGCGAGCTGCTTGAATAATAGTACGAAGAAAGAGTAGGGGAATGAGGAGTAGGAAGAGAAGAAGATGATGGATCTGTTCATACCTATCTTGACCAGGGGTTTATTTAGAAGGGCTTTGTGGAGATCAAAAAGGTCTTGAAGCGAAGATTGCGTACGTTCTAATCAAGCAGACTTTTCAATGTGCTCTATAGGCTGCCGTCTTTGCTAATGAATTCTTGGCGTCTGATGATCACAGGCCAGGACGTGCTTGCATCCGCCACGTAGGGGCTGAACCATTTTGTGCGGCATATTGAGAATCAGGAATGGGCTATAGGAAAGCGGCGGAGGTACGTGGTACTGGCCAGACGACCTGTCATAGGCAACATACGTCCTGGTCGACAGCACAGCTGTAGGCAACAACATGCGCTGCGATAATCTCAACTGCTTGGGGCCACATATCCACTCAGACTGTACAGTCTCCCGTCTTTTCAAGAACGTTACTCAATCGGTGCAACAGTTTTCCCCCTCGAGTCTAGCTGGTCGAAAGCAAATGGCGCCTAGAATCAATGCCGGTGGCAACCTGTGGTCAACCCTGTCATGGTAGGGTCTGGCGGCGGCAGCTCTTATGTGCTCATCATCATGCAGAGAGTAATCCACACTATATCGGTTGTTAGACCAAAGCTTAGCAGAAATTGCATGCCAGAACGCGAGTCTCGAAGAACACTATCACACAAACTATTCAAAATCACTAACATATCCTGCCGAGCAAGAACTCAAAGCCGCAGAAGCTTGAGCTGAATTCAATGATCTGCGGGCACAGCTTGAGACATGTCAGAGCGATAATGCGCAGTTGAATCGGAACGTTGGGGAGCGCCAGAAGAACGTCAAGCGTATGACTGGGCATAGGTGTCCCCTACCTGAGCCGCAGTGGCCACAATTTTCCGAATTGAAGGCTGTCAATGGACAGCTTGAGATCGACATGACAGGCCTTCGCGGCGATAACGAGCGTCTCAAGGCGGAAAATGCAGCCCTAAGGCAGAAGCTGCAAGCGCAAAATGGTGAGATCACCGCCGATGGGAGTGATTCTACATCTCCACCTACCGCTGGCGCTAGTACTAAATATATATTGAACCTCACTGTTCGGCTCTCTTCTTTTGTCATAGACCCGGGCTTTCTATCAACCAAGACCACTCTAATATGGGCAACATGTTCTGGCCATCCAGAAAACGCTACCATAAACACAGCAACGCTTAGTCGAGCCAGATGCTCAAACAATGTGGTCTCCCATGGACAGGCACCAAAGTAAGAATGTCCGCGCGGTTGAAGGCATAAGATAAAGCACAGGAAGTACAGCAGCAAGCAGAACATTCTCATGCAAGTCACAACCACAGCTATCGAGTACTTCATATTCATTTCATGATGCCCCGTCACAACCAATAGGGATAATGCACGTAGCAACACTTTCCCTTCATAATCTTGGCAGGGGGCAAGTATTCTCAGCCACCCCCTTGTCGTTTGTTTTTTGTTGTGAATTTCTCGGCTTCTTGATATTGAAGACCGCGATATCTCTTAGAGCATTCTCAAGATTCATCTTCCTTCCACATCAACGCCAGCACCAAACTTTGCTGACGAGCTTCGGCTTTCAGAGTAAGTTCTATTTTGACCTTGAGGGAGTACAGCATTGATAGATCAAGGCTTTCACACATCCCACGCTCGGATTCCACAGCAGCAGAACATCTTAAAACACCAATATCCACTCGTGCCTCTCCATCTGCAACAATGTCAGACTTCAGCCAAATCTCCACCGCGGAGGACAAGAAGCCGACGGTTCCTTTCGGACGGTAAGTACTCACCTGGGTTCACCAAACAATTTAGCTAATGTGCTCTAGATTGGTGGAAGGGAGTGCAGTCGAAGTCTACGTTGGTCCAGATAAGAAGATGTACACCTTGCCACGCGCCTTGTTGTGTTACCACTCCGATTTCTTCCAGCGCTCACTCACTGGCCAATTCCGAGAGGCGTCCGAGAACAAGATCTACTTACCTGAGGATGACGCAAAGATCTTCCTTCTTGTTCTCGAATGGATGTACAAAGGGACTCTGTCCATGTTTGAGGATCGCTACCAGCTTACCAAAGATCTTCCCCGAGCCTTGAGGGTAGTGTGCTACACTCTATGCGAGATGTATTGCCTTGCCGATAAACTCCTACTCCACCGCATCCAGATTTATATCTTCTCGCAATTGGACCGCGCCCTCAACCTTGCCGGCAATGATTTCCCAATGACGCAGGACACTATCATCCAGATCTACAAGAATACACACGAGAGCTCGACCTTGCGAAAGTGGGTGGTAGAGAAGTTGGCGCTGAACCTGATAAAGCCGTACGGGCGTCACATTTCGGAGTATCAGAAGTTGGTCGAAGGGCCTAATGCCATTCCGGGTTTCGCTGTGGACCTCTTTGCAAACATGAAGGAGGTGAACGTTTGGGGTATGCCTGCTTTCTGAATCATGTTATTTTCTTTGATATCAATCCTTGAGTTGTAAGACATGTAAAGGGTACGATTAATTCCTCTGCCTTAAGTCTGCTCAACAGATGTTCCTTGCCCATTTATTCTTAACACCCCGACATCGCTAACTTTGAATTTCACGCAACAGAATAGTCGAGTTTACGTTCACCATGGTTCTTATGCGGAGCTCGGGCTGATGGGCGATTGGCGAAGCGACTACAAACCTGATGCATGACACGACTCATGGAGGAATGAAGAGGGAAAAACATGCCTGCGGATACTCTTCGGTTTTACTTCGTGCTTGCGCTGAGAGCACCATGCCTTATATGGGTTTCGGAGGCGGGCGAGGAATTGAAATTCAACTCAAAGTCTCCTTCTAATATTATCATGTTCCTCGTCTACGGTAGTACGCCTATGGTTTCATTGCTTCAGTAATCGCTACAGAGAATAGTCACGTGATTCGTAAGGCGAAAGACCTAGAGAAGAAGCGTGGCTGTGGTGTGGAATAAAATTGCCTAGAAAGCGAACCAAATTCAGAAGTGACTTTTCCTTTGCCCTTTCACTCGCCAGGGAATCCCTTTCTCAAGTTATCGAACTTCGAGTGTGGATACGTCAAGGTGCTGTTGCTGTGATCCATCTTCTTGCGCCCAAATACATTATGCACAGCACCAATGATACTCTCATCACCAACCTTATCACCACTACTCTCCCACCACATTGCACCTCCCAGCCCTTCGTCCTTAACGAAGCCAGCCTTATGCCGAGCCATATCCTTCGTGTCATAACTGATCATCAGTCGCTTTTCAGTGTCGTAGCTCCAACTCGCTCCAATAGCATAGTCATTCTTCTCCTGCGCCCCATTCTGCGGTAGTGCTTTGTAGTCCCAGACACCGTGCTCCCAGCTTCCTTCTCCAGTACCAGAGAAGGGCGCGCCAGGCCCGTCGGTAGAAGTAAAGGCACGGCCGTAGAGAGGCATGCCGAGGACGATCTTTGAAGACGCAATCCCATGGTTGACGTAGTGCTGTATTGCTTTGACAGTCGAGAATGGCGTGCTAGCAGGGTTTGTGTCGGATGGGAAAAGACTAGCTTGGTGGCCGGTATGCTGATCCCATGAGCCCGAGTAGTCATACGCCATCAAGTTCCAGAAATCAAGATGCCTATCCATATCTTTGAGATGCAGTTTCTCGTAGTTCTGTGCTCCGGCTGGGCAAGCTATGGTGAGTAGCATCTTGCCATCTCCTTGACTGGGCTTACAGGCATTGAGAGCAGCTCGAGTCTCTCCGAGAAGAAGTACGAAATTTCGCGCTTCTGCATCGTCCTTAGGATACTCCCAATCGATGTCAAGCCCATCGAGACCTAGATCGTTGACCAGTTGTACTGCTGACTTAGCAAACGTAGCTCTACCCGCTTCGGTTGAAGCTGGCTGGGCGAAGTTTGATGAATAAGTCCATCCTCCAATGGACAGAAGAACTTTTAGATGTCGATGCTTCTTCTTTAGAAGGAATAGCTGCTTGATGCAGCCATAAACATTGGTACCAGAATCGTTCCAGGAGTCGCTCGGGTAGTGCTTATCTGTATCAGACCATGCATCGATGAGATAGACCTCACCGCTATCTGGACGAACGTTTGCAAAAGCATAGAGGATGTGGGTGAGTTTGTCAGCGGATAGGTCTTGTGGATTGTGGTTTCGTCCGTAGATGGCCCAATTTACGAAGTAGGCAACCGCTTTGTAGCCTGCGGAGCCTTCCATATCGATGGAATGCTTGGAAATGATATGACTGTGCCTATATGTGATTTCTTGACGGGATGTAGTAGGCAAGGGGTCTAGACCTTGCCGAGCCAGGGTCAGCCAAGCGCATATGTTCAGCATATAGGGCTCTTACCCCGGCTGAACTTACCGTATATACGGGTTAACCCTAGCTTAACTTTCGCTCTTAGGGGTAGGCCCCCGGAGTAACGGTATATATTTAATATAGGCTTACGCGTATATACTTTACTTCTACCGAGTATTAGCTCCCGCCTTTAGCGTATTTATTATTATTACTCTTCGCGTTCTTTTTTTTCCTCCTTTTTTTCTATCGTATATATTTAATATATACCGTATATATTTTCTTCTTTCTGTATTATCTTTAAATTAATATCGTTATATATACCGATTATCTACCGAGTATATACTTATTATAAGTATTAATTATAATACTTTTAATATTACGAACACTATTAACTCCTCCGCTAACGGGTACTACTATAATAAATATATTTTCGGTATAATACCGAGTTATTTTTAATATACTTAATAGGGTTTATTCTTAACTCTAATACTACCTAGGTCCCCCCCTATAAGTTTTATATTAAATAAATACTAAGTATATACTTTTATTTAACGTGTTATATATATTAATTATATTCTTAGCTCCTACCGGCCTTACTACGGGCGCTCGTTATAAATTCGATTTAAATTACGCCCGGGTATATATTAAATATATATAGTATTATGAAATAACCGCTCTAGAGAATATTTATAAGTATAATAATTACTTCCTACGTAATATATACTAAATATATATAAAGGCCCTTAATATCGGCGCTATCCTCTTTATCTTTAATACTAACGTATATATATACCTTAACTCTAATATATTCTAAGTATATATTAATATAATATAACTACGATATTATTTTATAAGGGTAGATAATATATAGTATTATTTTCTAGGGGTATTAGATCTAGCTTAGTATAAATTAAAAGTATAATTAATATATACCTAGCGTACGTTTACGAAGATTTAATTTTATTAATATATTTATAACGAGTACCCTAGTACCCGTAAATTACTATTTTTAATATCCTCTAAATATATATTAATTATATATAGTTATTAATTCTAGCCGCGGTAATCTCTCCGCTCCCGCTACTTTTATAGGTTAAAAATAAGTAATATATATACCTAGTATATATTTAGCTGATACTCGTTAATACTATTAAATTATAAATATATTCCGGGGGCTAGCGCGATATTTAGTATTTTTTCGAGCTAGGGTATATTAAGTATCTAATAAATATATATAGAGTTAATACGTTATAGAACTAGACCCGCTAGTAGGTACCTTAACCGGTACGTTATAAATATAAAGATAATCGCGTAAGTTAGATATCTACTATATATATACCGAGTTAATATTAAATAGCCGCTCCGATTAAGTCTTTATAGGGTTATATAGTATCTACTTTTACCGTCCCGTAAATCTTACGTATATATATATATTAAATATAAACTTATTATATACTACTATTTATCTTTAAATATATATTTATATCTAATTTAAAAATAAATCTTTAGTATACGTTAAGCGCTAGCTGGCTATATACCGGGATTATATATTTATAGAAATATTTACCTCGGACGCGAACTCGCGTCCGTATAAAATATATACTCCGTATATATTAATTACCGATATAGTATAGTAAACTATAGTACCTACCCCCGAGTCCGCGCGAAAGCGTAAGGTTAATATCTTCTTTAATATATTATACGTATATATTAACTTTATATATAGTATAATTTTATTCCGTTACCCCGTCGCTCCCGCTCGCCCTCGCCCTCCGCTCGCGGTAAATATATTAATCTTATAATAAGTATATATTTAATATATACTAGTTATTATTAAAAAGCCGAAGCGAGCTCCGGTAAAATACCTAGTTAAAAGTAAATTCAGTTTATACCTAGTATATATACTATTAATATTAATAAAGCTGGCCGCTCGATAAAAAGCTCTAGGCCTACTGCGCCCGCGGTACCTTTAGTATTATAAGGGTAAATTTAATATATACCTAGTATATATACTACTAATACTCTAATAGGTAACTTTAGTATTAGGTATAATCTTTCTATTTAATATTACTTATATATAGTATATACTATAATATATTTTTAGCTTATATTAAGGTATATCGTATATTAAAGTATTTTACCTATTATCTACTACTACTAGGCGTAAGCCTAGTATATATTAAATAATATTTTTCCTAGCGTAAACTAGGTAATACTACCCTGAATTTAATACTACGTATATACTTAACTTATACTATAACTATAATACGTATATACTTAACCTATACTGTGATTTTAATTAGTTATTATCGTTTATTATTAACTAGGGAATTTATAGACTTAATATTTTAATTTATCTAAATAATAGTTAAAAAATCTTTATTACTTTATTATTTATATAAAAAATAATTCTAATAATATTCTAAAATAATTATTTAATTATATAATATATTATAATATTTAGATTAAATATACGTTATAAATATTAAAATTAAGACTTTTAATAAAATTTATTTAATAATAACATAAATATAATATAATCTTATTTTAAATTTTATTAATCTTTTAAATATATATAATTTTGAGAATTCCTTTTATTATAATATAATAAATTAATATTCTTAAATTTTTATTATTCTTAAATATATAATTAATTATTATTTAATAAAATAATATTATATTATTAATAATTAATTATTAAAGGAATCTTTTAAATTAAAAGTTTTTATTTATTAATAATTTATTCTTTTTATTATTAATTATTAATTATAAGTTTTTATTATTATAAAATATTTTTAATCTTTTATAATTATATTTTATCTATTTTAATTTTTATAAATAATTAATTCGCTTTATAAATTTATATATTATAAAATAAAATAAATAATTTCTTTTCTTTAAATAAAAAAAGAAATTAAAAAAGGAGAGAAATTAAAGAAATTAAAAATTCTCTATTTTAAAATAAAAAGGAAAAAATAATAATAAATCTTTTATTCTCTTTATAAAATTATTTTATATATAATTATTCATATATATATTTCTTATTATTATTATTTTTATATATAATTATTTATATTATAAAATAAAATAAAGAATTCTTTTTTTAAAAAAAAAGAATAAAAAAAAGAGATTAAATATTTAATAATTCTTTTCCCTAAAATAACGAAAGAAAAAAATTTACTATTATTATTATTTTTACTTTTTTTATAATTATATATATTTTATTATTATTTTTATATATAATTTTATATTTAATTTAAATTAATTTCTTAATATTAAATTAATATAATTTATTATTATTTTAATATATAATTTATATATATATATTATTAAATAATATAAGAATTAAGATAATTAAAAAAATAATTAATAATTATTTGATTTTATATTCAAATTAAATTAACCTCTCGTTATTAAATTAATATAATTTATATTTAAGAATATTAATAAAAATATATATAAATTAGAATTAAAAATAATAATAAATTATATTAATTTAATATTAAGAAATTAATTTAAATTAAATATAAAGTTAAATATTTTTTACTATTTTCTTAATTATCTTAATTTTTAATATATTTAATAAAGTATATAATTATATATAAAAGTATATATAAAGTATATATAAAATTAATAATAAAATATATATATATAATTATATATAAAATAACTTTATAAAGAGAGTAAAAAAATTAAGAATAATTAAAAATCTTTTTTTCTCTTATTTTTTTATCTTTTATTTATTCTTATCTTCATTATAAAGAAAAGAATAAAAATTAATTTTATTCCTTTTTCTTTTATTCCGTGGTATATATATAATTATATATATATTTTATTACTACTCGTATATATAATTATATATATTTTTATATATATTTAATTAATAATTTAATACTATTCTTAAATATAATTATATATATATTTTATTACTATTTTATTATTATCTATATATATATATATATATATTTTTAAATAATATTAA
>JAABUW010000241.1_pt1 | contig 115809 bp, 80 predicted proteins | sample 5560081 | NCBI WGS metagenome assembly JAABUW01 (sample SAMN10711882, study PRJNA513363) | rock metagenome | isolation source: Antarctica rocks | place: Antarctica: Victoria Land, Knobhead sud
CGGCCTGGTGCGGGGGGTGCGGGTGCGGGGCAATCTATTTCGAGTGCGGTGCAGAGCGGGGGTGTGCGGCTGAGTCATATTCCGGCGGTGCGGGCGACGTCATCTGGAGCCGGGGCGAGCGATGGGGGGTTGGTGAGGGGGTCGGCTGCGAGGGCGAGCTATGAAGGCGACGGGCAGACGCTGACGCTGAGTGGGGGGGCGGAGTTGACGCAGGCGGACAGCCTGCTGCGGGCGCAGACGGTGACGATGCGGAGGGACACGGGGGATGCGACGGCGGTGGGATCGGTGAAGGCGAGCTACCGGCAGGCGGGCTCGGCTGAGCCGGTGCATGTGCTGGCGGCGCGGGCGGAGTTGAAGCATGAGGCGGGGCGGGCGACGTTCTTTGGGAACGGGGCGGGCGCGATGGCGCGGTTGTGGCAGGGCGGCTCGCAGGTGGAGGCGGCGGTGATCGAGTTCAACCAGGGGGAGAGGACGCTGGTGGCGAGGTCGGGTGGAGCGGGTGACGTGGTGCATACGGTGCTGGTCGGGGGCGGTGCTGGCGGAGGTGCGGAGGGCGGACGGAAGGGACCGCAGGTTGCGCGGGTGACGAGCCGCAGCCTCAACTATGCGGATGCGGACCGGACAGCGCGGTTTAGCGGGGGCGTGGTGCTGCAGGGGGCGGACGGGACGGTGCGGGGGGAGAGAGTGACGGCGGTGCTGCGGGCGGCTGGGGTGGGGAGTTCCGGGGCGGGCGGAGCAGAGCCGGGTGCGGGGTTTCCGAGCGGGAGTGTGGATCGGGTGACGGCGGAGGGAGGGGTCGAGGTAAGTGAGGCGGGGAGGCGGGCGACGGGAGAGAGGCTGGTGTACACGGCCGCGAGTGGGACGTTTGTGATGACGGGAACGGCCGCGGCTGCTCCGAAGGTGGTGGACGAGGTGCAGGGGACGACGACGGGAGCGGCCCTCGAATTCCATGCGGGCGATAATACGGTCATGGTGCTGGGGGATGCGGGCGCGGAGGGTCGAAGGGTGCGGACGGAGACACGGGTGCGGCAGCGGTGATGCGGACGCTGCTGACGGAGGAGCTTGGAAAGAGCTACGGCGGGCGGCAGGTGGTTCGCGGTGTAAGCGTGGAGATAAGGCAGGGCGAGGTGGTGGGTCTCTTGGGGCCGAACGGCGCGGGGAAGACGACGTGCTTTTACATGATCGTGGGGCTGGTGCGGCCGGATGCCGGGCGGGTGCTGGCGGATGGGAAGGACATCAGCCGGCTGCCGATGTATCTGCGGGCGAGGAACTACGGAATCAGCTACCTGCCGCAGGAGCCATCGGTGTTTCGGAAGCTGACGGTTGAGGACAACATCCTGGCGGTGCTGGAGGCGCAGCAGCTGAGCTGGGAGGCTCGGCGAACGCGCACGGAGCGGCTGATTGAGGACTTGAATCTGAGCCACGTTCGAAAGACGCGCGGGTACGCGTTGAGCGGTGGCGAACGTCGGCGGGTGGAGATTGCGCGATGCCTGGCGATCGAGCCGGCGTTTATTCTGCTGGACGAGCCGTTTTCCGGGATTGATCCGATTGCGGTGCTGGATCTGCAGGAGATCATCTTCGGTTTGAAGCGCAACGGCATTGGTGTCCTGATCACGGATCACAATGTTCGGGAGACGCTTTCGGTGACGGATCGCGCGTACATCATTAACGAGGGGAAGATCTTTCGCGCGGGGACACCGGGCGAGCTTGGGCGCGATCCGGATGTGAAGCGAATTTATCTGGGCGACAACTTTCGTATGGATTAGGGGTTCCCGGCGAACGGTACAACTTCAGTGTTAAAGGACACTTTTGTTGGATTCTCCCATGGAGCCGCGGGGATAGACTGAGGTCAGTCCGGGGCATGGCGATGTAGACTGTCCCCACGACGAGCACGATCGATCGCCGTGAATCGCGATCTCCCTGTCCGCCGGTTTCCCTGCAGGTCTTCGCGAACGGTGTCACCGATCTACCGCGTTACCAGAGGCTTTCTTGCTCCTTCAACCCAAGCTCAATCTTCGCGTATCCCAACGGCAGGTACTGACGCCCGGCCTGGTGCAGATGGTCAGCGTTCTGGCCCTGAACAAGCTGGAGCTGAAGGAGATGATCAACACCGAGATCAACGAGAACCCGGTGCTTGAAGAGGTGGAGGAATCGGGGATTTCGTTTGAGGAGATTGCGGGCCGGGAGGGCGACCGGGAGCGATCGGCGGAGGAGGTGTCGGCGGAGGAGAAGCGAGCGGAGAAGGATCCATTTGATGAGATCGACTTCGGAAGCTACTTCCAGGACTATCTGGACCCGGGGTACAAGACTGCTTCAAATTTTGAGGAGTACGACAAGCCTTCCTTTGAGCATTTTCTGTCGCAGCCGAGTACGCTGAGCGACCACCTGATGTGGCAGATGGGATCGCTGACGCTGCGGCCCGAGGTGCGGGTGGGGGCGGAGCTGATTATCGGGAACCTGAATGAGAGCGGATACCTGGTGGCGAACGACGACGAGCTGCTGGAGGGGCTGCGGCAGATGCAGGAGCCTGCGCGGGCGGAGCCGATTCCGTTTGAGCGCGGGATGAAGCCGAAGGGTTCGCCTCCGTGGCAGCAGGGTGAGGTTGACGGGACGGAAGATCTCGAAGCCAGGGCAGACGTGGAGGCTCAGGCGGCGGCGCACATCGAGTTTTTGACGGCGGCGATTGCGGAGGCTCGCAAGGTTGTGAACCACCTGGATCCGGTGGGCGTTGGAGCACGGGATCTGCGGGAATGCCTGCTGGTCCAGATAGCCGCTCAGCGCTCGGAGGCGGAGCTGGCGTTGCGCCGGCGCGGTGGCATGGTGGCTGCGGACGAGACGCAGAAGGACGTGTTTACGATCGCCTGTCACATCGTGACGAACTGCCTGGCGCTGCTGCAGAAGAAGGATATGCGGGAGTTGACGAGGGGCTGTGGGCGAACGGCCGAAGAGGTGCAGATGGCGGTGGAGTACATCCGCACGCTGGACCCTCGACCTGGGCAGAGGTATAACGAGTGCGCGACGCGCCTGATTGAGCCGGACGTTGCGTTCGTGAAGCGCGACGACAAGTACATCGTGTTGATGAACGAGGAGGATCTGCCGGCGCTGCGGCTGAATCAGGACTACCGCAAGATGCTGGCGCTGAAGCAGACGGAGAAGCAGGTGAAGGAGTACGTGAAGGAGCGCTACAAGTCCGCGATCCAGCTGTTGCGCAACATTGAGCAGAGGAAGAATACGATTGTGCGGACCTGCGATGTGATTGTGCGGCGGCAGGCGGACTTTCTCGAGAACGGCGTAGAAGCTCTGCACCCGATGATGATCAAGGACGTGGCCGAGGAGATCGGCGTCCATCCATCGACGGTGAGCCGCGCGGTTGCGAACAAGTATGTCCACACATCGCAGGGTGTGTTCGAGCTGCGGTTCTTCTTTTCGGAGGGCGTGAACGGGCCGGAGGGCGGGGATCTGCCGCTGGTGCTGCTGAAGCGCAAGGTGAAAAAGCTGATTGAGGAAGAGGACGAGCGCAAGCCGTTCACGGACGACCAGCTGGCTGCGGAGCTGCAGCGGCAGGGGATCCAGGTGACCCGGCGCACGGTGGCGAAGTACAGGGAAGACATGCAGATCCCGAGCACTCACCAACGCCGCGTCCGGTAAAGCGCATCGAACTCGACTAGTATGCATGGTGAGGTGCGCAGGATGAATGTTGAATACACGGGCCGGCAGACGACGATTACACCCAAACACAAGAGGCTGGTGGAGGAGGGGATCTCGCGCATTGCGAAGATCTCGGGCGATAGTGGGAGCGTTCACGTGATCCTGACGGTGGACAAGTACCGACAGATCGCCGAAGTGACGTTGAAGGCGAAGATTTACGAGTTTGTGGCGATGGCCGAGGGCGTGGAGATGGAGGCTGCGCTCCATGACGCGCTCGCGAAGCTGGAGCAGCAGGCGGTGCGGCAGAAGCAGAGGCAGACGACGATCAAGCATCATCCGAAGGACAGCCTGAAGATTTCGGTACCCGAGGGGATGGACGGGGCAGTGCCGGACGCGTAGGGACGGGCTTAGCGACCCAGGCAGGACTTGCCGCGGGCGCGTGCGGGGATGCTAGGATGCCTCCATGCCGGGCGCTCGGAAGTCAGTGAAAGCAGGGGAAGCAGGGAAGCCAGTCAAGCCAGTGAAGGGCGCGGCAAAGAAGGCTGGCGCGGACAGCGGCGAGTTGGTAATTCTGACGGGGATGTCGGGATCGGGAAAGCTTTCGGCGCTAAAGGCGTTCGAGGATCTCGGGTACTACTCGGTCGACAATCTGCCGCTGGAGCTGATTCCGCAGTTCGCCGACCTGGTGCGGGGGTCGGCGCAGATTGAACGCGCGGCGCTGGTGATTGACGTTCGCGAGGGGATGCGGCTGGAGGAGTTTCCGGCGATTCTGAAGCAGGTCCGGCGGGTTCTGCCGACGCGGGTGGTGTTCCTCGAGGCTTCGGAGGAGGCGCTGATCCGGCGATTCTCGGAGACGCGGAGACCGCATCCGATGGGGCGCACGGAGACGGTGGTGCAGTCGATCCGGGCGGAGCGGAAGCGGCTGGACCTGATACGGAATGTTGCGGACATTCTGCTGGACACGACGAAGTTCAACGTGCACGAGCTGCGGGCGCACATCAACGCGCAGTTTGAGCGCAAGAACGAGGGCGATCAGCCGAACCTGACTATCTCCTGCCTGAGCTTCGGCTTCAAGAACGGAGTTCCGACGGACGCGGACCTGGTCTTCGATGTGCGGTTCCTACCCAATCCTCACTTTATCCCGGAGTTTCGAAAGCTGACGGGCCGGCACCCGAAGGTGGCGCGGTATGTCCGTCACTTTCCGCAGACGGCGGAGTTTCTGGACCGGATCACGGAGCTGCTGGAGTTTCTTCTGCCGCACTACATCCAGGAGGGCAAGAGCTACCTGACGGTGGCGTTTGGATGCACGGGCGGACAGCACAGGTCGGTGTTCATCGCGGAGGAGATGAAGAAGCGGCTGCTGGCGGGCGGATACCGTGTGAAGGCGGCGCACAGGGACATGCCGCGATAGGTCCGGGGCTGAGGCGCGGCGGCTACAATGTCGAGATGCACGGCATGGTGAGGATGGCGCGGAGATGGCTGGAGTGAGGCGGATTCTGCGGCTCCTCCTGTATGCGCGGCCTTACTTGCTGTACCTGCTGGGATCGGTGGTGCTGATGGCAATCGTGGGCGCGATGGCGGCGTTCCGGGTGCTGCTGGTGAAGCCGATCTTCGACAAGGTGCTGTCGCCGGACTCGCAGGCGCGGGACATCCTGGTGTTCCGGGTGCCACATCTCCAGCGGGCGCTCGACCTGCAGTTTCTGGTGCCGAGCCATCTGCACAATGCGTGGAATGTGATTGCGTACGCTCTGGTGATGTCGGCGGTGGTGAAGTCCGCGTGCGACTACATGGGGACGTACCTGGTGAACTACGCGGGTTTCGGGATGATTACGGACCTGCGTAACGACCTGTACGAGGCGGTGCTGCGGAGGTCGGTTGCGTTTTTTCAGAAGCATTCGACGGGGACGCTGCTGTCGACGTTGATTAACGACATTGAGCGGGTGCAGTTTGCGATGTCGAGTGTTCTGGGGGATTTTCTGCAGCAGATGTTCACGCTGCTGTTTCTGACGGGCGTGGTGGTTCTGTATGGCGGAAAGATGGCGTGGCTGCTGCTGCTGTTTGTTCCGGTGGTGATCTCCTCGGCTCGGCGCATCGGGAGCCGGGTTCGGCAGACGACGCGTAAGGGCCAGGACAAGCTGGCGGAGATTCAGAACATCCTGCACGAGACGATCACGGGGAACCGGATTGTGAAGGCGTTCGGGATGGAGATGTGGGAGATGGGGCGATTTCGCGGGGCGGCGCGGCGACTGTTCCGGGCGAACCTGCGATCCGTGAGTGTGCAGGCGATCAGTTCGCCGCTGATGGATGCGCTGGGCGCGGTGGCGATTGCGCTTCTTCTGCGGATCGGGCGCGAGCGGATCCTGCACCACGCGATGACGACGGGATCGTTTATCGCGTTTTTGATCGCGGTGTTTACGCTGTACGATCCGGTGCGGAAGTTCGCTCTGTTCTACAACAGCTTTCAGCAGGCGCTGGGAGCGAGCGAGGAGATCTTCGGCTTCATGGACGCGGAGGACGATGTTCGCGAGCGGCCGGGGGCGGTGGTCTTGAAGGGATTTCAGGAGGGGATTCGCTTCGAGGGTGTGGGGTTCGCGTATGCGGAAGAGGGGGAGAGCAAGCAGGTGCTGCAGGGGATTGACCTGGCGGTGACGGGGGGCGAAGTGATTGCGTTGGTTGGACCGAGCGGCGCGGGCAAGTCGACGCTGGTGAACCTGATTCCGCGATTCTTCGATGTCAACGAGGGGCGCATTCTGATCGACGGTTACGATCTTCGGGACGTCACGATCGAATCGCTGCGGCGGCAGATTGGAAAGGTGACGCAGGAGACGGTGCTGTTCAACGACACGGTGCGGAACAACATTGCGTACGGCCGGCCGGACGTGCCCGCGGCGAAGGTGGAGGAGGCGGCGCGAATGGCTCTGGCGCATGACTTTATCGAGCATCTGCCGGAGGGGTATAACACCGTGATTGGCGAGAGGGGAGCTCGGCTGAGCGGCGGGGAAAGGCAGAGGATTGCGATTGCGCGGGCGATTCTGAAGAACGCGCCGATCCTAATCCTGGACGAGGCGACGTCGTCGCTCGATGTCGAAAGCGAGCAGTTTGTGCAGGCGGCGCTGGCGAACCTGATGCAGGGGCGAACGGTGTTTGTGATCGCTCACCGGCTGTCGACGGTTCGGCGGGCGACGCGGATCGCGGTAATCGAGCGGGGGCGGATCACGGAGATTGGGACGCATGAGGAGCTGATGCAGAACTCGGGGACGTACCAGCGGCTCTACAACTTGCAGTTTGACGAGGGCGCCTCGCCGGAGAGTGGGGTGCCGGAGCTGGTGCCGGTGGAGGGGATCTCGTGACGCCGGACGGGTTGATCTTTTCGATGACGGGCTTTGCCGCGGTTCGGGGCGGGGGTGAGGACGGCGTTGCGTTCAGCTTGACGGCGAAGAGCGTCAACCATCGATTTCTCGATCTGCAGTTTCGGATGCCGGGGGGCTTTGACGGGGCGGAGGCGAAGCTACGGCAGATGCTGAAGTCGCGGCTGCGGCGGGGGCATGTGGACGTCACGCTGGTTCTGGACCGGGGGGACCGATCGGAACGGGCGAGTGAAGGCGAGCTGCGGGTGAATGAAGATCTGCTGGGAGCGGCGGTAAGGGCATATCGAGCGGCGGCGCGGACGCACGGCCTGGCGGGCGAGCCGGACCTGAACGTGCTGCTGCGGCTGCCGGGGGTGATGGCGGTGGAGCGGGCGGGCGCGGTTGAGGCGACGGCGGATCTGGAAGGGGAGATCCTGGCGAGCGCGGACGATCTGCTGAAGCTGCTGCTGCGGGCGCGGGCGGACGAGGGTGCGGCGCTGGCGGCGGAGCTGCGGCGATCGATGGAGCGGCTCCGGCGGTGGTCGGCCGAGGTCGGGCAGTTGCGGGGGCGGGTTCGCGACGCGCAGTATGAGCGGCTCCATGCCCGATTGAGCGAGATGCTCGACGGCTCGGTGGTGAGCGCGGAGAGAGTGCTGACGGAGGCGGCGCTGCTGGCGGATCGCAGCGACGTGGAGGAGGAGAATGTGCGTCTGGTGACGCATGTGGAGCGGTTCGTGGCGATCCTGGACGGGGGCGGAGAGGTGGGCAAGCGGCTGGATTTCCTGCTGCAGGAGCTGAGCCGCGAGGCCAACACGATGCTTTCGAAGACGGGAGGAGCGGTGGGAGAGAATGGTTTGCGGATCACGGAGCTGGGTTTGGAGATGAAGTCCGAGATCGAACGGGCGAGGGAGCAGGTCCAGAATCTCGAATGAGCTGCGGTGCTGGGTGCGAGCGATGGGCGAGGGTGTTGTTTGGGGGCCGGTGACGAGGCGGCCGGAAACGAGGAGAACGACGCAAGGTATGGCGGGAATTCTGTTTATTATTTCGGCGCCTTCGGGCTCGGGCAAATCGACCCTGGTGAACCAGCTGCGGACGCTGGTGGAGGGGCTGGAGTTTTCCATCTCGTATACGACGCGGATGTCGCGCGGATCCGAGGAGGACGGCCGTGAGTACCATTTCACGTCGCGCCTCGAGTTTGAGCGGATGATTGATCGAGGCGAGTTCCTGGAGTGGGCGGAGGTGTTTGGGAATTACTACGGGACGGCGGTGGCGGCGCTCGACCATGCGAAGGCGCAGGCGAAGGATCTGCTGCTCGACATCGATGTACAGGGGGCGATGCAGGTGATGCGGCGGATGCCGGATGCGGCCTCGATCTTTATCTTGCCGCCGAGTCCGGAGGTGCTGGAGATGCGGCTGCGGCATCGCAGCGAGGCGGAGGGGATGACGTCGGAGGCGGTGATTGAGCGGCGGCTCTCCCAGGCGCGGAATGAACTGCGGCAGATCTGGGACTATCGCTATGCGCTGATTAACGACGTGCTCGACCATGCGGTCGGGGAGTTGCGGGCGATCGTTCTGAGCGAACGCGGAGTGGGCGACGGGGCGGCGGAGGTGGCGCACGGATGCCGGACGGAGGGGCGGTCGGAGAGGTTGCAGGCGGTGCTCGGGGCCTTTGGGCAGGGGTGATTGAGGTTCGCCGAACTTTTGGGTGATAGGTAAACGATGCGGGCTGAGATAGAGTCAGGTATACGGGGTGACACAACGATGATCGAAACTGTGTTTCACAACAAGTACAGTTTAGTAAAGGGCGCAGCGCGACGTGCTCGGCAGCTTCAGAATGGAGCCGCTCCGATGATGGTGACGAAGTCGATGAAGGCGTGCCGTGTCGCGCAGGACGAGATTCGTCAGGGCCACGTGAAGTATGTCCTGCCGCTCCCAAAGGTGGAGCCGACGGTCGACCTGCTGCCCAGCTAGCGACTGGATGACTGCCGAGGGACGCGATGGCGATGGATGTGGAGCAGATTCGCGCGTACATCGAGTATTTTCGCGACCTGGGGGTCTACGACTTCTACCGTACCGGAGAGCCGATCGCGAGTCTTGAGGACGAGCGGGCGGCGGGTTTGGCTGTTGCGGGTCCTGTGGGGTCGGAAGAGCCACGGTCGAAGATCTCGCGTGCGCCTGATGTTGCGGTAGTCGCAACGAAAGGGCGGGCGGAGCTAAGGCCGCGGGAGCCAGACGCAGCAGAGAACCTGGCAGCAGAGCACCTGGCAGCAGAGAGCCTGGCAGCAGAGAGAGTGGAGCCTGCGATCGGGAAGCTGATTTCATTCAATGACCTAGCGGAGCTGCCGGAGGTCAGGGTTGCGCGGCCGGACAGGGCGACGGCGCTGGCAGAGATCCGGCAGGAGATTGGCGATTGCACACGATGTCCGCTGGCGTACGCGGGCCGGAGGACGATTGTGTTCGGAGATGGAGATGCGAACGCCCGGATCATGTTTGTGGGGGAGGGGCCGGGTGCGGACGAGGATGTGACGGGTGTGCCGTTTGTGGGGAAGGCGGGGCAGCTGCTGAACAACATGATCGGAGCGATGGGACTGAAACGGGAGCAGGTCTATATCGCGAACGTCGTGAAGTGCCGACCGCCGGGGAACCGGGTTCCGGAGCCGGTGGAGGCGAATACATGTTCGCAGTTTCTGCTGCGGCAGATGGATGTGGTTCAACCGGAGGTGGTGGTGGCGCTGGGGGCGACGGCGGCGACCTACCTGCTGGGGGTCAAGCAATCACTCTCCTCGCTGCGCGGGCGATGGCACGCGGTGCGTGGAGCGAAGCTGGTGGTGACGTACCATCCGGCGTTTCTGCTGCGCGACCCGCGACAGAAGGGCGAGGCGTGGAAGGACCTGCAGATGGCGATGAAGGAGCTCGGGTTGAGCGCGCCGGCGAAGGTTTAGGATCTGTCCGAGCTTTGGTTGGCGTGTGGGGTTCGGGGATGTCCGGATCGCGCGGCGGAGGAACGGGCTGACGGTCGACGGGTCTACGGGTCTACAGCGGAGCCGGGTTGGGTGGCGGGATGCGAACTGTGGATGCGCGGCAGGAGCGGACGCCGTCGCAGGCGACTGGATGGAGATCCCTGCTGAGGCAGACCTCGATGGCGGTGAGGTAATTGTTGCCGCAGGTGAGGGCGAAGCTCGCGCGCGGAATGGAGGCGTTGACCGCGGTGAAGAGGTCAAGGATGGTGGCGGGAGGCATGGAGACCTGGCGATCGAGGCGGGTCAGCTGGGAGGGGATTGCGACCTCGCGCACGGCTCTCCGGGCGAGTTGAAAGAAGGCGTCGGGGGCGAGGCCGGAGCAGGTGCCGTGGGCCTGCCACTCATGCAGGAGCAGACCGGAGTCGGGGTAGATGTCGCGGAAGTCTGCAGGGTGTGCGGGACCGGGGACGTCGCTGCAATGCTCGGGGTATCCGCCGCCGACGGTCTGCGGCCAGAGTCCGTGGAGCACGAAGCCGAGGTGCTGGGCGCACTCCGGCTTGCTGGCGTGCGTGGCGCAGAACTCGGGTGACCAGGAGAGATTGAGGAGGTAGAAGTCGAACGATCCGGCAGCGGAGGCTGGCGCGCTGCGTTGGCGGATGTCAGGGCCTGGGTCGATGCGAGGAGTGCGTTCGGTGTGGGTTGTCTGGCTTGTGTGCGGAGTGGATGCCGAGCGTGGCGATTGCGGGTCGACGGATTGTCCACCGGGGTTGCAAGCCAGGAGGGTGAGGCAGAGGTTTGCGGCGAAGAGGAGGGTATATCTCTGCATAAGGGTGGTTTCGAGGCTGCGGTCGAGTTCTAGCGCGGGGTGAAGGCGGGGGCGTGACAGCTCGGGGGCGCGATCATTCAATATAGTCGGGGCTGTGGAGTTAAGATTCGGGGCGGCCGACATGCTCAGAGCGGCTGGGATCAAGGGACTGGATTATATGGGACCGGGATCCGAGGTCTGACGGCGAGAGGTGGGGCCTAGGGGAGGTGGCGGGAGATCTGTAGGGTCTAATGATGATGCTGCGTCAGGACCTCGTTGACCTTGCCCAGGAAGGCTTCGGGACTGGCGAGGGACCAGACAGAAGCGTCGAAGGGGAAGGCAGTCGGTTTGGGGGCGAGACCTTTGGTGAAGCCGACCAGCGCGGGTGGATCTCTCAGGGCTCTTGCAGTCTGAACGAGAGTATCCGCCTCTTCAGATTTGAGTGTGTGGCAGGCGATGATGACGTCGTAGTGGGACGCATCGAGTTCGGTGGAGGAGTTTACCGGGCTGGAGATGGTAACGGTGAAGCCCTGCCGCTCGAGGATAGCCTTGCGGGTGTAGAGCAGGACCTCGTCGGATCCAACGAGGAGGGCAGTATCGCGGCGATCTGGGGAAGTTTTCCGAAGTTCCATCGTTAAATCCAATTAGGCAGGTTCGATTTGAGTGTGCCAGCCTGTTCGCTACGGCGTCAATGGCCTCCCTGTGGCACTTTTTAGCATCCTATACAACTTGTGGGCCAGCTTATGTCGGGGAGCTAATGTGGACGTGCACGACCACACAAGATGTGAAGACCAGCTTTCACGAGTTCGGGCGGCTCTGCTCCGTTCCGAGCAGCTCGCTTTAGCGGTCGATTTGCGGCCGCCGTGATGCACGAGGTGAATAATCCACTCGAGGCGTTGGGGAACCTGGTCTATCTCGCCGACGTTGCTTCGGGCGATGGAGAGATGGTGCATGAATATCTGCGCATAGCGGAGGAGCAGCTGGCGCACGTCCAAGATATCGCACGAAGGACACTCTCATTTTACCGTCCGAACGCAATTCGCGAAGCTGTGGACATAGTCCAAGTGCTTGATTCGGCGCTGCACATGCACAAGCCTCAGATTACAACCAAGAGTATCGAGGTCTGCCGGCACCAGCCCGGGGTGGCGTCGGTTAGCGCGAATCCGGGACAGTTGCTACAGATTTTTACGAATCTTATCGCCAACTCGATCGATGCGCTGCCGGAGCAGGGAAGGCTGCATGTGCGTGTCTCCCGATCCACGGAGCACTTCAATATCCTGATTGCCGACAACGGATGTGGCATTCCGGCGGACCAGAGGCACAGGCTGTTTGAGCCATTTGCAACCAGTAACAAAGAGAAGGGCACGGGCCTGGGGTTGTGGATGTCGAAGACGCTGGTGGAGCAGCATCGCGGGCGGATCCGACACAGGACGAGTACGCAGCCGGGACGAAGAGGAACGGCGTTTCGGATCTCGCTGCCGGCCTAGAACCGATGCTGCTGGCGCGGCGGGCTTACCTGCCTGCGGCACGCTGCTTGAGGCAGGTGAGTATCTAGTCGAGTCCGATTCCGATCAGGTCGTCGGGCGTGGGCACGGGCTGGTGTGCAAACCGATTGACACCCCACATCGCCGGGCGTAAGGTACCTGAGGATTGCAGGCTGGAACCGATACCAACGCTTGAGCTTTGACGGGGCGCGGCGGGTTGGGGGGAGTGCTGCTTGATCCGATCGAACGGTAGAGCAGACACAGGGAAGCATAGATCTAATGAACCGCAGGATCTCTATGACTCGAACGCGCAAGCTCCGACAGGTGTGCCTCACCCCTTGCCTGGCGGCCATGGCGTGCTGCTCTGGAGGTTTGCTGATGGCGCAGACCGCGGTTCCGGCTCCGGCTGCGACACAGAGTGGGGGCACGACGGCGAACTCGAGTTCGTGGCCTGCGCAGGCGAAGGACTTTCGGCTGCACATGATCGGCGGGGCGCATATCGACCCGGTCTGGCTGTGGCCCTGGACGGAGGGTGTGTCGGTCGTTCACAGCACGTTTCGATCGGCGCTCGACCGCATGAACGAGGACCCGCAGGTCGCGATGACGACGAGTTCGTCGCAGTTCTACGAGTGGGTGGCGGAGAACGATCCGGCGCTGCTGCTGGAGGTGAAGCGGCGGGTGCAGGAGGGCCGGTGGGACCTGGTGAATGGTTGGTGGGTGGAGCCGGACGTGAACATGCCGAGCGGCGAAGCGCTGGCGCGGCAGGGATTGTATGGGCAGGGCACACTGCAGCGGCTGTTCGGACGCACGGCAGATGTGGGGTACAACCCGGACTCGTTCGGGCATACCGGCAGCCTGCCGCAGATCCTGAAGCTGCAAGGGATGAAGAGCTACGTGTTTATGCGGCCGGGGCTGACGGAGAAGACGCTGCCGGGAAATCTGTTCTGGTGGGAGGGGATCGATGGGACGCGTGCGCTGACCTACCGGATCCCGTTCTCCTATAACGATGACGCTGTTTCGGTCGAGCCCTTGATGCACAAGGTGGTTGCAGAGCTGAGCAAGCAGCCGCTGCGGGAGGCGATGGAGTTCTTCGGTGTGGGGGATCACGGGGGCGGACCTACGAAGGCGAACATGGCTTCGATCCGCGCTGTGCAGACGCAGGTGGGCGCACCGAAGATCTTCTACAGCACGCCGGACCGGTACTTCGAGGCGATGCGGGCATCGCTGCCGGGCGACCTGCCGGTGGTCAGGGACGATCTGCAGCATCACTCGGTTGGTTGCTACACGGCGGAGTCTTCGATCAAGAAGGGCAACCGCGAGGCGGAGGCGGCGCTGGTGACGGCGGAAAAGCTGGCGGCGGTGGGATCTGTCGCATGGGGAGCGCACTACCCGAAGGACGAGTTTACGGCTTCCTGGAAGCGGGTGCTGTTCCTGCAGTTTCACGACAGCCTGGCGGGGACGGCGCTGCCGGAGCACTACAAGACGGCGCGGCAGGCGCATGGACGGGCGATTGACGTGGCGGAGCAGTCGATGTCGATGAGCGCGCAGAGGCTGGCATGGCAGGTGCCGACCGTTGATCCGGCGTCGAAGTACCTCCTGGTGTTCAACCCGCATGCGTGGGAGAGCAAGCAGCGGATCGAGTACGACCTGGGATGGGATGAGAGGGTGCCGGCGGCGGTCGAGGACGAGGCGGGCCGGCCGGTTCCGTTCCAGTGGGTTCAGGCGTCGACGGCGGCGCAGAACCGTATTCGCCTGGCGGCGGAGGTGACCGTGCCGGCGTTTGGGTATCGGCAGATCCGGGTGAAGAGGGCTGCGGCCACAGAGAAGGCGCAGCCGTCGGGTGTGACGGTGGCGGGAAGGGTGATGGAGAACGAGCATCTTCGGATGACGATCTCGGCCGAGGGAGGTCTGGGACTCTTCGACAAGGATGCGGGTCGAGAGGTGTTCCGGGGCGGGTCGACGGGAGCGCGCGCGGTGGTGCTGAGTGATGTGAACGATACGTGGGCGCATAAGGTGGTGGCGTACACGGACGAGATCGGTAGTTTTCAGGTTGACGGTGGCGGTGGTGTCAGGGTGGTTGAGAGTGGGCCGATGCGCGGGATGCTGCGGGTGCACTCGAAGTATGGGAGCTCGTCGCTGACGACAGATTGGATACTGTATGCCGGCAGCCGCAACCTTGAAGCGCGGGTTGCGCTGGACTGGCACGAGCACATGAAGATTGTGAAGTTCTCGTTTCCGGTGGATGTGGCCAAGCCGGAGGCGACGTACGAGATTGCGTACGGGGCGATGCGGCGGGCGAACAGGGGCGACGAGGATCCGGGGCAGCGATGGATCGACGTCTCTGGCGATCGCGACGGCAGGCCGTACGGTCTGTCGGTGATCAACGATGCGAAGTACGGGTACAGCGTGAACGGGAGCGATCTCCGGATCTCGATTGCGCGGGGCGCGGTGTACGCGAACCATCAGCCGGAGGAGATCGACCCGAAGCTGGACTACCAGTGGCAGGATCAGGGTGTGCAGAGTTTTCGGATGGTGCTAGCGCCGCATGGGGGTAGCTGGAAGGAGGCGGGCACGGTGCGGATGGCGGAGGAGTTGGTGACGCCGACGCCGGTTATCTACCAGGGAATCCATCCGGGCACGCGACCGCAGACGGACTCGTTTCTGTCGGTCGATGCGCCGGACGTGGTGGTGTCGACGATCAAGCAGGCGGAGACGGGGGATGACCTGATCGTGCGGATGTATGAGACGGCGGGCAGGCCCACCGAGGCGACGCTGGATCTGCGCTTCGCGAAAGCGAAGTGGACGGGATCTCTGCGGGCCTTCGAGATCAAGACGCTACGGATCAATGCGAAGTCATCGGCGGTGAGCGAGGTCAACCTGCTTGAACAGTGATCTGAAGGTGTGCGTGATGCGAGTGGACCGGAGATGAGGCGAGTGCCTGGGGCGACGTTGAGCGGCGGCCGGAAGGTGTGGGTGGGGGTCGACATTGGGGGCACGAAGACGGCGGTCGTGATCTCGGCGAAGCCGCCGGAGATCCTGTCGCGGGTGGAGTTTCCGACGCGGCCTGAGATGGGGCCGGAGCAGGCGATCGAGCAGATCAAGGGTGCGATCCGGGAGTGCCTGAGAGGCCATGGTCTGGAGCTGGCGGAGGTCGAGCGGATCGGCATAAGCTGCGGCGGCCCGTTGAACCGCAGGGAGGGGTTGATCCAGGGACCGCCGAACCTCTCGACGTGGATCGACGTGCCGATCTGCAGCATTCTTGGGACGGAGTTCGAAGTGGCGTGCGCGCTCGAGAACGACGCCAATGCGGGCGCTGTGGCCGAGCATCGTTTCGGTGCGGGGCGGGGCGCAGAGACGATGATCTTTCTGACGCTTGGGACAGGGATCGGCGCGGGGTTAATTATTGAGGGGTGTTTGTATCACGGAGCGTCGGAGATGGCAGGTGAGATCGGGCACGTCCGGATGACGCGCACGGGGCCGATTGGCTATGGCAAGGCGGGCTCGGTGGAGGGTTGGGTGAGTGGATACGGCATGGCGCAGACGGCGAGGCGGACCGTGCGAAGGGCGGTCGAGCGCGGCGAGCCAACGGTGCTCGCGGGGCTGTGGAGCGATGGGGGGATGACTTCGCGGGATGTGGGAGTTGCGGCCGAGGAAGGGGACGAGGTGGCCCGGCGAATTGTGCGGCGGACGGGGCAGAGGCTGGGCGCTGCGCTGGCGATCTTCGTGGACGTGATTAACCCGGAACGGATTGTGATTGGCGGGCTGGCGGTTCGTCTGGGAGAGATGCTGCTGGGACCCGCGAGACGTGTGCTTGCGCGCGAGGCGCTGCCGGCGTCGGTGAGTGCGTGCGAGGTGGTGCCGGCGATGCTGGGCGAGGGGATCGGCGATGTGGCGGCGCTCTGCGTGGCGATGGGGCCAGCTTCTTCTCCGGACGCGAGGCGCGTGGTCTGGACGGGGGAGGGTGAGGCGGTGCAGATGGGGCGGACTCTCGGCGGCGCGTGAACGGCGTTACGGTGGAGCGATGACGGGGTGGATCTGCAAGGGTGCGGTCGCGGTCGGACGGGTTCGCCTGCTCCCGCTCCTGCTGATGGTGGCTACGTCTTTGGTCGCGAAGGCTCAGGCGCCCGGGGAGGAGGTGCGGGTGCGGTCTCCGGAGGGTCGGGCGGAGATCAGAGTGACGCTGCGACCTTTCTCTTACACGGTCAGGTATCGCGAGGAGACGGTGATCGAAGCATCTTCGCTGGGGCTCGCCTTCAAGGGTCAGGCGGCGACGGGAGAGTTCAAGGTAGTGGGGCGGGAGGAGCGTTCGGTCGACATCTCCTCGAAGCCGGTCTGGGGCAAGACGGGTGAGATCTGCAACCGGTTTCGCGAACTCCGGCTGGACCTCGTGGAGGCGAGTGGACCCAAGCGAAGGATGAGCCTGCGGATGCGGGCCTATGACGACGGCATCGCGTTTCGGTACGAGTTGCCGAAGCAGCGTGGGATGGAGGAGTTCGTGGTCGATCGCGAGCTGACGGGGTTCAGGCTGGCGGGCAATGCGCAGATCTGGGCCTCCACGTACAAGAACTTTCGCAGCGCGTACGAGGAGGAGTATCGGAGGCAGAGGGTGTCGGAGGTTGCGGATTCGGCGTTGATCGGGCTGCCGGTGCTGGCGGAGATCGGAGCACACGCGTATGTGACGTTGATGGAGGCGGACCTGGAGGACTGGGCCGGTCTTTACCTCCGACGGAGCGGGTCTTCTTTGCTGGCGAGCCTGTCGCCAAGGACGGATGGGAACGGCCTGGTGAAGGCGTCGACGCCGCACCGGTCCCCGTGGCGCGTGGTGATGCTGGCGGACAGGCCGGGGGACCTGGTCGCGTCGAATTTGATCGAGAACCTGAGCGAAGCTTCGCGGATCCGGGACACGCGGTGGATTCGCCCGGGGAAGATGATGTGGGACCACTGGTGGAGCGGCGACGTGGCGATGGAGAACGGGACGATCGAACGGTACATTGCGTTTGCCGGGGCGATGGGGATTTCCGTACCAGTTGATCGACTGGCAGTGGTATGGACCGTACGACAAGGAGACGGCGGACATTACGCGTCCAGCTGTGCAGATAGACATGCCGCGGCTGCTGCGATTTGCAAAGGAGCATGGCGTTCGAGAGTGGTTGTGGCTGCACTCGGGAGATGTGGACCGGGCGATGCGGCGGGGCACGCTTGAGGAGGCGTTTGCGGTGTACGAACGATGGGGCATAGCGGGGGTGAAGATCGACTTCATGAACAGCGACGACCAGGACCGGGTGAACTGGTATGTGGGCGTCCTGGCGATGGCGGCGAGGCACCACCTGATGGTCGACTACCATGGCGCGTTCAAGCCGACGGGTCTCGAGGTGACGTGGCCCAACCTCCTGACGCGCGAGGGTGTGCTGGGCAACGAGTACAACAAGTTCAGCGCGCGGGTGACGCCAAAGCACAAGCTGACGCTGCCGTTTACGCGGCTGGTAGCGGGGCCGATGGATTTCACCCCGGGCGGATTTCTGAACCGGGCGCCGGGCGAGTGGAAGCAGACGAACCCGACGGAGGTGATGGGGAGCCGAGCGCAGGAGCTGGCCGAGTTTGTCGTGTACTGGAGTCCGCTGATGTGCCTGGCCGACGACCCGGCGCACTACGAGGGGCAGGCGGGGCTCGAGTTTCTGCGGGAGGTGCCGACGGTATGGGACGAGACGAGGGTGCTGGACGGCGTGGTGGGGGAACATATCGTGATGGCGCGGCGGAGTGGCGACCGGTGGTTCGTTGGCGGCATGACTGCGGATGCGGGCTTCCGTTATCGCATGCCGCTGAGCTTTCTGGGTGCGGGGCATTATGTGGCGCACATTTTCGCCGACCCGGTGGACGCCGGTGCGAGCTACGAGGCGCTGCGTGAGGAGAGGAGGACCGTAAGCGCGGGCGAGGAGATGGAGCTGGCGATGCGGCCGGCGGGGGGTGTGGCGATCTACTTTGAGCGGGAGTCAGAGGGGACGCGCAGGTAGAGGTCGGAAGCGGCAGGCGTGCCGGCTAGTCCGATTTGGTTTCGGCGAGGATGGCTTCGTAACGCCGGCGGGCGTGATCGTAGGCGGCTGCGGCGGCGGGGAGTTCGGCGGGGCGGATACGTTTGCGCTTCTCCTTCCAGCAGACGTCGACGGCCTGGCGGCACCACGCGGCGCTGCGGCGCGAGGCCCTGACCGGGGCTCCGCTGACGCTTGCAAACACGGGGTTGGTGTGGGACGAGGGGAGGATGCGGAGCGCGATCCAGCTGCTTTGGGCGACCGTGCAACTGAAGCTAACGGGGTGCAGGGCTCCGTCGGCCTCGATCTCGACGCGATCGACAGCGATGCTGTTAATGACGAGCTCAACGAGGACGCGGCGGCTGTCGGCGATGCGTGCGCGCTCGAGATGCCAGAAGGGTTTGTCGTAGGGCGATGCCTTTTGGATCGCGCGGGTGAGGGTGGTGGGGGCGGGCTCCAGGCCGGCGCAGACCTGTGCGGTGACGCGGACGCGGCCGGGTTGCGACAGCGAAAGATCGGGCTTCGAGGGAGACGGATCTCGAGTGGAGCGGCCCTCGTGCTCAAGCGCGAGGTGCATGATATGGCTTCGGCCGTCGCCGAAGTATGCGTTGCGATTGACGAGGGCCTGGAGCCACTGGCTGTAACCCTGGTCGCCGGCGGGGCGCGACGGCAGCTCTACGTAGGATCTGCCGCCGCCGACGCGCTCGTCGGTGATGCAGGGAAAGTCGGTCTCGCCGGCGAAGGCGGTGCGGAAGCCGCAGTTGAGGGTGTGGTACCAGATGTTGAGTTCGGCGAAGGGCCAGAGGTCGCAGCCGGAGATGAAGTCGATGGCTCCTTCGTGGGTGACGTCGACGATGTACTCGTTTGCGCCCATGCTGTTGAAGGGCGGCATGAGGAGGTTGGGAAGGGCGGTGCTGTCAACGACGAGGCCGTGGGCGGAGTGGGCGTATCCGGTGATAGCGCCCTGGGTTTCGGCCCAGCGGAGGATGGGGAGATTCCAGCTTGGCCAATCATCGATGGTGGAGGCGCCGGGAAAGCGTTGTTGTTTAAGCTGGAGAAGCACGAGGTGGCCGCAGTGGCTGGAGGGGAATCCGGAGACCTCGATGTCGTAGCGCAGGATGGGCGGGATCGAAGGCTGATCAGACGCTTGGGTGTGAGGATGGACGTGGGTCAGGGGTTCGGAGGAGTGGACGTGCCCGCTGAAGAACTGTTTCTGGTATTCGAAGCCGGGGCCCCAGTTGAGGACCGATCCGAGGTCGAGCGCTTCGCCTTCGACCTGACGCAGCATGACCTCGGGAACGACACCCTCGGTGGGGCTCTCGTAGTGCGAGCAGCCGGCGGCGTGGATGTGGGTGTCTCCGGAGTAGTAGCCGAGGTCGGACGGTGTGACCCAGCGATGGAGATCGAGCGAGATGGATTTGGTCGACGGGCCGATCACGAGTTGTTTGCGGGAGCGCAGGTACTCGGGGCCGCGGCCGAAGTCGAGGGTGTAGGCACCGTCCGGGAGCTGCAGCGTTTCGCCGTCGCGGCGGTAGATCTGCGATTCGAAGGCGAGGTCGGGGAGCTCCCGCTTGGTCTGCGTGGGGTAGATGCGGCCGAGTGGATCGGTGAGGAGGAGGGAGGCGGTTGCGGGTACGCCGTGCTCGTCGCGGATGTTGAGGGTGATGGTGCGGGAGGGCAGGCACTCGAAGAGGACAGGGAGCGTGCTGCGGAAGCCGAGGTCCTGCTCGCCCCAGCCGAGGTCGGCTTCGAGACTGGCTTCGCGCATGCCTCGGTCGCGGCTGTAGATCTGGACGATGCGGTATTCGAGCGGCAGGCCCGAGAGGGACGGGGTCATCGGCGGGAGGTCAAAGGTGTTTACGGCGATCCACCGGGACCGGGACTCTGCTGGGTCAACGGCTCCGTTGGTGAAGTCGTGCACGCCGGTGATGGCGAGCGAGGATCGACGGCCGGTGGGACCGCCCTGGGGCGACTTGATTTTGAGCGGAGCGGTGGCGGCGGAGTGATTTTCGACGCGGAGAAGGAACGACCGCCATCCGCCCTCGTTGAGTTGTGCCCTGGCCTGGCCGCGGGCGACGCTGACGCGGTTCTCCGGGTTGAGCGTGATGCCCATGAGAACGTGCCGGTCGAGGACGGTGGTGAGCGCTTGAAGAGCGACGGGCTCATTCTGGCTCGCCAATGCACCTCTGATCTTTGCGGAGTCCGCAGGCGGAAGCGGTTCTCCCAGCATCTCTAGAGCGGTCAGGAGACGTGCGATCTGTGCGGCGAAGGGTTGGAAGGGAAGGGGTCGCTCCTGGGCAGATAGGGCTCGCGGAAAAGAGTGGAGGACCAGCCCGGTGGCGGAGAGGGAGAGGGCACGTCCACTGAAGGTTCTGCGCGTGATGTTGATAATCTTCATGCCGTCGTGTCCCAAGACAGGATATCTGCTGCAACAGAATGGCCGGGGAAGCGGGTCGCTTCTCCGGCCGTTTTTGGAGACAAGGAGACAGGTTAGAAGTTCAGCTTCAGGCCCAGCTGGACGTTGCGCGGGATGTTGGCCTGGCTGACGGAGACGAAGCCGAACTGGTTGCTGGTGGGGTTGGTGTTGGCGCCGTTGCGCACGGCGGTGTTGGTGACGTTGAAGGCTTCAAAGCGGAACTGGGCGTTGTAGCGTTCGGTGAGGTTGAAGCGTTTGCTGAGCGACAGGTCGGCAGAGGGAGCGTTGGGGTTGCGGATGTAGCCGGACTGGAAGGGGGTCTGACGGAGTTGAAGGAAGGAGCTGTTGATGAGACGCCATGCCGGATTGCTGCACGGGGTGAAGCCGTTGCGGGTGGCGTTGGGCTGGAGCGCGGTTACACCATCGAGCTGAAGGACGCAGTTATTGAAGTACTGGGTGAAGCTTTTCTGCGTCCCGGTGCTGGGATTGAAGAGGGGCACGGCCCCTCCATTGAGACCGGTGGGCGCGCCGGACTGGATGATCTCGATGTAGTTGAGCTGGAAGCCGCCGATGAGCAGCTCTACAGGACGGCTGACGTTGCCGCCGAAGCGGTGGCCGTGGCCGAAGGGCAGCTCGTAGACGCCGGAGATGACGAGGCGCTGGGGACGGTCGCTGGCGGAGAGGTCCTTGAAGGGGGCGGCGTCCTGATTGTTGAGGAACGACACGGCCTCCAGGGTCTTTGACCAGGTGTAGCTCCCGAGAAGGGTGAGGCCATGCGAGTAACGCTTTTCGAGCGAAACCTGCGCGGAGTCGTACCAGATCTGACCGACAGACTCCTGTCCGTAGTTGACGTTGAGATACTGCGGAAAGGGAAGGAGGAGCTGCGTCCGGCTGATGGTTGCGCCGTTGATGTTGGTGCGCGGAAGGAGGCCGGCGAAGGGATTCGGAACGCTCTGGGCGAGGTAGGCCGAGGGTGTGATTCCGAGTCCGCGGGCGGTATCGGTGGCCTGTGCGATCTGCGCGTTGCTAAGGACGTTCAGGTTGCGAGCGCCGCCGGCCTGGTTGTCGTTGGTGTTGATGTTGCGGGTGCGGCTGCCGACGTAGGAGGCGTCGAGCTTGATGCCGCCGGGGAACTGCTGCTGCATGCCGAAGGAGTACTGGTGGACGTGTGGGATCTTGCGATCGATGTTGTTGAAGATGATGCTTTGACCGAGAAAGGTGGACAGGCCGAGGCTGCTGCCGGAGGGCTGAAGGACGGTCGGAAAGGGATTGTTGAGGGGCGGCGCAGCGGGGTTGTTGCCGTTCGGCCGGAAGTTATCCGGAGTGGTTCCGCCATTGATGTTGTTGGGGATGTAGGCCGTATCCTGCGCGAATCCCTGAGCTGCTCCAAAGGCTGCCTCGGGGAGGTAGAAGAGGCCGTAGCCACCGCGGAAGATGAGGTCTTTGTAGGCACGGAAGACGACACCGACGCGCGGCTGGACGTGGGTGTACCCGGTGTTGAAAGCCTCGCGCGATTGGCCATTGGCTCCAGCGAAGAGCAGGCCGCCGGTCAGGTTGGCGCAGGAGGGGCAGGTGGCCGGGTTCGCGGTTTTGACTGCCGCGGCAAGGGGAGACGGAGTTCCGAAGGCAAAGCCGCGATTCTGGCGATTCTGGCCCTCGGTGGGCGAGCCCTCGATGTCGTAGCGAAGGCCGGCGTTGACGGTGAGGCGCTGGGACAACTTGATGTCGTCCTGGAAGTAGGCGGCGTAGTAGCGGAAGCGGTAGCCGAGGTTGGGGGTGTAGGAGATGATGCCGCTGGTGGGCGCGCCGAGCAGAAGGGAGGCGACGTTGGAGCCGGAGGTGGCGGAGGTGCCAGCGGTGGGATTGGCCTGGGTGAAGTTGGGATTGAAGGTGAACTGGCCGCCGCCGTAGACGAAGGATCCGCCGCCGGTGTTGAAGTTGATATCACGGAGGTCGGCGCCAAAGTGGAGGGAGTGACGTCCGTAGACGGCCTCCAGGCTGGGCAGGAAGGAGATGGTGGTGCTGATGCCGAAGCGCGGGTTGCGGGTACCCACGTCGGAGTAGTTGCCGCCGAGCGAGATCCGTGGAGGGACGGGCACGAAGCGTTCGGTGCTGAAGGTGGACGAGAAGCCCAGAGCGGTGTCGTCGAAGCCGAAGACGCGCGATCGGTTGACCTTTTCGTTATAACGCGCGACGCTGGCGCGCAGATCGAGGGTCCAGCGGGCGCCAATCTGGGTGAGCGAATCGACTACGGCGTTGTCGTTGGTGCGAGAGAGCGGATCCTGCGCGTCGAGGAGGGCACCGACGAAGTTGGTCGTTCCGTTGTCGGTCTGGTTGCGCCGGTTGTGGGCGTAGCGGAAGTAGACGCGCTCGCGCTGGCCGAAGTTCTGGTCGATGCGACCGATCCAGTTCTTGAAGCGGTCCTTGCTGAGGTTGGCGCCGCTGCTGTAGTTGTTGGAGTTGGCGGTGGACGTGAGCGGGTCGGCTCCGGTAGCGGAGTAGTTGGGCAGAGGGAAGGCCTGGGCCAGCTTGTATCCGGCGCTGTTCTGGAGGCGGGATAGCGGGATCTTGTTGCCTGGGAACGGATCGCGGATGCAGCAGACGCCGTTGGGCCCGAGGCGCGTCGTGTATGGGTCGTAGATGATGGGCTCGCCGGCGGCGGAGAAATCACCGTTGCGCTCGAAGCTGTTGATGGTGGTGGTGAGGGCGGGGGCAGGCGTGTTCTGGATGTAGTTCTCGACGCCGAAGAGGAAGAAGGTCTTGCTCCTCGCGTCGTAGATATGCGGGATGCTAAGAGGACCGGTGACGGCGAGGCCGTACTGGTTGAGGAAGTCGCCGCCTACGTTGTTCTTGTTCGCATCGAGCGCGTAGATGGGCAGGCCGGCGGCCTTGTTGGCGATGTTGTTGGCGTTGAACTGGTAGCGGCGGATGAAGCTGTAGACGGAGCCGTGGTACTGGTCGGTGCCGCTCTTTGTGGACACGTTGAAGATGCCGCCGCCGGTGCGGCCGTACTGGGCGTCGTAGAAGTTGTTGACGATCTTGAATTCCTGCGTGGCGTCGACGGTGGGGGTGAAGGCGATGTTCTGGTTGGCGTGCGAACGATCTCCGGCCACGTCGGAGATGGCGTCATCGGGAGCGCCATCGACGAGAAAGGCGTTGGTCTGGCGGAGGCCGCCGTTAATCGAGAAGTTGGCGGCGTCGCCGTTATCAAAGGGGCGGATAAAGGACGGGTTGCCAGCGAAGACGACTCCGGGCAGCAGGTTTGCGAGCTGGAAAGGGTTACGACCATTGATGGGGAGTTCGACGACACGCTTGTTGTCGATGAGCCCACCCCGGGAGGCGGAGCCCTCGTCGAGGATGGGCGCGGCGGTGGAGACGGTGATGCTCTCGCTGACAGCGCCGACGGGAAGACTGAGGTCGACGGTGAGCTTGTCACCGACGTGCAGATCGACGTGGTCCTGAGTTGTGGCTTTAAAGCCCGGGGATTCGGCCGTGATGCTGTAGGTTCCGGGCACGAGGAAGGGGATGGTGTAGTTTCCGTCGTCGGCCGAGACCACGGTTGTGGCGACGCCGGTTGCGATGTTGCGGGCGGTAACGCTGGCTGCGGGGACGCCGCTGCTGCTCGCATCCTGGACTCGTCCGTTGACGGTGGCGCGGGTCTCCTGCGCTTGAGCGCGGTGGGTGGGCAGCGCGAGGAGGAGTGCAGCGAGAGCGATGCCTGGGATCTGTCTGAGTTTCAGGTGGAGCATATTGGCCTCTGGAAGGTGTGTCTGGAGTTGCAGGATCGGTCCGGGAATCTGAGATCGGTCCGGGAATCTAAGAATTGGTATCGATTCCATTTGTACGAAGTTTACCTTGCTCCCCGCCGGATAGAGGTGTCAAGCGATTTTTTGGGCGGATCAGACGATGGATCGGGATCGGTTGTAGATGGGCGACTAAGGGAGCGTCGACCTCGCTCCCCCGCAGGAGGCGCGGACGATGAGCTCGACGCCAAGCGTGGTCAGGCTGTGGCTCTCGTCTCCGCTTTCCATCTGCTGAAAGAGAAGTTGGGCTGCCCGCGTTGCGATGTCTGCGACCGGCTGGCGGATGACGCTGATGGGGGGCTCGAGCGCGTCGGCGAGCTCGAAGTCGTCGTAGCCGAGAAGGGCGAACGCATCCGGGATGCGGAGGCCCAACTTTCGAGAGATCTCGTACACGTAGACGGTCGTTGAGTTCTTGGTGGAGAAGATGGCGTCGACGGCATTGGGGCCGTTGAGGTGCCGAAGCAGAGCGGCCTCGGCGGAGATGTAGTCCTCGACCTCCAGCTCGGCCAGGTAGGGAAGGCCCGCTTTGCGGATGACATCGCGATGTCCACGGAAGCGTCTCTGGCTGGTGAACAGCCGGGGGTAGCCGCCGAGACAAAGGATTCGTTTGTAACCCTGGTGGACGAGGTGCGCGGTCGCGGCCCGGGCTCCGCCGTAGTTGTCGCCGAGGACGGTCGAGATGGCGGCGCCTTTGATGGGCCGGTCGAAACAGATGGTCGGGAAGCCTGCGTGCTTGAGGATGTTGGCGTCCGCGGCGTCTGAGGGGGCGAGAATGAGGCCATCGATGCGGCGCTGGATAAGCATGGTGACCTGCTCCCGCTCCTTGACCGGATCGTTATCGGAGGCGGCGAGAAGCACGAGGCAACCATGGGCGCTGGCGACATCCTGGATGGCGGCGGCAGCGCTTGCGAAGAACGAATCGGCGACGCTGGGGATGATGAGGCCGATGGTCTTGGTTCGGGCGCCTTTGAGACTGCGGGCCGCCTGGCTGGGATGGTAGCCGAGCTCCTGGATGGCGGAGAGGACGGCGGCGAGGGTCCTGGGGCTGACGTTGTGGCCACCGTTGATGACGCGCGACACGGTGGCCGCGCCGACCCCGGCGTGCCGGGCGACGTCCATCAGTGCGGGTACGGACCGGTTCTTTTCCTTGGTTGCGAGCTGATGGGTCGCCTTCCGCACGGGAACCTCTGGGTCGGAGTGAGTTCCGAAGGTGGGTTCTCACCGACCAGCTTTGTTCCAGCAACTGTACCTGAGCGGTGGGTCCGCTGCGACGGGCCGATCGCTGGTGAAGGTTGGAGGAGATGCGGCGGCAAGGGTCTCTTGACAGGGTAAACGCGGCTCCGTAGAGTTCGCCTCAGGTCGCGCGTGGGATCGATTCCAGCGCTTGGCTATTAGAGGAAGTGCTGGTTGGAGATATGCCAGGGAGTCTGGCCGAAAGCACGCGGATAATTACGGGGAGCTGGACGCAGGCCTCCTGATGCGGATGAACAGCGGGGTGGAATGGCCAGGATAAATCGACGCCAATTAGCGAAGGGACTGGCGGCCGGCGCTTCGCTTGCCGGCGGCGCATTGCTTGGACAAATTTCGAATGCAGGCGCGGAGAGCTTGCATACGCTGGTGTGGGAGAAGGTGTATCCGGGGATCTGGCGAACGACGGTGGGTGTTCCTGAGACGAAGACGCCGGTTCGGACGCGACTGGTGGGGCCGGCAGAACACGCGCTCCAGAGGTTGCCGGGCGTTGGAGGGCCGCCGCTGCCGCAACTTGAGGGAGCCGTGACCTCACGGGGGAGTTTGGTGCGGATCCCTTTAGAGAGCCAGGAGCGGATGTATGGGTTTGGGCTGCAGATGCTCTCGTTCCAGCAGCGGAGCAAGAAGCGGATTATTCGCGTGAATGCGGATCCGAAGGGCGACTCTGGGGACTCGCATGCGCCGGTCCCGTTCTATGTCACGACGAAGGGCTATGGCGTGCTTGTGGACACGTTTCGGCATGCGGAGTTTTACTGCGGGGAGGCGCATCCAAAGCCAACACGCGCGATGACGGCGACGACGCTGCAGGTGAATACGCCGCAGCAGATGCGGGCAGGCGACCGGGGGAGGGCGAGCGAGGTTCTGGTCGAGGTGCCGCGATGCGCTGGGGTCGATGTGTACGTGTTTGCCGGGCCAACGATGCTGCAAGCTGTGCAGCGCTACAACCTGTTCTCGGGCGGGGGTGTGCTGCCGCCGGCGTGGGGCCTGGGCTTCTGGTATCGGCCGGAGATGCACCTGAGCGCCAAAGCTGTGCTGGCGCTGGCGGAGGAGTTGCGGTCGCGCAAGATTCCCTGCGACGTGCTGGGACTGGAACCGGGATGGCAGACCCATGCGTACTCGTGCACTTTCGCGTGGGATCGGAGCCGGTTTCCGAATCCTGCGGGATTTCTGAACTCGGCGAAGAGACTTGGGTACCGAGTGAATCTTTGGGAGCATGCCTTTACGCATCCGGCGTCGCCGATCTTTGCTGCGCTCGAGCCGTATGCGGGCGACTACGCGGTGTGGGAGGGGCTGGTTCCGGACTTCGCGGGTGAACCGGCACGGAGGATCTTCGGGGAGTACCACGGGAAGGAGTTGATCGACGCAGGGGTCTCGGGGTTCAAGCTGGATGAGTGCGACAACTCGGATTTTACGGAGGGCTGGTCGTTTCCGGACGCGAGCCGGTTCCCCTCGGGCTTCGACGGCGAGCAGATGCATGCGGCCTTTGGACTGCGGTACCAGAGTGCGATCTGGGAGCAGTTTCGCAGCCGTAAACAGGAGACGTACGGGCTAGTTCGATCAAGCGGCGCACTGGCGGCGCCATACCCTTTTGTGCTCTACAGCGATCTTTACGACCATCGGGCGTTTGTCCGGGCGCTGGTGAACGCGAGCTTTTCCGGGCTGCTCTGGTGTCCGGAGGTGCGGGATGCGGTCAGCGAAGAGGATCTGATCCGGCGCTTGCAGACGGTGGTGTTTTCGCCGCTGGCGATGGTGAACGCGTGGTACATCCGGAACCCGCCGTGGAAGCAGTTGAACCGGGACGCGAACAATGCCGACCGGCTGACCGAAGGCTGGGAGCGGATGGAGGCGCGCTGCCGCGAGATTATCGGCTGGCGCATGCAGCTTGGACCTTACCTCTTGGCGGCGTTCGCGAAGTATGCGCTGGATGGCACACCGCCGTTTCGGGCGCTTGCGCTCGACTTTCCGGAGGAGACGGCACTGGCCACCGTCGACGACGAGTACATGGTGGGCGACCGGATGCTGGTGGCGCCGATGTTTGCGGGCGAAGCGGAGCGCAAGGTGACGCTGCCCGCAGGCGAGTGGAATGACTTCTGGACGGGCTCGGAGGTACGAGGGGGAGCGACGTTTACGGTGCCGGCGAGCTTTGAGAGGGTGCCTGTTTACGTCCGCGCGGGGTCGATCGTGCCATGGGCGGACGTGGGGCTTTCGAGCGACGGGCCGGAGAGCCGGCGACTGACGGCGCGGGTGTATGGCGATGGCGGGATGGCGTGGACGGGTGCGGGGCGGGACCTCGAAGGTTTGCGGCTTTCCTGGGTTGAGGGACCGGGGAACAGAGGGGCGGGACGGGGCGAGGTGGATGGAGCTAAACGGGGGGAGCGGCCGTACTCGGTGATCGCCTGGCGGCGGATCGGCTGACTGGCTCGACACGGCGTCCTGTCTTCGCAAGCCTTGGTTTCAGTGAGTGCTCGTGCGGATGATCGCTGTTCTGGAGGCGCTTTGCCGGAGGGCGGCGGTCCGGGGTCAGTAACGAAGGCTGGGCTTTTCCGGGCGTTCCAACCTGGGAGGGTTGGCGGGCATCGTATTCCTCTTCACCCCTTCCGGAGGACCATGCCGAACTCAAGTAATCTCGTCGCTATGTTTCGTCGCAGCTTCAGCGATTGGAACGAGGACAACGCACCAAGGCTGGGGGCGGCGCTGGCCTTTTACACCATCCTGTCGATATCGCCGATGGTGATTCTAGTGGTGGCGATCGTGTCGCTGGTGTTTGATCGATCACATGCGCAGGAGCACCTGCTTTCGCAGGTTCAGGCGCTGGTCGGACCGGACGGCAGGAATGCGGTTCAATCGATGCTCGCGAGCGGGCAGAAGGCCTCCTCGGGCATCTTCGCGACGGTGATTGGATTGGTGACCCTGATCTTTGGCGCGTCGGGGGTCTTCGGGGAGCTGCGGTCGGCGCTGAACACGATCTGGGACGCGAAGCCAGAGAAGACCGCGGGTTTGTGGGGATTGTTGCGGGAGAGGATCTTCTCGTTCGGCATGGTGATCAGCGTGGGCTTTGTGCTGCTGGTCTCACTGCTGGCGAGCGCGGGTCTTGCGGCGATGACGAAATTCTTCGGCGGCCTGCTACCGATCCCACCCTTTGTGCTTGGGCTGATCAACTTCCTTTTGTCGTTCGCCGGAATCGCGGTCCTGTTCGCCTTCATTTTGAAGTATGTGCCGGAGACAAAGGTGGAGTGGAGCGACGTGAGGGTCGGCGCAACGGCGACGGCGCTGATGTTCACGATTGGAAAGTCGCTGCTGGGGCTGTATCTGGGAAAGGCGAGCCCGGGATCGGCGTACGGGGCGGCGGGGTCGCTGGTGGTGATGGTTATCTGGGTGTACTACTCCGCGCAGATCTTCTTTTTTGGGGCTGAGTTTACGCACGTTCACGCGTTGTCGAGGTCGGAGAAGGGGGCACCCGGGGGAGAGTTGGCGGGTGTGGACGCGGCCGCAAAACCGAGTATCGCAAAGAGTGCCGGTTGAAGGTGCGATGGGCATGTGGGTGCGGGCGGGCCAGCGGATAAGCTTGAGAAATGGCTCTGTTCTGCGATGTCGCGCTTCCGGTGCCGTTGGACCGGACGTTTACCTACAGGGTAGGTGAGGCGGCGCCGATGGTGGGGGCGCGGGTGTTGGTCCCGTTCAGCGGACAGCGCTTGATGGGTGTCGTGGTGCGGCTGCACGACGCAGAGCCCGACGGGGTGGGGGTGAAACCGGTGCAGGCGGTGCTGGACGAGGCTGCGCTGCTGCCGGAGGAGTTGATGCGGCTGGCGGGGTGGATTGCGAGCTACTACGTGGCACCGCTGGGCGAGGTGCTGCGGGGGATGCTTCCCCTGAGCGCGGAGGTGAAGCGGCAGGTGGTCTACAGGCTTGCGGAGGCGGGGCGGAAGGTGCTGTATGAGGGGGCCGCAAAGGGATCGTCGCGGCGCTCGAGGCTTACGGCTGAGGAGCAGAACCGGGAGTACGCGGTTCTGAATAATCTGGAGGACGGTGCGACGGCAAAGGCAAGTGCGCTGCGAAGCGCGACGGGAGCGGGGAAGGCGCTGCTGGACGGGATGGTGCGCAAGCGCTGGCTGCTGCGAGAGGCGGTGGCGGAGGAGAGGGATGCCCGGCGGGTGGAGCGGGTGGCGGTTCTGGTGGAGCGGGGGGACGGGGAACAGGGAACGGGGGACGGCGGGCAAGGGACCAGGGAACACGGAACAGGAAACGGGGAGCAGGGGGAAGGCGGGCGAGGGACCAGGGAACACGGAACAGGAAACGGGGAGCGGGAGGCCGGCGGGGGAGAGTTCGGAACGGGGACGGGCGACGGCGGTTCATGGGCGCCGGGGGCCGCTGGTGGGGCGCGAGGAGGGAGATCCGCAGGGGTGGGGGGTGGGTTGCGGCTGCCACGACTGAATGAGAATCAGCTGGCGGTTATGGCGGAGATTACAGCGGCGGGCGGACGACTGGCGCTGCGGGATCTGCGGGAGAGGATGCGTGAAGTGGGGGTGCCGGAATCGACTGTGGGGACATTGGTGCGGCGGGGGCTGGTGGTTCTGGAGGAGGTTGAGCGGGAGTTCTGGCTGGGTGGGGTGGGCGTCGAGGGTTCGCCCGCGGAGATCGGAGGGCAATCGACTGCGAGGGCCGGAGATGACGAAGGCGCGAAGGCAGGGGTTGACGAGGGAGGGAGCGCGCGGGTAGGTCAAGCGACTGTGGGATACGTGCGGAAGAAGAGTGCGCATGAGCATGCGCTGAACGAGGCGCAGATGGAGGCGCTGGCAACGATTGTGGGGTCGATGGAGAAGGGTGGGTTTCAGCCGCATCTGCTGTATGGGGTGACGGGGTCGGGGAAGACGGCGGTGTATGTGGCGGCGATGGAGAGGGCGCTGGCGGCGGGCCGGAGTGCGCTCTTGCTGGTTCCGGAGATTGGGCTGACGCCGGCGATGGCGGGGCAGATGTATGCGGCGTTCCGGGGGGAGGTGGCGCTGCTGCACTCGGGGCTGACGCCGGATGAGCGCGCGCAGCAGTGGCACCGAATCAGGCGGGGCGAGGCGCGGGTGGTGGTGGGGACGCGAAGCGCGGTGTTCGCCCCGGTGCGGGAGCTGGGGCTGGTGATTGTCGACGAGGAGCATGACTCGAGCTACAAGCAGGAGGAGACGCCGCGATACCACGGGCGCGATGTGGCGGTGATGCGCGCGAAGCTGAACGGGGCAGTGGTGGTGCTGGGCTCTGCGACGCCCTCGCTCGAGAGCTGGGCGAATGCGGAGCGCGGGCGGTATGGCCGGATCGAGATGCTGGCGCGGGTTGCGGATCGGCCGCTGCCGGCGGTGGAGCTGGTGGATATGCGTGCGGAGTTTCGGGAGGTGGGCAAGGAGGAGATCTTTTCGCGGCGGCTGGTTGAGGAGACGCAGGCCACGCTTGACCGCGGGGAGCAGGCGATCATTCTGCTGAACCGGCGTGGTTACAGCTTTGTGGTGATGTGCCGGAGCTGCGGGGAGAAGATCGAGTGCGAGAACTGCGCGATCTCGATGACGTTTCACAAGCCGGTGAGTGGAGATGACCTTCAGGCACAGCCAGGGCAGAGGCTGGAGTGTCACTACTGCGGGTTTCGGAGGAGTGTGCCGGCGCGGTGTCCGAAGTGTGAGAGCGAGCACCTCTACTACCTGGGCGCGGGATCGCAGCAGGGAGAGGAGCGGCTGCGGGAGATCTTTCCCCATGCGCGGATCGGGCGTATGGATCGGGATACGGTGCGCGGGCGCGGGGACATGGAGCGGCTGCTGACGCGGGTGCATTCAGGCGAGATCAACCTGCTGGTAGGAACGCAGATGATTGCGAAGGGGCATGACATCCACGGGGTGACGATGGTGGGCGTGGTCGGGGCGGACTTTGCGCTGGGGCTGCCGGACTTCCGGGCAGCGGAGCGGGTCTTTCAGCTGCTGACGCAGGTCTCTGGCCGGGCGGGCCGGGGTGATCTTCCGGGAAAGGTGCTGGTGCAGAGCTACCATCCGGATCACTATGCGATCGAGTTGGCGCAGAGGCACGACTACCCGGGGTTTGTGGCGAAGGAGATGCAGTACCGGCGATGGATGCACTACCCCCCGCTGACGGCGCTGGCGAACGTGGTAATTCAGAGCGAGACGATGGAGGAGGCTGCGGGGTGGGCGGCGATGCTAGGGCGGTGGTTTGCGAACACGCGGATGGAAGGCGTGCGGGTGTTGGGACCGGCGGCGGCGCCGATCGTTCGGCTGAAGCGGATCTACCGATTCCACTTCGTGCTGAAGACGGAGCGGCGGCAGGTACTGGGAGAGACTCTGCGGGGACTGCTGGCCTTCGCGGACGGGGAGCGGGTGCCGCGAAAGAACCTCATCATCGACGTGGATGCGGTGCACCTGATGTGAGGCGGCCTGTCGCGTTTGGGGGGAAAGACTATGTGAGCCTGCCGCAATTATTGCCTGTTCACTTCCAAACGGGATCGCAGGCGGATGTCGGCGGAGGAGGAGCCAATTCTCACGTCGAAGGCGCCGGGGTCGACGATGAAGGCCTTGGTGTGGACGTCGTAGAAGGCGAGTTGCGAGGCGGGTAGAAGGAACTTCAGGTGCTTGGTTTCACCGGGCTCGAGGGTCACGCGGTTGAAGGCGCGGAGGCTCTGGAGGGGCTGCACGACATCGCTTCGGAGCTGATGGGTGTACATCTGCGCGACGTCCGAACCGGCGCGAGTGCCGATGTTCTTTACGTCGAACGAGACCTCGACCTGTCCACCCGAAGGGATGGTGGCGGAGGAGAGTTTCAGGTTTCCGTATTGAAAGCGGGTGTAGCTGAGGCCGTGGCCGAAGGGGTAGAGGGGCACGCCCTTGAAGTAGAGGTAGGTGTAGCCCTTGGAGACGTCGTACTCGTTCTGCGGGGGGACGCCATCGAGGCTGGCGTAGACGGTGTACGGGAGGTGGCCGCCGGGGTTGTCGTCGCCGAAGAGGGCGCGTGCGATGGCGGTTCCGCCGGCCTCGCCCGGGTACCAGGCGTCGAGGATGGCGGGCAGGTGATCGTGCGCCCAGGTGACGGCGAGCGGGCCGGCGTTCATGAGCACGAGGACGGTGTGGGGGTTGGCGGCGAAGACGGCTTCGAGGAGCTGCTGCTGCGCGCCGGGCAGGTTGAGGTCGCGGCGGTCTTTCCCTTCCGCCTCGACCTTAAGGTTGGTTCCGAGAAAGAGGATCGCGACGTCGGACTTGCGGGCGAGATCGGCGGCGCGCGCGATGGCGGCGGGGTCCGCGGATTCGACGAAGCCTGCGCCCTGTTCGTAGGTCACATGGGCGCCGGGGCCGAGCAGATCGCGCAGGCCGGCAAGCGGACTCACCTTGCGGGCCGGCGTTCCGTAGTAGTTGCCGGTCTCATAGGCGATGTCGCCTGCCGGGCCGATGACGGCGACGGAGTGAATGGCATCGCGCTTGAGCGGGAGGAGGCCGCCGCGGTTGCTTAGGAGCGTGATGGACTCCTGTGCGGTCCTGAGGGCGAGGGCGAGGTGCTCCGGCGAGCGGATGACGGTGGTTGAGATCTTGGTATAAGGATTGGTTGCGGGCGGGTCGAACGCGCCCAAGCGGAAGCCGACACGAAGGACGCGGGTCAGCGCCTGGTCGACCTCGGCAACGGAGAGGAGGCCGCGCTGCACGGCGAGCGGGATGTTGGTCTGGAACTCAGCGTCGTCGGAGTCGTTGCCGGCCTTGATGGACATGGCGGTGGCGAGGACGGGATCTTCGGAGAGGCGCTGGCCTGGTTCGCCTTCGCGTTCATGACCGGAGGTGAGGAGGGCGACTGCGCCGAGGTCGTCGGTGACGAAGCCGTCGAAGCCCCACTGGCCGCGAAGGATGTCGGTGAGGAGATAGTGGTTGACGGCGTCCGGGACGCCGTTGATGGCGTTGTAGGACGACATGACGGACTGGGCGTGCGCCTCCATGATGGCGGCCTTCCAGTGCGGCAGCCAATACTCCATGAGGTTGCGCTCGTCGACATCGGCGGAGAGGTGCTGGCGCCCGGTCTCGACGTTGTTGACGGCGAAGTGCTTGACGGTGGCCGCGAGTTTGAGGTGATTGGGATCGTTGCCCTGCAGGCCTTTGACGTAGGCGACGGCCATGCGGCTGGTGAGGTAGGGATCTTCGCTGAAGACCTCCTGTATCCGGCCCCAGCGGGGATCGCGGCTGATGTTGATCACGGGCGAGCGATAGACGAGGCCGTGCTTGGAGCGGGGGCCGTCGGCGTTGCTGTTGTAGAGCGCGCGGGCCTCGTCGGACATGGCGTCGGCGAGGGTGTTGACGAGGGCGGGATCCCAGGTGGCGCCCATGGCAATGGCCGCGGGGAAGAGGGTGGTCGGCTGCTTGGACCAGACGCCGTGGAGCGTCTGATTCCAGCCGCCCCAGGCGGGCACGTGGAGACGCGGGATGCCGGTGTTGAGGTGGTTGAGCTGCGCGGCCTTCTCCTCGATGGTGAGCCGTCCGACAAGGTCGGAGATACGAGCTTCGAGGGGCTTGGATGGGTCGAGGTAGGCCGGCGAGGGCGTGCCCTGCGCGGCAAGCGTGCCGCAGCAGATCGCAAGTGCGAATGAGACGAGGTGCTGCTTCATCGGTGATCCTCCACGCTGCTGTGTGTCGCGAGGCTGCTGCCGCGCTGCTACTCGATGACCGTGAAACGTTTGAGCGACTCCTCGTTGACGGTGAGGCCGAGGCCGGGAGTGTTTTCGTCGAGGTCGATGTAGCCGCGGGTGGGGACGGGTTCGCCATCGAAGATGTACCAGAAGAGTTCGTTGCCGACCTCGACGTCGACCTTGGGGAAGAACTCCGCGATGGGTGAGTTCAGGCTGGCCATGACGACGTGGTAGTTGTGCATCTGGCCGGCATGGGGGACGACCGGGATCTGGAACGACTCGGCGAGCGCGGTGATCTTGCGGGCCTGGCTTATTCCGCCGACGCGATTGGTATCGAACTGGATGTAGTCGAGCGCGTTGGCCTCGAGGAGATCGCGAAAGCCGAAGACGGTGAACTCGTGCTCGCCGCCGGCGATGGGGACGCGGCCGCAGGCTTTGAGCTCCCGGTAGCCGCGGGTGTCATCGGGGATGACGGGCTCTTCGAGCCAGCGCAGGTGGAAGGGTTCGAGCAGGGGGAGCATGCGCCTGGCGTAGTCGAGGGTCCAGCCCATGTAGGCGTCGGCCATCACGTCAACGCCGTCGCCGACGACCTCGCGCACGGTTCGAACGAGGTCGACGTTTTTCTGCATACCGGCTGCGCCATCGATCGGACCCCAGCCGAAGCGGAGCTTCATTGCCCCGTAGCCCTCGTCCTTATACTTTTGCGCTTCGACGCGCAGGTCGTCCAGCGGCATGCTGTAGAGGCGGCTGGCGTAGACGGGAATTTTCGCTTTGGTACGACCACCGAGCAGACGGAATACGGGCTGCTTCGCGTCCTTGCCGAGGATGTCCCAGAGAGCGATATCGACTGCCGAGATGGCGGTCATGGCGACGCCCTTGCGACCGAAGGCCATGGTGCGGCGGTACATCTGCTGCCACAGGTACTCGGTATCCCAGGGATCGGCGCCGATGAGGAGCGGCTTGAGGTAGGTGTCGATGCAGGTCTTCGTCACGAGGGGAGAGAGCGCGGCGTTGCCGAGGCCGACGAGGCCGGTGTCGGTGAAGATCTCGACCAAGACCCAGCCATGGAAGGCGAAGTTTCCCATTGAGGCTTCGCGAAACGTGACGAGGTCCATGGGATTGGTGCAGAAGTGAGGGGGCAGAGGAACGGTTTTGCCCTCCCACTGAACGACACGTGTGCGCACTTCGGTGATCTTCATGCGTTGCTCTACCTCTCAGCGGATTCGGTCGTTGTTGCAGGGATGGAAGGAGCCGGTTGGACCAGAGCGACGCCCCTGCAGAGGATCTCGGACTACCACTCCAGGTGTAACAGGGAGGTGGCTTGCCGCGGCAGGTCCATGTTGACTTTGACCTGCCCGTTGACCGCTTCGATCCACTGCGGCGAGGTCAGCATCTCGAGCTGCCCGGCGTCGCGCAGCCGAGCGTACTGGGCGCTATCCGGGTGTTGGGGCGATCCCATTCCCTTCCAGACGGTGTACGCGTTGCTATGGGTGTCGTCGATGCGGAAGTGCTGGAGCTGGACGCGGTGGGCGTTGGCAGGGAGACCGGTGATGGTGACGGTGGTTGGAGCGGCCTCCGCCGGCGCGTCCACGTCATGGTAGTTCCAGACGAGTACGGCGGCCTCGTGGGCGGCCCTGGTCGCGAGCGCATCGACATCGGAGGCTTGGCGGACGCCGGTTGCGACGAGGGTATCGAGTGGCACCTGGCCGGTGCTGCTGGTGCTGACGCGGTCTCCGGACATCAGGGCGAACATGCGGAAGACGTTGAGCACAGGCTTATCGATGCCGTTGGTTGCGAGCGAGCGGAAACCCTCGAAGTAGTCCTTGTCTTCGAACTCAAAGGACCAGCTCAGCATGGAGAGGAGGTTGACCTTATGGCGATCCCCGAGGTCGAAGAGGCCCTTGAAGGCGGCGGCTGTGTAGGCGGGATAGAGAAGGCCATTGCGGTAATTATTGGCCGGATTGACCTTGGAGGAGCAGGCTGCGCAGCCTTCCGGATCGGCTTCGCTGAGGATAATGGGGAGATGGATGAAGCGGGGGTACTTCGCGATCAGATCGAAGCCCTTATCGGCGTCGGTCAGCTCGCGGTTGATGCCCATGGTGACTTTGCCCTCCTGGATGGTGGGGCGGCCCTTGGCGTGGAAGGAGATGAAGTCGATGGGAACGGCTTTGCCATCTGCAGCGCTCTTGCCGGAGTTGACGTGATCGAGGAAGTTGTTCAGGAAGGTGAGGGCCTTTTGGCTCCCGGGGCTGGTGGAGGCCGGGCCGCCGACCCTGGCGCCTGGCAGAGCGGCGCGAACGCCTGCGACGGCGTAGTCGTAGAGCTTCCAGTACTCTTCGGGTGTGGTGTGCCAGTAGTCGATGTCGGGCTCGTTCCAGACTTCGAAGTACCACTGCAGAACCTCCTCCCGGCCGTAGCGTTCGGCGAGGTGGGCGGTGACGACGCGTGCCAGTTCACCCCACTTGGCGTAGTCCTTGGGGGGATTGTTGGACTTTCCGGAGATGGCGCTCTCCGGGTAGTGGACCTGGTATGGCTCGTGGCGGTTGGGAAGGTCGGCCGCCAGATCCTTCGGCATGAAGCCGAGTTCAACCATTGGCCGCACGCCCGCCGCCTTGTAGGCGTCGAAGATGCCGTCGAGGATTTTGAAGTCGTAGACGGGCCTCCCATTTGCGTCTTCGGTGTACACGTTGGTCGAACTGAATTTCAGCTCGGCTTTGCCGTCCCCGGAGGTGAGGAGATGGTGGGCGCGGATGTAGACGGGAACGGGGCTGAGATCATGCAGTTCGCGGAGCAACTCCGTTCCGTGCCGCATGGTGGTGTAGTTCGCCTCGTCGTAGCCGAACCAGCTGTAGATCGGCTTATAGGCGCCGACGGTTCTGGAGAGATCGACGGAGATCGCGACGTGCTTGCCGGAGGCTGAGGGCAGAGGCGGCGGCACCGTTCCCTGAGCCTGCACGGGAAGGTCTGTGGCGAGACCGAGAGCGAGGACACCGATGCCGCTGAGGAGCGACCAAGCAAACAGAGGTTTCAAGCTGATCTCTTTCCTGATGGTTAGAAGTTGTACTTGAGCGCGAACTGGATATCGCGCGAGGGAACCGATGTGCTGGTGACCTGACCACCGGAGGTTGCGTCGATGGTTGCATTCGGCGCGCTGAAGCTGGTGGTGTTGGAGATGTTGAAGAACTCCGCGCGGAAGGAGAGCGTGCTCTCTCCAGGGAGGGAGAAGTTCTTGAAGATGGAGGCGTCGTACTGGCGGTAGAGGTCGCTGCGCAGGGTATTTGCCCGGACCTGTCCGTAGCGGTAGATGTCGTTGCCGGTGCGCAGCGTGCCGTCGGGCTTGCGGTCCGCGCGAACGTAGCGTGCCTTGTCGAACCAGTTTCTGATGGATCGCTGGAAGCCGGGTGTGGCGGTCGTGCTGTAGTCCGGCCGCTGTCCTCCGACGCCGGTGTTGGCTACGTCACTCGAGACCACGGGCGTGTATGGGGTTCCGCTTCGCAGGACGACGATGGTCTGGAGCTGCCAGCCGCCGAGGGTGTTGTTGACAAAGCCATTCGCACCGCTGAGGAAGTGTTTGCCGCGGCCTACTGGCAGCTGGTACGTCCCGCTAAGAGCGAGGTTATGCGGGGTGTCGAAGGGCGATCGGGCGTACTCGTATCCGAAGTTGCCGCCGAGAGCGGGCGCCTGATTGAACTGCAGGAACTTCGAATAGGTGTAGGCGACCAGGGCGTTGAGTCCATACCCGGTGCGGTGCTCGAACTTAGCCTGCAGGGAGGCGTAGTTGGTCGAGACGTCCTGGGTGTTGAAGGTTATATTTCCGAAGGGCTGATAGGGCCGGCGCGATTGGATACTGCCGGCCGAGGGTGGAGCGGGCGTTGGGTCGTTGAAGTCGTTGCCGCCGTTCAGGTGAACGCCTCGGTTACCGACGAAGGCGACTTCGAGAACATCACGGTCGGAGATCTGCTGCTGGACGCCAAGGCTGTAGTGCTCATTGACGCCAACTTTAAGATGGGTCCGGGTAGGGGAGAGTGTCGGGTTGGCGAGCGCTGATCCGAGCGCCCTACCCTGGAAGAAATCAGCCAGGGAAAGCGTGGGAGCGCGGTTCTGGGTCTGATTGACATTCTCTGCGAGGCGGAAGGGAAGGGTGTTTAGATTGACGCGGCCGGACGTTCCTTCGGGCTCGTAGAACATGCCGAAGCCGCCGCGGAGCACCGTCCTCTTCGACAAGGAGTAGGAGACTCCGATGCGCGGACCGAACTGGGTCTTGTCGGTGTAGGTGACGTTGGAAGGGAGGCCTGCCTGGCTGCTGGTCTGGATGTATTTGCCGAAGAACTGGTAGGCTGCGGGCGCGGCGAACTGAGCCGTGAGGTCGGGCGTTGGACCATCGCCGGAGACGATGATCGGCCTCGACTGGGACGGGTCAAAGGTGCCGATCTGGCCCTTGTATCCGTTGAGCCAGGGGGAGTACTCGTACCGCAGGCCTATGTTGAGGGTGAACCTGTCGCTGAAGCGGATGTCATCCTGCGCGAAGAACTGGCGGTAGGTCTGCTGGCCGCCGAAGTTCTCTGCCGGGTACGCGCGAGCCACAGATGAGGGGTAGCCGAGAAGAAAGTCCGCGTAGGCGTCGCCAGCCTCGTTGCCGTTGAAGTTGAACTGGCCGGCATAGGTTTGGCTATCGAAGCCGAGCCATTGGTAGTACCGGATGAGGGTGCCGAACTTCAGCGACTGCCGGCCTTTGAGGATGGTGAAGTTCTCCGTGCCTTCGAGGGCCTTGCGGTCCTGCGACTTCGGTCGCTGGTCGAAGGCGGATCCGTTGAGCGAGCTGTACCCGCTCCAGGTGTAGTCAGGGAAGGAGCCTCCGGTTCCGGGTCGAAGCTGGGGGCTCAGGCCCGCTACGCCAAACTGCGCATTGAAGTCCGGACCCTGGAGAAAGGCGGTGAGGCGGACGTGGCTGGGAAGGTAGTGGACGCGAGCTTCATTGACCTTGTTGGCACCGATGTTGGTGATCAGGCCGACGGCGATGTCCTGTCCGATCGAGGTAAGCGCCGCGGTTCCGAGCGCGGGTGAAGCGTTGGGGTCTATCTCGCGATTCTGAACGTAGATCCAGCGCGCGAAGAGGCGGTTATGGGTGTTGATGGTGTGATCGAGGCGAACGGTGTACTGGTTGAAGTCGACTGCCTGGGAGGGTGCGTAGCTGAAGGTGCCAGACGTGGTGTTCTGCAGCGGGTAGAACTTCTGGATCGCGAGCGCCTGGGGCGAGAGCCGGTTGGTGGGGATGGTGTTGCTTGCGAACGGCACACGTACGACGGCTCCATTGATGGTCTGCGTCAGGAGCGGGTCGAAGATGGTCTTTGATCCGAAGTTGCCGCTGCGCTGAGCCGCGGTGGGAACGATGCTGTTGAAGATCAGTCCCTGGCGGAGGCGTTGACCCTCGTAGTCGACGAAGAAGAAGGTTTTATCCCTGCCGCTGTACAGATGAGGGATCGACAGCGGACCGCCGACATCGCCGCCGAACTGGTTGCGCTTTAGGATCTGGCGGGTGAGAGCGAAGAAGTTGCGAGCGTCCAGTTTGTCGTTGCGAATGAACTCGAAGATGCCGCCATGGTAGTTGTTCGTGCCGCTCTTGGTCGTCGCATTGAAGAAGGCTCCGCCGCGGTTGTACTCGGCGGAATAGGGGCTCTGCTGCACTGAGAACTCCTGCAGGGCGTCGATCGAGGTCTGGATAAAGGTGCCACCCTGGTGCTGCTCGCTCACATCCACGCCATCGAGAAGGAAGGAGATGGCACTGCCGCGGATGCCGCTGATGGTGTTTCCGTTCACAACCTCGGGGCGGATCGCGAGCGAGTTTCCAGTGGGTGGAAGAAGCGCCGCTCCTGGCGTGAGTTCAGCGAGGCGGAAGAAGCCGCGGCCGTTGAGAGGGAGATCCGTGAGTTGCCGGTTGGTGATGACCTGTCCGATGGTGGCCGAATCCGTCGACAGCAGCGGCTGCGTGGTGTAGACCTGCACCGTGGTGGCAGAGGAGCCGATACGCAACTTGAGGTCCTCACGCACGATCTGTCCGACCTGCACCTCGATGGTTGACGTCGTCGACGTCTCGAAGCCTGGAGCGGTGACGCTGAGCACATAGGCCCCGGCCTGCACCGGCGTGATGACGAAGCTGCCGTTGCTATCCGTGATGGCGGTTTGCACGATGTTGGTTCCGGTGTTGGTGACTTTGACGGAGGCTGCAGCGATGCTTGCATCCTGCACGTCGGTGATACGGCCGACGAAGCGTCCTGTCTCGACCTGCGCCGATGCGACTCTGGAGGAGAGGGCGGTGCTGATTGAAAGAGCGCAGAGTGAAACGATCCGAAGCAGACGTGGGCAGGTCATAGATCTCCCTAACGCGCGCCTCACCTACGTGGGCGCATGAGTGTTCTGAGCGGGACAAAGGTAGTACCAGTGAGACTGCGTTGTCAACCCCACGCACAAGGAGCGCCAGATCGGAGTCGATGGATGGGCAAGTTTCGAAGCGTTGTAGCGTTGGTGGGAGAGTGGGCTAACCCTGTCTGGTAGGCGAGGCTCACGCACCTGTGACGCAGAGGTCATACCGATGGTCTTGACCTGCGGTCCATGGCTTCCGTTGACTTTGGCGGGCCGGGAATGGAGTATGGAGCCATGCGCCGTCGACAGGAAGGGACCCTCCGCGGCTCCGAGCACGTGCTGGACGGAAAAGAGGACGTCACCCATCTGCTGATTCTGCGGTTTCAGCAGATGCTGAGCGACGGTGTGTTGGTGCCGGGCACGAAGCTGCCGTCAGAACGCGATCTGGCGGTGCACTTCGGTGTGGCGCGATCTTCGCTCAGGCAGGCGCTGAAGGTGCTGGAGATGATGGGTGTGCTGACGCAGAAGGTGGGGGATGGAAGCTATCTGAACCGCGACGCGTCTTCGGTTCTTTCGCTGCCAATGGAGTTCCTGTTTCTTCTGGACGATACCTCGGTGCAGGAGCTTACAGAGATGCGGTTGATGGTGGAGCCGGCGCTAGCTGCAAAGGCGGCGGAGCGCGCAAGTGCAGATGACATTGCCCTGTTACGGCGATCGATTATCGATCTGGAGCGAAGCAAGAACGACCGTGTGCAGCTGGTTGCGTCGGATCTGCTGTTTCACCGCGGGATATTTCAGGCATCCGGGAACCGGCTTACGGAGAGGTTGTTTCATGTGATCCACCGGGCGATGCTAGACATGATGATGGTGACCTCGCAACTGGTAAACCTGGAGCACACGCTGCAGTTCCACAAGCCGATTCTGCGTGCGATTGAGCAGCGGGACGCGTCGCTGGCGCAGCGCCTGATGACGGACCACCTGGCAGACGCGGGCAACCTGCTGCGCAGTGTTCGTGATCAGGCAAGAGAGGGCAAGATGCGGGAGCACTTTAGCCTGCCGGCACCGGCTGTGCGGGCCCGGTCGTCGGAGGGAAGTGGGCGTCAAGGTAGCGCCTTGCGCGTGGTCGCCGCGGCCAAGGTTTCGAAACTACGAAAGCAGGGATAGGTAGAGAGGTCTATGCGGTCGAGTGGAGCTTTGCCAGGACGCAAACGCAAAGGTGCGACAGACCCTTATTACGGGTGTCGGAGCTCCGCAGGAAGAGGGGGAAGTTAGCGTGCACGATCCGGCAAAGATTCAGCAGCAGCGTCTTCGGCACCGGTTGCTGGTTCATCATGGGCCGCTGCTGGCGGCGACGGCGGTGGCTGTGTTCCTGCTTTACGTCACGCGCCCGTATCCAGATGTGTTGACGCGCGCGAGCTTTGCGACGGCGTATCCGGCGCTGTTGGTGGCGACGCTGTTGATTGGTCCCATCAATGTTTTGCGGCGACGGCGGAATCCCATCTCTGGCGACCTTAGACGGGACGTGGGCATATGGGCGGGAATCGTTGGCGTCGGGCACTCCGTGGTTGGCCAGATGGTTCACCTGAGGGGGCGGCCGTGGCTCTACTATGTTTACGAGAAGCGCCAGCAGCATCTGCTCCCCTTCCGCCACGATCTTTTCGGCTTTGCGAACTACACGGGCCTGGTCGGCGCCGTGGTCCTCCTGGCGTTGATGGCGACCTCTAACGACTACTCCCTGCGAGCTCTCGGAACGCCTCGATGGAAGCAGCTGCAGCGATGGAATTACGCCGGCTTCGCGCTGGCCGCGGCTCACGCTGTTGCTTACCAGACGAGCGAGAAGCAGCGGTTCCCCTTCGTTCTGACCGTGGCGATGGGCATAGCGCTGGCGGCGGCGGTGCAGACTGCGGGGTACCTGCGACGTCGATCCGCTTCGGTGACGCGACCTCTAGCGGGTTGATGAGATGGGGCGGAAGAACACGGGTGAGCGCCGGGAGCGCGAAAGGTTGACCTGAGCGAGCCGACTTAGTCGGCCGACCGGGCCGGTCGGTCTAAGTTAAGCACCAGTCAATCTGGTGAAGGGGCGATTGACAGGTGTGGAGCCGCTATACTTCTCCGAGTTCGAGAGCAGAGACAGGGCCGGTTTGCGCCGGAAGGAAAGGTTTGAAATGGCAAACATGATCACGAGAAGAACATTGGCCCGGCTGCTGGGCGCTACGGCTGGCGCTGCATCGCTTCCCGCCTTCGGTTCTGACGCGGCGCAATCTCCGGTCGAGGCTGGTGCGAGTCCAAGGCGACACTTTCCCCAGGGCTTTCTGTGGGGGTCGGCGACGGCCTCGTACCAGGTGGAGGGTGCGGCGAAGGAGGATGGCCGCGGGGTGTCGATCTGGGACACGTTTTCGCACACGGCCGGGAAGACGCACGACGGCGACACGGGCGATGTTGCGGATGACCATTTCCATCGGTTCAAGACGGACGTAGGCTTGATGAAGGATCTGGGCGTGAAGGGATACCGGTTTTCGGTAGCGTGGCCGAGGATTTTTCCAGACGGGACAGGGGCACCGAATCCAAAGGGTTTTGACTTCTACAATCACATGCTGGACGAGCTGCTGGCGAATGGGATTGAGCCATTCTGCACGCTGTTTCACTGGGACCTGCCGCAGAAGCTCCAGGACAAAGGCGGATGGGAGAGCCGGGATACGGCGAAGGCGTTTGCGGAGTATGCGGGCTTCACGGCGGGAAAGCTATCGGATCGCGTGAAGCACTTCATGACGATCAACGAACTGCGGACGTTTGTGGAACTGGGCTATGCCCAGGGGATTCACGCGCCCGGTTTGAAGCTGGATGCAGCGGGTGTGGCGAACGTGGCCCACGTTTCGGTTCTGGCGCACGGCCTGGCGGTCCAGGCCATCCGCGCGAAGGCGAGATCCGGGACCAAGGTGGGCCTGGCGGACAACGCCACGGCAACGACGCCGGTGCTTGAGACGCCGGAGCACGTTGAGGCCGCAACGCGCGCCATGCGGGAAGAGAATGCGATGTTTCTGACCGTGATCCAGGAGGGCAAGTACACAGACGCGTACCTCAAGCGGCTGGGCGCGGCGGCCCCGAAGTTTACGCCGGAGGACATGAGGGCGATCGGCAGCAAGCTCGACTTCCTGGGCTTGAATGTGTACCAGCCGACGTACGTGCGGGCGGATGCCTCGGCAGCTGGGTATGCCGTGGTGACTCCACCGGCCTCCTACCCGCACATGTTCAGCTCATGGCTCACGATTGGGCCGGAGGCGCTCTATTGGTCGCCGAAGCTGGTGGCAAAGATCTGGGGCGTGAAGGAGATCTACATCACTGAGAACGGGGCCTCTTCGGCCGACGTGCTTACGCCCGAGGGTAAGGTGCTCGACACGGACCGGGTGATGTATCTGCGGAACTACATCACGCAGCTTCAACGTGGGGTGTCCGAGGGGGTTCCCGTGAAGGGCTATTTTCTGTGGAGCCTGATGGACAACTACGAGTGGGCGGACGGGTACGAGAAGCGGTTCGGGATCCACTACGTCGACTTCAAGACACAGAAGCGTACGCCGAAGCTGAGTGCGGAGTTCTACCGCGAGGTGATTGCGCGCAATGCGCTGGCGTGATCTCCGCTGCGGTCCATGCTGTCGCTTGAAGGAAGCCTTGGTTAAGGGTTAAGGACGCTCCTGGACGGCGCCGAAGAGTTTTTCGAGGGAGTCGAGCATGGTGAAACGCACGATCCCTGCGGGCAGCCTGGCGGTCTTCAGGAGGGAGGCTTTGGCGGCCTTCCAACCTGCCGGCGCCGGTGTTCCCGAGGTGAGGAAGTCCACGGCTTCCGTGCCTGCGGCGGCGAGCGCGGCGAGCTGATCGGCGCGGGCCTGGACGTCCTGCAACCTCGGTGAGAGCTTCATCTGTTCCTTGACTTCGGGAACAGCTGCGGAGAGGCTTTTGAATTCCGCGAGCAGCTGATTGCGGCTCGCCAAGTCAGCCCTGGGGCTGTTGAGGAAGGCTTGCGTGAGCTGATCGAATCGCCGGCCGGACGATGGGTCAGGGCGAACGGCATCGACGAAGCGATCGAGCACAGTGGTCTGCGAGGTCTTCTGCTGCTTGTAGCGATCGCTGAAGCTGACAGGTTCGAGCACGGACACGAAGGTACGCAGAGCGTCGATATTCGCGGTGCCGGCAAGTTGCCGCAGGCCGACATCCTGCTGCTCGAGATGGCGAAGACCAAAGGCTTCCAGGTCGACCGAGACCGCGTCGAGTCTGCGGTACATGTCACCAACATCACGGATCTGCTCGGGTGACCAGAAGCGCTCTGCCATAGCTGCGGTTCGGGGCCAAATGCGAGATTCGATCGTGCGCTCGTTGAGCTGCTCTGCCCACATGCATACCTCACCGCCGAGGATGAGCTGCCGCTGCTCGGGGGTCAGGTCCGCGGTTGCGGGGGAAGGGTCGGCGAGGTAGTGCTGTCCGGCGGGGCGCATGGCGTCGAGGTAGTACGGGGCTGAGAGCACGCCCTGGTAGCCCTGTTTCGCACCCTTGATGAGGGAGGCCTCTCCTCTCCAGGATTGAACGACCACGTCCTTGGGGAGAGCGGGGTTGAAGATCTCGTCCCAGCCGATCATCTTCCGGTGCAGGCCCGTGAGGATCTTGAGAACCCGTTGGTTGAAGTACGCCTGCAAAGCTTCAGAGTCTTTGAGGTCGTGGCCCCGCATGAACTCCCGAATGCGTGGGTTGGACTTCCAGTCAGGGGCGGGCGTCTCGTCACCACCGATGTGCACGTAGGGATCGGGGAAGAGGTCGACCATCTCGGCGAGGAAGCTAGCGAGGAAGGTGTAGGTCTCCTCGCGAGTCGGGTCCATGGCGAAGTCGGAGATGCCGAATTCGCGCCGGACGCCAGCGGGCGGCTTGCCGCTCGAGAGCTCGGGATAGGCGACCAGCCAAGCGGTGCTGTGGCCCGGCATCTCGAACTCCGGCACAACGCGGATGCCGCGGTCGCGGGCATACCGGACGACATCACGGGCCTCGGCCTGGGTGTAGAAGAGGCCGTCAGAGCCCTTTGCGGTCAGATTGGGAAAGCGCAGGCTCTGCATGCGAAAGCCCTGGTCCTCCGTGAGGTGCCAGTGGAAGACGTTCATCTTCACGGCGGCCATTGCGTCGAGATTTCGTTTGATCACGTCGACCGGCTCGAAGTGGCGGCCGCAATCGATCATGAGACCGCGCCAGCGAAAGCGAGGCTCATCCTTGACGGTCACCACGGGCAGGACATATGCGCTTCCCCGGGGCTGGACGAGTTGGAGCATCGTCTGCAGACCGTGCATCGCTCCGGCGACGGTTGCGGCGTCGATGCGAACGCCGCTCGGCGTTACCTCCAGACTGTAGGACTCATTTTCGTCCAGGGTCTGGACGGCCTCGCCTTCGCTCTGAACGTGAACGATGAGCTGCGGACCGGCCTCCCCTGGCGCACTGCCGCTTGCGAAGGCCAGGCCTGTCTTCTCGGCGAGATGGTGAGTGAATCTGGCAATGGCGCGGTCGAGGCGATCGCTTTGGGGCGACTCGGACTTGACGCTCCATGCGGAGGTGAAGACAAGCTCGCCAGATCCAAGCGCGAGGTTGGCCGGCCGGGGCATGAGATCGTCCTGCGGGGTGTTGACCTGGCGGGATTGCGGGTTCATTTGGGATGCTGGACTGGGCGATACTGGACTGGTCATGGTCTCGCCAATCCCTTGTGACGCAACGGCTAGGCGCGATCCTGAACTCAGCACAAGTCCGACTGACACGACGAGCCTCGATATCCGAACGTAGTCTCTCAGCATCTGTTCCCCCGGGACATTATCTACTGGAACGGGGTCGGACTCGGGCGGGGACGGAATGAATCGATGTAGGTATGCTTAGTCTGTTATGCCGTTTGTGATCGCAGTATGATGCTGAAGAGTTTAAGGCGAAGACGCTTCCTACTTACCGTTATCCTGCAGGCGGCTCTGGTGGGCGAATCGATGGCACAGGCCCATAGCGCTCCTGCCACACCGCCCGCTGGTGCTCGGATGCGTGTCTGCAAAGGCCGGGTGATCCCGCAGCTGACCGACATCACTGCGGCGACGGGGATCCGCTTCAAGCATCTTGCGGCGCCCGAGAAGAAGTACATTGTGGAGTCGATGAGCGGGGGTGTTCTGATCGTTGACTACGATCGCGACGGATGGCCGGACATCTACTTCACCAACTCACCGACTGTGGAGATGGCGTTGAAGGGCGAGAAAGCCAGGGGTGCGCTTTACCACAACAATCACGACGGCACGTTCACTGACGTGACGGAGAAGGCCGGCATCGGCTCGCCGTGTTTCGCGATGGGGGGCGCGGTCGGGGACTACAACAATGATGGCTGGCCAGATCTCTACATCACCTGCCTTGGCGGGAACGTGCTCTACCGGAACAACGGAAATGGAAGTTTCACTGACGTTACCAAGCAGGCCGGAGTCGCGGACGGACGATGGTCGACAGGAGCTGCGTTTGCGGACTTCGACGGAGACGGATTTGTCGACCTGATGGTGACCAACTACGTCGATTTCAAGCTGAACGACCTTCCGGGCTTCGGAAAGAGCGCGACATGCAAGTTCCGCGGCATCGATGTCCAGTGCGGCCCAAGGGGGTTGAAGGGCGGGGGAGACTCACTCTTCCACAATAACGGGGACGGCACCTTCACGGACGTGTCGAAGAGTGCGGGCGTGGAGGATCCGGCTGGGTACTATGGCCTGGGGGTGTTGTGGTCCGACTTCGGAAACACGGGGCGTCCCGACATCTACGTCGCGAACGACTCTACCCCGAACTACCTTTACCGCAATACTGGCAAGGGCAAGTTCGAGGAGATCGGGCTCGAGTCGGGGACTGCGGTGAGTGGGGACGGTTCAGAACAGGGGTCGATGGGTGTGGCTGTAGCGGACTACAACCACACCGGGCGGTTTTCGATTTATGTCACCAACTTCGCGGACGAGTTCAACACGCTCTACCGCAATGACGGCCCGTGGAGCTTTACCGATGTCTCGTACGACTCTGGCGTGGCACTGGCGTCGCTACCGTATGTGAAATGGGGAACGGCGTTTGTGGATCTGGACAATGACGGCTGGCCGGACCTCTTCTCCGTGAACGGCCATGTTTACCCGCAGGTGGATACGATGCCCTCCGGAGCACGGTACCGCGAGGTGGAGAACCTGTTGATGAACGAGAGGGACGGGACCTTCTGCGACGCCGGAACCCTGGCCGGACCGGCGGTTCGCGAACCCCGTGTGGGTCGCGGATTAGGGGCGGCTGACCTGGATAATGATGGGAACGTCGATCTGGTGGTCGAGAATCTTGACGGATCGCCAACCGTGCTGCACAACGGCGGAGTTCCTGGAACGCACTGGGTGAGCTTCGAACTTGCCGGGACGAAGAGCAACCGGCTGGCGCTCGGGGCCCGGGTCACCTTGACGGCCGGAGGCGTGAGGCAGATGGACGAGGTAAGGAGCGGTGGGAGCTATCTCTCGCAGAATGATTTGAGAGTGCATTTTGGTCTTGGGAAGGCGGACCGGATCACGTCGGTTGAAGTTCGCTGGCCTTCAGGGCATACGGATACGATGTCGGACCTGCGACCGGACCAGATCTACGCGGTTCTGGAGGGAAGCGGGGTCGTTGATGGTGCGAAGATTGCTCCCACGGCAAAGGCGACCGTTGCCGTGGAGAGGCGGTGACACCTTGTGCGGTTCCTTCTTTGACCGACAGCGTTTGACGGGATCCCTTAGCGCTGCGAACAAGCATTTGACAAACGATCGCCCGCGAATGCCTACTGTCACTGCACAAGAAACAAGCCTTCGTCAGCGTTCTGAGTTTTCCAGCTTGCGATCCGTTTGCCCAAGCAGACTTGAATATTCGAGTCGGCAGCAACTGTTGTGAGATTGACACGTTTTTCATCACAACGGTTGAGTTCTGAACAACACTTCTGGAGGATTATGAAGATTCTACGTTTATGGCTGGTTGTGGCAGTTGCGGTGTGCGTCCTGACCAGTGGAGGTTCGCTGCTGGCACAGAAGACCTCGGGTGTGGTCATCGGTCAAGTTACTGATCCGTCGGGTGCGGCGGTCGGAAGTGCCACTGTAACCCTGAGGAACACCGCTAACGAGTCGACGCGGGATGCGGTGACCAACACTGCGGGCGAGTACCGTTTCGAAGACATTCCAAACGGCACCTACAAGCTTGAAGTCTCCACATCGAACTTTCGCCGCTTCGTTGCGCAGGACGTCGTTGTCAACGTGGCCACGACGACCAGGGTGGATGCGAAGCTGACGATGGGCAGCGTATCCGAGGTGGTCACCGTGTCCGCGGATGCGATTCAGGTGCAGACCGAGACGGGCGCGCTTGGAACGATCGTCGACGGAACTCAGGTCAAAGAACTTCCGCTGAACGGGCGCAGCTTTGTTGAACTTACGCAGCTGGGGCCAGGCGTATCGGCGGCGAACAATTTCGACCCAAAGAATAAGGGTTTGCAGGCCGGAGTCGACTTCTCGGTTAACGGGAACCCGACGACCAACAATCTCTTTCTGGTCGACGGCGCCAACGATAACGATGTGGGTTCAAACCGAACCATTCTCATTTATCCGTCGATCGAGTCGATCGCGGAGTTCAAGATGCTGACGAACAGCTACGGGCCGGAGTATGGACAGGCCTCCGGAGCAGTGATCAGCATTGTCACGCGCGCGGGAACAAATGCGCTCCACGGCAGCGTCTTCTATAGCGGGCGTAATGATGCGCTCGCGGCTTTCACCTACTTTGCGAGGCGGAATGCGGGTCAGGGCCAAACGCTCAACGGGAAGGATAAGCTCCGTCGTAATGACTGGGGCTACTCGATCGGCGGACCGATCAAGAAAGATAAGCTGTTCTTCTTCTTCAACGAGGAGTGGACGCATGAGATTCGTGGATACACGCAGAGTGCATGCGTAGCAACCGCTGCCGAGCGTGCGGGCGATTTTTCAAGCCCGGTCGGCACGGACAGCGCTGGAAACAATGTCATGTCGTGCAACGAGCCGCAGCCGACGTTCCCGACTGCGCTTTCAAAAAATGGAAACACCCACATCCTGGCAAATCCCGATCCTGCCGGTCTGCTGCTCGGGCAGTACTATACGCTTCCGAACAAGCCTCTCAGCGTCGGCGGCAACAACTGGTCGCAGTCCCTGCCGAGCGGAACGAACTACCGGCAAGAGAACGGCCGCGTCGATTTCAATATCAACGCCCGCAACAGCGTTATGGGGCGGTATACGCAGGACACATGGACCAGCCCTTCCTATAACGGAAACCAGTACTGGGGAGACTCCCCCTTCCCGGTCATCAACGCGAGTTGGGCACAGCCATCCAAGATGGCGATCGGTCGATGGACGAGCACGATCTCAGACAGTCTTGTCAACGATGCCGAGTTCGCCTACTCGAACAACCGTATCAACATCACATCGGGCGGAACCAATCCGGGCCTGCTGACGCAGCTGTCCACGGCCATCCCGTCCCTTTATCCGAACTCGCTCAAGACTGCGAAGGCATCCACACCGACGATCTGGGGCGGGCTTGGCAACTATGGCAGCGGGGCCACTATCTGGTCCATCGCGCCGTGGAACAACACGCTCGATATCTACACCTTCCGCGACGACGTTTCCAAAGTCGCCGGGAAACATGCGATCAAGTTCGGAGCCTTTGTTGGCCTTGACGGGAAGAACGAAGACGCCGGCGCAGCCAGCACGGAACGTCCGACCTTCCAGACCGCCGACTACGCCGTCATTACATCGATGACGGACGCAAGCGGCAAGAGCACTCCGACGGGCAGCATTGCGACCGGCAACAATCTTGCGAACGTCCTCATTCCGGGCAACGTCTTCAATCTTTCGGAGAACTCGACCAACGTCCGCGCCCAGCTACGCTGGAAGGATATTGAGTTCTACACGGGCGATACCTGGAAGGTGATGCCGCGAGTTACCCTGACCTACGGTCTTCGCTACTCGCTGTTGCGTAACCCGGTCCAGCCAAACAACCAGCTCACCAGCTTTCAGCCGCAGCTCTACGATCCCGCGAAGCCAAAGAGCGATGCTTGCAATGGTCTCTGGGTGGCGCCTGGATCGGATCCATGCGGAGCTGCAAACAAGAAGTTTGGTACCTCCTTCAGTTCCGGTGTTGCTGGACCGAACAACGCCCTCGTGAACAACAACAATCATCTGATCGCCCCACGGGTCGGTATTGCGTGGGACGTTCGGGGAGACGGAAGGACGGCGATTCGTGCCGGTGTCGGTCAATTCTTCCAACGTGAGCGTGTCTCACGTTACACTCTGGTGGCCAATGCTCCCTTCTCGCTTGCTGCCTCCAATGTCTACCGCACCCTAGGCGGTGCAACGCCAACGTCACTGAGTGGCTCGGCATCTCCGCAGGGCGGCATGGATCCCCGCGCCATCCTGCCCAACTCGATCCAGTGGAATCTTACGGTCGAGCAGGCACTGGCGAAGGACACCGTGCTCCAGATGAGCTATGTCGGGAACCGCGGGATCCACCTGACCTCCAGCTATGACATCAACAACGTGAACCCTGCGAATCGGACACAGGCCACTTTCTCTAACAACTTCCAGTCACTGCGGCGGTTCTCGAACTTCGGAGCGCTGACGTACTGGTCCCATAACGGAGACTCCGACTACCACGCGCTGCAGACCCTGTTTCGGACACAGATTCGCGCCTTCCGGTTCCAGGCGGCGTATACCTGGTCGCATGCCATCGCTGACGTGCTGACGGACGACTCGAGTGGCGGTACGGGCGCTAATAGCTTCACGGACTACACTAACCCGCGGCTTGATCGCGGTAATTCGGCAACCAACCGGCCCAACATCTTCGTCGCGAATGGAACGTACTACCTGCCGAAGCTCGAGAACTCCAACCTTGTAACGCAGAATCTTCTCGGGGGATGGGAGCTTACTGGAATTACGAATGCTGATTCCGGTAATTCCTTCACCATCTACCAGGGCGGCGTTGGGGAAAACTCAGCACTTGTACCTACAGGAGCCACAGGAAGAGGTCAACTGAACTCCCTCTTTCAGACCGGCCTCACAGGCAACCAGCGGCCGATTCTGGCTCCCGGCCAAAGCTGCAACAGCGGCAATATCAAGGGTGACCAGATTATCAATGCAAATGCATTTACCCTGATCGGCTATCACCTCGGCACGTTTGACAGCAATACGGCGCCACGTGGTGCTTGTCATGGACCGCGCCTTATCAATACTGACCTCTCTGTTGACAAGAATTGGAGAGTCAAGGAGCGGCTTACGGTGAAATTCAGGCTGGATGCCTTTGACGTCCTCAACCACCCCAACTTTCGTGCTGACCAAGGAAACTTTACCTCAGTCGCGAACGTAAACTGTGGTCCCCGTGTGGCTGGATTCTACCAACCATGCAGCGCCACAAACAACATAGTCACCGCGCAGACGAGCGGAAGCCGGTTCGGTACCTCGACCGGCGTCACTGGCAACGCTGGGCGTCAACTGCAATACGGCCTTCACCTCGAATTTTAGGGCGTGGACTGCAAAAAGCGGCAGGACGAACCCGTCCTGCCGCTTTCGCAGCTATTCACGTACCGTAGAATGCTAATGTGGCACCATAAGTAAGTGATCTGGTAGATAAGTGATTCGGTTCTGCTGCATGCATGTCTGCACCGTTGTCGTGTTCCTTCTGCTGCCTGGACTTGCACCTGGACAGTCCCACGCTCGACATGCGGCGTCAACACCGTCTGCAGTGATGGACCAATCTACCCAGCGCCTTCGCGAGCTCCTCGCTGTTCAACAAGGAGCTCTCCGTGCCGGCGATCCCGGTGCGATCTCCGAGGCGACGGTTCCTCTGGTTGCGCACCTGCTTCAAGAGTTTGCCAACTTGCGATTGCTGCAAGGGCGGGCACCGCAGGCGTTGGAGCTCTACCGGAAGTCGTTGCAGATGCGTGACTCGATGGATGTTGAGTTGGAATTTGCTTCAGCCCTGCTTCGTACCGGGCACGCGCAAGACGCAGCCCAGGAAGCCGGGGCGGTGCTGCAGAAGGATTCACATAACGCATCGGCATGGGCAGTACGAGGCAGCGCTCTCCGATCTATCGGTGACAACAAGGGAGCTGCCGATGCGTTTAGCCACGCACTTGAGATCAATCAAGACGTAAATGTGGCTTACGCGCTGGCGTCGACGCTTCTAGCGCAGCGCGAAAAGGAGAAGGCGGACCGCATCTTTCAGCAGATTATTGCTGCGTCCGGGAACGCCGCGATCTGGCATGTTGCCGCGGGAGATGCGTATCGGGAGGCGCTCTACCTCAACGATGCGGCAGAGGAGTTCAAGAAGGCTATCGCTATCGATCCGAAGGTGGGCCATGCGGAGTTCTTTCTAGGGCTCACCTACTTGCAGATGAATGAGTGGGGGCCGAGTTCGCAGAGTTTTGAGCACCTTCGGACCGCAGTTCGCCTGGCTCCCCACGACTACCTCAGCAATTTCTACCTTGGCGCGCTTGAGTCGACCGATGGGAGCGACCTGGCGAGTTCGGATCGTCATCTCCATGTCGCCGCCGAAGCAGATCCACGATCTCCGGAGGTGTGGCTCTACCTTGGGCTGAATGCTTCACGTGAGAAGGACACTGCGGCTGCGAAGCTCTACCTGCGTAAAGCGATCGATCTGACCGGGACGGATGAGGCGCGCAACAACTACCAGATTCGGCGAGTTTACGCGGTGCTTGGTCGAATACTCCTGAGTGAGGGCAACCGCACCGAGGGTGACGCGCTTCTCGCGAAGTACAAGCTGACGGAGCAGCGGTCGATTGGAAATAGCGCGGATGCTATTAGTCAGGCCGGGGAGGCGAGCGCGATACGATCTACCCTGCCGGTGTTAGCTGGTTCGGAGATTGCTTCAGCGGCGCTGAAGCCGGCAGAGCTCGTGCCCGCGCAGACTTCGATAGCCTCGCACCATACGCCGGAGGAGACGAAGCAGATGGCAGCTACGGAGCAGCAGATCGGCGGTCTGCTTGCCGGAAGTCTGAACGACCTGGGGACGGCGGAGGCACGGCAGGGAAGGTACGCAGCCGCGCTCGCGCACTTTCAAGAGGCGGAGGGATGGCATACGCCAGATCCTCTGCTCCTTCGTAACCTTGGAGCAGCGGCGTTTCGGGTGGGAGATTTCAAGGAGAGCGCCCGCTCGCTTGCTCTCTACCTCAAGACCGTTGCGAGCGGACCTCCTAAGTCGGGGCAGGACGAACGCTCCAGCATGATGCTGGCGATGTCGCTTTTTTCTCTGGGTCAGTTCGCCGAGGCGGATAAGGCTTTTTCGACGATCTCCAGCGTCGCTTTGCAGGATCCTCGGGCTGCCTACTCGTGGGGATATTCGCTCGCGCACTCCGGCCAGCAGCAGCATGCCAACCAGATTGCGGATGCGCTGGTTCAGCAGGAGCTCCCTCCTGATGTGCTGAGCTTGGTGTGTCACCTGTATATGGACACCGAGGACTATCAGCAGAGTGTTGCGTGCTTTCGCAAAGCGTCCCTGGCCACACCTGATCTGAAGTTAGCTCACTATCAGATAGCCGAGTCGCTGATCCGGCTGGACCGCCCAGCAGAGGCGGTGCCTGAGTTGAAGAAGGAGATCGCGCTCTCGCCCGACAACCCCGACGTGCAGTATTCGCTTGCTTTCGCGCTTTTGCAGAGCTCACAAAAGAATGAGGCGATCGCGGTACTGAAGGCGCTCACAACCTCTCATCCCGACCATGCGCAGGCCCAATATCAGCTTGGAAAGGCGCTTCTCGAAGATGGGGAGACAGCGCAGGCGGTTCAACATCTGGAAGCAGCCGAGCTGAACAATTCCGAGCCGGACTACATACACTACCAACTGCAGGCTGCGTATCGAAAGGCAGGACGCGTTGCGGATGCTGACCGGGAGCTGCGAGTGTATAGCGAGATCAAGAGAGGTAAGAGGCAACTAGCGCCGTCGAGTCCCTGACCTTCACGGTATGGCTCATCACTCTTGGATGCGGAAGCTTGTGCAAGACGCTTATTCGTCTTTCCTGGCCAAGGTGAGAGTTCCGGTTTGCAGTTTAATCAGTTGAGGTCTGGAGAACGAGGTCGGCCCTAGCACGGCGATGCGGGGAACCTGACCGAGGATCATGGCCACTTCATCGCACGCGTACAAGCGCGGACAGGTTTGGCAGTCCTTGTAGATCTTGTCCGGCAGCTCCGTTCGATCGACGACGCGAAACCCGAACCGGGTGAAGAACTCGGGAATGCGGGTGAACAGGCTTACACCGGAGACACCTTGCTCGTCTGCTTCCGCGAGCAGGGCTCGCAAGAGACTTCCCCCTGCCCCGGATCTCTGGGCTTGCGGACTGACCACGATGGAGCGAACCTCCGAGAGGTGCGGCCCGTAAAGATGAAGCGCGCCACATCCGAGGAAGGCGCCGTTCTCATCTTCCGCGATACAGAAGTCCCGAACGTTCTCGCAGATCTCCGCATAGTTGCGAGGCAGCAGGGTTCCATCCTTGGACAGGGAATTTACAAGTTCGAAGATGCGGGTTGCATCCTGGAGCTTGGCCTTGCGAACGTGGAACTCGAATGTTCGCAAGCTGGCTTGTGGGAGATTACCGGAGGAGAGACTAGATGTCATCCAGGGCCTCCGCACCTCGGGGAAAGCGCTGTCGTGCCACTCGCAAGGCCTCTTGAACCCTGCCAGTGGCGGTCCCGCCAACAACATCGTGGCAGTCCAAGGTCGCGCGGAGCGAGACTGCCGCGAAGAAGTCCTCCTCGAACTCGTCGCCGAACTGCTTCAGATCGCCGAGCGGAAGCGCGTTCAGTTCGACGCCGCGTTCGATGGCGAATCGTACCGCGTTGCCGGTCTTCTCGTGCGCTGTGCGGAACGGGACACCCTTGTGAACGAGGTACGTCGCCGCTGCCATCGCGTTCAGGTATCCGGTCGAGGCAGCTTGCTCCATCCTCGGCCAGCGGAACTCGAGGGCATCGGTGAACGGAGCGGCTAAGCTGAGGAGCCCCAAGAGCGTGTCCGAGATATCGAAGACCGGCTCTTGCGTCTCCTGCAGGTCCTTGTTGTAGGCCAGTGGCAGCCCCTTGAGGATGGCAGAGAGAGTCACAACGGCACCGAGCAGACGGCCGGACTTGCCGCGAGCGAGCTCGGTGAAATCCGGGTTCTTCTTCTGCGGCATAGCGCTAGACCCGGTTGAAAAACTCTCCGGAAGATCAAGAAAGCCGAACTCCGTGGATGAATGAAGCGTCAACTCCTCGGCGAAGCGCGACAGGTGCAATCCAACCTGCGAGGCGACCTGGGCGAATTCGAGCGCGAAGTCTCGATCCGCGGTGGCGTCCATGCTGTTCGAGGTCGGTCCGTCGAATTCGAGAATCTTTGCCGCAATCGATCGATCCAGAGCGACGGTCGCCCCCGCTACCGCGCCGGAGCCGAGCGGGCAAAGATTGAGGCGTACGCGGCAGTCCGCAAGACGGGACAAGTCACGATCGATCATGGACACATAGGCGAGCAGCCAGTGCGCGACCAGAATTGGTTCGGCCCGCTGCAGGTGCGTATAGGACGGCATGACGGCAACGCCAGCGTTCTCAGCTCTAGTGATGAGCGCCGCAGACCAGCGATGGAGGAGCGGCACCGCCCGATCGATCGAGTCACGCACGAATAGGCGAAGATCGGTGGCGATCTGTTCGTTACGGGAGCGGCCGGTATGGAGCTTGAGCGCCAGATCGCCGATGACCCTGGTCAAGGCAAGCTCGACATAGTGGTGAATGTCCTCCGCCTCATGGCAGGACGCGAAGATCGCGGCGTCTAGATTCACGGACCGCCCGACCTCCTCGAGACCACGCTTCATTTCGCTGAGCTCCGATGGGGTAAGCAGGCCTGCGGCCTCGAGTGCCTGGGCGTGCGCGGAACTGGCCGCGATCTCCTGTGGGAGGAGCCGCCGATCGAAGGGGAAGGATCGCTGCCACTGCTCGAAGTCTGGATTGAGCGGCTCACGAAAGCGGCCTGACCACATCTTCACTTGAGAACCTCGACCCTTTCGCGCAGTCGCGCGCGTGTCCGCGCAGGCAAGCCGAGGATCTTGATGAAGCCTGCTGCGTCCTTCTGATCGTAGGTGTCGCCCATGGTGAAGGAGGAGAGATCGGTCGAGTACAGGGAGAACTCGCTACGGCGGCTGACAATGGAGACGTTGCCTTTGTAGAGTGACAGCTTGACAGAACCGGTGACGTTTTCCTGGGTGGAGTTGACGAAGGCGTCAAGTGACTCGCGGAGGGGCGTGAACCATAGGCCGAAGTAGACGAGTTCCGCATACTTGAGGGCAACCGACTCTTTGAAATGGGACAGGTCGCGGTCGAGCGTTAGTGCTTCGAGCTCGCGTTGCGCAGACAGAATCAGCGTTCCACCGGGAGTCTCGTAGCAGCCGCGGCTCTTCATGCCGACGAACCTATTTTCGACGAGATCGATGCGACCGATCGCGTTGCGTGCCCCGATCTCGTTCAGCAGTTCGACCAGCTGAACTGGTTCGAGTTGCTGACCGTTGACGGACACCGGTGTTCCACGTGTGAATCCGATCTCAACCGTCTCCTCGCGATCAGAGGCGTCTGCCGGCGACCGGGTCATCGTCCAGGTGGTCGCGAGAGGAGCGCTTTCGGTTGACTCCAACTCGCCACCCTCGTGGGAGACGTGCCACAGATTCCGGTCTCGGGAGTGGATCTTGGTGCGGCTCGCTTCCACCTGAATTCCATGGGCCTCGGCGTAGTCAAGACAGTCCTCGCGGGACTTGAGCGACCATTCTCTCCATGGAGCGATGACCCTGAGCTCCGGGGCCAGGGCCTGAAAGCAGTGCTCGAAACGCACCTGATCGTTGCCCTTTCCGGTGCAGCCATGCGCTAGAACGGTTGCACCCTCCGCGAGAGCGACCTCCACCTGATGCTTCGCGATCACAGGGCGAGCGATGGATGTCCCGAGCAGGTACTTATGCTCGTACACGGCACCGGCGCGAACGGTGGGGAAGACGTAGTCGGTCAGGAACTCGCTGCGGAGATCACGGACGATGGCCTTCTTCGCCCCAGTTGCGTACGCCTTCTGAACGACGGCATCGATATCCTCTCCCTGGCCCACATCTGCGATGAAGGCGATGACGTCCAGGCCGTAGTTCTCGTTGAGCCAAGGGATGATGATTGAGGTATCGAGCCCGCCTGAGTATGCAAGAACAACCTTCTCTGCCATTGAAATCTCTCCGTGTGTGTCGCCTAGCCCTAGGGACGTTTGCGTTGCTCTTGTGCGCGACTACGGCTGCTCGAGATACGGCGAGCGCCGCCGAGAAGCATGAGCAGGACTGCCTTCTGCGCGTGCATCCGATTCTCGGCTTGCTCGAAGACGATAGATTGCGGACCGTCCAGAACGCCGTCCGTCACCTCTGCGTTCCGGTGTGCGGGAAGGCAGTGCATGAAGACGGCATCGGGCTCCGCGCGTGCCATCAGAGCTTCATTCACCTGATACGGCTTGAAGATTGGAGCACGCTTCGTAGCTTCGTGCTCGAAGCCCATGCTGGTGCAGATGTCGGTGTAGATCGCGTGTGCGCCTTCGGCTGCCTTCGCGGGATCGTGAAGCAGGGTGATGCTGCCACCCGTGGATTCGCCGATCTCGATCGCCTTATGAATGATGTCGAGCTTTGGCGCGTATCCCTTCGGAGTTGCTATGCTGCAGTGCGCTCCCAGTTGGACAGCAGTGAGCATGAGCGAGTGGCAGACGTTGTTTCCATCCCCGACGTAGGCGAAGCGAAGTCCTTCCACGGAACCGAAGTGTTCCTCGAGGGTGAAGAAGTCCGCGATCGCCTGGCAGGGGTGCTCGAGATCGGAGAGAGCGTTGATGACGGGGATGCGGGAGGAGGCGGCCATCTCGGTGATGGTGCTGTGGGAGTAGGTTCGAAGCACTATCACGCTCATCCAGCGCTCTACATTGCGAGCCATATCGGGGATGGATTCGCGCTCGCCCAGGGGTGACTGGGTCTGATCGACAAAGATGGCATTTCCTCCGAGCGTGTTTGCAGCGGCTTCAAAGGTGAGCCGGGTGCGGAGCGATGCCTTCTCGAAGAAGAGCACCATCTGTTTCGCTTCGAGAGCGTTGCGGAAGTCTTCCGGTTGCTTCTTGACCGCGTGGGTGAGCTCCATGAGCGCGGCCATCTCCTGCACGGAGAGATCCGCGATAGAGCACAGGTCTCTGCCGTGGAGCCGCTTACAGGCCTCGTTAAACGCCGTGTCAGAGAGAAGCCCAAGCTGCGAGGCTGGGCGCCGTCCGATCTCCGGGCCAACTTCAAACCTCGGATTCATGATGATCGTTTTACTACTCATGGAACTCCTTTTCTCGATGGGCCACGCCGACAGGCGCGGGTCGCTGCGTCAGGATCTCGTCCAAGGCCTCTACGGCCGCGTCAACGTGCTTGCGTTCCAGAATGTAGGGTGGAAGAAATCGGAGGACAGTTTCACTGGTCCGGTTAACGATGATGCGCCGATCCATCATGGCGAGCGCAACCTCCTTCGCTGCTTCAGGAGAGGAGATCTCGACTCCGATCATCAGGCCCATGCCTCGGACCGCGACGATGTGAGTATGACGCGCCTCGATCTCCCGCAGTCGCTCGAGGAAATAGCCACCCACGTCGCGAACGTTGCTGAGCAACCGATCGTGGTGGATGGTGTGGATGACGGCGCTAGCGACAGCACAGGCGAGAGGACCTCCGCCGAAGGTGGTGCCGTGCATACCCGGGCTGAAGGCAAGCGCGACGTCCTCCGTGCAAAGCATCGCGCCTATGGGGAGGCCGCCAGCCAGGGGCTTCGCGAGTGTTGCGATATCCGGAAGGATGCCGTAGTGCTGGTAGGCGAACCACTCGCCGGTTCTGCCGAAGCCGCTCTGGATCTCGTCAGCGATCAGGAGCGCACCGGAGGCGGTGGTGAGTTCGCGTGCAAGCGCGAAGAACTCAGGGGAGACAGGATGGATGCCGCCTTCTCCCTGGACGGGTTCGATGCAGATGGCACAGACATCGCTGCTGAACTTCTTCCGCAGATCGGCGACATCGTTGAAGCGGACAAACTCCACGCCCGGCATGATCGGGGAGAAGGGCTCGCGATATTTCAGCTTGTGGGTGGTTGCGACCGAACCCATGGTGCGGCCGTGGAAGCTGTGTTCGAGCGCCAGGAAGCGCGTGCCGATCTGCTGCCCTCCGGACCGAAGGCGGCCTGCGTGGGCGCGTGCGATCTTGAGCGCTGCCTCCCATGCCTCGGTTCCGCTGTTGCAGAAGAAGACCCGATCCAGACCGCTGATCTCGGTAAGTTGAAGAGCCAGGTTCGGGGTGCCCGGATGGTAGAAGAGGTTGGAGGTGTGGAGAAGGAGCGCACTTTGGGTGGAGATCGCCGCCTGGATCGCGGGATGACCGTAGCCGAGAGCGGAGACACCGATTCCGCTGAGAAGGTCAAGGTAGTCCACGTCGTTCTCGTCGCGAAGGTAGACGCCGTGCCCAGCGACGAAGAGGTGCGGGCTGCGGTCATAGGTTGGAACGAGCAACTTCTGTTCTGCGGCTTGGATCGTCTCGAGCTTCATGCGACCATGACCTCCGTTCCGTGGGTCAACCGGGTTGAGCAGAAGTCAGGGAGGGACATCGCCGACTCTGCGGGAAGGATGCGCACGCGTTTGACGCCATGCACCAGAGCTTCGCGGCATGCGTCCAGTTTGGGCAGCATGCCGCCGGAGACGATCTGCTGCTGCTCCAGCAGAGCGATCTGGGGCAATGTGAGCCAGCGCATCACGTTTCCGTCGGCGCCCATGACGCCGGGAACGTCGGTGAGAAAGATCAGGTTGTCTGCTTCGGTGCAGATAGCGCAGGCAGCGGCCATCTCGTCGGCGTTGATGTTGTAGTACTCGCCATCGAAGCCGAGCGCAATCGATGAGATAACAGGAACGGCGTTCATGGTCCAAATCGCATCGAGCCAGCGTGGATCTGCTGCAGCTATTTCTCCGACGAAGCCGAGGTCGGGGACAGTCTTCTTCTTGCGTGCGCGGAAGACGTGGCCATCGCCACCGGAGAGACCGACCGCCGCCTGGCCATGAGATCCGATCGCGGCGACAAGGGACTTGTTGACACGGCCGGCGAGAACCATGATGGCGGCGTCGCGCGTCTCTTCATCGGTGACGCGCAGGCCGGAGATGAATTGACTCGTTTTGCCCAGCTGAGCAAGCGTTCGGGTAAGTTGCGCGCCACCGCCGTGAACGACAGCGACGCGGTTTCCGTCCGCGACGAGCTCCGCGATCGCCTTTCCACATTGCCAGAGGAGGTCCTTGTTCTCGATCGTCGCCCCTCCAAGTTTGATGACGAATTTCAAAGCAGTCCCTCCGTCTCTCCCCAGCCGCACATGAGGTTCAGGTTCTGAATCGCCTGCCCCGATGCCCCCTTTAAGAGGTTATCAAGGCAGGAGACGAGCACAGCGCGGTGCCCGTCTGCGTGCAGGGTGAGGCCCAGGTCACAGAAGTTTGTTCGCACAACGTGTTGAATCTGTGGGAGCAGGCCGGGCTTGCGAACTCTGACAAACGGGCTGTCACGATATGTGTTGCGAATGAGGTCGAGAATTTTCTCGGACGTCGACGCTTGCCGAAGCCGGAGGTAGATGGTTGATAGGATGCCGCGCGGGATGGGTAGGAGATGCGGCGTGAACTGGAGTTGCGTCTCGGCGAGATGCAACTGTTCTAGTATCTCGCCGGTGTGCCGATGACCGAAGACCGAGTATGCCGACAGGTTCTCGGCTGCGTACATGAAGTGGGTGCCCGGCGACGGTGTCTTGCCCGCCCCGCTGACGCCAGACTTTGCGTCGCAGATGATTCCGTGTTCGAGATCGATCAGGCCGGCGCTCACCAGAGGCGAGAGAGCGAGGATGATCGACGTGGCATAGCAGCCCGGATTGGCGACGAGACGGGCTGCGGCGATCTTGTCCCGGTGGAGCTCTGGCGAGCCATAGACGGCTTCGTCCTGGAGCTTTGCCGAACGCTCGGACGCATCATCGTCGTGACGATAGACGGCGCGGTTCTGGCTCTCACTGAGTCGCCAGGCGCCGCTCAGGTCGATGACGCGAGTACCTCGTTCGACGGCGAGGGGCGCCAGGACGCGCGATTGCTCGTGCGGGGTAGCGAGCATGAGGACGTCGACTGCGTGCTCTCGGAGCGTAGCCCAGCTGAAGGGATGTATCTCAAGGTCTTCGTTTGGGTTCAGATGGGGATGTAGATCAAGGAGCCTGCTCTGGCCTGATGCTCCGCCCGTCTCCGCACGACCGAAGAGGACTGGCGGGCTAGATGAGAGGCGGGGGTGGCGCAGGAGGATGCGTGCGAGTTCGCCCCCGGCATATCCGCTGACCCCGGCGACGGCAACGCGGATGCCTGATGGCCGACTCGCAGGCTCGCGATCGGGTTGTGCCCCGGTGACGTACGCGGATCGAGCTTCAGCCAAGGTACTCCTCGATCCTCGTCTTCACGACCCGCCCCTGCTTCTCGTCGGGGCAGATAAGGAGGACGGTATCGTCCCCGGCGATGGTTCCGACCACCTCTGGCCAGTCTTCGTAGTCGATGCCAGCGGCGACGGTCTGCGCGCTGCCGGTAGTGGTGACCAGAACAAGCAGGTTGATTGCCTGGCGGACCTCCAGCCCAAAGCCCTCGAGAACCTGGCGTATGCCCGGCAGGTCGTCATTGTGGCTCTCTCCGGCACTGGGCATCGAGTAGCCGGACGATCCTTTCATGAGGCGCAGTTCATGGATATCGCGAGACAGCGTCGCCTGGGTCACATGGAAGTCGCGGGCGGCCAGCTTTCTTCGGAGCTCATCCTGGCTGGTGATAGCGGTCCTGGATAAGAGCTCGCGGATCGCGGCATGTCTCTGCTGTTTCAAGTTCAATCCTCTGGCTGACGTACTGTGTGTCAGATGCAACGTAGAGTATAAATATACATCCCTTATTGTATATTTATACAGATTCATCACAAGCTGCTGGCAAGGCATCGCGAGTGTTTATCACCTTACGTCCAGCGCAAAGTATAGTGACTTATGGACCCATGTTTGTCGGCGGTTGAAAGTCCGGAGCGGGACAGCCGTCTTCCTTCAGCGGCACGATTGTCGACGCTCGTTGACGAGCGTTTCGATCACGACTCATGCGGTGTGGGATTTGTCGCTTCGGTGGCAGCGGAGAGTTCTTCCAGTAAGATTCTTCGCGCTGCCCTGACCGCGCTGAGCCGGCTGGCGCATCGAGGCGCGACCGCAGCTGATGGCAAGAGCAGCGACGGTGTTGGGGTGATGACGGCAGTTCCCCGTTCACTCTTTTGCTCGGAGGTATCCCGGATCAGCGGCCGAGAGCTTATGGCTGCCGAGATGCTGGGTGTGGCGATGGTCTTTCTTCCCGCCGACGAGACACGTGCGGAGTCGGCGCTCGAGCGATGCCTGAACGCCCACGACTTCGAGGTGATCTGCTGGCGAGATGTTCCTGTCCGAGCGGATCGGCTGGGCGAGATCGCATTGAGCACGATGCCGAGAATCCGCCAGGCGATGATCACGGAACCAGCCGGGGGGGATGAGGGATCGAGAGAACGCCGGTTTTACCTTGCGCGGAAACAATTCGAGCGCATGCACCTGCACGGGGACACGACCGGCTACGTGTGTTCTCTTTCCTCGAAGACGATTGTGTACAAGGCGATGTGTTCGGGTGCACTGCTGCCGGAATTTTATCCCGACCTAAGCTCTCCGGAGTATGTCACTCCGTTCGCGATCTTTCATCAGCGATACGCAACCAACACGCTGCCGACGTGGCACAGAGCACAGCCAGGACGGGCCCTTGCACACAATGGGGAGATCAACACTGTGTGGGGCAACCGGGCGCGGATGACCGCACGGGACTCCACGCTGCCGGTCGAGTGCAAGCCCATTCTCAGCGATGGCGGAACCGATTCTACGAGCCTGGACGAGGCGGTCGAACTCATCTCGCGCAATGGACGCACGTGCGCGGAGGCGGTGAGGATGCTGCTTCCACCGGCGACGAGTGAGGGGCTGCATTCACCTTTTCTGCGGTACCACATGGACTGCGCCGAGCCGTGGGATGGCCCGGCGGCGATATCTTTTAGTGATGGCCGGGTGGTCGGCGCGGCACTGGATCGCAACGGCCTGCGACCCTGCAGATTTGCGATCACCGCGAAGGGTTTGGTGGTGGCTGGATCCGAGGCGGGTCTTGTGGATCTCGACCCGGAGGAGGTTGTGCACAGCGGTCGGCTCGGTCCCGGGCAGATGCTGCTGGTCGACCTTGAAGCCAGGAAGATTTACGAGGATGCGGAGCTATGGGAGTTTTTCGATGCGAGTGCTGGCTACTCCAGGCTGGTTGAAGACATGCCGCTGGTTCCTGTGACGAGGCAGAGCGAGGCTTCGGCTACCGAGATCGAGGCGAAGCAGAAGAGCTTCGGGTACACGCGCGAAGACGTCAGGATGATCCTGCAGCCGATGGCGAAGGACGGCAAGGATGCTGTGTGGTCGATGGGCGACGACACACCGCTGGCCTTCCTGGCTCGTACGCCGAGACCGGTTTACGCCTATTTTCGCCAGAGGTTTGCGCAGGTGACAAACCCTGCCATCGATCCATTGCGCGAGGCCTGTGTGGTCTCCTTGCACACGCGGCTTGGGCCCTGGCCTCATCTTCTGGATAAAAATGCGCCGCTTCCGGGACTCTCGCTTGCGTCGCCTTTTCTGCAACTCGGGCAGATGGAGGCGCTCAGACGCGGAGATTATCCGCACGCGAGCGAACTCACCCTGGCGGAGCTTGGATGTGTCTTCGAGACTGGCGCGTCGCTCGAAGAGGCCTTGGAACAGATTTCGTTTCAGGCGATCGAGCTGGTTCGGAGGGGAGCACGGATACTTCTTCTGACTGACCGGATGGCGAGTGTGGACCGGATCCCTGTTCCGATGGCAATGGCCACGGGCGCGATTCACCAGGCTCTCGTAGCTGCGGGACTCCGGACCTTAGCCGGACTTGCCGTGGAAGCGGGGGACTGCCGTGACATTCACCATGCGGCCGTGCTGATCGGCTATGGGGCAGGCGTGGTTTGTCCATGGCTGGCGCTTGAGACCGCACGTCTTTCTGGGGCTCCGTCGGAGGCCGACGCGAGTGAGGCAAAGATGCTGAAGGCGCTGGACGCGGGCTTAGCCAAGGTGATGTCGAAGATGGGGATCTCCGTTGTCGACAGCTATCGCGGGGCTCACCTATTTGACAGCCTCGGCCTTCACTCGAGTGTTGTAGACCGGTGCTTTCCGGGAACACCGGCTCCCCTTTCCGGAATCGGCTTTGGTGAGATTGAGCGTCAGCTCAAGCAGAGCTGGTTGGCGCCGCCGATTGAGAGTTCAACGGACCTCCCCGATTATGGCTGGATTCGCTTCCGCAAGGCAGAGGTCGCCGAGCCGCATGCGTGGCAGCCGTCTACGGTGAAGGCGCTGCAGACCGTGGTGGGCAGTGCACGAGGCCTCGCTGCCCCGAGCGATGCTGCTGAAAGTTTCAGGATCTACACCGAAGGTGTGGAGAAGCGGGAGGCAAGAACACTCCGGGATCTTCTTGAGGTTCGCCCAGCAGCACGGGAGTGTTCAATCGATGAGGTCGAGACTTCCGTAAGCCTCTGTAAGCGATTTGTAGCGAGCGCGATGTCGCTTGGTTCGCTGAGTCCCGAGGCTCACCAGACGATCACGCTGGCGATGAACATGCTGGGTGGCCGATCGAACACGGGCGAGGGTGGAGAGGATCCTGAAGTGTACCGTGTCCACTCGGACGTCCTCTCGGCCGTGGCGGAGAACTCTTCGCGAGCGCCGCGATCGCCCAGCGGCGGAGGGACCATGATCGCTGAGGCGCCTGCCCTGGGGGTGCACGGAAAAGTGTCCTTGAACAACAAGATCAAGCAGGTGGCCTCTGGAAGATTTGGCGTGACTGCGGAGTATCTGGCACACGCGGAGGAGATCGAGATCAAGGTCGCCCAGGGTGCAAAGCCGGGCGAGGGTGGGCAGCTGCCGGGCTTCAAGGTGAGCGGACTGATTGCACGGCTTCGGCACGCGCAGCCAGGCGTCTCCCTGATCTCTCCACCGCCCCACCACGACATCTATTCGATCGAGGATCTTGCACAGCTCATCTACGATCTGAAGCGGCTGAACTCGACCGCGGCAGTGGGGGTCAAGCTCGTCTCCAGCTGCGGGGTCGGAACGGTAGCGGCGGGAGTGGCGAAGGCGTATGCGGACTTCATTGTGATCGCGGGAAATACCGGCGGCACTGGGGCCGCCGCTCTATCGAGCATCAAGTATGCCGGAAATCCATGGGAGTTGGGCCTGGCGGAGGCACAGCAGGTGCTTCGGCAGAATGGAACGCGAGGCCGTATCCGCCTGCGTACTGACGGTGGAATAGCGACCGCCAGGGACGTACTGATTGCGGCGCTCCTGGGCGCGGACGAATACGCCTTTGGAACGGCAGTGCTCGTGTCCCTGGGATGTGACATGGCGCGGCAGTGCCACCTCAACACGTGTCCGACCGGGATCGCAACGCAGAGGCCAGAGTTGCGGGCGAAGTTTCGTGGAAAACCGGAGCACGTGATCGCCTTCTTCACGGAGCTTGCGGACGACCTGCGCGGGCTGCTTGCACGCAACGGGCTCCGCTCGATCCAAGAGGCGATCGGCCGCTCCGATCTGCTGGAGCAGGTGCGCTTTGACGGAAGTCTGGATCTCCACGCGATGCTCAGTTGCAGCCAATCCGGCGCGAGATCCTGGCAGGGCCTGCGAAACGATCAGCCTGTGACCGAGCCGGCCCTCGACGAGGCCTGGGTAGAGCCGGCGCTTGCAGCAGCCCAGGAGGGAGTTCCGTTCGAGGTCACCTCGGCTATTGCGAATCAACACCGGGCTGTCGGCGCTCGGTTGGCAGGGGAGATCGCATTACGCCGGGCAACAAGGAGCCTACCCGCGGCGATCACGCTGAACCTCGAAGGAACAGCCGGGCAGTCCTTTGGAGCGTTCGCGGTGGAGGGCATGACGCTGGTTCTGGATGGATCGGCTAACGACTTCGTAGGCAAGGGACTCTCTGGCGGCAAACTCATCCTCCGCCCGAGGGGGTTGGCGGCCCAGAATAGTGGTCGCCATGTCATTCTCGGCAACGTCGCACTGTATGGCGCAACCTCGGGTTGCCTGTTCGCAGCGGGCAGCGCAGGCGAACGATTTGCGGTGCGAAACTCGGGTGCGGACGCGGTCGTCGAAGGTGTTGGGGATCACGCGTGTGAGTACATGACTGGAGGTCTGGTTGTCATCCTGGGCCGCGTCGGGTCGAACTTCGGGGCCGGTATGACGGGTGGCCTGGCGTGGGTTTACGACGGTGACGGTTCCATGGTCCGTGACGGCCGATTCCACCCAGAGTTCGTGATCGTAGAAAGCTTCGGGAATGTAGGGGAGAGTGCACAGTTGCGGCTGAAGGAGTATGTCGAGATCCACGCCGATGCTTCGGGGAGCGGACTTGCGCGGACCATGCTTGCGGACTGGCGGAGGTTCGCGGAGAGCTTCGTTCTCTTTACGCCAAAGCCGCAGGTGTGAGCCTAGCACGTGCACGGCGGTCGAGCGGCACGTGCCTGGCTTGCCGGTCCCAGGTGATGCAGGCGCAGTTGAGCCATGTTTGGTGCCTTGGCAAAGTCGGGCGCTTTCATTAGAGTGGCGGCACTGGACGTTTCCGGTACGAGGCTCCGCTGAGGCGCAAAGAGAACAGAGACGAAGAGCTTACAGCGAAGCCGGTGAGCCCATCTGCTCTCACGAGTGGCGGAGACAAGTACCAGCGCATCCTGGATGCCGCGGTTGAGGTGATTGCGGAGAACGGGTACTTCGGGTCGCCCATCAGCGCGATAGCGGCGCGTGCGGGCGTCGCGGACGGAACCATCTATTTGTACTTCAAGAGCAAAGACGACGTGCTTCGTACGGCCATCGATGGGGTCTTCGACCGCTTCCATCAGCAGGTCCAGGATGAGTTTAGGACACTGACGGATCCACGGGGCCAGCTGGAGTACATCGCCCATGTGCATCTTGAGAGCCACTCCGTGAACCGGAGTGTAGCGATCATCATGCAGACCGAGATGCGGCAAAGCGCGAAGTTTATCGCAGAGTTTTCGCACCACCATCTGGTCAAATACATTCAGCTGGTCCGAGAGGTAATCCGGCGAGGTCAGCAACAGGGCATCTTCCGCGTAGATGTTTCCGATGGAGTCGTCGCGCATTGCATGTTCGGAGCGATCGACGAGCTTCTAAGTTCCGCGGTGTTCACAGGACGTATCTATGACGCGCGGGCGACGGCCGGGCAGGTGGTAGATGTTCTTCTGAACGGGATTACGTCGGGGAGGCGCGATGTTTGACTTGAAGACGATGAACGATGTGCTCGTGCGCGCCACCGGGCGGGGTGCTCGCGAGGCGATGTTGTGGCAGGACGGCGGCACGTGGAAACCGATCACATCGGACGAGCTCTACGGCAAGGTGAGGGCGTTTGCCGCCGTGCTCGAGCGGTGGGGCGTTCGCAAGGGAGACCGGGTTGCGCTGCTCTCGGAGAACCGCTGGGAGTGGCCGGTGTGCGACTTCGGGACCTTGGCGATCGGTGCTGTCGACGTTCCACTTTACGCCACGCTCACGCCCGAGCAGGTAGGTTACATGCTGCGCGATTCGGGTGCGAAGGTTGCGGTTGTCTCATCACGGGAGCAGTACGACAAGCTGCGGGGGGCGGGGGAGATGCCGGCGCTCGAGCATGTTGTCGTTATGGATGACGGAGAGTTCGAGGGAGCGGAGCGTCTGAGCAGTCTTCTGGAGGGTTGGAGGGATCTTCAGGCGAGAGATGCTGACTTCGAGGCGATGCTTCGGTCCGTCACGCCGGAGAACCTTGCGACGATCATCTACACCTCGGGAACGACCGGCGAGTCGAAGGGTGTGATGCTGACACATGGGAACCTGGCGAGCAACATCAACGTCTCGACAGGAGATCTCGGCTTCAACGATCGCGACACCTCTATCTCATTTTTGCCGCTGTCGCATGTCACGGCGCGACACGTGGACTACGCCCTGATGTGCCACGGAGCGCGACTCGCATACTGTCCTCGTTTCGATCTTTTGCCCGAGGCGATGAAAGCGGTCCGGCCGACGATCTTCATCGCGGTGCCTCGCGTGTACGAGAAGATACGGCACGCGGTGGAACGCAAGTCCGCAGGATCCGGAGTTCGGAAGCGGCTGCTGGCGTGGGCGTTGAAGATGGGGAGAAAGCATCGGGAGAAGGTTCTGGCGGGCGGGACTCCGGCGTCAATCGGATGGAAGGTTGCGAACAAGCTTGTGTTCTCGAAGATTCGCGAGGCTTTCGGTGGACGCGTTCTGGTCTTCAACTCCGGTGGGGCGCCGCTGGGTATGGACACGGCAGGATGGTTCGCGGATGCGGGGATTCGCATCTTCGAAGGGTATGGATTGACCGAGACGTCTCCGGTGATTGCGGTGAACTACCCGATGGCGCACAGGATCGGCAGCGTTGGCAAGCCGCTCCCGAACGTCGAGACGCGGCTTGCACCGGACGGCGAGCTTGAAGTGCGCGGACCTTCAATCTTCCACGGGTACTGGAACAAGGAGAAAGAGACGGCGGAGACGTTTACGACGGACGGGTGGTTCAAGACGGGGGACATCGGACGTGTTGATCAGGAGGGCTTTCTCTACATCACCGACCGCAAGAAGGAGTTGTTGAAGACCAGTGGAGGAAAGCTGATTGCGCCGCAACCGATTGAGAACCGGCTGAAGGCGAACAGCATGGTGGCGCAGGCGGCGCTGGTTGGCGACAAGCACAAGTACGTTTCGGTACTGTTGTCGCCGGATTTCGCGGCGCTCGAAGGATGGGCGAAGGAGCAGGCGATCGAGTGCTCGGATCGATTGAGCCTGGTCCGCGATCCGGCGGTGATTAAGGCATACCAAGATATCGTCAACCAGGTGAACGGCCAACTGGCTTCGTTCGAGAGCATCAAGCGGGTGGCGGTCGTGGCGGACGAGTGGACGATCGAGGCCGGCGAGTTGACGCCGAGCATGAAGTTGAAGCGGCGCGTGATCGAGAAGAAGTACGCCAAAGAGATTTCAGATCTGTATGCGGATGAGGCGACTTCGCGCGAGTAGAGGGGCGCCCCGTGTGCGGGACCAAACCGGCGAGAGCGTATCATTTTCTGGAAAGACTTTAGGAAGATTGAGGATGCAGGGATGCGTGTCGGGATGTTGACTGGAGGAGGGGACTGCCCCGGGTTGAATGCGGTGATACGGGCGGCGGTTCGCAAGGGTGTTCTGCATTACGGGGACGAGTTTGTCGGGTTTACCGAGGGATGGCGGGGCGTGCTCGACGATGCGACGACGCCGCTCAATCTGGAGACGACCTCCGGGATTCTGCATCGGGGAGGGACGATTCTTCGGTCCTCGCGGACGAACGTGAAGAAGATCGAGGGCGGGTTTGAGCGTTGCGCGGCGGTGATTGCGAAGCATGGTCTGGACGCCTTGATCGCCATGGGCGGGGATGATACGCAGTCGATCAGCCTGGCGTTGTCGGAGCGCGGCGTGAAGTGCGTTGGCGTTCCGAAGACCATTGACAACGATCTGAGCGGAACCGATGCGTGCTTTGGTTTTGATACCGCGATGAGCATTGCGACGGAGGCGGTGGACCGGCTGCATTCGACGGCGGAGGCTCACAACCGTGTGATCGTTGTTGAGGTAATGGGACGGGATGCGGGGTGGATTGCGCTGACCTCGGGCATTGCTGGAGGGGCGGACGTGATCCTGGTTCCGGAGCGGCCGATCGATATGGACGAGGTTTGCCGGCTGATCACATACCGGCGAGAGCACGGGAAGAAGTTCTCGATCGTAGTGGTGGCGGAGGGGGCGAAGATGCTGGAGCACGCCGGCCAGACGTCGGTGGGGACGGGGACGGACTCGTTCGGGCACGTTCGGTTGAGCGGCATCGGACAGGTGCTGGCGGAGGAGATCGAGCGGCGCACGGGGTACGAGACACGGAGCGTGAACCTGGGGCATACGCAGCGCGGAGGGACGCCGACGGCGTACGACCGGATGCTGGCGACGCGCTACGGTGTAGCGGCGATCGACCTGGTTCACGCGGGCAAGTTCGGGAGGCTGGTGGTGCTTCGGGGGACCGAGATCTCGGACATACCGATTGCGGATGCGATCGCGAAGACGCGCACGGTGGGAGAGGACATGCTGGCGCTGATCGAGGGTCTGCAGCCGTTACGAGTGAGTTAACCTCGCCTGATTCTTGTTGTGCTGCGGCTTGAAACCGCGTAGAAGGGGTGGGTAGGGATGGCGGGCGGCCCCGCCGTCTTCCGCCCAGGAGAGACGATGACCGGCGCTGTGCAGGGTGTATTGCGTGAGGTGCTGGATATCCGCCAGGCATCGGAGTACCTGGGGATCAGCGGAGACACGCTCTACCGCTACGCGTCCGAGGGCTTTGTTCCGGCGTTCAAGCTCGGGAATCGATGGCGCTTCAAGAAGAGCCTGCTGGATGCATGGATGGACGAGAAGTCCGGGATGAAGAAGCCGGCCCAGGTGGCGGTGATGTCGCGGGAGAAGAAGCCGGTCGCACGGGCCCGCTGATTGGGTGGCCGGATGCTTGGACGGGTCCCCTCCCCCCCCGGGTCTTGTTTTGGTAAAGTCTTCGAAAATACAGGCTTACCGGTCCTGTACTTCTAAAGTATTCATACGCTAGCGTTTACAGCTAGAGTCTTGCAGCTATTAGACTTAGTGCCTCCGCGTCAGAAGAGGGAATGTTTGACTGCGTCCCAGCTTAGTTAAGCCCTGACTCCATGTTACGTGATTGGGGGTATTGGTTGCGCCACGCAGGTGCGGGTTTGATTTTGGAGTTGTGAGGGGGCGCTGCACGGGTGATTGAAGGGCAAGACGGCGAGGGCAGGTTCCTCCGCCTCGCTCCTCAATGACAAGCGAGGAGCGGTTCTTAAAGGGCGACTGCAGGTGCAAGTGCAACAGCAGGTTCCTCCGCTTCGCTCCTGAATGACAAGCAAAGGAGCGGGCAACGGCAAAGGCAACTGCAACAGCAGCGGCAAGGGCAAGAACAGGTGCGGGGATCCTTCGCTTCGCTCTAGGATGACAAGCGCAGGAGCGGTTCTTAAAGGGCAACTGCAGGTGCAAGTGCAACAGCAGGTTCCTTCGCTTCGCTCCTGAATGACAAGCAAAGGAGCGGGCAACGGCAAGGGCAACTGTAACGGCAGCGGCAAGGGCGAGAACAGGTGCGGGGATCCTTCGCTTCGCTCCTGAATGCCTTCGCTTCGCTCTAGGATGACAAGCGGAGGAGTGGTTCTTAAAGGGCGACTGCAGGTGCAAGTGCAACAGCAGGTTCCTCCGCTTCGTCCTGAATGACAAGCAAAGGAGCGGGCAACGGCAACTGCAACAGCAACAGCTAGAACAGGTGCGGGGATCCTTCGCTCGCTCTTAGGATGAGAGGCAAAGGAGCGGGCAACGGCAGCGGCAACGGCACCCCAAATACAGGGGTCCTTCGCTTCGCTCCAGGATGACAGGCTGTTGGGGGGGCGGCGCTCAGGCGGGTTGCAGGGTGAAGGTTGAGATTTCGGGAGGGCAGTTGAGACGGAAGGGGAGGCCTACGGTGCCGATGCCTCGGTTCACGTACAGATGGATGTGACCCAGGGTGTAGGGGCCCTGGACGTACTTGCGGCCGCCCGGTGGGAGGACGAGGGGGCCGAGGACGGGAAGCCGGATCTGACCGCCGTGGGAGTGGCCGGCGAGGATGAACTGCACGTTTAGCCCGCGGGGATGCGCGAGCACGACGTCGGCGTAGTCGGGGGCGTGGGTCATGAGGAGGACAGGACCGCGAGGTCGCTCGGGGATGGAGAGGGCGAGATCGGGGATGTCGGTTCCAGGATCGGCGGTTCCAGCGATGGTGAGCGAGTCTCCGCCGCGAGTGAGGTCGACGAAGGTGTTTCTGAGCACTGGGATACCGCGGCTCCCGAGGGCTCCCGTGACGAGGGCAGAGCCGACGGTGACGTCGTGATTTCCGAGGATGGCGAGGCTGCTGGGGCAGCGCAGGGTGGAGAGGATCTCGGCGCATCGGCCGGCGGCGTGGTTGGCTGCGACGAAGGTGAGCGAACCGCGGGTGACGAAGTCTCCCGTGAGCAGAACGAGGTCGGGGGCGAGGCCGTTGACGCGGGCGACGACGCGCTCCAGGAAGAAGGGCTCGGTGTATTCGTCGAGGTGGATGTCGCTGATCTGCGTGATGCGGAGGCCATGAAATCCGGAGCCGAGGCTGGGGAGGGAGACGGTGTGGTGGGTCTCGTCGATCTCATGCCGGGCGACCGCACCGGAGTAGACGGCAAGGCCGGCTGCGATGGCGCCGGCGCCGGTTAGAAAGGCGCGGCGGGTGGGGTCGGTGGGTGATTGGACTGGGTATGTCTCCGAACCTGCGGCGCGGTGTGCTGCCGGGGCTGGGGCACGCCCTGTGATTGCGCCTGCGGATGTATTCGGCGAGCCGTCTGAAGGCCGGGTCCGCGCCTGCTCCGCCGGTCGATCTTTGCTGCGGGAGGTCGATGGCCCCCTCTGTCCGGACATACTGCATGATACCGGGCGGGGCTGGATAGAAGGCTGGATAGAGGCTGGATAGAATTAGGGGCAATGGCGATAGAGGAGCGGAAGCGAAGACTGACGAAGGCGGCGAGGGCGGCGGGGCTGGATGCCCTGCTGATTACGCATCCGGCCGATATACGTTACATGTGCGGCTTCACGGGATCGAGCGGGGCGCTGGTGGTAGCGGGCCGGCGAAGTCTGCTGTTCACGGACGGGCGGTACACGGAGCAGGCGCATGCGGAGGTGTGGGGAGCGAAGGTAGAGATCGTGAACGGACCTCTGCTGGCGGCGGTGTGCGCCTGGATCGAGGCCGGGGGCGCCCAGCGATGCGGATACGATCCGGCGCATACGACCGTGGCGGCGCTGGGGCTGATGCGCGCGGCGGTATCGCCGGGGCGGCGACGAGCCCTGTTCCAGACAGCCGGGGAGATGGTGGGCCGGCAACGCGAGGTGAAGGACGCGGCCGAGATTGCGACGATGCGCGAGGCCGCCGGAATGGGGTGCGCGCTGTTCGACGAGATGCTGCAGGTGTTGACGTCTGCGCGGTCTGAGGTGGAGGTGGCGGTGGAGATGGAGGGCCGGGCGCGGCGATCCGGGGCCGATCGGATGAGCTTCGAGACCATCGTTGCCGGGGGCCCGCGGAGTGCGCTGCCGCATGCGCAACCGACGGCGGCGAGGCTTCCGCGGAGGGGATTCGTGACGCTCGATTTTGGAGTTGTCCGGCACGGCTATTGCTCGGATATGACGCGCAGCGTGCACATGGGACGGGTCTCGCCGGAGGAACGGTCCGTGTATGATTTCGTTCTGGAAGCGCAGACCGAGGCGATCGCGTGTGTGGCCGCTGGAGTGCGGGCGGGAGAGATCGACGAGGCAGCGCGGAGGGTATTGCGAAGGGCGGGTCTGGACACGTTCTTTACGCACTCGACCGGACACGGCCTGGGTCTCGAGATTCACGAGCAGCCGCGGATCGGAGCGAAGCAGGTGCAGGAGATGAAGCCCGGGATGGTGATCACGATCGAGCCGGGGGTTTACCTCGAGGGCCGTTTCGGGGTTCGGATCGAGGACATGGTGCTGGTGACGGATCGAGGGTCAGAGGTCTTGACGACGAGCACGAAGGCGCTGATCGAGCTGTGACCGGAGCCGGTCGAGGATCGGAGTCGCGAGGGTAAGGGGCCGTTGAAGCGGCCTGAAGTGATTGCGAAGAGACAGGATCTGGAGGGGTGTTGTGGAGAGGATGCAATGATCGATCGTAACGATCTGGAGGAGTTGCGGGAGCTGGTCGAGTTTCTAAAGCGGAACGAGATCGCCGAGTTCGACATGGAGCGATCCGACGTGAAGCTGCGGGTGAAGTTCGCAGGCGCGCGGGTGGCGCAGGCGACGGAGGAGGGGAGACCGCAGACCAGCTCGGCGGCGGCTGTTTCCGCGGGGTCGAGTGGAGTTGCCGCTGCGGCTCCGGCTGCAAGGCAGGCAAGCGGCGCAGGCGAGGCAAAGGTGGAGGCGGAGGAGACTCTGCACGAGGTGAAGTCGCCGATTGTGGGGACGTTTTATGAGTCGTCGGCGCCGGGCGCGACACCGTTTGTGAAGGTGGGGGACCAGGTGGAGGTGGGGCAGGTGCTGTGCATTATCGAAGCGATGAAGCTGATGAACGAGATCGAGGCGGATGTGGCGGGCGAGGTGGTGCGGAGGATCGCGGCGACGGGTCAGCCGGTGGAGTATGGGCAGCCGCTGTTTGCGGTTCGAGTGCGGTAGGCGAGGCGATGGGCTCCTGACGAAGATCGAGGGCGGCCTCTGGTAGCAAGTTGAAGGCGAAGGTTTGGGAAGGCACGCTGACTTATGTTTCAGAAGGTACTGGTTGCGAACCGGGGAGAGATTGCGCTGCGGGTGATTAGCGCGTGCAAGGAGCTCGGGATCCGGACGGTCGCGGTGTATAGCGAGGCCGATCGGAATTCGTTACATGTTCGGTTTGCGGACGAGGCGATCTGCATTGGGCCGCCGCGGTCTGCGGACAGCTACCTGAATGTTCCGGCGGTGATCTCGGCGGCGGAGATTGCGGATGTGGACGCGATTCATCCGGGGTACGGGCTTCTGAGCGAGAACGCGAACTTCGCGGAGGTGTGCCGGGCGTCGAACATTAAGTTCATCGGGCCGCCGCCCGAGGTGACGCGGATGATGGGGGAGAAGTCGACGGCGCGGCAGACGATGAAGAAGGCGAAGGTGCCGATACTGCCGGGGTCGGATGGCGTGATTGAGAGCGAGGGCGAGGCGCTGGAGTGGGCGAAGAGTGTGGGCTACCCGGTGATTTTGAAGGCGGTGGCGGGCGGTGGCGGGCGCGGGATGCGGATCTGCCGCGGAGCGGAGGAGCTGCCGGGGATGTTTCAGCAGGCGTCGACCGAGGCGGCGAACGCGTTTGGCAACGGCGACTTGTACATGGAGAAGTTTATCGAGCGGCCGCGGCACATCGAGTTCCAGGTGCTGGCGGACGAGCATGGAAACGTGATGAGCCTGGGGGAGCGGGAGTGCTCGATTCAGCGGCGGCACCAGAAGCTGATTGAAGAGGCGCCGAGCCTGATGGTGAGCGCGAAGCTGCGCGAGGAGATGGGGAAGACGATTCGGCGATCGCTTGAGAACATCGGCTACTGGAACGCCGGGACGATCGAGTTTTTGATGGATGAGGACGGGAAGTTTTACTTTATCGAGATGAATACGCGGATTCAGGTGGAGCACTGCGTGACCGAGATGGTGACGGGGGTGGACCTGGTGAAGGCGCAGCTGAGGATTGCGGCGGGGGAGAAGCTGAGCTCGATCGTGCCGGAGGTTCCGGTGATCCGGGGGCATGCGATCGAGTGCCGGATCAATGCGGAGCACCCGGAGAAGTTTACGCCGTCGGCAGGGAAGATCACGGTGTTCAACCTGCCAGGTGGAAACGGTGTACGAGTGGACACGGCGCAGTATGCGGAGGGGGTGGTGCCGCCGTACTACGACAGCCTGATCGCGAAGCTGATCTGCCACGGGAAGGATCGCGAAGAGGCGATGAACAAGATGCAGCGCGCGTTGGACATGTTTGTGGTGCAGGGGATCCATACATCGATTCCGCTGCACAAGCGGATCTTTGCGGATGCGGAGTTCCGGGCGGGGAAGTTCGACACGAAGTTCATGGAGCGATTTCTGGACCGGCAGAGAGACGCGTAGGTGCCGGTCGAGCCGCTGCTTCGGGGTGAGTTTCCGCGGGTGTATGTGATTCTCGACGCGGAGACGCTGGATCGGGTAGGGATGGGGCTGGTGGACGCGGCGCTTCGGATGCGGGATGCGGGGGTGCGGCTGCTGCAGCTCCGGGTAAAGGGGCGAGATCGCGAGCGCGTGCTGGCGGACACGCGGGGTTTGGTGGAGGCGCTGGCGGGGTCGGGGTGCCAGTTAATCCTGAACGACTATGCGGATCTGGTGGGGCCGGGCGGATGTGCGGGGGTTCACGTGGGGCAGGGGGATCTGGACGCGGCGGCGGCGAGGCGGGTTGTTGGTGCGGGGACGATGCTGGGGGTGTCGACGCATACAGAGGCGGAGATGAAGGCCGCGGCGGCGGGGCCGGCGGACTACGTGGCGATCGGGCCGGTGTTTCGGACGCGGACGAAGGCCGATGCTGCGCCGGAGGTGGGTTTGGCGGGGGTGCGGATGGCGCGCGGGCTGACGGGGAAGCTGCTGGTTGCGATTGGGGGGATCTCGGTTGCGAATGCTCGGTCGGTGATCGAGGCGGGGGCGGATTGCGTGGCGGTGGTGGGTGCGGTGTTCGGGGTGGGAGGCGACGCGGGCGAGCGGGCACGGCGATTGCTGGAGGAGGTCGCGGATTAGGAGGGAATGGTGGCGGCGAGGGGATGGGTGATCGCGGGGCCCTTCGGAACCGAACGTGTTCTCGTCTATGGGTTCTGGGTTCTGGGTTCTGGGCTATGGGGCTATGTGCTGTGGGCTCCGGCGCATTGCAAGCTCTACTCAGGGTCTGTCTTCCTCCAGTAGTATTGCGGTACTGATCGCGACAAGTGGCATCGAGCCGGACATGAGCCGGACATTAGCCGGACATTGGGGGGAAGCGGACGGAATGGCGAATTTGTTGGCGAAGAAGTCGATGAGCACGTTGATGGCTCAGGCCGAGGAGCATGGCAGCGATACGCTCGAGCGGTCGCTGGGGCCGGTGCAGCTGACGGCGCTGGGGATTGGCGCGGTGATCGGCGCGGGCATCTTCGTGCTGAGCGGCCTGGGGGCGCAGACGGCGGGACCGAGCCTGATGCTTTCGTTCGTTCTGAGCGGGCTCGGATGCGCCTTTGCGGGGCTTTGCTATGCGGAGTTCGCGGCGATGATTCCGCTGGCGGGGTCGGCCTACACGTATGCGTATGCAACTTTGGGAGAGTTGATCGCGTGGATCATCGGATGGGATCTGACGCTTGAGTACGCGATGGGCGCGAGCACGGTGAGTTCAGGCTGGTCGAACCATTTCGTCGAATTTCTCAACATCTTCGGGGTCAAGTTTCCGCTGTGGCTGGCGTACGACCACTGGACGGGTCTGAAGCAGGCGACGGATACGGTGGCACGGCAGATGGTGCATTCGGCGCAGCCGGAGATGGTGTCGGGAACGGTCCCGTTCAGCAAGGCGCTGGAGGCGGTGAAGGCTGCGGCGACACCGGAGTTGACGGCGCGGGCGCATGCTCTGCTGCATGCGCCCACGATCGGCGGGGTGGAGCTGGGCTTCAACCTGCCGGCTTTTATCATCGCGCTGGTGGTGACGGCGGTGCTGGTGGTGGGGATCAAGGAGAGCGCGAAGTTCAACGCGACGATCGTGGCGGTGAAGGTGACCGTGGTCCTATTTGTGCTGGCGCTGGGATCGCATTACGTGAACCGGGCGAACTGGGGAACGGACTGGGCGAGCTTCGCGCCGGCGGGATTTGGCGGCATCGGCCTGGCGGCGGGGCTGGTTTTCTTCAGCTACATCGGGTTCGACGCGGTCTCGACTACGGCCCAAGAGGCGAAGAATCCGCAGCGGGATCTGCCGATCGGGATCATCGTCTCGCTGACGATCTGCACCATTTTGTATATCGGCGTGGCGGCGGTGCTGACGGGGATGGTTCCGTGGCGCGAGGTCAACATTGAGGCTCCGATTGCGCGGGCGTTTCTGGATCACAACCTCGGATGGGCGGCGAACATTATCACGGTGGGAGCTCTGGCCGGGCTGACGAGCGTGATGCTGGTGATGCTGCTGGGGCAGAGCCGGGTGCTGTATGCGATGGCGCACGACGGTCTGCTTCCGCGGAAGTTCTTCGGGGACATCCATCCCAGGTTCCGGACGCCGTGGAAGGCGACCATGCTGGCGGGTCTGCTGGCGGCGATGGTGGGCAGTGTGACGCCGATCGACGATATCGGCAAGATGGTGAACATAGGGACGCTGCTGGCGTTTGTGATCGTGTGCATCTCGATCATGGTGCTGCGGCGGTCAGACCCGGACCGGGCGCGACCGTTTCGGACGCCGCTGGTGCCGCTGATTCCGATTCTGGGAATCCTGTTTAACGGGTACATGATGTACACGCTGGGGAAGTGGAACTGGATACGCCTGGTGGTGTGGCTGGTGATCGGCCTGGCCGTGTACTTCGGCTATAGCCGGCACCACAGCGCGGTGCAGAGGTTGGAGACGGAGAGGGTGGAGGTCTAGGTTCGGCCGGTGTGGCGCACCGTGGTTTGGGGGCGGCAGGCTTCGAGGCGATCCTCGCTACGGAGGTACGCGTGCGACCCGAGACCTACTGCTGCGGGAGGACGGGAAGAACGACGGAGTTGGCGGCGGCTGGGTCATCCCGAAGGCGGACGTAGAGGGTGGTGCTGGGCGGACGACCGGCGGTGAGATTGGGGGCGAGGTTAAGGGGGCGGGGAACAGTGATAGTCGTTCCCACGAATCCGGCTGGAACGCTGGTGGGATTGCTGAGCGCGGGATCGCTGCCGACGGCATCGACGAGGTAGAGGCTGGAGCCGGCGAGGGTGCAGGCGGCGCCGGCGTCCGCGGTGCAGTGGATGTCGGTGAGGGTGGGCAGGCGGACCAGGACGGCGAGCTGGATCCAGTCGCCGGACGTTCCATCGGGGGCGACGGCGCGGAGCCGAAGGGGGCCGAAGGCGGAGGTGCCGAAGGTCTTAAGCGGGTCGAGGGTTGCGAGCAGGGTGTGCGGATCCTGGAGGACGAGGGTTCCGGCGGGGATGGTGAGCGAGGCGCGCAGGGAGTCGTCGGCGTTGGCGACCTCGATCTTTCCGGAGCGGGGGAAGGGGGTCTCGGACCGGAGCGAGAAGACGAGCTGCTTATCGACCGGGAGATCCTCTTCACTGGCGAGGTGCATGCTGGTCTCGCCGCCACGGGGGAAGCTCTTGCTGAGGAGGGTAACGGCGGGACGGGCGGGGAGGAGGGTGACGGGGAGGGTGAGGGTGCGGCCATCGCGGAGCATGATCTTGGCGGTGAGATTTTCGCCTCCCTTCGGCCTGGGCGGAGGAGCTCCGGAGGGGAGGGCGAGGCGGAGCGAATCCCTGCGGGGCCCAGCGGCGGAGGACGGTGGCTGGGCGGGGCTGGTATCGGTGTCCGGAGTTGAGGCTGATGGGAATGAGGCTGATAGGACCGAGGCAGATGGGGTGAAGACGACGTCTCCGAGGGACATCTGCTGGACCTGATCGAGGCTGGTTCCGGAGAGGGTGGCGAAGGTGTCGCCCTCGTGGAGGAGGAGGCTGGCGAGGTTTGCGGGTTCGGAGAAGGTCTTGGCGGAGACGGTCTCAGGATGGGTCGCGCCGTACTGCTGGATGACCAGGTGGAGCGATCCGGGGTCGGTTGATTTGAGGGGGAGGTCGACGGCGATGAGGTCTGGCTTGTCGGCGGCCCTCCAGGTAGCGTCGGTCTGCTTGCCTGGGGGGGAGTCGAGGGTGATCTTCTGGATGCAGGCGCTGCCGGTGGAGGTGAGGAGGAGGTGGTTCTCGCGGCCGGCGATGAGGGGATCGTCCGCGACGATGCGCCAGTCGCGGCCGGGCGTTCCCTGCAGGGGGACGGCTGGTCCGGAGAAGGTATCGAAGCCCCACATGCCGGTTACGGTGCCAGTGGTTGTGCCAGGCACGGTGCTGGTTACGGAATTCGCTGCGGCTGCCAATGGCGGGCTGGAGGGAGCGTGGGCCGCGAGTGAGTTGCGGGGGCGCTCCGGGCTGAGAACGAGACCACCCTGGAAGGGATCGGCGGTGAGCGGGATATCGACGGCGGAGGCGCCTTGCCCGACGTGCAGGACGAGATCGTGGGCGAAGGCGGTGGAGAAGACGAGGGGTGCGCCTTCAACGGGAAGGACGACCTCGGGCCGGAGCAGGCAGGTGACCAGCCTGGGATCGGTGAGGCGGAGGGGAGGAGCGGTGGAGGGCTGGATGGAGGGCAGGCCGATGACGATGACGGACTTCGGATTATGGAAGGAGGGAGGTGTGTTGAGACGGAGGTTGAGGCTGGCTGCCTGCGGGAATGCGATGGCGGGTATGTACTGGTACTGCGCGGTGTGGAGGCCGCTCATGATGCGGACGAGATCGACAACGGCGCCGACGTAGGCGCTGTAGGTTCCGCCGCCAGCGAGCGAGGTGGCGCTGGCCGCGTGGAGGAACTCGGAGTTGGCGCCGCTGGTGAGCGAGGCAACGACGGTCTGGCCGTGGCCGTCGTCGAGCAGGGTCTCGCTGCCGCTCTGGGTGAGGCAGGTGTACTGGGTGTCGATGGGTCGCTTGAAGCAGTCTTCGTTGGGGCGGAGGTTGAGGGTGCGGGCGAGGAGCATGGAGTGCTCGGCGAGGGCCTTGAGGTCGGAGGGGGGGACGAGGCGGATCTGGGCTAGGTACTTCTCGATGCGCGCCTGCTCGAAGCCGGCCTCGGCGAGATCCTGGGATGCGCGGACGAAGATTCCGGGGCGGCCGCGGACGGCGGAGCGGAGGGTGCTGAAGTCGCCGCCGGTCTCGGGGGCCAGGAAGAGGATGGCCTGCTGGGCCTCCTCGGGGACGGTGATGGTGACGCCCTCGGCGCGGACGTGCTTATCCCAGGTTTCGATGCGGAAGAACCAGTTGTCGGGAGGAGGGTTGGTGGTTCCGCGGAGGAAGACGGCGACGAGGAGGTAGCGGACGGACTGGGTGGCGGGCAGGTCGGGGTGGAGGCGCAGCTGGTCGCCGGGCTGGAGGTTGGGGACGGAGGCGATGGGGAGGGTGCGCCCGGCGCGGGTGACGCGAATTTCGATCCTGGGGCCGGTGAGGTCGAAGCGGGCGGAGGGCGGGCCCTGCGCCGGGAGGAACGCGCCGGAGCAGAGCGCGAGAGCGGCAGAGCAGAGAGCTGCCTGGCGGATGAACTTGGCCATAGCAACCATTTTAGGGGTTGGGCGGATCAGGTCGCGGGCGCGACGTTGGGGCGGAGGTACGACAATTCAGGCATTGCGGACACGGCTGGAGGCGTGATCGCCGGCGATGACGCCATCGCGGATGGTGACGATGCGATGCGCGTATTCGGCGATATCGGGCTCGTGGGTGACGACGATGATGGTGTTTCCGCTGGCGTGGAGGTGGTCGAAGAGGGCCATGATCTCGTCTCCGGTCTTCGAGTCGAGGTTGCCGGTGGGCTCGTCGGCGAGGATGATGGAAGGCTTGTTGACGAGGGCGCGGGCGATGGCGACGCGCTGGCGCTGGCCGCCGGAGAGCTCATTGGGCTTGTGCATCATGCGCTCGCCGAGGTTGACCGATTCGAGCACGGCTTTGGCGCGTGCGGTTCGTTCGGCGGCGGGTGTGCCGTTGTAGATGAGGGGGAGCTCGACGTTGTGGAGGGAGGTGGCGCGGGCGAGGAGGTTGAAGGTCTGGAAGACGAAGCCGATCTCCTTGTTGCGTATGCGGGCGAGCTGATCGTCGTTGAGTTCGGAGACGTCGTGTCCGTTGAGCCAGTAGTGGCCCTGGGAGGGGGAATCGAGGCAGCCGATGAGGTTCATCAGGGTCGATTTGCCGGAGCCGGAGGGGCCCATAATGGCGACGTACTCGTTATGGCGGATGCGGAGGTTGACTCCGCGGAGGGCGTGGACCTCCTGATCGCCCATGGAGTAGGTCTTCCAGAGGTTGTCGGTGACGATGACGTCGTCCGCGTCTGGACCCGCGATCTTGATGGGGGGTGCGCTTACTTCGGTGTCGAGTGCCATGCAGATCTCCGCGGGACTGGTTGGTATCTGTTACGTGATGCCGGGTTGAGAGGTTCCGTGGACCGGAGCCGGATGAGTGGGGCTCGTAGGCCAAGGTCAATCGTGGGCCGGGCTAACGTGGTCCGGATAAGGCGTGCTCAAGGTGCGGGCGTGAGCGTTTCGGGGGTGTTATCGACCTTGACGGCGGTTCCGCTCTTGAGGCCTCGGAGGATTTTGTAGGGTCCGATGACGATCTCCTGGCCATCGGACAGGCCGTTCAGCACCTCGATCTCAGTGGCTCCGGTGACGCCGGTCTTGACGGGGGCGAAACGGACGCGGGTCTTCTTGTTGACGGTTGCAATCATGTAGACGCCCTGGACCGGCTGTGGTTTCGCGGCCGGCTTGCCGGGGATGGCAGCGGCGGCGGGAGCTGAGCTGGAGCGCTTCCCGACCGCGGCTTCGAGCACCTTCTCGTCGGCGGGGTCGCGCTGGACGAGGGCCTGGATGGGAAGGGTGAGTGCGCTCGGTTTGTGGGCGGTGGTGATCTTGGCGGTGGCGGAGAGACCTGGGCGGAGGTCGTCCGAGACCTCGTCCAGGGTGACGACGACCTTGAAGTCCTTTGCCTCTTCGGTGCCGGTGGTGCTCTGGCTGGTGGCGATGCCGGTGGTTCGGAGAAGGGCCTGGTCGCCGACCTCGGTGACGTGGCCGCGGAAGGTCCGGCCGGGAAGGGCGTCGATGCTGACCTCGACGGGTTGATTCATCTGCACGTTGACGATGTCGGTCTCGTCGACCTTAACCTCTGCGGTGATAACGGACATATCGGCGAGCGTCATGAGGGTGGAGCCGAGCGCGTTCTGGATGCCGAGGACGACGGTTTCGCCCTCGCGGACGGGAACGTTGGTGACGAGGCCGTTGAAGGGGGCGCGGCTGATGGTCTTATCGAGCGCGTCGAAGTTGGAGCGCTGGCTGGCGACGGCCTGGTTGACGTGGGCGCGCTGCGAGAGGGTTTGGGCCTGGGCCTGGACCTGGGCGGCCTGCCTCTGGGTGAGGGTTGCGGAGGCCATGTCGAAGGCGGCCTTTCTGCTGTCGAAGTCCTGCCTGGAGATGAGCTTCTCGTTGTAGAGGCCCTGGGCGCGGGTGAAGTCGAGCCACTTCTGTTCGAGGTCGGCGCCCGACTGCGCGATGTTGGCCTCGGCGGTTTTTTCGGCAGCGAGGAAGGAGTTGACATCGGTCTTCGAGGAGGTGATGGCGGCCTGCTGCGCGGCGACGGTTGCGGCGGGCTGCACACTCTCAATGGATGCGAGGACGGCTCCGGCCTTGACGTGATCGCCTTCCTTAACGTTGAGGTGCGTGATGCGGCCAAAGGCGGTGGCGCCGATGTTGACGTAGGTCTTGGGCTTGATCTGCCCGGTTCCGCTGACGATGGAGACGAGGTCCTGCCGAACCACTTTTCCAGTGGCGACTTTGACGACGCCCGCCCGTCCGTGCAGGATGGTGCCGACGGTGACACCTGCAAGGACCAGGACGACAGCGAGGAGCAGCAAGATCTTCTTCCAACTCATGTAGGGGCGTCTCGGGTGCGATCTTTGGGTAAGAACGCTTAGGTTGGGCTTGCTTGGAATTGCCGGGTTGGAACCTGCTGTTGCAGTGACGGATAGAGGGACGGTTCAACAAGCGATAAGGTTCCTTGCCGGCCCCATGAAAGATGAGGGTACAGGCAGTCGTGCCGGACCGAAAGTACCAAATAAGGACAGCGGTCGCCGGCCGAGGACCGAAGAGGTAACGCCTTTGCTTGTGGGCCGAAGCTTTGAGCCCTACAATGGATGTGTTGGAAGCAGGAGCAGCCACCATGTCAGCGCGTCGTCTCCCTACCGTCTTTGCCGTCTTTTGTTTTGCCGTTGCCACCGCAGTGGGCGGGAGGATCTGCCATGCGCAGCAGGCTGGGACGACATCGACTCCGGATGGCGTGACCAAGGCGCCGGCGGAGGTCGAGAAGCCAGACCCCTTGAAGCGGCGGCTCACCGACAAGGAGAAGCGCCAGCAGAGGAAGGAACTGGGGTCCGAGCTGAAGGGACCGTACAAGACCTGGATCGACCAGGACGTGCGCTGGATTATCACAGACCAGGAGTTGCAGGCGTTCAAGAGCTTCAGCAACGATGAGGAGCGCGACCAGTTTATTGAAGCCTTTTGGCAGCGCCGCAACCCCAGTCCGGACTCGCCCGAGAACGAGTTCCGGGAGCAGCACTACCAGCGGATTGCATACGCGAACGAGCATTTTGCAGCGGGTAAGCCGGGGTGGCGGACGGATCGCGGGCATATGTACATCGCGTACGGAAAGCCGGACAGCATCGACTCCCACCCGAGCGGCGGAAACTATGAGCGGCCGATCGAGGAAGGCGGGGGAAGCACGTCGACTTTCCCGTTTGAGACCTGGCACTACCGCTACATCGAGGGTGTCGGGGACAATATCGACATTGAATTTGTGGACACGTGCATGTGCGGCGACTACCACATGACAATTGACCGATCCGAGAAGGACGCACTGAAGCACACACCCGGCGCCGGACAGACGCTTTACGAGCAGCAGGGACAGTCCAAGCAGGCGGACCGTTACAGCGGCGGCGGCCTGGAGCAGCTCGGGGCAGGTCCGATGACGGCGATGAACCAGAGCAAGCAGTTCGACCGGCTGGACCGTTTTGCGCGGCTGTCGGCGCCCCCGGTGATCAAGTTCAAGGACCTGGAAGGGTTCATGGCGACGTCGAAGCTGCTGACCGGACCTCCGTTCCTGTTCGATGTCCGAACGGATTACGTGAAGGTCACGAACGACACGGTCCTAGTGCCAATTACGCTGCAGATTCGCAACCGGGATATCACCTTCAGCAACAAGGATGGTGTGGCGACGGGAACGGTGAACATTCTCGGGCGGGTCTCGAACCTGAACCACAAGGCGATCCAGACGTTCGAGGAGCCTGTCAGTGTGCAGGTTCCGAGCGAGCTTCTGGCGCGCACACAGAACAACGTTTCGGTGTACTGGAAGTCACTGCCGATGCGTCCTGGGTTGTACAAGATCGACATCGTGATCAAGGACGTCAACAATCCCGATCATATCGGGGTGTGGCGACGCAGCATCAATGTTCCGAAGTATGACGACGACCGGCTTTCGGCGTCTTCGCTGATCCTGGCGGACCAGATGGAGCGGGTTCCATCGAAGGATATCGGCGCGGGGAACTTCGTCATTGGAAACACCCGGCTGCGGCCGCGTGTGCCCACTGGCATAGCGGTTCCGGTGACCTTTCACCGGGGGCAGAACCTGAACTTCTGGATGCAGGTCTATAACCTCGGCATTGACGAGAAGAGCAAGCAGAACGGCGCCACCATCGACTACGAGGTGATGGATATGGCGACCAACAAGGCGGTTCTGGCGACGCAGGAGTTGACGGCGAAGCTGAGCCCGAACGCGGACCAGGTCACGCTGGAGAAGAGCATGCCGCTGGCGAGCCTGCAGCCGGGCAAGTACCGGGTAACAATTAAGGTGAACGACGGAATTTCGAAGCAGCAGATCGCGGAGTCCGCGCCGTTTGTGGTGGACTAGCGAGATTAGCCGGACCAGATGGGGTTTCTGGACCAGCGGGATAGTGGACTAGATGGACAGCGCTTTCTGCGCGAGCGCTGGGGTACTGGACGGCCGCACGGATGCTTGTGTGACGGTGACCAGGGAAGATTGGAAGCTTGCGCTGGCATCTTCGCCCGGAGCGGATTGCCACCTTGATTGCCATCTTGATGACGGCCGCTGGTGCCCAGGCTAACTATGGTGCGACAATTTCGGATGAGGTTCGGGCTTCTGATGCTGCTGGCCACCCTGGCTCCGGCGGGCGTCGCTGTGGCTCAGAGCGCCGGTGTTACGGGGTTGGTGCGGGACGCTGGCGGAGTTCCCCAGATGGGGGCGCTGGTGCAGATCGTTACGCCGGATGCGCGCGTTTGGGCTTCGGTGTTTACGGACATGAAGGGGCGGTACATGGTGGGGAGGCTGACGCCGGGCCTGTACGGAATCCGGGCGACCACGGCGCTTTCCTTGCCAGCTTCTCGAGAGAACCTTTACCTGCAGAAGGATCGTCGGGCGGTTGTGAATCTAACGCTGAGCGGAATCTTTGCCGAGTCAGCCTGGCTGCCAGCGAGGCCCAGGGGGGCGGACGAGCAGACTGACGACTGGAACTGGACGCTGCGATCGTCGGCGAATCGGCCGATCTTGAAGTTCGATGAGTCTGAGGATGCAGTTCTGACTGCGTTTGGTGGCGAGCGCGGGCATGTCCGGGCGGGCGTTCCGGTGAGGGCGACGCTCACTTCACCCTCGAAGGCGTTCGGCCAGGGGTCTACTCGGGTTCGGCTCCGTGCCGGAAGAGTTCAGGCGGACGGCTCCGGCAGTGGAGTCAGCACGACTTTGGGGTTCGCAAGGAATGTGCCGGGCGCGGGCAGGGGAGTTGGTGTGGCCGGGGCGGAGATGCCGGTCGAGGTGTCGGCGTTTGCCGAGCGATCCCTGGGGCCGGCTGGAATGGTTGCGAGCAGGGTGACGTATACGGGGCATCCGGAGATCGCGAATGGTCTGGGCGGCGCGGGTCTGGCTGGCGTGGGTCTGGGCGCGGTATCGGTCTCTTCGGCGGAGAGGTTCGGTCTGGGAGATTTTGCGGAGATCGAGGCGGGGGACGAGACACAGGCGATTCGCGGGCCTCAGTTGGCGCGGGCAGCCGAGTCGAACGGGAGGGCCGATCTGAGCAGGAGATCTGGGCCGATCGGGGGATCTGGGTCGATCGTTGTTCATCACCCATTCTTCCGTGTGAGCACGCATCCTGACCCCGCGTGGATGGTGAGCTACAGCCTGGCGACATCGCCTGGGGTACAGGATTACGACTCCGCCATTCATGGCGATGTTGCCATGCCCGTCGCAGCTGGTTTCAATGGTCGTTTCGATGCCGAGAAGGGCGTTCATCAGGAGATCGCGGTCGCGCACCGAACAAAGGGGACGCTGCTGGCGATTGCCTACTATGCGGATGCGATCGACCGGATCAGGGTGTCGGGTAGAGAGGATTCGGGGGCTGGGTGGGCTCGGCAGGGCGGTGGGGAAGCGGGCGAGGACGAGGTGCTGGTTGACCAGAGTAGTGGGTCGATCCAGGCGCTCAGCCAGGGCTACGAGGGTGGGGGGTTGAACGTGCTGTTTACGCGTATGCTGGGCCCCCAGACCGAGGTCACGGTGCAGTTTTGCACCGGGATGGCGCTGACCGCGCCGGATGTGCTGAACAGGGAGATGTCGATTGCTCACCTGGCAGCTCGGAGGTCGGAGGCGGCGACGCTCTCGGTGAAAACGACGGTGGTGCGGACGGGAACGCGGGTGCGGGCGACGTACCGATGGCAGGCGGACCATCTCCTGACGTCGATCGATCCGTACGATGTTCTTCCTGGCGGCGACTACCTGAGCCTGCGTGTGCGTCAGCCGCTGTTCCTTCAGGGACTGTTGCCGGACGGAATGGAGCTGACGGTGGACGGCAGCAACGTGCTGGGACAGGGTTACCGCCATGTGCAGGGTGCGGGCAGACCGCTTTATCTCGCCTCGTCGCCGTCCAGCCTGCGTGCGGGGCTTGCGTTCACCTTCTGACTAAAGGGGCTACACGCGACGGTCCGGGACGGCATCTTCCGTCTGAAAACAGTTCCGTAGGCAGGCCGAACTTCGTTCCATATGGGGAGTGGTGGACGCGGAAGGAATTGAACCTTCAACCTGTCGATTAAGAGTCGAATGCTCTGCCAGTTGAGCTACGCGTCCGTGGTTCGGTGCGGCACCACAAGGGTTTGATGCGCGCCTCGCAAACTTCACGAACGCACGCTTGAACTTCCCTCAAGATATCACAGCGAGGTCTGACTGATCGCTTGCGGGAGTGCGATCAGTCGACGAAATCGACAGCCGCCTGGACGGGGATGATGCCGCGTTCGTATCCCATCCGCAGCAGCTTGACGATTGCCTGCCGGCCGTCCTCGCCATAGTTCAGGGTGCGCTCGTTGACGTACATGCCGACGAAGCGGTTGGCGGTTGCGGCGTCGAGTTCGCGGGCGAACTGCATGGCGTAGAGGAGAGCCTCGTCGCGGTGATCGAGGGCGTGCTGGATGCTGTCACGGAGCGCCTGCGTGGTGATGCGCTGCACCTCGCTGCCGAGTGAGCGGCGGATCGCATTGCCTCCGAGGGGGAGAGGGAGGGAGGTTTGCTCGAGCCACCACTGGCCGAGGTCCAGGAGCTTCATGAGGCCGTCCTGGGCGTAGGTGAGTTGGCCCTCGTGGATGATGAGCCCGGCGTCGAACTCGCCCGAGAGGACGGCGGGGATGATCCTGTCGAAGGGGACGACTTCGGTCTCGATCTCGGGCTCGAAGAGCTTAAGGGTGAGGAAGGCGGTGGTGAGGGTGCCCGGGACGGCGATGCGTGTCTTTTTCAACTCCGCCGGAGACAGCCTGCGGGAGGAGACGATCATGGGGCCGTAGCCATCGCCGACGCTGCCGCCGCAGGCCATGAGAGTGTAGTTCTCCTGAAGGTAGGGGTAGGCGTGGAAGGAGATGGCGGTCACATCATAGAAGGCCTCGTTGATGGCCTTGTGATTGAGGGTTTCAATATCGGTCAGGACGTGCGAGAACTTGTACCCGGGTACGCAGACCTTGTTGGTAGCGAGACCGTAGAACATGAAGGCGTCGTCCGAGTCGGGACTGTGCGCGATGCTGATCTCGCGGATGCTGTCGGGATTCCGTGGAGTGCCGGAGGTGCTGGCGATACTGCTGGACGGCATGGATCGGTCTCCTGGCGGGTTGACTCTTGCCTGTATAAGGACGCTTGGGCGCTTGGGCTGCTGACCTGCTGTGAATGGGATGCTGCGGGGGCGAGATGGACGTGCCGGACTTCGACAGGGCCGACGAGCGAGCGTCCAGTTTGTGTCAGCGTCGCACTGCGAGACGGACAGCGCTGTAGGTCGCCGCTGCGCCTGAAATCTTGACCATCTCCACACCGAGGAATGGGGTGACGGAGAGATGCAGGGCCGCGGACGCGTCGAGGTGCAGGAGGTGCGCGAGCCAGAGTGCGCCCATGGCGAAGATCGGAACGAGGCCGAGGAGGCCTGAGAGGAGGGCGGCAGGAAAGACGGGGACGCGCGACCGGAGCAGACGGACCGACGCCCCGGCGAGAGCAGCGGCGAGCGGATAGGCGAAGAGATAACCAGCGGTGGGGCCGAGCAGATGGAGGACGCCGCCGGGACCGTGGGGGCTGAAGACGGGGAGACCCGATGCGCCCTCCGCGAGGTAGAGGGTGAGGGCGGCGAAGCCTCCTGTGGGGCCGAGCGCCATCCCGACCAGGATCACGGCGAAGGTCTGAAGCGTGGTTGGGACCGGCGTGAAGGGCAGGGGTGTCGAGACATGCGCGCACACGGCGACGAAGAGGCTGGCCGCGATGCAGAGAACTACGCGGCCGGCGAGCGACTCGCGGAAGGGGTGCGCGTTTGAAAGGAGAGAGGTGCGGGGAAGAGGGGTGGAGCGCATGGGTGATCCTTTCGCGGGACGCGGCTAGCGATGCCGATTGCTGCGTGACGATGCTGCTTGACGAAGTGACGGATCGGACGCGCCGTTGATGCGTTGGGCCGGTTCGTTGAAGCTGGTCCAATCGAAGTGGCGGTGCCTATCGAATCGTACGGGGCACGGGGGTCTTCGAACGGAGGGATCGAAGGCGCCTGCCGAGGCAAATCGGCGAGGCTCGTCGGAGGTGAGGAAGCGCCAGTCCGGCTGCTTGTGGCGGGCGAGCGCGTGGAGGTTCTGCGCGGAGCTCTGACCTGGCGCGTGCGGCTGCCGTGTACGTGGGCTCTCTGAGCGGAGCAGGAAGGGTGTGAGGTCGTCGGCGTTGCCGTGAGTTGTGGGGATGCGGAGTGGCTTGAAGCGGACGTGCCGGGCGACGGCGAGCGCCGTCACAAACAGGGCGAAGAAGCAACCGACCGTGATGAGCAGGAGGACATCCATCCGTTCCCCAAGCATAGCAGCGGGGCCTGCGGGGGAAAGCATTCCGGAAGAGGAGACGGAGTATTCGAGTTGAAGGCACCGCGTCTGGGGTGTCGAGAGCGAGGTTTGAGGGGCGACGAGCGTTGGAGGAGGGTTGGAGGAGGTACGAAGTAGGTTCCTCCCCGGTGACGCTGCAGTTTGCCGTTGACGCGGCCGCGGGGCGACCTTCAACTTGATCCGTGATGCTGCGACGAAGGACAGGGATGACGAAGTCGAAGCGGGTGGGGACTCCCCTGCTGCGCCGTATCGGGTGGCGGAAGCTGGCGACGGTGGTGGCCGCGTCCATGGCTGTCTCGATGGCGTACCACGTTGTGTTCGGACCGAACGGGTTGACAGTGTATGAGCAGAAGCGGCATGACTCGCGCGATCTGGCACGGCAGAGCGTTAGCCTGCAGCGGGAGAACGCGCTGCTGAAGGGACACATTGAGCGCCTCGAGAGCGATCCGAGCGCGATCGAGCACCAGGCGAGGGAAGAGCTGCATTACACCCGGCCGGGAGAGGTGATCTACACGCTGCCGGCGGCGCCGGTCGCTTCCAGGTAGGAGCGGCGGGTCAGCTCCGGACGAGTCGGAGGATAGCGGTCTGGACGCTGAGCCAGGCTTTGCTTTGTGGATCGACGAGGTCGAAGTGGTCGGCACCGGGGATGAGGAGCAGGGTGACGGGGTCGCCCTGGCGGCGGGCCTTTTCGGCCCAGCGTTGGGGCAGGGTGGGCGGGATTTGATCGTCATCGGCGCCCTGGATGAGGAGTTGGGGGAGGTTGAGGGGGAAGAGGTGGCCGGGGTCGGCGGCGAGGTAGCGCTCGGGCTGCTCGTCGGGCGATCCGCCCATGAAGGCGTAGACCTCGTCGCGGTCGTGGGCGAAGGCGAGGTGGCCGGAGAGGTCGATGGTGAGTTGGAGGTCGACGGCGCCGGCGAGGCTGACGACGGCCTTGAGCGGGATGCGGGGCTGGGGATCGTGGACGGGGCTGCCGGCGAGGACGTGATGGCGGCCAGCGAGCCAGAAGGCCAGGTGGCCGCCGGCGGAGTGGCCGGCTGCGACGACGCGACCGAGGTCGATGGGTAGGTCTGGGCGAGGGTCGCGACGAAGTCGTAGCCGGCGGCGACGTCGGTGAAGGTATTGGGCCAGCCGCCGCCGTTGGCGCCGACGCGGCGGTACTCGACGGACCAGACGGCCAGGCCGGCGTTGCGTAGGGCGTCTGCGAGGTGGCCGGCGTAGAGGAGGTCGTATTCGGACTTCCACCAGCCGCCGTGGAGGAAGACCAGAAGGGGGAACTTCGCGTGCGGCTTGGTATCAGGCTTTGGCAGCCAGAGGTCGCCGAACTGACTGCTCCCGGAGCCGTAAGGGATGCGGTGGTCGGCGACGGGAGGGGTGCGGGTGAGGAGATCCATAGTGGGTGGATGCTTGCGGGTTGGGCAGGATGGGTACCCTCCCCCCCGGTAGTTTGGGCTAAAGTCCCTGGTTTGTTAGCCAGCGGGGAGAATCTTGACGCAAAGGTATAAATATAGTTGACACACCATGAACTATCTTTTACTATCAGTTCATGGCAAGCCATGACATCCCGAATAGCCTAATTGAAGTCATCCGCTACTTTTCGGATGTTGATGTGTGCATTGAGTTTGTTGCCTCTTTGCGGTGGCTTGATGGTAAGGCAGAATGCCCCCATTGCGGGATGAAAAATGCTGGATTCCTCAAGACCCGGCGCATCTGGAAATGCCGTGAGTGCCGGAAGCAATTCAGCGTGAAGACTGGCACCATTTTCGAGGAGTCGCCTATCGCTCTGGACAAGTGGCTCATGGCGATCTGGCTGGTGGTGAACTGCAAGAACGGGATCAGTAGCTATGAGATTGCCCGCGATCTAAAGGTCACTCAGAAGTCGGCTTGGTTCATGCTGCACCGTATCCGTCTCGCTCTCAAGAACGGCACATGGGACAAGCTAGGCACCACTGGCGGTCCTGTAGAGATCGATGAGACCTTTATCGGCGGTAAGCCTAAGAACATGCACGCATCGAGCCGCCTCAAGATGAAGACTGCCGAGAATGGCTATGCCGAGAAAGCAATCGTGATCGGAATGCTCGACCGCGACACTCGGCAGGTGCGGGCGAAGCTGGTACCTAACGTCAAGCGTGAGACCTTGCAGAGGGAAGTCCTAAACCGCGTCGGCTTTGGTTCGACCGTCTACACCGATGGCTGGCCCGGATATGACGGGCTGAAGAAAGAGCAGTTCGTTCACGAGACCGTGAACCACATGGAAGAATACGTTCGCGGCAACATCCACACCCAAGGCATCGAGAATTTCTGGAGCTTGCTGAAGCGTGGGCTGAATGGCACATACGTTGCCGTAGAGCCGTTCCATCTTGACCGTTACTTGGATGAGCAAATGTTCCGCTTCAACAATCGTTCGACCCGCGAGAATCCCATCAACGACGCGGATCGCTTCATGCTGGCCGTATCGCAGATTTCAGGAAAGAGACTGACCTATGCAGAACTGACCGGCAAGGTGAAGGAAACGGCTGCCTAGTCTGAGACTGAAGAACGGAGCTTTGCGGATGCGGCAGGGGCGAGGGAAGCGCCCTTAGAGAGCCTCTTTCCGCTTTGCTTGTGGGCCTCGATTCGCCCTAGCATCTCCCCTTTGGACACCCTGAGTATATCGCGCATCGCGGACGTAAAACGGGCGAACTCAGGCGTAGCAGGGGGCGTCTTCATCTCACTATGGTACTACTCGTCGGTCGGCCATTCATTTGATCCTTTCATCAGCCCCTCATCAAAAAATCCAGCCTTCCAGATCATCTTCCCTGGTGTTTGGTCATCGGTGAGGTGGTTCAACAGATCATGGAAAATATACCTCTTGCTGCGCCAACGCAACTCTCCCTCCTTCCTGCCGAGATAAGCCGCAAGATCAGCCGCTTGCAACGCTGGAAAGGTCTCGCTGTCTGCGAAAGCTAGCGATTTCACCTTTTTGCCAACGTTGGGGCTTGCGTTCTTAAGTGCTCGATACATTCGGTAACACTCCCATGCGGTCTCCGTATCGTCATCGCAGATCATCAATACTTGCTCATTCACAGGACAGTATTCTGCAACTTCGTCCAAACCCCTAATGAACGCAAGGTGATAGGGATCTTTAACCCCGCCGAGGGCTTCTCGCTGTTTCTTCGGAAGAAAACTAAAACCCTTCGAGTCCCAGACCTGCAACATGCCCACTTCCATAAATTTGTTTATACAATCGGCAAAGGGTTTCAACAGCTCTACTCGTTGCAATCCGGTCTGTCTTGGCAAGAATCTTGTGCCAATCTGTTGACTGAGCCGCGACATTTTTTTCATATGTAATTCAGACAAGCCATACTGCCTCAGTAGCCCCTTCCACTGCGAATCAAACTCGTCTAACACTTCAGATCGGATACATAAGCCCGCAAAGCAAATCACCGGATCGCTTTTGTGTTTACCGCTTTCATCGCAATAGATGTGGAAAAAACTCAGGAGTGGCCTCCGTTTGGTGATGAATGGCAGACCCTGATAGCTCAGCACCGCCCACCCTCATGATCCTCGATGGGTGAAGGTGCGTCAAGTATGTTTATGCCGACGCAAAGTATTCCATCCATTGCGGTTGCGGCCAAAGTCTTCCAATGAGGCGATTTACGAGCGGACGGCGGCATGGAGAGGACCGCGCCCATCGCTTTCCCCAGCTACCGCATGCCACACTTACAAGTGTACCGGGACGGGAGGGGTGATTGCGCCAACGGGGGCGCTGACCCAGGGCTTTCTTCCGGTAGCCGAGGATGGAGGTTGGATGGACTTTGCCGTGAGTGAGATGGAGCCGCGGGCGATCTACAACCTGTTGATCGGGTTGGTGGCGCCGCGGCCGATTGCGTTGGTGACGAGCCGGAACGAGTCTGGCGGGCTGAATGCTGCTCCGTTCAGCGCGTACAACTACCTGTGCACGGACCCGCCGGTGGTGGGGATCGGGGTGACGGACAGGCCGGGCGGCGGGTTTATTCCGAAGGACACGGCGCGCAATATCCGGAGGTCGGGGGAGTTCGTGGTGAACGTGGTGACGGAGGACCTGATGCGCCAGATGAACGTGTGCGCGACGGACTTTCCGGCGGAGATGAGCGAGGTGGAGATGGCGGGGCTGCAGACTGCAGAGTCGAAACAGGTGGGGGTTCCGCGGCTGCGGGAGGCGCATGCGGCGCTGGAGTGCGTGGAGCACGCGACGATCGAGATCGGGCGGTCGCGGATCATCCTGGGGCGGGTGGTGGCGATGTATGTCGAGGACAAGTTTGTCGATCCCGCAGGGCCGTACATCCGGTCAGAGGAGATGCATGCGGTGGGGCGGATGAATGGTCTGGGGAGCTATGTTCGGACGCGGGATGCGTTTTTGACGATGCCGCGGGTTCCTTATGCGGAGTGGGTGAAGGGGCGGCGGGAGTAGGCAAACTTCGTGAAGCGGCAGATCTGTAGAAGTGTAATTCTGGGCTATCGAGTGGGCCAGAAGGGAACAAGATCGTCGCAAAGGCCGGTGAGTTATGTGCGGTCCTCTCCATCTCCATCGAAAACGGAAGCGCTGCGGCCAACCGCAGCGCTCTCCAGAGCAGAACGATCACTGTGATTCAATCCCCGAGTCGATGGTGACCCTCTTACCAGTGATTGGACCTCGGAAGGTTACGAGCAGGTTATGGCTCGTGTCGTAGACCTTGGTGGTGAAGGTCCCGGTGAAGTTCCTGCGCGATTTGTCGACTGTGACCTCTTCACGAATTTGAATGATGTTGGTCAGGTTGAAGCTGTCCCCGTAGGCCAGAGCGAAATGATTCAAGCGGTAGGTCGAGCGACCTACCTTTTCCCAGACTCCCTGGCAGACGGCACCAGTGGAAGGAGTGCGCTCTGAGTTTTGGAACTCGGTGAAATCCGAGTGCCAAGCCGCATAGCCTTTATCGATGTAGTTCTTGCTCTGGTCGACGAACTCGATCTTCCAGAGTCCGACGATGGGCTCCAGCCCGTTTTCCCCCCGCTCCTCGCCCCACTGAGTCGAGCGGTCTTCGACATACCCTGCCGTTTTGACCGATCCTCGGACCGATCCTTGGAACATCAGCGCGCGTGAACTGAACGACGCCTTTGTGGCCATGCCGCCGCACTGTGCTGCTGCGTTCTGACTCGACACAACGCCCAGTACCGGAAGTGCAAGCAGTGCGAGCGCTAGTTTCAAACCGTACTTCATAAGTCCCCCCTCATTGGCCGGTCTCGCCGGCAGGGCAGACCATAGCAGGAGTGCTGCGACAAGCCCATGAGGTCCATCTGAGTTCCTCCTCAGAGCACATGAGGAACGGTAGATGCCTCATCTAGAGGGAGTTGCGTGGTCGCGAATCTAACCGGTCGTTTCTCGGCCAACGCTCGTCACCCGTAATCAGGACCGTGCATCCTGTAGTCTTTTCGGCATGCCGCGGTTCCCTCAGCCCGTTTCGAACTCACGATTTCGATTTGGGGACTTCGAACTGGACCCGGAGCACGGTGTACTGCTGTGTCGGGGTACTGTCGCCAAGTTGCAGCCACAGCCATTCCACGTGCTGCGACACCTGTTGACCCGGGCTCCAGCGGTGGTGAGCCGGGAGGAACTTGGTGACGCGGTCTGGGGTGAGCGAGGCGTGCATGTCGATCTCGATCAGAGTCTGAGCTATTGCATACGCCAGATCCGTCAGGTACTTGCCGACAGCGCAAGTGTGCCGATGTACATCGAGACGTTGCCACGGCAGGGCTATCGCTTCATCGGCGCCTTGCACGGGGAGGCGATGTCCGGGGCAGAGGCAGCCGCAACGATACCTTTCGACGACACAGCCTTGAAGAGTTCAGGAAGCGGAGCCGAAGCTCACATTCCGGCACAGGCACAAGCCCTCGTAGAGCTTGCGCCACACCAGACCAAAGGGCGACGACTCTCAGTGAGCTTGATCTCCCTTGCCGTTTCCCTCCTGATTGTCCTGGGTTCCCTGTGGAGCTTACGCTGGCGCCGCCAACCAGGGACGCCAACCCTGATAAGCTCGATCGCCGTCCTGCCACTGGAGAATCTCTCTGGGGATACGGGGCAGGATTACTTTGCGGATGGAATGACAGACGAGCTGATTACGGAGCTGGCACGTATTCCGAACCTGCGGGTGGTGTCTCGAACATCTGTGATGCAGGACAAAGGGACACATAAGCCGCTGCACCAGATTGTGAACGAGTTGGGCGTGGATGCAGTGGTTGAGGGTTCGGTGATGCGCGTGGGCGACAGGATGCGGATCACGGCCCAGCTGATTGACGCAAGGACGGATCGGAACCTGTGGGCGGAGAGCTTCGAGGGGCAGGCCAGCGATGTCTTATCGCTGCAGCACGGGGTAGCCGATGGGATTGCCTCCCGCGCCAGAGTGGCACTGCTGCCCGCCACGGAGGCTGGAGAGGCAAAGGAGCGATCAGTAAGTCCGGTAGCTCATGACGCGTACCTGCGGGGACTCTACTTTTACAACAAGCGGGACGTACGCCGGAGTGCGACTTATTTTCAGAAGGCGATAGAGGCGGATCCGAAGTATGCTTCGGGTTATATCGGGCTGGCAAATGCATTCGAGTCGGAGTACACACTGGACTTAGCCGACTTGAATACGACGTTGCCAAAGGGCATTGAACTCAGCAAACATGCGATCTGGTTGAGCCCCTCGGATGGGGAAGCTTACACCGCCCTGGGCAGCCAGCAGACTCTTGCCTGGGACTGGGCTGCGGCAGAGGCAAACCTGAAGCGAGGGCTCCAACTCAGCCCAAGTGCATCGCTTGGAGAGATGAAGTACGCGATCTATCTGGATGTGACCGGCCATCCAGAGGACGCGATCACTCACATGCGACGCGCGCTGCAACTGGATCCACTGTCGTTTTTGATGAATCGACATCTTGGGGCAACACTGTACTTCGGTCGCCACTACGATGAAGCGCTCGAGCACCTGGAGAGGGCAAAGGAGATGGAACCGAATCTGTCGCTGGTCGTCGACAATTGGATGAGCTCGATCTACGAGAAGAAAGGGATGCAGGGCGAGGCAGTTAACCATGACCTGGTTTCGCTGCATGGGCGATATCCACTGATCGACGTTTCGGCGTTGCTGGAGGTGTATCGAACGAAGGGATGGAGAGCGTACTGGAAGGCAAGACTGGATGCGCTCAGTCTGAGTCCGAAGCGGTGTCTGGCGTATGAGAGAAGTCTCAACGCAATGCGGCAGGGGAATCGTGACACGGCCTTTCAGGAGTTGGAGAAGGCAGTCGATCAGCATTGCTTCTGGATGATGTGGAGTGCGGTTGACCCAATTTTCGATGACTTGCGGGTGATGCTCGCTTCGACATGCTGATGCAGCGCATGAGGTTGAGCGATCGCCAGAAGAACTGAGGCAGGGGAGGTGCTATTCCGTGGATCGGCGGACGGGTTTGATGGGGGGAGCGTACTCGTGGGGTGGGGTGGAGCCGGGGCCTTTCTGGCGGCGGGGCTTTCTGGAGGGTTTGGATTGGGCTTCGATGACGGCGCGCATCCAGTAGTTTCCGTCGGAGTCGACCTCGATGCCGTGGACCTCGCGTTCGAAGCCGGGGAAGCGCTTGCCGAACTCCTCCATGGCGAGGATGAGTTTGATGACGGGGGTGTTGGGACCGCCGAGGCGTTCGCCGGGCATGGACATAGGGATGCCGGGGGGGTAGGGGACGAGCATGACGGCGGCGATGCGGCTGGCCATCTCGGCGAAGCGGAGGCGTTCGGTCTCGCCGCGGACGAGCTTCTGGTAGGTCTGGGCGGGGGTGAGGATGGGGTCGAAGTCCTCGTCGCAGGCTTCGTTGACGAGGCCGGAGAGGTTCATGTCGACCATGGCGCGGTGCATCTCGTCGGAGAGCTCCTTGAGCGTGGATTTGCGGTAGCGGGCGGGGTACTTGGCGACGAGTTCGGGAAGGGCCTCCTCGAGTGGAGCCTCGGTGTCGTAGAGGCGCTTGAACTCGAAGAGATTTTCGAGCAGGGATCCCCACTTGCCCTTGGAGGTGCCGACTGAGAAGAGGACGAGGACGGTGTAGTCGCCGGTGCGGGCGATCTCGACGCGGCGGCCGTCGAGGAACTCGGTGAGGATGGCGGCGGGGATGCCCCAGTCGGTGATGATGCCTTGCGCGTTCACGCCGGGGGTGAGGATGGTGACCTTGGCGGGGTCGAGCATGCAGTAGTCGTCGGCGATGTCGTCGTCCTGGTAGCCGTGCCAGTCTTCGCCGGGCTTGAGGGTCCAGCAGGAGGGGTGGTTCATGAGCAGATCGTCCTCGGCCTCCTCGAAGATGACGCGATCGCCGGTGGCGGGGTCGGTGACGTTTTCGGGCTGGTAGAGGCGGAAGAACCAGCCTTCGCCGTTTTCGGACTCCATGCGGAGGCGGTGGGCGATGGAGGACATGGCCTGGCGGAAGCTGATGGCGTCCTGGATGGTCTCGTCCATGAGCGTGGGGCCGGCGGGGTCGTCCATCATGGCGGCGGCGACGTCGAGCGAGGCGATGAGGGGGTAGAAGGGCGATGTGGTTCCGTGCATCATGAAGGCTTCGTTGAACTGGTCGAAGTCGAGCGGGGCGCGGTCGGAGAGTTTGACGTGGACCATGGAGCCCATGGAGAAGGCGGCGAGCATCTTGTGGGTGGACTGGACGGAGAAGATGGCCGGACGGTCGGGCATGTCGTCGGGGACGCCCATGGCGAAGCGGTTGCGGTAGATGGGGTGGAACTTGGCGTAGGCGTACCAGGCCTCGTCGAAGTGGACGCGGGGGACGGACTTGGCGAGTTCGCAGACGACCTTGTCGACGTTGTAGCAAAGGCCGTCGTAGGTGGAGTTGGTGACGACAGCGTAGGTGGGCTGCTGGGAGCGGGCGCCGGCGGCGAAGGGGCTCTTGGCGATGAGGTCGCGGACGTTTTCGGGGGAGAAGCGCTTGATGGGGACGAGGCCGATCATGCCGTAGCCGTTGCGGGTGGGCTTAAAGTAGACGGGCCGGGCGCCGGTGACGGTGAGCGAGTGGCAGATCGACTTGTGGCAGTTGGCGTCGGCGAGAACGATATCATCCTGGGCGATGACGCCGTGGCCGACGATCTGGTTGGAGTTGGACGATCCGCCGAGGACGTAGAAGGTCCAGTCCGCGCCGAAGATGCGGGCGGCGTTGCGTTCGGAGTCGCCGGGAGGACCGATGTGGTCGAGCCAGGAGCCGAGCGGGGCGGTCGAGATGCCCAAGTCGGAGCGGAGGAGATTTTCGCCGAAGAAGCGGTGGAACTCCTGGCCGACGGGATGCTTGAGGAAGGCGACGCCGCCCATGTGTCCGGGCGCGTCCCAGGAGTAGGCGCCCTGGTCGGTGTATTTTTTGAGTTCGCGGAAGTAGGGCGGTAGGAGCTGCTCGTGGTAGCGGGCGACGGCGAAGTCGACGCGGTTGGCGATGAAGGCGGGGGTGTCGCCGAAGAGGTGGATGTACTCGTGGACCTGCTTGACGACTTCGAGCGGGAGTTCGGAGACGAGGGTGCGGTCGGCGATGAGGAAGATGGGGACTTTTTTATTGCGGTGGCGGACGGCGCGGAGCACTTCGAGGGCGGCGCGTTCGTCGAACTGGTCTTCGCCCTCGAGGTCCCAGTCGAGCAGGATGGCGGAGTAGGAGGGGTCGGAGGTGACGAGCGAGAGGCCGTCCTCGGGGGTGGAGGTGCGGACGACCTCGTAGCCCTCTTCGGCGATGGCTTCGACGAGTCGTTCCATGGCGCGATCGGAGACGGAATCGGTGCCTCCGACTTCAGAGGCAATCAGCAGGACCCAGCGACCTTCATTCACGTTGTTGATCCTAATTGGAATTGGTGAATCGTGTGTTGGTGGTGGTTCGCTTGTGGGTGGTGGGCGAGGGCAAAGGCAAGAGCTCACAGCAGGTTCCTCCGCTTCGCTCCTGAATGACAAGCAAAAGAGCGGGCAACGGCAGAGGCAAAGACGAACGGCAGAAGCAGGTTCCTCCGCTGCGCTGCTGAATGACAAGCAAAAGGGCGGGCAACGGCAAGGCAAGAGCGACGGCAGGTCCGCTGCGGCCCCGAACGCTACTCGCTGCGGAGGGCGGCTACGGGGTCCAGGCGGGCGGCGCGGATAGCGGGGATTAGGCCGGAGACGATGCCGATTGCGGCGAGGATGAGGAAGGAGACTAGGAGGATGAGGGGGGAGACGGAGAGGATGATGTCGCCCTCGTGGTTGGCGGTTTTGTAGATGTCGGAGTAGAGGGGCATGGGCGGGATGAGGTGGGTGACCAGGAGGGCGGCGACCATGCCGCCGAGGCCGGCGAGGAAGGTGAGGGTGAGGGCTTCGAGGAGGAATTGCTTGAGGATCTCTCGGGGGCGGGCACCGAGGGCTTTGAGGAGGCCGATCTCGCGGGTGCGCTCGGTGACGGAGACGAGCATGATGTTCATGACGCCGACGCCGCCGACGGCGAGGGTCATGGCGCCGATGAGGCCGAGCAGGACCTGGAGGGCGATCGAGAACTGGTGGATGGAGGCGGAGTCCTCGATGGTGTCCCAGGAGCCGATTGCCTTTTCGTCTTTGGGATCGAAGTGGTGGCGCTGGGCGAGGACCGTGCGGACGGCCTGGATGGCTTTGACGTGGAGGTCGGCGCGGGAGGGCTGGAAGACGATGGAGTCGGGGTCGCGCTGCTGGCGGAGGTCGCGCATGAGCGGGAAGGGGATGAAGGCGTTTTCATTGTCGGGACCGTTGTTGGAGGAGTCCTGGATTTTATTGCGGAGGACTCCGATGACGTCGAAGACCTGGCCCTCGATCTCGACGGTTTCGCCGACGGGAGGGAAGCCGTTGAAGAGCTTGGCGGCGGCGTGGGGGCCGAAGAGGACGACCTTGCGGTGGTCGGTGAAGTCGGAGGCCTCGAAGTAGCGGCCCTGGGCGATAACGAGGTTGCGCATATCGCCGTAGGGGAGGTCGACGGCCTTGGACTGGATGTTGACGACCTTGGGACCGTAGTGGAAGGAGAAGCCGTCGTCGGACTCCGAGGAGACGGCTTTGAGGAAGGGGACGGAGTCGCGGATGGCTTCGACGTCGCCGTCGCGGAACTTGATCTTCTGGCCGGAGCGTTCGCCGCCTGCCTGCATGGAGGTCTGTCCGCCCCAGACCATGATGACGTTGTTGCCGATGCCGAGGAAGCCGTTGAGGACCTCGCGGCTGAGGGAGCTGCCGTAGCTGAGGAGGAGGACGACGGTGACCAGGCCCCAGGCGATGCCGAGCATGGTAAGGGCGGAGCGGAGGCGGTTGCGGATGAGCGCCTGGAGGGATTGGCGGATGACTTCGGCGAGGTTCATGCGGGTGGCCTTCTCAGGTCTTGTGGGTGCGAGAGATGCTCAAGCTTTGCTCAGGCGAGGCGGTTTGTGGGACGGTACAGCAGGTTCCTCCGCTTCGCTCCTGAATGACAAGCAAAGGTACAGGCAACGGCAAAAGCAAGAAGCAAAAGTACAGGTAACGGCGAAGGTCGAGAAGCAAAAGTACCGGCAACGGCGAAGGTCGAGAAGCAAAAGTACAGGTAACGGCGAAGTCGAGAAGCAAAGGTGCAGGGAAGGCTGAGGCCGAGGTGCTCGACGTTCTGCACGCAAGGTACAGGCAACCTCTGGTTGTCTGAGTTAGTCGACATGGAGGCACTCGATGGGGGTCAGGCTGGCGGCGCGGAGGGCGGGGTAAGTGCCGGCGGAGAGGGTGATGAGGCTGAGGGTGGCGAGTGAGGCGACAATCGCTACGGGGGAGACGGCGGGGACGGGGATGAACTCCGGAAGGGGGACGAGGCGCAGTAGCAGGCAGACGCCGACGCCGAGCGCCAGGCCGAGTGCTCCGCTGACGATGGTGATGATGGCGGACTCGACGAGGAACTGCCGGCGGATGTCGATGGCGGTGGCGCCGAGGGCCTTGCGGACGCCGATCTCGCGGGTGCGCTCGGTAACGGCGACGAGCATGATGTTCATGACGCCGATGCCTCCGAGGGCGAGCGTGAGGATGGCGACGGCGGCGAAGAAGAGGGTCATGATGGAGAAGATTCGCTCCGTAAATTTGGCTCCCTGAAGGGTGTCCCAGACCCACACGGCCTCTTTGTCGAGCGGGTCGAAGTGGTGGCGATCGGCGAGGATGCGGTTGACCTGTGCGAGCGCCTCCACGTGGAGGTCGGCGGAGACGGGCTGGACGACGATGTTGTTGACCCAGCCGGGAAAGACGCCGGGGCGTTCGGCCGGCGGGAAGTCGCGGGCCATGGCGGAGTAGGGGACGAAGAGCTGGGTGTTGTCGGGGCCGGAGCCGTAGGAGCCGTTCTGTTTTTTCTTTTCGAGGACGCCGATGACGGGGTAGGGGTAGCCGGCGATCATGAGCAGCTGGCTGACGACGGGCTTGCCGGGGAAGAGCTGCCGGTTGGAATCGGCGCCGAGGAGGACGACACGGCGGGCCTGATCTTCGTCGGTCTGGGTGAAGAGCCGGCCCTGCTCTACCTTGAGCGAGCGGAAGCGCTGGTACTCGGGCCAGACGCCGCGAACGGGGCGTGAGGAGGCGTTCCAGGGGCTGACTTCGGAGACGGTTCGGCGGAGCTCGGGCGAGATGTTGAGGATGAGGCTGGCTTCGCGGCGGATGGCGCGGACATCGTCGATGGTGAGGCGGACGTCGCGGCCGGCGGCGTACCCACCGGAGGGCATGCCGGTCTTGCCGCCAAAGACGATTGCGATGTCGGTGCCGATGGTGCGGAGCTGATCGCGCTGCTGGATGTTGAAGCCGATGCCGAGGCCGACAAGAAGGATGACCGAGGTGATGCCCCAGACGATGCCGAACATGGTCAGCAGGCTGCGGAGCTTGTTATCCCAAAGTGCGGCGATGGTCTGGGTGAGGATTTCGCGAAACGGCATGGGCGCGAAGTGGGGTACGCGGAGAGGCGCGGGATAGTTCCAGGGGGGGTTGCGGGCTGGGGCGCGGAGGCTGGGCCTGGTATTGGGGGAGTGGCGGTCGGGTTGCTGCGCGCGGGCTACTGGATGCGGGCTGTGGCTTGCTGGAAGGAGCTGAAGCGATGAGAGGTTTCGAGGGCGGCGACGACTTCGGGGTCGAGGCGGCGGGGTGTATCGAGGAGGAGCAGGCGCATGACCTGCGCGTGGGTGAGGCCTTCGCGGTAGGGGCGCTGCTCGGTCATGGCGCGGTAGATGTCGGCGACGGCGAGGATGCGGACCTCGAGGGGGATGTCGTCGGCGGTGAGGTGGTCGGGGTAGCCGGAGCCGTCGAGCCGTTCGTGGTGCGCGCCGGCGATGGCGGCGATCTCCTTGAAGGGCTCGATGCGGGAGAGGATTTGGCGGGTAAGGCGCGGGTGCTGCTGGACCTGCTTGCGTTCCCTCGAGGAGAGGCCGCCGCATTTATCGAGGATGGTGTTGGGCAGGGAGAGCTTGCCCAGGTCGTGCAGGAGAGAGGCGCGGCGGACGAGCTGGCAGCGGTCTTCGGGCAGACCGAGGGTGCGGGCGATGTCGGACGCGATCTCGGCCACGCCGAGGGAGTGACAGTAGGTGAAGGGGGACTTCGCATCGACGACGTCGGCAAAGGCCTCGCACAGGCGGTCGAGCTCCTGGTGCGCAAGGGGCTGGGGCTCGGGCGGGGCGAGCTCGATGACGACGCGGAGGGTTGCGTCGTGGTCGGACGAGGCAAGGGCGCCGGTCCAAAGCGTGCCCTCCTCTGAGAGCTCCGCGGCGACCCGGACCAGGTTGGGGTCGAACCAGACCTCGCTGCGCTCATGCATGACCTGGAGGGCCAGGTTGGTCGAGCGGGCAGTGGCGAAGACGTCCAGGTGCTGTGCGATGGCGAGAACACGGGCGAGGACGGGGATGTTGCGGGCCTGGAGGCGGTCGGGGTAGCCCTGGCCATCCCAGTGTTCGTCGAGCGAGTGAATGGCGTCGGAGACGGCGTCGCTGAAGCCGATCTTGCGGGTGATCTCGGCTCCACGTTCGCAGCGGATGGCGATCATCTCCATACTGTTCTTATTGGAGCTGAGGGCGAGGCGAAGGATGCGGGCGAGGCGGCGGAGCGGATCGGAGTTAGGGAGGACGATGCTCCAGAAGAGCTTAAGGCTGGAGAGGCTGAGATTGTAGGGGTTGGTCCAGTCCTCGAGCCGGATGCCGGCCTTGAGGATGCGATCGTCTCCGCCGACGATCTGGCTGACGCGTGCGGCGTTGCTGCTGCAGCCGATGTCTTTGAGGAGGAGGGCGAAGTACAGGTCGCTGAGCAGCTCGGGAGACAGGCCAGCGCGGTGCGCGATGCGCATGCCGAGGACGCAGGAACGGAGGGCATGACCGGGGATCGCACCTTCGGTGAGGTCGACCGCGAAGGAGAGCGCGGAGACGACCTCGGCAAGACGCAGATAGCTCTTGACGGGAGTTACGACGAGATCGGAGACCTGCTGTGCGACTGGCATCGTTGTAGCTCCGTGCATGAATGCCTGTCTGAGCCTGTTTATGGCTCACCTTCAGTACGGTGATTAATTTCTCAGAAGAGTTGCCTGGTTGTCAAAAATAGTAACCAAAATGTTGTTACCAGGTAACAAGTTTTAGCGATGGGTGAGCTGCATGTGCATGGGATCGCGGGGACGTAGGGTAATGCGAGCCTGCGGGACGGGGGGATGGGCGTCCTGGTAGCGCATGCGCCAGCTGGCGGCGATGGTGGCGATGGCGAGGATACCTTCCATCCAGGCGAATGACTCGCCGATGCACTGGCGGGAGCCGCCGCCGAAGGGGAAGTAGACAAATTTGTCGCGGCCGGCCTTGTTCTCGGGGGTGTGACGGGAGGGATCGAAGCGCAGCGGGTCGGGGTAGAACTCGGGGCTGCGGTGCATGACGTACTGGCTGAAGAAGACGTGTGCGCCGGCGGGGATGCGGTAGGGGCCAAGCGTGAAGGGCTTGGTTGCCATGCGACCCATGGCCCAGGCGGGTGGGTAGAGGCGCATGGCCTCAGCGAAGACCTGCTCGGTGTAGCGGAGGTTGGGGAGATCGGCCATGGTGGGCAGGCGGCGGGCTTGGCCGGTGCCTTGGCTGGAGCCGAGGACGGTGTCGAGCTCAGCGTGGAGGTCGGCCTCGGGACCGGGGTTCTGGGAGAGCAGGTACCAGGTCCAGGCGAGGGCGTTGGCTACGGTCTCGTAGCCGGCGAGGAAAATAGTGAGGACCTCGTCGCGGATCTGGGTATCGTCCATGCCCTCGGAGGCGGGGTCTTTGGAGACGAGGCCTGCGGAGACGTGGCCTGCGGAGACGGGTGCTTCGCGGCCGGGCGCCTGGGTGATCTGGTCTTCGGTCTCGTAGCGGGAGGCGATGAGCATGGAGAGGAGGTCGCCGCGGTCGCGACCGGGGTTGGCCTGCATCTCCTGCCGACGAGCGGAGATGAGATTGCCGACGATAGCGTCGAGACGGGCGCGGGACCGGCGGAACTTGACGATGCCGGGGATGGGGAGGTGGAGGACGCTCTCGATCATGGGGAAGGCGACGAGGAAGTTGTAGAGCTCCATGATGGTGTTGGTTTCGACGTTGATGGAGAGGATGTCGGGGGTGACCTCGGTATCGAAGAGGGTGCGGGCGATGATGCGGAGGGAGAGCTCCATCATGGCGGCGTTGATGTCGACGGTCTGCCCGGGCCGCCACTGGCTCGACTCGGCTGAGGCGATGGAGACGATCTGGTCGCCGTAGGCGGAGATGCGCTGGCGGTGGAAGGCGGGAGCGGCGATGCGCCGCTGACGCATGTGAATGGGATCGTCCGAGGTGATGAGGCCCTCGCCGAGGAGGATCTTCATGCGCTTGAGGGTGCGCTCCTTGATGAAGGACGGGGCCTGGTTGATGAGGACCTCGCGAACGTAGGCGGGGTCGTTGACGAAGATGATGGGGGTGCCGAGGAAGCGGTAGTAAGAGATGGGTCCGAAGACCTTGTGAAGGTGCTCGAAGAGGCGGATGGGCTCGCCCAACTTGACCCATGGCTTGAAGAGGTAGAAGTGCAGGGGGTACTTCAGGCCGGGGGGCATGCGGTAGGGGCCGCCGTCGGGAGGGCCTGGCGCGCTTGCGGGTGGGGTGTTGGACGGGCCGGCGGAGGGCTTGGCTTTTGGAGTCGTGGGGGGACTACTGGGGGGAGCGATGGGGGCCGCTTGCTGTGCGAGCAGATCCGCCTTGGCCGCGGCTTCGGTGGGGAGCGTCGGTAGCGGCGTGGTCATGATGATTCGACGCGGAGTAGCAGACGATGCGTTACGGCGGTTTCGATGAGGCTGTTGATCACGTCGATGGAGCCGTCGCTTTCTATGGTCACGACCCGCTGCGGATCGCGGGCGGCGATGCGGAGGTAGCTGTCGTAGATGCGCGTATAGAAGGCACCGGACTCCCGTTCGAAGCGGTTCTCGTCGACGCCCGACCGATCGATGTGGCGCTGATTGCGGCGGCGCGCGCGGCGGAGGGAGGATGCGAGCGGAGGAAGGAGGAGAAGTGTGAGATCCGGCTGGAGGTTGCCGCAAACGGCGCGGTGCAGGCTGAGGACGGCATCCGACCCGAGTTGGCGGCCAGCGCCCTGGTAGGCCTCGGAGGAGTCGGTGTAGCGGTCGCAGAGGACGATGTGTCCCGCGGCCAGGGCGGGCTGGATCACCTGGGCGATGGCCTGGGCGCGATCGGCAAACATGAGGGCAAGCTCGGCGTGGGGGGCGATCGAGCCGACGGACGCCTCGGAGCGCGAGTCAAGCAGGATGGAACGGATGCTGTCGCCGAGGGCGGTTCCACCGGGCTGCCGGAGCGTGGTGACGCGGTGCCCGCCGGCTTCCAGAAACTTTGCGAGCCGGCCGAGCTGGGTGGTCTTGCCGGAGCCGTCGAGGCCTTCGAAGGTAATGAAGTAACCGCGGGGCATGAGGCGAGTTTATCGCAGGGTTGGGCGGGGCTGGGCTGCGGGCTGGCCGCGGGCTGTATCGGATCGGCGTGGTTTACGCAGCCATGGTCGAGGGAGCTGCTGCTTGATTTGTGGGGAGGTCGGTGGGAGTGCGGGGGCAGGGAATCAGGCGAGGCGATTGCGGTCAGCGTTTTTGCTTAAGCGTCGTCTGCCAGCGCACGTCCGCGGCGTCGATGATGGTGACAGTCAGCAGGCCTTCCGAGCCTTCGTCGAGCGCCGGCCCCGGGGAGGTGTGTTCGTGCTGGGCGAGGTCGGTCCAGGTGAGCTTCAGGGGGCCGCTTCCGAGGACCTTGAGACGGTAGTGGAAGTCGGCTCCGTCGGCAAGGTTCTGAGTGCCGAAGCTGGCGCTGGGGTAGTCGACCTCGAGCAGGGTGACGGGAGTTCCGGAGCGGTTCTGGACGGTCGCATCGACCATGGCGGAGTGGCAGCCGGCCAGGGACAGAAGGCTGACGGCGGCGATCCAGCCGGCACGTGGCGATGAGGGGCGGGGCATCGCTTCAGGGTAGCAGCCGGGTGGGCGGCGGCTACAGGATGGGGTGATGGCGGTCGAGCACACGCGCGGTGAGGACGACACCATCGGTGTTGTCGTGGAGGCGAATGGGAAAGGCGAGGACGCTCCACGTGAAGACCTCCTCGCCGGCCTTTGGGGATCGAAGGAGGCCGAGACGGGTGCGATCGATGAAGGTTTCCCGGGTCCGGGGGACGGTGAGGAGGACATCTCGCCAGTCTCGCATGAGGTTGGGGAGCTCCTCGAACAGGCAGCGGCCGGGAAACCAGTCGCGGGGCTTGCCCAGGTATTCGGCTGCGGGGTCGTTGCAGAAGAGCCAGATGCCCTGGCCGTTGAATATCTGGACCAGGGCGTCGGAACCGATGGCGCGGGAGATGCGGGCGTAGAAGAAGTCACGGGCGTCGACCACGACGGCTGCTCCCCGGCGCTTGGCGGAGAGCGAGTTGAGCGCACCCAGGAGATCATCGACCGAGCTGTGACCCTTGAGCAGATGCATATCCTCGACACCGCCGAAGAAGCGTTCGAGGGTAGCGGAGAGGATGATGATGGGAATGTGGGGACGGCGGCGGCGGAGTGTTTCGGCCACTTCGGTGCCAAATTCACCCTCGCCAAGGTGGTAGTCGAGCACAGCGATGTCGATCTGGTCCAGAAGAGCGGTCGCCTGCTCGATGGTGCCGGCGGACAGGCACTCGTACCCGTGCTGGCGGAGGATGGCGCAGCGGAGGTGGAGGTTGGTGGGGTCGTCGTCGAGCAGAAGCAGGCGTACGGGGGCAAGTGTTGGCGGGGGAGGTCCATTCGGAGGTGACGATTGGGTAGTCATCGATGTGGCCATGGTGCGCCCATCATATGGGGTAACTGCACGCTTGTGTTACTTTTGTTCTCCCTTTAGGTTACGCAGGATGTCCGGAAGCCTGTTGAGCATGGCGACGGACTTCAGCCAGCGTCGATTTTCAACGGCTGGGTAGCCGCTGACAATCATGCCGGGTGGCACATCGGAGGGGATGCCTGACTGGGCAGTTGCGACCGCTCCATCGCCGACCGTGCAGTGGCCGGCTACGCCGACCTGCCCAGCAAGGATGACCTCGCTGCCGATGTGGCTGGAGCCGGCGAGGCCGACCTGGGCGCAGAGCAGGGTGTCCTGACCGACGATTGAACCGTGGCCGACCTGGACGAGGTTATCTACTTTGGCGCCGGAGCGGATGCGGGTTTCGCCGATGGAGGCGCGGTCGATGCAGGCGTTGGCCTGGATCTCGACGGCGTCCTCGAGCACGGCGGGGCCGGACTGCAGGATCTTCGACCAGCGGCGGCCGAGGGGCTGCCCGGGATCCTTAGCGAAGCCGAAGCCGTCGGAGCCGATGACGACGCCGTTTTGGAGGATGACGTCGTCCCCGAGCTGGCAGTGCTCGCGGACGACGGCGTGGGCATGGGCGAGCAGCCTCTGGCCGATGCGGACGTGGGGGTAGAGGACGACATGGGGATGGAGGACGGCGTCTTCGCCGACGGTGACGTGTTCCATGACAACGACATACGCGCCGATGTGTGCGCGGGGGCCGATGGTGGCGGAGGCCGCGACGACGGCGGTGGGGTGGACGCCGGGCGGGTAGGTGGGCGGCTGGTAGAAGAGTTCGATCGCCCGCGCGAAGGCGAGGTAGGGGTTCTCGGTGCGGAGGGTGGGGGTGGGGAGGTCGGCGAAGCGGTGCTCGACCAGGATGGCAGAGGCCTGGGTTGATCGCGCGAGCGAGGTGTAGCGGGGGTTGGAGAGGAAGGTGAGGTCGCCGACGGAGGCGGTCTCGATTCCGGCGAGGCCGCGGATAAGTGTATCGGGGTCACCGCTGTGGAGGTCGGCGTGGAGGTGATGGGCGAGGTGTGCCAGGGAGAGGGAGGTAGAGGGCATGATCAGTTTGGACGTGTGATCTGGGGGGGCAGGGTGCTGAAAAGGTCCTCCTGCAAGGGGTCGGGCTGAGCCGGCAGGGGCTTGCGGCGGGAGGGCGTGGTGATGACGGCGAGGACCTGCAGATCAAGGATAGACGTGCGCGGGACGAAGATTCTTTGGGTGTTAGATCGGGTATCAGGCGGTGTTAGGTGGACGCCGGAGTCGGAGAGGAGGTCGTCGAGGAGCGAAAGGTCGGATGCGGCGAGACCTTCGAGGAGGTCGGGGGAGCGGGGGTCCGCTGGGCGAGGGTCGGGTGGGCCGTGGCCGGGGGTACGGAAGGTGAGGCGCACCCAGAGGCCTTCTGAGCGGGGCCGGGCGAGAAAGGTTCTGCGGCTGATGCGCTCCGGGTCGGAGAGGTCGCCGCGGTTGAAGTCGCGAACGTAACTTATGTGCTTTATGTCAGATAGGGGAATTGGAGAGATGCGTCCGTCGAGGTCGAGGAGATCTACGGAGCCGTTGTGGACGAAGCTGCTGACGGGCAAGTATCCCGGCAGAACATCGCCGAGGAAGCGTCTCACGATGACCTTCTTCTGGTTGGACGCCATGGCTCCCTGGCGGATTGTCGCATGTCTGGCCGGGCGCTTGCGGGAAAGGTGCGTCCGGGTAGTCGCATGGATAACCGTGTGGTACCATGAACCCTTATGTCAGCGCAACAGCTCGTTGTAAATGCTTCATTTTCCTAGGCTTATACCAAGCCAGAAACAGGGGCCGAGGCTGATCAGAGCACCGTTTGAGGAGTAGGGATCGATTATGGCCGACAATATTTACCTGCTGGAGACGCGTCTTTCGAAGGCGCAACAGGCTGCCCTGGGGGCGGTTCGCGACGTAGCGAGGTCGAAGGGCCTGACGGTATTTCTGGTCGGGGGCGCGGTTCGGGACCTGATTGGCGGGACGGCGGTTCGTGATCTGGATGTAGCGGTTCAAGGCAATGCCTCCAAGCTGAAGAAAGATATAGAGAAGGCTGGCGGCGTGATCGCGGGGGAACGGGACGCGGCGCAGGCGTTTTACGTGCGGTTTCCGGGTGGTGTGCGGATGGAGATTGGGAGCACATTGACGGTCTCCTATCCGAAGCCGGGCAAGCCGGTGGTGAAGCCGGCGACGATTCTGGACGACCTCCGGCGGCGGGACTTCACGGCGAACGCGATGGCGCTCTCGCTGAATGAAGGTTCGTACGGCTTGTTGATGGACCCGTTGAACGGGGTGGCGGATATCGAGAACCGGGAGCTGCGGCTGGTGAGCAACTACGGATTTATTGAGGACCCGGTGCGGATGATCCGCGCGGCTCGTCTGATGGCGCGGCTGGGATGGCGTCTGGACGAGAAGACACAGACGCGGTACGAGACGGGGAAGGCCGAGGGTTATATCTCGGCGATGGACGAGTTTCACCGCGGGTATGAGACGGAGGAGATCTTTCATGAGGAGGACGCTCTGCGGGTGATGCGGCGGCTGGAGGAGGAGGGGTGGATGCAGCACCTGGTTCCGGGGCTGTCGGCCGCGAAGGCCAATGTAGCGGAGATGGAGCGGATGCGCGAGAGCCAGGCGCAGCTGCAGACGATGGGTGTGGTGGCGGATGCTGCGGCGGCGAACTTCCCGCTGCTGGCGGCGAAGATGTCCGCGAAGGAGATTGAGGCGTTGAAGAGGAGCTTTCCGCGCCAGGGCTTTGTGCGCGAGATCGAGGAGCTGGAGGCGAAGGGCAAGGAGTTTGTGGCGCAACTGGGGGGGAAGGGTGCGGCGCTGGCCTCGCAGGCGTACAAGCTGATCCGCTCGGCCGAGCCGGAGGCGGTGCTGTGGGCGGCGCACACGACCAAGAACGCGGCGCTGCAGTCGAAGTTCAAGAGCTTCTATAGCGACTGGCCGCAGGCGCGCCAGCGGCTTCCCTACCTGTTGATGCAGGAGATGCGGATTACGCCCGACCTGCCGGTGTATGAGGAGCTGCTGGACAAGCTGTACTTCGAGCTGATGGATGAGCGGCTAGGCACAGTGGAGGAGATGAAGGCGTACCTCGAGCCTTACTCTCCGCCGGCGCCTCCGCCGCCGGTGAGCCTGCGCCGGCCACGAGCCGCCAAGAAGGAGGCGAAGCCGGCGAAGAGCCGGAAGAAGGCGATGGGTAAAGCGGAAGGCGGGGATGGGGAGGAGATTGCGGGTTCGGCGGTGGAGGTAGCGGGGGCTGAGGTTGGCGCGGCTGCTGAGGGAGACAAGGCGGTTGCTGAGACGGCGGGCAGGGCCGGGACTAAGGCGGCGGGCAAGGCTGCGGCTAAGGCTGATGCTTCGGCCGTGGATGGTCCGGCTGAGGCGGCGGATGGTCCGGCTAAGGTGGTCCAGGGGAGGGCTGGGTCTGGGTCTGGGTCTGCGGCTGGCTCTCCTGCACGGGCTGCAGCGGCTGAGAAGGCGGGGTCTAGTGATGGGCCGGCGGGACCGGGCGCGGCGGCGAAGTCTGTCGCCGGGAAGTCTGCTGCGGTGCCCGCGAAGTCTGCGGCGCCTGCGAAGGCTGGCGCGGGTGCTCTTGACGCGGACAAGGCTGGGTTGCGGTCTGCTGCTCCGGGCAAAGATGCGGGAGCGAAGAAGGTGGCGTCGGCTGGGAAGGTTGTTCCGGCGGGCAGGGTCGCGGGGGCGAAGAACGGCGCGGGGGCGAAGCATGGGGCGGCGGGCAAGAACGGGGCTGCCGGCAAGCACGGGGGCGGGAACGGAGCGGGGGCTAAAAGCGGCGCTTCTAGAAACGGAGCAGTGGTGAGCAGGGGGGCTCCGGCGGCCAAGCGGGGCGTGCCGGTGAAGCACGCGAAGCCGGTGGTCAGCCATGGCGGGAAGAAGGCTGCGGCGACAAGGGCGGGGCGGGCAGTGAAGGCTGTGGCCAGAAAGGGCCCGGCCAAGGGTGCTCCGCAGAGGTCCGCTGCGAAGAAGGCGGTTCCGGCAGCGGCGAAGAAGACGGCAGGGAAGAAGAGGCGGTAGGTGCTTCGGCTCGAGGCGCTCCTGACTGACGAGCAAGGGCGGGTAGCGGGAAGGGCGAGTGCAGCGGCCAGCGCAAGTACAAAGGCTAATACAGGGGTCCTTCGGCTACGCGCTGCGCGCTTTGCTCAGTATGACGGCGTGGAACGGATAAGGGAACGGCAAGTGCAGCAGCAGGTTCCTCCGCTTCGCTCCTGAATGACAAGCAAAAGAGCGGGCAACGGCAGGAGCAAGTGCAAACGCGAGTGCAGCCGCAGCTGCGAGTGCAAAGGCTAATACAGGGGTCCTTCGGCTGCGCGCTTTGGTCAGGATGACGGCGTGGAACGGACAAGGGCAAGGGCAACGGCAAGCGTAGCAGCAGGTTCCTCCGCTTCGCTCCTGAATGACAAGCAAAGGGGCGGGCAACGGCAAGGGCTGAAGCAACGGAAGGCAGGGACTGAAGCGACGGAAAGGCAGGGGCTGAAGCAATGGAAGGCAGGGACTGAAGGAACAGACATACTCCCGGATTTTCAGCTTCGTTCCCTCCCTCCCTCCACAGGCTGCTCCGCTTTGCTTCTAGACGACGAGAGATAGGGCCGGGCAACGGCGGTAGCGGCGAAAAGGGGCGGCCGTGTTCGGGAGTCGTTTGCGCATCCAATTCAGCTTTGGAGGTTGGTGATGGTGGTTGCTGTTTTGCTGGGGACGGTGCGGTCGGAGCGGGTTGGGGACAGGGCGGCGAAGTGGGTGGTGCGGGAGCTTGAGCGGCGGGGGCATGAGACGGCTCTGGTTGACCCGGCGGAGCTGAAGCTGCCGTTGCTGGACAAGATGTGGAAGGAGCTGAAGGCGGGGGCTCCGAAGGGGTATGAGGATCTGCGGGCGAAGCTGGAGCCGGTGGCCCGCATCTATGAACGCGCCGATGGCGTGGTGGCGGTCTCGGCGGAGTACAACCACAGTGCGCCGCCTGCGCTGACAAACCTGATTGACTATTTTCTAGAGGAGTACTTCTGGAAGCCTTCGGCGATCGTGTGCTACTCGGTGTCGGCCTACGGTGGTGTGCGGGCGGCGATGCAGCTGCGGGCGCTGCTGCCGGAGGTGGGGATGCCGACGATTCCGACGCTGCAGGCAATTCCTTTGGTCGCGAGCTCGCTGAGCGCGGATGGGGTGGCGTTGACGCAGGAGATGGCGGAGCGTTCGGGCAGGTTCTTCGACGAGTTCGAGTGGTACATGCGGGCATTCAAGGCGGAGCGGGGGAAGGGTGTGCCGTACTAGGCTGGTAATTCAACAGCTAAGGTTTGGCTGGTGCAGGTTGTGCGATTTCGTCCGTCTCTCTCAGGTGGTACATCGTCGCCAGTAGATGCTTGTAGAGCGGCATGGGTGGTAGGAAAGCGCGTTCGCGCCTTTCTGCAAGATGCTCCGGGTCTTCCACGGCGAACATATGCATCTTGCCGTCTACGAAGTTAAACTTCGTTCCATAGCGCTGCAGCCTGCCCGCAGCGATCAGGGTTTTGTCAACAAAGCCGGCAAGATCCGAACCGTCGATCTCTCCTCCCTGCGCTAGTTTTTCGAGTTGCGGCAACATCGTGCTCTGCCATGCATGGTCCGCGGAATGGTTGAGGATAAGCATTGCCTGGCCGGAACCATTGACTCCAACCAGGCGGAACGTGGGCCAACCTCGCGAGGCAACGATCTCTTTGAGTTGCGAGGTCAGAGCAGCATCCTCATTGCGTTGCTGCTGTCCCATGGCAACGGTCCACTGCGCCTGCGGCAGGGTCACCATGAACTTGCGTCCGTCCTGATCGCGCCGGTACAGCCCTGCCAGTTTCTCGCGAAGCTCAGGATCAGTGCCTGTGCCCCATTGCCTTACCAACGCGTTGTGGCGGGCTTCGGCCATCTTCTCCCACGCCGCCTGCTGGGAGGCGATGTCCTGTGCGGAGGCGGCGGTGGCGACAGACAGGATCAGGGCGATGAGCGGGCTTTGCACAGCAACAGCATACTGCGGGACGTGCAGTGGCCTAGGCCTCCGGATGGGCTTCATGTAGGGAAGACGATAGCCTGGCAGGTTGTTTCTTCAAAGGTCCAGGCGCCATCGGACTTGTGGGCGTGAAGGAGTGCTCCAGAGAGGCCCTCGCATCCGGGATGGGCGGGATCGGCCTGGCAGGTCTGGTGCTCGACCCAGAGGAAGGCCTCGTAGCCGGAGCGGGTGAAGGCGACGCGGGAGACGCGGAAGATCTGGGTGGGGCGGGTGAAGGAGAGGGTGGCGCCGTTGGGGTGGAGGGTTGCAGAGCGACCATCGCTGAGCCGGAGCCAATCGTTGCCGGAGCTTGAGGCGAGCGTGGCGGGGGCGGCGGTATTGAAGATGGCTTGCATGCGGGGTGGAAGGCACTGCTGGAACTGCATCTCGCGCTGGCTGGGGACGAGGGCTTCGGTATCGATGACGAGGCTGACCTGGGGAGGGAGGGTGGAGCCTGTCTGCTCGACCCAGTCGCCTAGAAGGGCGTACTCGCGCGGGCTGGGCTGCGCGGGGATAGACGGCGCCCTGCAACCCAGGGACAGGGCGAGAGCGGCGAGGGCGAGGAGGCGGCGCACGAGCGAAGCATACACCGGGGGTCAGCGGGGACGGCGGGGACGGCGGGGTCAGAGGGGTCAGTGGGGACGGCGCAGGAGCGCGACCGTTCCGAGGAAGATGCCGCCGGCGGTGAAGGCGAGGAGCGTGATGGCTCGGCGGTAGGCGCGCTGGGTGGCCGGGGGTGTGGCGGCGGCGTTGTCGCGACACTGGGTGCAGCCCTGGGCGTGGAGGATGGGGGCGGCGGC